>ERZ761607.5682-NODE-5682-length-10092-cov-4.678091_pt1 | contig 10092 bp, 4 predicted proteins | sample MGYA00511164_ERZ761607 | MGnify/ENA primary metagenome ERZ761607 (study PRJEB28899, sample SAMN02445080) | bioreactor sludge metagenome | biome: EBPR sludge | place: Australia: Brisbane, Thorneside Wastewater Treatment Plant | collected 2011-06-22 ...
CCGCATGGCATACCCACCGCCCCCACCGCCCCCGCCAATATTGGCCGAAGATAAAAATCCAATAAGATTTTCTCCTTGAACACTATAGAAACAGCGATAACCACTTGGCAATATTGATGTTTCATCACTTGCTACTGTTTTTGCGGTATTCTGATCTTCAGGAACCTTGAAGTAGGTTAAAATAAAATCTATCGACCTCGTTATTTCGTTGCTATTTACACTTTCTCCATTCTTGGAAAGGATTTCAAACACTGTCGTTTTTAGGCCACTCGTTACTTTGCCACTCTTTGCCTTTGCTTCCTTGTTGACGCTTTTCTTTAAACTAAGTAAATAGCGAGTATTTGCAAAATAATCGGCGGAATCATCACCCTTAAGTCCAGCTTGTGGGGTGCCGGGCAGGAAGGTAAATATTTCTTTGAAGGTGCCATCTGCCTGTTGGGCAAATTTATAGACGCTGGTTTTTTCATCCGTGTCTAAAATTAGGATGTAGGCATTAGGGTTAACATATACCCCAAAGTAAGTGGCGTTCATCGTCTGGTATCCAACTTTGGTGGAGACAACAAAGGGCAACAAGTGGGATATCTCCAAGCTCTGGCTTTTTGCCTGGTCTACAAAGTTTTTTCGATTACCAGAGTCTTTGAAGTAGAGGTTGTAGTAGGTATTAACTTTTACCTTTTCAAGCCGATTGAGAACAATGTCCCCATTGCTATTTTTGACGGGGGCACCTTCATTATTCACGATCGAAAAATAATATTTCTCTTCAAAAGAGGAGACACGGCTAAAGATGGCCTTATCGCTACTGGCGTGTAAATCGTCGCTTTGGAGGTAACCGATAAGCTGAAAAGCATTGCTGATATTTTCGGAAATATCTCTTTCAAAGGAGTCAATTCCCGAGTCTGGGATCTGGGATACAGTTAGGTCTTCCTTTTTAATAAAGGTTGTGGGGAAAGCGGCTTGCAGTATCGTCACATAATACTGTATGTGGTCAGTAAAATTAATGAATGTATCGTCCTTTGTATTGCGCCCGAACAGCTTGCTCATAATTTTTATATCCGAGGTTTTAATTTGCGATTTTTCTTTCGAACATAAAGTTCGGCCGTTTTCCTGGCTAACTTAAGTTGTATTTTCAAAGAGAATAGGCTTTAACTCCATTACTGTCTCAACCACAGTGGCAACCAACAGGACGCTTGCAGAGGATTTAACGTCTGCTCTTAAACGGCCGTCTAAATTCCCGTCATCTGATTCATTCTGGTATTCAATGAATTGATGGCCTCCTGCTGTTCTTTTACGACTGCGGTCAGCACCGCTACGATATTGTCATGCACTACCCCTTTCTTATCGTAGGACTGAATCAGCAATGGAGTATCCTCCGCTATGAAGCCGAGGTGAAGCTGTTGGGTATCATCCGCTTTAAGTCGATAAGAAACCGGTTGTAACCTATCAAGCGTTTGCAAAGCCTCTTCTCGGCTTAGCGCCACAATGTCGTCCTTTATTTCGCGAGATGAGGCTTTCACCAGATTGCCGACATAGGTGATATTACCCCACATATCCATCCACATCCGGGGTGAACCGCCGGTAAAAAACTTGATGCCAGCCCATCCGGAGAGCCAGGCGGTGGAGCCATCTGGATTCCAGCCATCGTTAAACCAACCCATGGTGTAATGGCCCATGAATTTCCCATCATAAGAAAATCGGTCATTCGGATTATGGCCCATCACCATATTGGGATCGATTTGTAGATGCCCCCCGGAAACCGTTAATCTCTGTAATGGTGCATTGGTCCCAACCCCAACGTTCCCATTCTGATCTATCAACAGCCGATCAACGCTGTTGTTCATATCGGCGAAATGGAATTTTCCGGTTATGCCAGCATAAATCCCGTAGCTCTTGCCGCCAGGACCAGTATTGTGGAAACTCATTCCCGAGCCCCAGCCAGGACCGCTGCCAGTTAGCGTGAGGGCAACTTCATTAAGATTTGCTTTATCTATCGTCAAATTATCAGCCAGTTTCACTTTGGTTGTACCCCAACCCATATTCCGACCGATCGTGATCTGATTGACGTTATCTCCTTCGTAATACATCAGGCTTATCACTCGGGTGCCCGCATCGTGTACTGCGATTTCTGTATTTGCGCCACATTCGAGCAGCAGTCCGGCTGTGTTGCCGTCGTTCCACAAAGTTCCTCCACCATAGTTTTGGTGAATGTTGCCCAGGGTCAAAGACCCAGGTGCCATTTTGTAGTTGGGTACCGCCCAGGTTTGTGTGCCAATGGCAACCTGACCACCATCCATGATTTGCATCAAACGCTGCCCAGCGTCAAATCCCGCGCCGTTGGCTCTAAAATCGATATAGCGTACGTGACTTTCCTCCGTGTTGTCAGTGTCGATATTGAGGGAGATGTTGGCCGTGCTGTTGATTGCCTGGCCGGAAGCATAGTTAAACTCAAGGCTGTTTTGAGAAAAACGGCCGATATAAACCGCCTCTCCTGGGTCTGGCTCTACCCGTAGTGCCAGCCCAGACCTGGCCTCAATAAATAGTTTAGCGCTTGGATCGGCTCGACCAACGCTGACGTTACCATCGGCAAAAAGAAGGGGGGATTTGAACACTGGCAGCACAAAACGGCCGTCTTGATACCCACTAATATGGTCATAATGTAGATAAAGGTTGGTTGGCCCGGTTGGCAGTGAGCTGCGAATGCCAGCAATAACGATTTCTACCGTATCCCCTGGATCAAGCACCGTGTCTTGCTGCGCCGTAATCTGCCATTGGGGAGAGATACCTTGGGTATTGGCAACCACGTTGAAATGAATATCGTCAGCAACGGCCGTTTGCCCCCTGCGTTTGAGCCCAACTGATATCGTTAAATTCAGTTCTGAGGCGCGGGCCAGCGCCCAGGATTTCTCTTCATCGTCGGATTGGGTATCAAATTCAAGAATCAGCCTTGATCCCACAACGTCATCTTCAGCAGCATCAAGGGTAATTGGTGGAATTTCAGAATGGCTTTGGGCCAGTCGTCGCGTATTTACAATTTGCAGCGTTAGCTTTGATTCGACTTCGTTAATGTTGACGACCTGGTTGGAACCCTTGAAACCAACATGCAGCGGTATCTCCATCAGGCCACTGTGATTGATAATCGAAAGGTGCTGCGTTCTGGACCCAGTGATAGGTACGTCACTGCCGACAAATGCCAGCTGATTAGGCACCATAACCACCTGGGTACCGCGGGCACCTCCAGAAGCGTCGGCGTTTATCCCCGTCAAGCGAAGCTGCCGTCGCGAACTGGCTGGCCAGGTTCTATCACCGGTATAGAGCAGATAAAGAGAGAGGTGATCCCCAAAGGGCTGCTCCTCCGGCACAAAAAGATCCCAGCTTTCTGAATTTTCAATCATGTCATTTGGGGTTTGGGCTGCCCGTAGGCGTTCGAGCGTATTGGCGGACAAAACCCCTTTGCGGAATTGCAGTTCAAAGTGGTAGTTGGCAGTTGAAGCTGTGCTGCCATTGCTGTTTCTGAACTCAATGTCGCGATCGCTGATGTTATGTACGTCAAATTCGAGTGGCTGCCCGAGCGGATTGTTATCTATGTAGAGGGCATAATGCTTGTTTTGATCGAACAAGGCGAACTCTATAGGATGCGTTTTGATAAAATCACCCCCAGGAAGCGCTTCAAGTTGATGCACAGGAAGAGAAACAGCCGGAACCAGCATGGATACGCCTGCGGCGTGAATGACTTCCTGAACTTCCGCGCCGCTAAGGGCTCGATTGTAAAGGCGCAAATGGGCCATTTCTCCAACAAATCCATCGTACTCCCCGTTATATCCTATACGCAGCGGAAGAGCGTCACTTTGTGGATTGCCGTTTAATCCACTTACTTGGGCCAATATCTCCATGTTGTAGTAGAGCGTCAGGGTATCTGCCAGTCGAACCATCATCACGTGATACCACAGGCCATCAACGATTTCTCGTTCGCTAGAGGAGGTGGCCGCCTGTGGAATAGTCCCTTGCTGTCCGACCCACCAGGTATCGTTGGTTGGATAAGCCCACAGCCCAAAGGACTCGGTGCCAGCACTATTGCTCCCTTTGCCCACAAGGCGCACCCAATTGGCCTCGGCGCTAAATTTAAACCATCCACCGACTGAAAAGTCACCGGCAAGCTGTAAATTGGGATGCGCAACTTCGATATAGCTATCTTTATTTAAAAACTGAATGGCAAGCCCAAGCATACTATCTTCAACAACAGCAATGCCCGAGGCGTTGGTTTCGTAAAACTCACTACTGCTTTGAGACGCAAATTGGAACGAAACTTCAGAGCCAGTTTGGGAAAAGGCCGTACTTAATATCAAGCCATCATTGATGCTCATAGGTTATTTCCTTCCTCGCATTCGGCTCTCAAGACTGATCACTCCGCAAAGGGCTAGACGGTGATTGATTTTCATTTTCCTGAAGTTGCAAGTTGGCCTGCTGTTGAATTTTGTTGATCAATTGGTAGACGCCAACATAGGGCTGATTGCCAAGAGCTTCCAGAATCTTATTGATCTCTTCTATCGAGAGGGTTAATTTGATCATTGTGTTTCTCCATCCTTCTTTAATTTGAGCCATCCCTCGCGGATGATGTGGGGTTGAGAAAGTGTGGCATTCTGCTCCACCGGACCGATCGCCTGACTGTCGTTCCATGCGCCATTTTCTTTCGTAAGCAGCGACCATGTGTAGCCGGGTTCAGTTGGCAAGGGCAGTTCTACTTTGTCTTTTCCCGTCACAAATGGGCCAGCAAAAAAGGTCATCTCCAGATTTTGCAGCCCTGGCAAATAGAGCTCGGTCGGAATAGTCATTGTTTTGACGGGCAAAATGCCGGAAGAGATATGCACCGCAGCGCGGGGGTCTACTAACATGGTCAAAATGAAAGGCGGGGCATTTAACGACAACGCCAGGTGCGGTGTCATGCCTGGCCGGTGCATGACAATAGCCGGGTGGTCGATTGAACTGGTGCGTATCGTATCGGGCGTTTGGGGCAGGTAGAGGGTTTTGTCGAGTACGGCCGTTTCTCCCCCTACCATCTTCTTCTCGCACCAAAAGGCAAGCAGCCCATCGTTTAACCGTGCCTGCTCCCCAATGCGGAGGGGAAAAGTGACGTCTGGAAAACCTGCACTGTCACGCTTGTGGGTAATGAGCGTCTGCCGAAATTGATTCCAACTTTGGTCAGTTGCCGGCTTCCCTAAAAGCGTTAGCGCCACGGAGAGCCGCACTACGGCCAAAGGACGCCCAACCAACAAGGCGAGCGAGCTTTGCTGGCTGGAAGGAATTATATTTTCAAGGGCGCTCTCTATTCCAGTCAGAGTATCCTCAAGATAGTTGCTGTCCTGCTTTAAAAACAGATCGACCAGCCGATAAAGGTGTTCGTTAAGGATGTCTGCCTCAAGCAGGCGATGCTGCCGACCGGGTGCGCTTGTCCAAATGACACGCTCGTCACGGCCGCTCAAAGATCCGAGCGGCTGGCCTGCCTGATTGTAAACAAGTAGACTGTTGTCATAGTAGTTGGGCACAAACCAACCACAAATCGGTGATGTGGCTGGATGGGCATTGCTGACCATCTCGGCCTCACCAGCAGCCTGCCCCCCGTTAGCCGACAGCCAGTAACTATTGATTCGAGCTGGCTGAGTAAATCTTGGTGGCAGCAACAGGGTGTGCGGGTCAAGCTGTGAAAATGGCTCGGAACCCTGTACAAATTGGCCTGGCTGGCCATCAAAGATAGATAGAATCTGTCCAAAGGTGTCTACCAGACGCAGGCCAAGCAGCCGCAGCGCCCCAGCTCGAATCGGGTTAAAGGCATCTTCCGGTTTGGGCGCTCGTAAATTGGCGTCCCCAGCGGCCTGTTCCACAGCGGCAGCCAGCGCCTTACCTTTAGGAAAGCCCAATGGGTCTGCAATTGGCAGCTGCAGCGTTTGCCTGTGCTGTAGGAGCGCTGCGTGAAAGCCGTTAAGCGCCTGAGCAATTGGGGGTGTTGTATTTTGGGCAAGATGGGCCTGGATGGCAACAACTACCTGGTCAAACTGGGACAATTTGTCTTTGTTCTCGGCCGCCCAGATAGAAATATCGGACAGCGGTGGTTTGTTGGGGCGCTCTGCGGGCGAAATATTCCTGGCTTCATAGTAGCGCGGCGCGAGATATTTGCCACAATATGCTTCTAGTCGCTGAACCAAAAGCGGTTGGGCATAATCGAGCATAATCGTGCGGCCACTATATACACTACCGGTTTGCACCAGAGTTTGCGCCTCTTGCTTCGGTTTGAGGTCTGCCCTATCTTCAGGAAACTCATAATGGCGGCTGATATAGTCGGTGGCATACCCACGTTCAGGCTGCTCGTGATTCCCATTTTCTTTAAGCTGGAAAAATTCCGCTGCCCATTCAAGCATGAAGGGATGCCAGGGCTGATGGCGCCAGGTGTAAAAGCCTATGTGCCCCTCTGTGTTTGTAAATTGATTTTTAAGTCCAGCGGCAACGCCGTTGATGGCGATCTCGATGGTATTAAAAATCCCATCTAGCGTGGGGGGTTCGCCATCCGGTGAGATAGGAAGCGGCACATAATAGCAGGTTAGCAACCCGTCATCGCGCAAACGGCCGTCTTCTCCATGTCGCTCAGTCAGCCGCAGATCAGCATCGGCAATGAGTACAACCGGATCAAACGGCTCCCAATAACGAGGCGCTGGTATTTCTTCCAGCCGGTATTTTGACCGTCTGGCCAGGGTACCCGGCAAGGCACTTTCCAGAACCAGGCGACCAAGGCGCTGTTTGTCGGTGTAATTGAGCGTGGCAAATCGGCCGACGAGTTGCCTCGCTTCAGCCGGTAAAAGCGCTGTCACATCTTCCGTAAACAAGGTTTGCGGCAGCATAGGTATAAAAGTGTTGAGGCTCTCGACAACAGCTTTGGCCTGCTCGGAAAATTGCCCGAAACGTGGTTGCTGCAGCAACAGAGCATGTTCCACTTCCGGGAGTTGACCGACCAACCAGCTCATAACAGGTTGAAAGACCACTTCATTTAAAGAGATTTTGCCAGTCAAAATATCGAGAAAGTGAGACCAATCCTTGATATCCGACGGATAGAGCATTTGTAATGACTCTACCATCTGTGCCAGCGCCATTCGAGCATTATTTCGCTGGCGCAGGATTGATTCGTTTCCTTCAGAATCTAGTACGTCGGCTTCTAAACGTTCCCGATGAGCTACCAGTCCTTTTAGTGAACCGTGTTCTATAAAATGGGCAATTTCGTCGACGTCAGGAAAATTATCGTGTGAATCCTGAGGGGGGTAGGCAGTCAGCATATATTTGTACCAATCGGAAAAAAGCTGCTCCCGTAATGACTGCATCTCAGCCTTCCCCTGAAAAAGTTGGCTTTCCAATTGGTTAAGCTGATCAAGCAAACCAGCGATCTCCCACGGCAGGTATGCCTCTAGGTGATAAGGGCTGTTATGAGCGTCTGCGGGTGAATCTTCTTTGGAGGTAGGGGTAAGGGTGGTAACCACTCCGCCGTGTAACCCTTTAAAACCCTGGCTATGACGTACTTCTGCAAATTTGGCAGAAGTATCTAGCGTTTCTCCTTCTACTTCCGGCATCAGCATCAGGGCTTCGAGCTGTTCTTCGAGAATCCTCCAATTACTGCTCCCACCAATCTCCAACCCAAGGTGACTGGAGAGGGCTTCTGTAGGGGTATTCCCGATCACAATTTTGGGCTGCAAAATGGTTTGGCCCGCATCCACGACATCTACGGCAATAGTAAGTCGGGCAAAATAAAGGGTACCCAACGGAAAGGGAAGGGATTCACTTTGATCAATGATCCAACCAAAGTCACTTTCCAGGGCAGCAAATTTGTACGGTACGATCGATAACCGGTCAGCATCTGGTCGATTTTTGAGTAAATCGTCGATGACTTTACCCAGACCCTTATCCTGTAGAATATCCTGACTGCTGTGCCAACCGATGATTTCATAGGTTGTATTTTTGAGTTCGGCAAGGGGTTGACCCTCGCTCTGTGTATCATAAAAACCAAATACGGAATAGCAGTTGGGATAGAAAGCGGCGAAATTCGGTTCTCCATAGCCGAAGGCAGTCAGAGAATGCAGATAGTCAGGGTGCGTACCGTCAACATCGCGTTCTCTCCAATCAGACAGAGGTACTTTACGCCCCATGTGTCGATATGGATGAGGATTTATCCCGTCCGTGATCGGATAACTTATTGAATGACGACCGGCAGAATTCTCCGGCGAATAAAGATAGTTTGATTCCACGATCCATCTTTGGGAAGTCTCACCGACACGTTTTGTAACCAACCAACGATCAGGCACTTGTGGTAAATGCAGCCCGGATGATTCTTGTACGCCACGGTGAAGCGCATCTGGCAGGGCCCAATGGAGATGGAGACCTGATTTTAAATAAAGCTGGGGGGGTGCCAGAGGTGGATTAAGGATCGACTCACTGATATGGGCGGTATTGGGGTTGATATCCCGCACGCCATTAAAGTGTGGCAAGCGAGTGAAATCGGCCGTTGGTGCGACAACTGCCTGCTCGTGCAGCAGCCAAAGCGCATCGAGATGGACAGGAACCAGGATTCTCCCCTGGCCAGGCTCTTGAATAATCCAGTGGGCATAGACTGCATTTAATGGATCTTCCAATGAGCCGGCTTTGACAACTTCCCCATCTCGATAGATGTAATAATTTTGACGCCAAAAATTGCGGATTATAAAGGTGTCGTGTTTTTCTGTAGGCTCAAGGAACCAGTACGAGCTGTTTGCTCCAAAATGGATCGGTTCAATAGCAAGCTCACCGGTTTCAACATGCAGAAAGAGATCGGGCAACGACTCACAATGGATACGGAAGAAAAGGCTGTTTGCCGGTCCTAAAGGGTCAAAAATCCAGACGGGGGGTGCCGCAAAAGGAGAAAGATCGGTAAGCATCAACGACTGTTGATTTGGGAGATAGTTAAGATACCTGCCAGAATTGTCAACGCTGCAAATTGACCGATTCATGGGTTACTTGCCTGTTTGAACGAGACAAAATAATAATAAAGGGCAGATTGGAGCGAATTGTGAGCTAAAAAAATTCTATCTGATGCGAGAAGCTTTTCAAAACTTTTCGTAAGTGACGTGACACCAGAAAAGTGGATATGAGAATAACTCAGATTCAACATACAATTGGATCCTAGGTATTCATGGTGTGGTCCTGTTATTGACGATTACGTTTGATTACGGCCGTCGCCGCAAGCAGCGGTCGTAAATTGCGAGGGGAGTTCATGAGCGCAGCCGAACCATTTCGCAGATTTACAAATTTCATCCGCGTTAATCCGCGCAATCCGCGGCCTATTTTCGAAGGAGAAAGGTATGTCGCCCCAAAAACGCATTCTGGTGACAGGCGCAACTGGCAAGGTGGGTCAGGCGTTTATTGACCGTTTTTTAGCGGAACCCCAGTTTAACGCCTTTGTGGTCAGGGCACTTTGTCATAACCGGGTGTTGGCCCCGCAGGACCGGTTGGAAGTGGTGCGGGGATCAATTGACCAACGGCCGTTGGTAGAAGAAGCTCTGTCTGGCGTGACCCATGTATTGCATCTGGCCACCAGCAAGGAGACGCCGGAAACCATCATGGATGTGGCGGTTAAGGGGCTGTTCTGGATGCTGGAAGCGTGCCGCACAAGCCTCAGCTTTCAGCAGTTCATCCTGATCGGCGGGGATGCCAGTGTGGGCCATTTTTTTTACGACCACCCACTTCCGGTAACAGAAGGGCAAAAACATTCAGCTTACCCTGGCTGTTACGCGCTGTCTAAGGTGCTTGAAGAGGTCATGCTGGAACAATATTACATTCAATACGGTTTGAATGGCTGTTGTTTACGCGCACCGTGGATCATGGAAAAGGACGACTTTAAATACCAACTCTCTTTTGGGGAGGATGTTTTTGGCGGGCCGCGCTGGTGCGATTTGGTAGGGCCGGAAAAGGCTGCGCAGTACGTGGCGGCTGGGGCAGTACCGGTGATGATAGGGGTAAACGGCCGTCCCATTAAACGCAACTTTGTCCATGTCCAGGACCTGGTAAGCGCCGTCTTTCACGCCATCG
>ERZ761607.5689-NODE-5689-length-10085-cov-4.250847_pt1 | contig 10085 bp, 11 predicted proteins | sample MGYA00511164_ERZ761607 | MGnify/ENA primary metagenome ERZ761607 (study PRJEB28899, sample SAMN02445080) | bioreactor sludge metagenome | biome: EBPR sludge | place: Australia: Brisbane, Thorneside Wastewater Treatment Plant | collected 2011-06-22 ...
GTACAAATCCGATGTCTTGTTCTCTGGCTTAAGATCTCGTGACTACAGTATCTAGGGGTTGCATAAAAGTAGCCACGCCAGAGCTTTCTATTGAAGCGGTTGTTTATTGGAAAGCAATTCAATTTTTATTATTTGAAAGTAAGAAGAAGAGTCTCTTAAAGTGCCTCGCTATCAACAACTCCGGGGCTGCGCCGATGAAATTTTTCCTGCTTTCGCGTCTTATTCTAAGCTTCGCTCTGGCGGTTGGAATCAACGGGGCTGCTAGCGCACAAACGGCGCTACTCAATGTTTCTTATGATCCTACCCGCGAATTCTATCAGGACTTCAATGCTGCTTTTGCCGGGCATTGGAAGAAGCAGACCGGCGAAACCGTGACCATCCAACAGTCGCATGGCGGCGCCAGCAAACAGGCCCGTGCGGTGATCGATGGCTTGGAGGCTGATGTGGTAACCCTGGCCTTGGCTTATGACATCGATGCCATTGCCGGAAAAGCCAGGTTGATTCCGCAGGATTGGCAGAGCCGGTTGCCATATAACAGTTCACCTTACACCTCGACGATCGTATTCCTGGTGCGCAAGGGCAATCCTAAAGGGATCAAGGATTGGGATGACTTGGTTAAGCCGGGGGTATCGGTGATCACGCCCAATCCCAAGACCTCCGGCGGCGCACGCTGGAATTATCTTGCTGCCTGGGGTTATGCGCTTAGGCAATATGGTAATGACGAAGCCAAAGCCCGCGATTTTGTGACCCGTCTCTACAAAAATGTTGCGGTGCTCGATTCGGGCGCCCGGGGTTCGACCACCACGTTTGCCGAGCGCGGTATCGGCGATGTGCTCATTTCTTGGGAAAACGAAGCGTTTCTGGCCAACCGCGAACTAGGGCCGGACCAGCTTGAGGTGGTCGTCCCTTCCTTGTCGATTCTAGCCGAACCGCCCGTAACTGTGATCGACAAGGTCGTCGACCGCAAGGGGACGCGCAAAATTGCCGAGGCGTATCTGCGCTACCTGTATAGCGAAGAAGGGCAGAACCTGGCCGGTAAGCACTACTACCGCCCACGTGATCCCAAGATCATGGCTCAATACGCCGGTCAATTTCCCCAGGTCAATCTTTTCACCATCGATGAGGTGTTTGGCGGTTGGGAAAAAGCGCAACAAATCCACTTCGCTGATAACGGGGTGTTCGATCAAATCTATCAACTTGGCCGATAAGATTCATCTATCTCCCTGTAGCTCACTCCGAGGAACACACCGTGTCTTTGATATTGACTGAAATCCAGGATGTGATTGGAACCATCGTCATCAATCATCCCCAGAAACGCAATGCCCTGAGCGAAGCGCTGATTGATGAAATCACCACCGCGCTCGACCAGTTCCGCGAACAGAATATCCGCACCGCGATTTTGCGCGCGCCCGCAGGCGCGAAAATCTGGTCAGCCGGTCATGATGTCAGCGAGCTTCCTAACCGGGGCCGCGATCCGCTGGGCTGGGGCGATTCACTGCGCATCCTGGTTCGCGCCATTCAGGAATTCCCAGCGCCGGTCATCGCCTTGATCGAAGGCGGCGTCTGGGGCGGCGGCTGCGAGGTGGCAATGGCCTGCGACATTCTAGTAGCCACGCCCGAAACCACCTTTGCGATCACGCCGGCCAAGCTTGGTGTTCCCTACAATCTTGGCGGCATCCTAACGTTAATGAACATGATTCCATTGCCAGTGGCTAAGGAGATGCTGTTTACCGCACAGCCCATCCCAGCGACACAAGCGCTGAATCTCGGCATTATTAACTACATCAAACCGCCGGAGGAGATTGAGTCCTTCGTCTATGGTCTTGCCGCGCATATCGTTGTGAACTCGCCGCTGAGCATTGCAGTGATGAAGGAAGAATTGCGGCTATTGGCCAGCGCCCATGCGATCACTCCCGAACTCTTCGAGAGAATCCAGGGACTCCGTCGCGTCGTCTATGACAGCCATGATTATCATGAAGGGTTGAGCGCCTTCCGCGAAAAACGCAAGCCCCGGTTTACGGGTGCATAAGCCGCACCGCGATGGGCCATTCGGCAAGCCTATCGGCTGGATGTAACAGTTGTGGCGCTGTTAATGGCGCTTCAGAGGATTGATCATGAAATCACCACGGGTTCTGCCAGGGTTTCCGCTGGCGCTGGGCTATACCCTGGTCTATCTGGCGCTGATCGTGTTGATTCCACTCAGCGCGGTATTCCTCAAGTCCGCAACGCTGAGCGGGGAGCAATTCTGGACGATCATCAGCGCACCGCGCGTGGTTTCATCCTATCGCATCAGTTTCGGTATCTCGCTGCTCGCCGCTGCCATTAACACCGTGTTTGGGCTGATCTTTGCCTGGGTGTTGGTGCGCTACCGCTTTCCGGGCCGCCGGATCGTGGATGCGCTGGTAGATTTGCCGTTTGCGTTGCCTACTGCCGTCGCCGGAATCGCGCTCACGGCCCTCTACGCAGGCAACGGCTGGCTGGGACAATGGCTCCAGCTCTTGGGCATTAAAGTCGCTTTTACGCCCCTGGGCATTCTGGTTGCGCTGACCTTCATTGGCCTGCCTTTTGTCGTTCGCACCGTGCAGCCCGTGCTGGAAGATCTGGATATCGAACTGGAAGAGGCCGCCGCCAGCCTCGGCGCCGATCGCTGGCAAACCTTCCTCCAGGTCATTTTGCCCGTGCTGTCGCCTGCGCTGCTCACCGGCTTTGCCTTAGCCTTCGCCCGTGCAGTTGGCGAATATGGCTCGGTGATCTTCATCGCTGGCAATGTGCCTCTGGTGTCGGAGATTACGCCCTTGTTGATCATCACTAAATTGGAACAATACGACTATGTGGGCGCAACGGCTATTGCAGTGGTCATGCTGGTGTTTTCGTTTACCCTGCTTTTTCTGATCAATGGCTTGCAAATCTGGACGCATCGCCGCCATGGGAGAATAACGGGATGAGCGCCAATGTTGCCGCCCGGTGGACCACGCAGACGCGACGATTTGAGAAAAACGCTGCCACGCGCGAACCGGCTTGGGTGAAAGCGGCGCTGATGACCGTTGCCCTGCTCTTTTTCGGCCTGTTCTTACTGTTGCCGCTGGCGACGGTGTTCGCGGAAGCCTTGCGCAAGGGGTGGCAAGTTTATTTCGCGGCACTCGCTGAACCGGATGCGCGTTCGGCCATGGTGTTGACGCTGCTGGTGGCGGCTATTGCCGTGCCGCTGAATCTGATATTTGGCCTTGCCGCGGCTTGGGCGATTGCCAAATTTGATTTTCGCGGCAAGCAGCTATTGACAACGCTGATCGACTTGCCTTTTTCAGTCTCTCCCGTCATCGCCGGCCTGATCTACGTGCTGATCTTCGGTGCGCAAGGCTGGTTTGGCCCGTGGCTGATTGAGAATGACATCAAAATGATCTTCGCTGTGCCCGGCCTGGTGCTGGCGACTGTTTTCGTCACCTTTCCGTTTGTCGCCCGGGAATTAATTCCGTTGATGCAGGCGCAGGGCCGCGAGGAAGAAGAAGCGGCTATTGTGTTAGGGGCTTCCGGCTGGAAGACCTTTTGGTATGTCACGTTGCCAAATATCAAATGGGGACTGATCTATGGCGTGGTGTTGTGCAACGCCCGGGCTATGGGGGAATTTGGCGCGGTTTCTGTTGTGTCCGGCCACATCCGGGGGCGCACCAATACCCTGCCTCTGCATGTGGAAATCCTTTATAACGAATACCAGTTCGCTGCTGCCTTCGCGGTTGCTTCGCTGCTGGCGTTACTGGCCTTGCTGACCTTGATTATCAAGTCTTTCGTGGAATGGCAGGGCCGGCAATCCATGCATACGAGTCAGAACATTTCTGAGGTCATCCAATGAGTATTCGCGTGCAAAATATCGTTAAGCGCTTTGGCGCCTTCGTCGCGCTCGATAATGTCACGCTGGATTTTCCCAGCGGCGAATTGGTGGGTCTGCTGGGGCCTTCAGGCTGCGGTAAAACAACACTGTTGCGCATTATTGCGGGCTTGGAAGCGCCGGATAGCGGGCAGGTGTTTCTCGACAATCACGACGCCTCCACTGCGGATGCACGTGAGCGGCAAGTGGGTTTCGTGTTCCAGCACTACGCCTTGTTCCGCCACATGACCGTCTTTGATAACGTCGCTTTCGGTCTGCGAGTCAAACCGCGCCGCCAGCGTCCCGGCGCGGACGAGATTCGCCGGCGGGTTCAGGAACTCCTCAGCCTTGTGCAATTGGATTGCCTGGCCGATCGCTATCCTGCCCAGTTGTCCGGCGGGCAACGCCAGCGCATTGCCCTCGCCCGCGCTTTAGCGGTTGAGCCAAGGGTATTGTTGCTCGATGAGCCCTTCGGCGCGCTGGATGCCAAGGTGCGCAAGGAATTGCGGCGCTGGTTGCGTCAATTGCATAATGCCCTGCATATCACCAGTATTTTTGTTACGCATGATCAGGAGGAAGCACTGGAGGTGTCGGATCGGGTCGTGCTGATGAATCGCGGCCGGGTTGAGCAAATGGGTGCGCCCGATCAGGTCTATGAACATCCGGCTACCCCGTTCGTGTATGGCTTTCTCGGCGCGGTTAACCTGTTTCATGGCCGGATTAACGGGTACCAACTGCAAGTCGGTGAGGAAAACCTGCCACTGGCTGAGAACGGTTTTCAATCCGGCACCGAGGCACTGGGTTTCGTTCGTCCTCACGAACTGGATATCGATACCGACCTCGCAAGCCGCGCTGGCATTGAAGCACGGGTGGAACGGGTGCTGGCGCTGGGCGCGATGGCGCGGATTGAACTCACCGGTGCAATGGGTGAAACGACCTGTCATTATGAAGTGGAACTGCCGCGCGAGCGCGCCGCTGTACTGAAGCTGAGCGCTGGACAAATCGTGCGCCTGAAGCCAGCACGCATTCGTCTGTTTGCGTCAGATTCGCAGTCTGCAGAACAGGTTCCCTACCTGCCGGTGGAGCACATGGTGGGGGGTTATGGAGAAAATATTTGAATTTTCAACAACTGCGTATTATCCAGGAAGCGGTGCGTTGCCACTTCAACCTCACTGAAGCCGCCAGTGCGCTGTTTACTTCGCAGTCGGGAGTCAGCAAGCACATCAAGGATCTGGAGGATGAGCTGGGCGTCGAACTGTTCGTCCGGCGCGGCAAACGCTTGCTAGGGTTAACCGGACCCGGCAAGGAACTGGTTGAGATCGTCAAGCGCATCTTGCTCGATACGAATAATATCCGCCATCTCGCTGCTCAGTTTGCGAACCGCGACCAAGGTCTATTGCGTATTGCGGTCACGCATACCCAAGCGCGCTATGCGCTGCCGCCGGTCATCAGCCGGTTCCGGGAAGATTTTCCCAAAGTGCGCCTGGTGCTGCATCAGGCCAACCCAGACGAAACCGCCGCCCTATTATTAGCCGGTGAGGTCGATCTTGGCATCGCAACTGAGGCATTGGCAGGGGTGAGCGAGCTGGCGACCTTTCCGTTTTATGATTGGCACCATGTGGTAATCGTCCCGGAGTCTCACTCTCTGATTGCCGCACCGCCGCTGACACTGGAAATCCTTGCCGAGTATCCATTGGTCACGTATCACGAGGGATTCACAGGCCGCTCCAAGCTGGACGCTGCGTTTACCCGGGCGGGACTGGTGCCTGATATCGTGTTGTCAGCGCTGGATGCTGATGTGATTAAAACCTATGTTGAACTGGGATTGGGCGTGGGCATTATTGCTGACATGGCCTACCAGCCGTTGCGCGATGGGGGCCTGCGGCTGCTCGATTGCACCGGCTTGTTCGAGAAAAACACCGCCTGGATTGCCACTCGCAAGGGTCATTATTTGCGTAACTTCGCTTATCGGTTCATTGAATTGTGTAATCCGGATTTATCGGAAGCAGCGGTCCGCAGCGCCAATGCGCCACCCAATGCTTTTGATACCAAGTAGTTTTTCCAGGCAAGCTCTCACAACAATTCAATCTCTACAAATCAGAAAAAACCGGCGTCAGGCCGTCATCCCAACGCCGGAACCGCTTACTCTATGAGCTTGACTGCACTTTAGAGACGCATTGGGTCACGCAATCAGTGATCGCGTGACAGGAGAATCAGTCGCGCTGCTGGACAGCAACGGGATCGGTCCTGATGAGCGTCTTGGCGCAGGACCCTCCCGCAGCACAGCCGTTGCACCCGCCGGTCGATAGTGCCCTCTTTTTTACTGAACCGTCACCGCGCTGGCGGGTGCCAAACCGGAACACCTTGGCCGGCCCATAGGCTCGCAGCACAGTCAGCGCGGCGATGACCACGATGAACAACGCCAAACCATCCTGCCACATTTCAACCGCCTCCTAGCGCCAACGCTACCCGGTAGGTGATAAAGGCGGCGAGATACGCCAATACCATCAGGTAGACGAACATGAAGGTTGGCCAGCGCCAGGAATTGGTCTCGCGCCGGGCGGCGGCCAAAGTCGCCAGGCACTGGGGAGCGAACACATACCAGGCGAGTAACGCCAAGGCCGTCGCCAAGGTCCAGCCATGCGCCAGCGTTGTGGTCAGCGCCTCTGTAACCGTCCCTTCGTCGCCGCTTAGCGCATACACAGTGCCTAGCGCCGCCACCGCTACCTCGCGCGCCGCCAGGCCCGGTACAAGGGCAATAGCGATTTGCCAGTTAAAACCGATGGGAGCCAGCAATGGTTGCAGTCCATGGCCGATCATGCCGGCGAAGCTGTAATAGATAGCCGGTTCCGTAGCGCCTTCCGGTGGGGAAGGAAAGGTTGCCAGAAACCACAAGATGACCATCACACTCAGGATGATAGTGCCGATCCGCCGCATAAAAATCCGGGCACGTTCCAGCAAACCCAGCAGCACGTTGACGGGATTGGGCCATTTATAGCTAGGCAGTTCCATGAGCAACGGTTGCCGGTTGCCGCGCAACAAAGTCAGCCGCAATACACCGGCCACGGTCAGCGCACCGATGATGCCCGTTGTGTACAAACCGAACATGACCAGCCCCTGTAAACCGATTCCGCCCCAAACTACCGTGTTGGGAATGAATGCTGAGATCAGCAAAACATACACCGGCAACCGCGCCGAGCAGGTCATGAGCGGCGCGATCAAAATGGTGGTCAACCGGTCCAACGGATGAGCAATGGTGCGCGCTGCCATGATGCCAGGAATGGCGCAGGCGAAGCTGGACAGCAAAGGGATAAAGGCACGCCCATTCAGCCCGACCGCGCTCATGAGGCGATCCATCAGGAATGCAGCACGGGCCATGTAGCCAAAGTCTTCCAGCAACAGGATGAACAAAAACAGAATCAGGATCTGTGGCAGAAAGATCACCACGCCGCCGGCTCCGGCAATGATGCCGTCAATCACCAAGCTCTTCAGCAGACTGTCTGCCATATGCATGGAGAGCCACTGTTGCAGGCTGGCCATGCTGCCGTCAATCCAGTCCATCGGTGCTTCTGCCCAACTGAACACCGCCTGAAACATTAGAAAAAGGATACCGAGCAGAATCAATAGTCCCGCCACTGGATGCAGTAAAATCTGGTCGACCTGCCGGGTGAAGCGCTCCGGCGCACCTTCTTGAATAACCGCTTCTTGCAGCAGGCGCTCCACTTCCCGATGGTAGGCGCGAATTGCTTCTGGCGAGGGTTCCATCCAGGTGTCGATCGTGGCCGCTTTGCTTGTGGCGGAGGTCTGACTCAACAGTATATCGATTTGACCGAGCAGGTCTTGCACCCCATTTTTGTGCATCGCTATGGTGGCCACCACCGGAATACCTAACTGCTGGGATAGTGCCTCAATGCTGATTTGGCAACCACGCTTCTGGGCGATGTCCATCATATTGAGCGCCAGAATCAACGGCCGGCCCAATTGGCGCAATTCCAGCAACAGCCGCAGATGCTGGCCTAGATTCGTGGCGTCGGTCACGCAGACTACGGCGTCTGGCAATGCTTCCCGTGTCTGCCGGCCCAGCACGACATCGCGGGTGATGGCTTCGTCAGGACTGCGCGCGCGCAGGCTATAGCTGCCGGGCAGGTCGAGGAGTTCGACCGTGTGGCCAACAGGTGTCCGCAGCCGGCCGCTTTTCCGCTCAACGGTCACCCCTGGGTAGTTAGCGGTTTTTTGCCGCCCGCCGGTCAGCGTGTTGAAAAGGGTGGTTTTGCCGCAGTTGGGCGGGCCGACCAGCGCGATGCACGCCCGCCGGACCTCACCAAGTGGCAACGTCGTCGTGGTCATGATGATGCATACTCCAGGGTCATCCCTGGCTTGGTGTCTACTGCCGCATCGTGGAGTGGTCCAACCAGCACAGCATTGGCCTCACAACGGCGCAGGGCAATTGTCATGGTCTGATTGATGCGCACCGCCAACGGATCCTGCCCTAGAAAACCGTGATGCAACACCTCGATACAGGCACCCTCTACAAAGCCCATTTCCAGCAGGCCACGCTCGATATTGCGGTCGCCGGCGCTGCCGCTCACGGCCAGGATGCGGCCGGTACTGCCTCGCTGCATCTGCCCTAACGGTTGCGTTAAACCCAAGCTTCCTGGCTGGCTGGGATCAAATCGGTGTTTTTGTTCATTGTATGAATTCATTTAGGCATCCTCCGTAGCCGCCCGGGTTTGGCCTGGCGCCCGCAGCATCTTATCCACTTCATCCAGATGGGTTTGTTCCTCAGCAATCATTGTCCGGGCATATTCTTCCAGACGTACGTCATGATCCTGTGCGCAATTGAGCAGGTCGTAATAGGCTTGGAGTGCCTCGCCTTCATGCGCCAGTGATTCCCGCAAGATATCGCCGATGTCGTGCCGGTATGTTTCCAGCAGCGGGCCAATGCCCAGCGAGGGATGGCCACCCAGACTGGTGATGAGTTCACCCGCTTGGCGGGCATGCAACAGACTTTCATCCGCCTGTGCGTTGAGCCACCCGACGATGGGGATGCGGTTGTAGCCGTACACCATCAAGGCGTAGTGGGTGTAACGCACCACGCCCGCCAGTTCCAGTTCGAGAATCCGGTTTAATACCTGAATCGCGACATTCTTATCGAGTGTTTGAGTCATGTTCATGCTGCCCTTTTGTTGCAAGAAACAAGGATGCTTACGGCTCGCTGCGCAAGGAAGCCACACCGGTGGTGTGTGGCAACATTGCCAATATCTCCACCTGTTGAAACTATCATATTATAAATGATAATTATTCTCAAATAAAAAATAATATTTTGTTTTTATTTATTTATTTCTATAAAAGAAAAATCAGCGTATGAGCGCATTGATGCTAGAAGCTCCGATTCAATTGGAGTGCCATATTTGATCTTGCTATGAAGTATTATGAAAATTGTTTGAGACTAAAATAACGCTTGGAGATCAGGTGCTGGAGGTTGCATGGATTTCATCGTGGAAAGCAAAACGATCGCTCGCTTCAGCGTTGCCTTGTTGATTCTGGCGACCGGTGCTATCTCCTGGTGCAGTCATTATCGGCGGAGCAGCAAAATGGATTGGATGCGGTGCACGCGGGAGGTGCTGGCATTGGATGATGCACCATGACCCGGATATTGATCGTCGACGATCTCGAAGAAAATCGTTGCTTGCTGCGTGCCTTGTTAGAGTTCCACGGCTACCAGGTGGATGCAGCCAATGACGGTGCCGATGCGTTGCACAGGGCCCGCCACGCACCGCCCGATCTTATCGTCACCGATATCCTCATGCCGGTCATGGACGGCTTTCAGCTTTGCCGCGAATGGAAGACCGATGCCCGGCTTAGGAAAATCCCTTTTGTGTTTTACACGGCCACCTATGCTGACCCGAAAACTGAAGCGTTTGCCCTAAACCTGGGCGCAGATGCATTTGTCGTCAAGCCCATAGAATCGGATGATTTTCTCGCAATCATCCGTAGCCAACTGACTCGTATTACCCTCACAGAACCGCCTGCCCAGCCGGTTGATGAAGCGGCCGTGCTCAGGGAATACAACGCCATCCTGATCCACAAGCTGGAACAGAAAATGGCTCAACTGGAAGCTGTATCGCGGTGCATGCACTTAATCCAGGAGCGCCTCACACTCGCACTGGGGGCGGCGGATGCTGGTATTTGGGATTGGGATCTGTCCGGCGCACGCATTATC
>ERZ761607.5692-NODE-5692-length-10078-cov-4.952310_pt1 | contig 10078 bp, 8 predicted proteins | sample MGYA00511164_ERZ761607 | MGnify/ENA primary metagenome ERZ761607 (study PRJEB28899, sample SAMN02445080) | bioreactor sludge metagenome | biome: EBPR sludge | place: Australia: Brisbane, Thorneside Wastewater Treatment Plant | collected 2011-06-22 ...
CACCAAACTGGACCTCTCGAAAAAGAAACGAGAAGTTGGAGCGATTCTGGCAAACGAGGATGGTCGGAGCAAGTTCCCCGAACGCTTTCTCTGAACGCAAGCAGGCAGTTGTTGGGTTTTTGCAACAGGCGTGGCGATTTGTCCCGCCAAATGCTTTTTCAAACTGGTACACGCTGCAACCAGATGACTTCAGCGGACCGCCAGGGGCGTGCTGCGGCTTGCCCGCCGGTCAGGAGAACAGTTCGGCCAGCGCCTCGCCCGGTTCGGCCGCGCGCATGAAGGCTTCGCCGACGAGAAAGGCGTTGACCCCGTGCTCGCGCATCAACTGCACATCTGCGCCGTCGAGAATGCCGCTTTCGGTGATCACGATGCGGTCGGCAGGGATGTAGGGGAGGAGATCGAGGGTGGTCTGCAGGCTGACCTCGAAGCTGCGCAGGTTGCGGTTGTTGATGCCGACCAGTGGCGTCGCGAGCTGCAGCGCGAGATCGAGTTCCTGGCGGTCGTGCACTTCGACCAGAACGGCCATGCCGAGACCGTCGGCGATCGCCGCGAAGTCGCGCATTGCCGAAAGGCTCAGCGCAGCGACGATCAGCAGGATGGCATCAGCGCCGATCGCCCGTGCTTCGTGCACCTGATAGGCGTCCACGATGAAATCCTTGCGCAGGACGGGCAGACTGCAGGCGGCACGCGCTGCCTGCAGGTAGGCCGGCGCGCCCTGAAAGAACTGGTGATCGGTGAGCACCGAGAGACAGGCCGCGCCATGTTGCTCATAACTGGCGGCGACTTCGGCCGGGCGAAAATCGGCGCGCAGAACGCCACGCGATGGGCTGGCCTTCTTGATTTCGGCGATCACCGCCGGCTGGCCGGCGGTGATCCGGTTGCGCATGGCACCGGCAAAGTCACGCGCTGCCGGCTGCCGCTCGGCAGCGACCTGCATTCCGGAAAGCGGCTTGATGCAGCGCGCCGCGGCGACTTCTTCGCGCTTGACGGCAAGAATGCGGTTGAGGATGTCGCTCATCGCCGTGCTGTAGCCGCCCGATCCGCAGGGAGCACCTGGTCGGCCTGGTATTGCTGTCGTCCCGCCTGATCCCCGCACCCGGCGCAGCGGGCATCAAGCGGCTTGGTGGCTGGTCGCTGCGGCATGCCCTGTCTCCGAAGCAAGCCGGGCGATCACGCCGCGAAGCGTTGCGTGAACCTGACGAACTCGTCGAGCCTGGTGCGTGCGGCACCTGAAGCGATGCTTTCGAAGGCCCGGTCAACGCCATCGGCAAGGGTTGCGGCCAGGCCGCCGACATAGATGCTGGCGCCCGCGTTGAGGGCGACGATGTCACGCGCGGCGCCGCTGCGGTTTTCCAGCGAGGCCAGCAGCATGGCTTTCGACTCTTCGACGCTGGTCACCCGCAATACCCGTGGATCGTGCACCGGCAGGTTGAAGTGTTCGGGATGGATCGCGTATTCCTCGACTCGCCCGTTCTTCAGTTCGCCAACCAGGGTCTCGCCGGAGATCGATATCTCGTCGAGTCCCTCGCGACCGAAAACCGAGAGGGCGTGCGAACTGCCGAGGCGTTGCAGAACACGCACCTGGATGCCGACCAGGTCAGGGTGGAAGACACCGAGCACCTGGTTGGCCGCATTGGCCGGGTTGGTCAGCGGACCGAGAATGTTGAACAGGGTACGCACGCCAAGTTCGCGGCGCACCGGCGCCGCGTGCCTCATGGCACTGTGGTGGTTGGGAGCGAACATGAAACCGACGCCGACTTCATCGACGCTGCGCCCGACCTGTTCGGGCGTCAGGTTGATGTTCGCACCGAGCGCCTCGAGGACGTCGGCACTGCCCGACTGCGACGAAACCGAGCGCCCACCGTGTTTGGCAACGCGAGCGCCGGCCGCCGCCGCGACAAACATCGCCGCAGTGGAAATATTGAAGGTCTGCGCGCCGTCGCCACCCGTTCCGCAGGTGTCGACCAGGTGCGAGGGGTCGCTGACCTGAACCTTGGTGGACAGCTCGCGCATGACCTGCGCCGCCGCCGAGATTTCGCCGATCGTTTCCTTCTTGACCCGCAGGCCGGTGATGATCGCGGCGATCATTACCGGTGTCACCTCGCCGCCCATGATCTGACGCATCAGGGACACCATTTCGTCGTGAAAGATCTCGCGGTGCTCGATGACCCGCGCCAGGGCGTCCTGCGGTTTCATTGGGCGTACTCCTCAAGGAAGTTCTTCAACAGATCGTGGCCTCGCTCGGTGAGAATGGATTCCGGATGGAACTGGACCCCCTCGACCGGCAAGGTCTTGTGGCGCAGTCCCATGATCTCCTCGTCGTCCGTCCAGGCGGTGATTTCCAGGCAATCGGGCAGTGAAGCGCGCTCGACTGCGAGCGAATGATAGCGCGTGCAGGTCAAGGGATTGGGCAGACCGCGGAAAACTCCCTGGGCCGAGTGGTGTACCGGCGAAACCTTGCCGTGCATCAGCTTCTTGGCGTGCACAACCCGGCCGCCAAAAGCCTCACCGATTGCCTGGTGGCCCAGGCACACGCCGAGGAGCGGAATCCTGCCGGCAAACTCGCGAATCGCGGTGAGCGAGATGCCGGCCTGCATCGGCGCGCTCGGGCCAGGCGAGATGACGAGCAGGGCCGGTTTCAGGCGGCTGATCTCGGCAATCGTGATGGCATCGTTGCGAAACACCTTGACGTCCTGTCCCAGCTCGCCGAAATACTGGACGAGGTTGTAGGTAAAGGAGTCATAGTTGTCGATCATCAGCAGCATATTCTATCTATCCCATTGATTTTATTGTGTTGTCAATCACAATCCCTAGTTCGATACCCGCTTTTTCCGCACTGGGCAACCCAGTGTCACAGGCAGGAGGGGAGTCTCGCGCGCCCACTTGGGCGCAATAGGTCGGTCAGGCAGCAGGTTTACGCCAGCGCCGACGATAGAGAGCCGCAGAGGATGGAGAAAAGGCGGACATAAGGTTTCATTATATCCAATCCTGCGCAAGACCACAGAATGCATTACCCGGCTCATTTCGCGGCTGCCGTCGAGCGGGCAAGGTCGTCCACCAACTTGATGAAATTCCGCTTCGGCTTGAACTGCACCCGCAACTCGGCCAGATAGTCACCGAATTGCCGGGATTGATTCAGCGTTTTCATCAATCCGCCCACCTTGCGGATCAGCTGGATGCCCTCGTAGTAGGCGGAGTTATTGGTTTGGTCCACGATCCTCGGAACGACTTGCCGGTAAAGACTGATGGCATCCTCCGGTCGGGCCGACTCCAGCTTGCCGGCCAGCGTGACCAGCAGGTTGCGGTCGCAAATACCCTGGTGAGCCGCCGTCCACGCTGCGTCCAGGTCCTCTTCCCACAAGGCGATCGATACCCGCAGGGAATAGTTTGGCAGCGAAGGCTTGGGTTTCCAGCGACTGGTCGCCGCAGCCTCGCGGGCAGCAAGGTCGGCGAGTTGGGCCAACGCCCGCTCGCGCTGCGCTGGCCAGAGGCCGAGTTTCCCGGCGACATCATGCAGCTTTTTGAAGGTTTCCAGGCCGGGACGTTCCTCGAACTGGACCCAGGTCAGTTGCAGGGCTTCGTCCTTACGATTGCGTTTGAGGTAGATCGCCGCCAGGAAATCGCGCAGATCGTTGTGCGGACTATCCGGGAAGGCCTTCAGGCCGCGTTCGGCCCACTCCAGCGCATCGTCTGCCCGACCTGCCTTGGCCAGGGTTTCGGCGATGCCGAGGTAGCGATAGCTGGACGAAAGATCCTTGGACTTGATCGCCACCAGTTCGTCGATGTCGCCGCCGGCCTCGGCCAGGCGCTCCATGATGTGGGCGATGCGAAAACGATGTCCGTCGTAGCCTTTGTCGTCGGACCGCGGTTTGATCTTGCGCCACTCCGCCTCGGCCAGTTCGCGATAGCGTTGCAGGCCCTTTTTGCCGAGGGCACTCCGGTACGTCGCGGCGTCAAAGCTGCATACGCCGAAGGGCAAGGTCGTTTCCAAGCGGAACAGGCGTTCAGCCAGTGCAGCAGCATCCGGCATGGCCATCGTGCACGCCTGGAGGTGCATCTCGCCCAGGCGACTGACGATGCCGCCAATCTCGCCATTCGAGTCGTCGACCTGCTCCAGCGCATGCTCGACGCGCTCGATGGCGTACTCGGCGAGTTCCACCAGCACGGCTGCCGTGTCGGGCTTGAGTAGTTCAGCCAGCGAATCGACAACTTGATCGATATTGCCGGCGAAAGTGCCGACATCGCGCCAGTCGATGAACCCGTGGATGCTCGACGCCTCATCGATTGCGCGCCGAAATGCCTGGACTACATTGCCACCGCCAACAACCCGTTCGGCCTTGAGCAACAGCGACTGGTAGAGCCGGTCATCGCGCTGGGCGACATCGAGCAGGAATTCAATCAAGGTTTCAGGCGACTGCGTATCCAGAAAATCCTTGATGTCCCGCCAGGGGTCACGGCGTTTGGCCTTGCTTTTGCTCTTGCCTGGTTTTGCCTTGGGGTCTTCATCCGACACCCGATCTGCGAGCCAGGCCAGCCCCACCGCGACACAGTGCTTGCAGAAATAGCCGTCCGCGGCGCGTGGGCAGGTGCAGTCGTAGGCCAGTTCGCCGTTGTCCTCCCATAATTCGACCTGGTAGGTCTCGGCGCCTTCGACCTTGGCGGTGATCTTGTCATCGATGGCGCGCAAGCGACCGACTGCGCCGACGGAAAAGTATTCCTCGCCACGCAGAAAGGCGGCACCGCCCGCAAGATCATCGAGTGTCGAACGGGTAATCAGCTTGCTGAGCACTGTTATGCTTCCTCATTCCTGGAATACATGTTCCCGATGCCATTTCATGTAGGGTTGATGTTGAACGCGCAGCTTTACAATCGGCCGTTCGCTGTCCAAACCCAGCACCTGAAGTGACATCGGCGACAAGGACGGGCTTGGAACCACCGCTCCGCTCTCATCCACCGTAATCAATCCCTTGTCGAAGGCGGCATCCAGATGCGCAGCGAGCAGCAGGCCATTGTAGACATCGAGGCGTTCCGCATCGTTTGCATCCTTCCACGGCTTGGCGTGGCTGGCGCGGAGCAGCACGGGCTCATCCAAACCTGTGACCGCGCAACGCCCCGCCCAGAGCGTCAGGAGTCCCTCCCGGAATAACTCCTGTCCCACGCGTTGGCGGACAACCGACTCTCGTTCAGTGGCAGAAAGCGTTTGAACCTGCTGCTCCCACGATTCGAGCAACTGGTTTGGAAGGGCTCGCGACAGGGCGAAGGCGCGGCTCAGCAAGCGATCCAGGTCCACGAAATCCACTGCAGTGATCCATGCCGAGCAATCTTCAACCGGCAATGGCGCAGAAATGGGGGGCCGATCCAGCTCGGCCGCGACATTCGCCATGGAAAGGCCAACCAAAGGTCGAGCGTCCAGGATGCCGAGCCAAACCTTCAACGGACACTGGCTGCTGCGAAACGACATCAGACTGTTGCCAGGCCCGCCAACCACATCAAAGCCGGAGTCGATGGCGGCCTTCTCCAACTGGGCCAGCGTCAGAAGCCTTAGTTCACTGAGCATGCCGCCCCCAACGCTGTCGAACACATGCCAAGTCACCTTGACTTCCGGCACTCGGATAACCCATCATGCATCCATCTCATCTGCCGAAGGCAGAAGGAGTTGGGCCGACGCCATGTGCGCCGGCCTTTTCATTTCTGTCATAGCTCATGTCTTCTGCATATGCGCGACAGCTCAGACATTCAGCGGTGAGGCCGAAAAAATCGTCAACGTGATTGCCTGCCCCTCCGATCGGAAAGTTGGTCGCTGTCCACTCAGTCGTTCGCTTTCCCGAATCATGGTCAGGAATCCTTCGCCGCGCGCCTCCATGTAGCTACGCTTACTCCAAGGGCTGCGGAAGTCGCGCAGGAAACCGGCCAAGTGCTGATTCCGGCGGATCGGTTGGCAGCCTGCATACAAGTTCTCTGGCGTCAGCGTGTTGTGCAGGCCACCGGGATTCTTGATCTCGATCCGATCGGGAAACAGAGTCACGATCACCTGCGAGCCGTCGAGCTCGTAGTCCCGATGCACGAGCGCATTGACGATTGCTTCCTGTAATGCATACGCGCTGTAGGCAGGCTTGTCGCTCCTCCCGAGACCATCCTTCTCCGAAACCACTGCAAGATATGGACTTGTCTGAAGGTAGGTCAGCGTTCTGTCGATCTGATCCGGGAGAGTGCCCGTAATCTTGCGGGAATCCGCCGTATTGCCATCCGCTACAGCATGGTCATAAACGGCCAGATCGACAAATGCGCCAGCGAGAAACCGGGTGGGCTGGTCGGTAAACAGCAATACACCCAGATTGGTCAAGCGCCATTCGCCATCCACATCGATAGCCAGTTTCAGGTTGGACAGCAAGCGCTCCAGAGCCAGGCCGGATTCGGCAAGCGGCCTGCCGAAACGTTCGCGGTAATAGGCATCGAAGCGGCCGGTGTCGAAATCGTCCAGCCGTGCTGAAAAGGCTGGCCGCTCCTCGAAAGGAATCAGGAGCCTGCGCAAGGTCAGCATGCGCCCCAGTTGTTCGGCTGGAATCGGGTGTCGATGACTTCCAACCCGCTTGACGAACCGCCCGTCCGTCGTCTGATGAACGTAGAAGCGAGCTTTCGGGATATCCACCTTCAGGCAAAGCCGCTGCACCCCTCCTTCATCCGGCAGCATCACCCAATCGAGACGCGGGTCGATTTCGGGTACGCAGTTGTTGACTGCACAATTCACGACGAACTGTTCGAGCACATCCTGATTTCCGGCATCAACCCCGATTACGGCACGCTCCTTGTTCACACCGAATAGGACGACGCCACCCTCGGTATTCGCCATCGACACGAATACCTCGGCAATGGTCGCGGCCGCTCGCCCCTCCTCGGAGGCGAAACGCACCTGATTGCCATGAAATCTGGCTTCCTTGAATTCCAGATAGGTATCTTCGCCGGCAGCGATTTCGCTCAGCAGATCGGCAATTTCGTCATACATGCTGCATCCTCAAAAATGGTACTTCTCGCGGCGACGGCGGAACGCCTCCGCGGAACCCTCCATGATATCGAGCACCGCTCGAGCAACGTCGGCACGATCGAGCCCCCCCTGCGTACGTACCCGTCCGTGGCCCTCAGTCGCCTCAAGCGCGTAAATCAGATCGGCGTCGCCGTTGACCGGCAGGTTGGCGTTGTGGGTCGCCATGATCAACTGCCGCTCGGACTTCACCTTGCGCAACAGGGGCACCAGGTCCTGATAGATGAAATTCGAATCCAGCTCATCCTCCGGCTGGTCGATGACAATCGGCCCGTCGCCATGCGCCAGCAGCAGGTTGAGCACGGCCGTATTGCGCTGGCCTTCCGACAACTTGCCGTCGCTGATGCGGCCCACTATACCGCCTTCGACCCTGCGCAGCTCGATATCGACCAGATCGGCGACCCGCGTCAGGCGCACATCGCGCCATTTCTTCATATTGCCTTGCAAGTGATTCGCCATGTCTTCGGCGTATTCTGCGATATCCAGTTCGCACGCTTCTATCTGCCTTGCAATCGCTCTAATGTACTCCCATGGGGTAACGTATTCCTCCTGCACTCGGAAAGCATGGAACAGCTTTTCTCCCAGATCAGCCCAATATTTTCCAAGTCGGGAACGTCCATCCGGCGCTAGCGATCCCCAGGCAGCCGCAAATGAGGATATGTCGCCCATGTAGTCCACCAGTACCACAATGGTGTTCCGTACTCTCCGGTTGATGGTCGCGGCCAAATCGGCCCTGACCTTGTGTTGCAGTCGCCACAAATCGAACAGACCTTCCAGCTTGGCATCCAGCTTTCCGACCTGCTCGCCAAGCAGCTTCTCCTGCCTGCCCTGCCCCGCCAGCTCGGCCTGCTTGGCCTGCCGTTGCTTATCGATCTCCTGCATGCGGGCGACGTCCTGCGGATTCAGCCCGCGCTCGCGGCAGGCATCGGCGAAACGGGCCTGCGCTGCATCCAGATCGCCGCTCACCTGCGGCCAGTCGCGGTCACCCTCGAACAGAGCGTGGACACTACGCTCAAAGTCATCTGCCGCGCGCAGCAGCGCCGCATGGATATTCGCGTTCAGCTTTTCGCTCCGTGCATCGAAGCGCTTGAACCATTCGGGATGGGGCCAGTTGTCGGCCTCGGAACCCAACGGCGCGTGGGATTCCACGATGTCATCGGCCAGCCCCCTGATCCGAGCCGATTCTTCTGTCATTCTGTTGCGAACCTGATCCAGATAGCGTCGAGCGGCCTGGGCACGCTGTTGCTTGACGGCTTCCTGCTGCACGTCCTTGCGCGCCTGCCACTGCCGGTTGAGTTCGCCGATTTCCTGATTCAGGCGCGCAATGTCGGCTCGTACCGCGTCGAGGCGATCCTTCGCCGCGAACAACTGCGCGATCTCGGTGCGCGACGTGATTTCCTTCGCCTTGAGCCCTTGCAGTTCCGGCCCGCAGGCATCGTCGAGCATCAACAGCAGGCTGTTCTTTCCGGGAGAAGCAAGGTCCGTGAGCTGCTGCTGGCTGAAAAACTGGATGGGGATATGGCGCAGGTAGGTCGAAAAATCCGCGGCTTCCCCGGCGATCAGTTCATGCTTACCGCGCCGCGGCTGCAAGGCAATCGTATCCACCTGCCCGGGAACTCCCTCCCAATCGACCAGAATTTCCGTCTCCTGGGTGAAGGTGCCTGCGATCCTGTCCACCTTGGCGCGGATCGGCGCCAACAGGCCTGCATCCTTCTCCCGCCCGAAGGCAAAGCGCAGGCATTCGAGCAGCGTTGACTTGCCGCTACCCCGGCCGCCGATGACGGTGTTCAGATTTTCGGAAAGGACAAGCTCCTGGTCGGCAAGGAATTCCAGGCCGGTCACTCGCACCCCTCGAATCCGCGGGTGGGTCTGTCTATCCGACGGACGATCGGGCTGAAGACAAATCCGTGATTCGGGATCGAGAAATGCCTGTCGCAATGCCTCCACCGACTGCTTCGACATCTTCACCCACGTGAAACGATAGCCCAGCGCATTCGCCAGCGGCTTGCCGTCTTGATCAACCTTCAACGATTTTGCGTCCGAAGACATGACATAGGCCGGCTGGCTGCCACGGCGAGCCCAATCATGATTCCGTCCCTCCAGAATATCGAGATACTTGTGCTGTAGCGGGTTCGCGGTGACTTCGATGGCGAGCAAATCGGATAACTGATAGTCCTTGATGTGTCGGGCGTCGTGGAGAATCCCGTCCTTCTCGTCAGCGTGGGCGGCGATGACGATACCGCCATGTTCCCGCTGCACCATTTCGAGAAGGCGCTTGAGGCTCACCGTCTGATCGTTGTAGCGCAGCGGCTCCGGTCTGTTGTTCCTGAATCGCTGGTTGTCCGCCAATCCCAGCTTGGTCAAAATCATGCTCACCCGCCTGAGGTCCCGCATCTTCCTGGCGGGTGAAAAGAGGCATAGCGCATGAAAGCCAATGTCGACTTCGAATCCCGGCAGAATATGGAGCGGCGGTAAATCAAGATCCTGCGCCACGCTGGCATTCTGTTCGACCAGATGCGTCAGGAACCAATCTCGCGGCTCGGCCTTCTCGGAAAAATTGTGGTCGGTAATGCCTACGATCTCCAACCCAAGGGCATGGCAGCGCCGAAGGAAAACGCGCGCCTTGTTCTGTATGCCGCTTTCGTCGGGAACGCCATCGACGATCGGCCGGCGCGGATTCCCAAGCCGCAGATCGTCGTCGAGCCAATGGGCGTTGTCTTCAGGTGTTTGAACCTGGAAGTCGCACTTGAGCCAGCGCATTCCCTGATATTCAGCCATTCTTGTTTTCCTCCAGCTTGTTCCGTGCCGCCAGTGTATGCCGCGCCGTGTGGTACTCCCCGAATTCCCGCGTCTCGTTGTTCTTGAGCACGCGAAAGGTTTCGGATGGGTATCTCTCGGTTCTTGGATTCATCTCACCCCTTCGTAATCGTTCACTCCCCTACACGTTTGCCGAGATGGCGGGAATCGTGGGAAGCGGCAAACCCTTGCGAGCGGCGGCGATGACGGTGCCGAGGTATTGCCAGGCGGATGCTCCGCGAC
>ERZ761607.5693-NODE-5693-length-10078-cov-4.405368_pt1 | contig 10078 bp, 18 predicted proteins | sample MGYA00511164_ERZ761607 | MGnify/ENA primary metagenome ERZ761607 (study PRJEB28899, sample SAMN02445080) | bioreactor sludge metagenome | biome: EBPR sludge | place: Australia: Brisbane, Thorneside Wastewater Treatment Plant | collected 2011-06-22 ...
AGGGGCAGGACAACGAGAAGCTCAAGGAAGAGAGCTCGAAGAAGACCGGCAAGGAGATCTACGTTGAGATCCGCGAAGTGAAGGATCCCGACATCACGGCCCAACTGGTGGCCGAGAATATTGCCGTCCAGTTGGAACGCCGGGTTTCCTTCCGACGTGCCCTGAAACGTGCGGTTCAGTTGTCCATGGATCTCGGTGCCTTGGGCATCAAGGTCCGGGTTGCTGGCCGTTTGGGGGGCGCAGAACTAGCCCGTACCGAGGGCTACAAGGAGGGTAAGGTGCCATTGCACACCCTTCGCGCCAACATTCAGTATGGTTTTACCGAGGCTCGCACCGTTGCCGGTTGTATCGGCGTCAAGGTGTGGATATGCCGCAAGAATGAAGAACCAGTTGTGAAGGAGCAGACTCATGCCACTTATGCCTAAGCGGGTCAAGTACCGCAAAGTACAACGTGGTTCGCGCAAGGGGAACGCCACCTCCTGCAACACGCTTGCCTTTGGTGAATACGGGATCCAATCGTTGGGCCGTGCGTGGATCACCAACATCCAGATTGAAGCCTGCCGTGTCGCGGTCAGCCGCGCCATGAAACGAAAAGGCAAGCTCTGGGTTCGCATTTATCCCGACAAGCCCTACACCAAGAAGCCGTTGGAAGTCCGCCAGGGTAAAGGCAAGGGTCCGGTCGAGGGCTGGGTTGCCGTGGTGCGTCCGGGTACGATGATTTTCGAGCTTGATGGCATTTCGGAAGCCCTGGCCCGTGAGGCTTTTCGCCTGGCCGCAAGCAAAATGCCGATAGCCACCCGTTTCGTGACGCGAGGTCTGTAATGAAAAAAGCCGCCACCATCCGGGAGTCGACCGATGCCGAACTGCAGCAACAGTTGCAGGATGCGCGCACCGAGTTCGTGAACCTTAAAATTCAACAATCAACCGGTCGGCTGGAAAAGCCGTCCCGCATCCGTGAATTGCGTCGCAACATCGCCCGCATCAACACGGTTGTGCGCGAAAAGCAGCTGAGCAAGGGGTAATAGGTAATGACTGAGGCAGTTCAACGTGGTGTTCGCAAGAGCCGCACCGGTGTGGTTACCAGCGACAAGATGGACAAGACCATTGTTGTCGCCGTAACCGACCGGTTCCGGCATCCCGTGTATGGCAAGACCGTTACCCGGGTTAAGAAGTTTCACGCACATGATGAGCGCAACGAGGCTCATCTCGGCGACAAGGTTCGCATTGTCGAAACCCGTCCGCTTAGCCGCCTGAAAAATTGGCGGTTGGTTGAGATCGTACACAAGTCGGTGCGGGGTGCCGAATGATTACCAAGCAAACGCGACTGGAAGTAGCCGACAACACCGGTGCACGATCCCTGATGTGTATTCATGTTCTGGGTCAGCGCAAGACGTTTGCGCGTATTGGTGACATCATCAAGGTCAGCGTCAAGGAAGCCATCCCCACCGGGATGGTCAAGAAGGGTGAGGTTCACAGTGCCCTGATTGTCCGTACCCGCCAGACCATCAGCCGTCCTGACGGTTCGAAACTGAAATTCGACCACAATGCCGCCGTCATCATCGATGCCGACAAGAATCCGAAGGGAACGCGCATCTTCGGGCCGGTTGCCCGCGAATTGCGTGACAAGAATTTCATGAAGGTCATTTCCCTGGCTCCCGAGGTGCTCTAATGAAAGCCGTCGCTCGCAAGCCCCATGTTCATGTTCGTCGTGGCGATATTGTTGTCGCGATTGCCGGTGATGATGCCGCAGGTGGTAAATCAGGCAAGATCCTCCGGGTTTTTCCGGAAAAGGGACGCGCCATCGTCGAAGGATTGAATTTCGTCAAGAAACACATGCGCAAGACTCAGGACAATCCCGAAGGCGGAATTGTCGAGAAGGAGGGGACCATCGCCCTGTCCAACTTGCGTGTGGTGGAACGTTCGAAAGATAAACCCGGCCGCAAGCAGGCCTAAAGCGCCGGTATAGAGAGCACGCATATGGTAGCCCCAACAATCATTCCCAGTCTCCGCGAACGCTACAAATCGGAGATCCGCCCCGCACTTCAGAAGGCGCTGAACATCAGCAATCCGATGGACATCCCCGGATTGAAAAAAGTTGTCATCAACATGAGTGTCAACACGTCGGTTGACAAGGATCAGTTCAAGTTGATGACCGATGAACTGGCCAAGATCGCCGGGCAGAAACCGGTGGTCACCACGGCTCGCAAGAGCATTTCAAATTTCAAGCTGCGCGAGGACATGCCGATTGGTGCAAAAGTTACGTTGCGCGGTCAGTTGATGTACGAATTCCTGGAGCGCTTGCTGTACGTGGTGCTTCCTCGTATCCGCGACTTCCGCGGTGTTTCCCGCAAGGCCTTTGATGGCAAGGGGAACTACACCTTGGGCTTGTCCGAGCAGACGCTGTTTCCGGAGATCGATCCGGACCGTGTCAAGCGGACGCAGGGTATGGATATCACCATCGTCACCTCGGCCAAGAGCAACGAGGCGGCGTTGGAGTTGCTCAAATTGCTCGGAGTGCCGTTTGAGCGCTAATTTCTGGAGGAACCACCTTGGCCAAGACATCCCTAGTCGTTAAAGCATCACGCCCGCCGAAGTTCTCTTCGCGAGGCTACAACCGTTGCCGTAATTGCGGCCGTCCCCGCGCCTACATCCGCAAGTTCCAGCTTTGCCGTATTTGCTTCCGCGAATTGGCGCTGGAAGGAAAGATCCCTGGCGTCGTCAAGGCGAGCTGGTAAGCAGGAGTTCACGTATGAGTCTCAATGATCCAATTTCCGATATGCTTACCCGAGTGCGCAATGCCGCAACGGCTGGCCATGCAACCGTGGATGTCCCGCACTCTCGCCTGAAGGCTGAGATCGCCCGGATCCTTACCCGCGAGGGATTTGTCGCCGGCTATTCGATTGAACAGATTGAAACGCGCAGCTACATACGCCTTACCCTCAAGTATGGTCGTGGTGACAAGGCGGTAATCCGTGGATTGAGCAGGATCAGCAAGCCCGGCCTGCGCAAGTATGTCGGTTCGGGCGAGCTGCCGAAAGTGTTCGGCGGTATCGGGGTGGCTATTTTGAGTACATCCCGTGGCTTGTTGACCGATAAAGAAGCACGCCGTTCGAAGATCGGCGGCGAAGTCATTTGTTACGTTTGGTGAGGTTTTTTATGTCTCGTATTGGCAAGAAAGCAGTGGCTGTGCCCGCCGGGGTAACCCTCGGGGTGGATGGTAATCAGATCAAGGCCAAGGGCCCTAAGGGCGAATTGGTCATGACCTTCCCGGCGGAAGTCTCCGTTAAGGTTGAAGGAAACGAGGCACAGGTATCGCCCACCTCGCAGACCCCGTTTGCTCGTGCCATGCACGGAACGGTTCGAAGCCTGGTCGCCAACATGGTTCAGGGTGTCGCCCAAGGCTACTCGCGCGAACTCGAGATTCAAGGCGTCGGTTTCAAGGCCAGTGTGCAGGGACAGAAATTAAACCTCGCATTGGGTTACTCGCATCCGATCGAGTTTGAACTCCCGGCCTCCATTGCCGTCAAGGTCACGGACAACACCAATATTTTGGTGAGTGGTCCAGACAAGCAATTGGTTGGTCAGGTCAGCGCCCGTATTCGGTCCTTCTACCCGGCCGAACCCTATAAGGGCAAGGGCGTCCGTTACAAGGGTGAGCATGTTCGCCGTAAAGCCGGCAAGGCGGTTGCATAATCATGAAAGTCAACACCAAGGCAGAATACCGTACCCGTCGCCATCTTCGTCTGCGCCAGAAAGTGCGTGGAACAGCCGCCCGTCCTCGTATGAGCGTGTACGTATCCAACCAGCACATTTACGTACAGTTTATCGACGACGATGCATCGCGTACCCTTGCGGCCGTGTCTACGAAGTCTGCCGGTATGGCAGGCGCGGTGCGCGCAAACAGCGAATCGGCCAGGAAGCTGGGCGCTCTTGCTGCGGAAGCGGCGAAGCATGTAGGCTTGAAGGCTGTTGTTTTTGATCGCGGTGGTTTTCCCTACCGTGGCCGGATCAAGCTGATGGCTGAAGCCGCGCGCGAAAACGGTCTCGTTTTTTAAGGTAACCAGGAGAATTTGTCGTGAGTCAATTCAAGGACAGAGAGAGCAAGTCGGACTTCGAAGAGCGGGTCATTCATGTGAACCGTTGCGCGAAGGTCGTAAAAGGCGGCCGCCGTTTCAGTTTCAGCGCGCTGATCGTGGTCGGTGACCGCAATGGCCGCGTGGGTTTTGCCCTTGGCAAGGCCAACGAGGTCGCGGATGCCATCCGCAAGGGTACGGAAGCCGCCAAACGCAATGCGGTGCGCATAACCATGAAAAACAAGACCATTCCCCATGAGGTGATGAGCAAGTTTGATGGTGCTTCCGTGTACATGCGTCCGGCTTCAGAGGGTACCGGTGTGATTGCGGGCGGCGGCATGCGTGCCGTCCTGGAATTGTCCGGTGTTCGCGACGTCCTGGCCAAGTCCATGGGCAGCACCAATCCGCTGAATGTAATCCGCGCCACGATGCTCGGACTGCAGAAGTTGTCCTCACGTGAAGCCATTCTCGAGGAACGCGGCATCACCATCGCTACGAAGTAAACAGGGGTTTCCAAGATCATGCACCTCCATTCGATAAAGAATTCCAAGGGCGCCGTGCGCAAGAAGAAGCGTGTCGGTTGTGGCGAATCATCCGGCCATGGCAAGACCTCTTGCCGTGGTACCAAGGGCCAGATGTCCCGTTCGGGTCACAAGCGCAAGGCAACGTTCGAAGGCGGACAGATGCGTCTCATTCGTCGTATGCCGAAACGCGGCTTCAACAATCCGGTCAAGGTCGTATTCGCTCCGGTGAACATCATTGATCTTGATGTTTTCGAGAACGGTGCCGAGGTGGACGCCGTCGCTCTGGTCAATGCGGGATTGGTGCATGATACCAAACGACCGATCAAGATCCTGGGCGATGGTGCGTTGAACCGCAAGTTGACGGTCAAGGCCGATGCGTTCAGCAGTTCCGCTCGCGAGAAGATCGAGGCCGCAGGCGGCCAGTGTATAACGGTAGAGTAACAGGCTGTATCCAATGCTATCCGCATTCGCCAACAGTCTTCGCATACCCGAATTGCGCCAGCGCATATTCTTTACCTTCGGCATGATATTCATCTGCCGGTTGGTAGCGGTCGTTCCCACGCCGGGAGTTGATGCCGTGTTGCTGCGTCAATTCATCGATCAGTTGCACAACATGGCCGGGGGCAGCTTTGTCGGCATGTTCGATCTTTTCAGTGGCGGAGCGCTGCAGAATTGCGCCGTTGGCGCCTTGGGTATCATGCCTTACATCAGTGCGTCGATCATCCTGCAGTTGCTGACGGCTGTAGTCCCTTCGCTCGAGCGATTGGCGCGCGAGGGTGATGCCGGCCGCGCAAAGATCACCCAGTACACCCGTTACCTGACTGTATTCCTTTGCGTGGTTCAGGGGTATGCCATGGCGGTTACTCTCGAGAACCCCGAGGCGTTCGGTGTACCCGGGAAAATTGTTCACATGGAAGGGTGGGGTTTCCGCCTGCTGACTATCGTGACCATGACCACGGCAACCATGTTGTTGATGTGGCTCGGTGAACAAATCACGGACCGTGGTATCGGTAACGGGATATCCATCATCATCACCATCGGCATTGTCAGCTCGCTTCCCAGTGCCATCCAGAAGGCCATCGCAATGTTCCGACCCGTCGATGGCGTTGTGCAATTCACGGTTTTCCATGCCGTCGGGCTTTTGGTAATGATCCTCGCGGTGATCATTACGGTGGTCGCGGTGACGCAGGCTCAACGCAAGATTCCGGTCCAGTATGCCAAGCGCGTGGTTGGTCGCAAAGTGTATGGTGGGCAGAGCACCTACATGCCGTTGCGTGTCAACTATGCCGGCGTCATGCCGATCATTTTCGCCCAGGCGATCCTGATGTTTCCTCCGAAACTTCTGGAAATGATTCCCGTCGATTTCTTCCAGCGTCTGGCCATCCATCTCCGTCCGGACACGACGCTCCATAATATCCTTTACGGGTTGATGATCCTCTTTTTCTCCTACTTCTGGGTCGCCACGCAATTCAATCCGGTGCAGATCTCGGATGATCTGAAGAAGCATGGTGGTTACATTCCCGGCATTCGTCCCGGCAAACCAACGGCGGAGTTCCTTGACCACACCATGACCCGTATCACCTTGGCCGGTGCCATCTTCCTTGCAATCATCGCGGTGATTCCTTCCATCATGGCCCAGAATTTCCGGGTGCCATGGATTGTCGCTCAGTTCTTTGGCGGTACCAGCCTGCTCATTATTGTCGGTGTAATGCTGGACACCATGCGTCAGATCGAGTCCCATTTGGTCACTCGTTACTACGACGGTTTTCTTAAGAAGGGCAAACTTCGGGGGCGGCGCTAGGCCATGGAAACGATCGTATTGCTGGGGGCGCCAGGTTCGGGGAAGGGGACCGTTGCGGAAGATATCCGCAACTCGGTCAACTACCAGCATATTTCGACCGGTGATGTCCTCCGCAATGCGGTAAAGAGCGGGACTGAACTTGGCAACGAGGCCAAGCGTTACATGGAACGGGGGGAGTTGGTTCCGGATGATTTGATCGTCTCGATTGTTCGTGATTTGCTGGTGAGTGGTCCCAAGGATGCCCGTTACATGTTTGACGGTTTTCCGCGCACGACGGCTCAAGCCGAAAAGTTCGACGAGATGCTCGGCGCCGGCGGCTCGGCGGTAAAATTCGTTTTCCTGCTTGAAGTGGCTCGACCGGTTCTGGTTCGCCGAATCTGCGGTCGTCGAATCTGCCGTTCGTGCGGGGCGGTTTACAATATTCACACCAAGCGACCCAAAGTGGATGGAATTTGTGATTTTTGCGGAAGCAATGATATTTACCAGCGTGCTGACGATACCGAGGAGACGTTGAACAATCGTCTCGATGTGTACGAGCGGCAGACCGCTGAATTGATCAGCTATTACGAAAAGAAGAACATCCTGGTCCGGGTTAATGCCGAAGACCGGCTTGAGACTGAGTTGGCGATTGTCCAGCACCTCAACGACTGATGCACAACCCCGGTATCGACGAATCGGAAGCGGACGAAAATTCCGAGATGATTGTACTGGACGTTCTTCTGAAGGAAATGATACATAGCAGGGCTTTTCGTGCGACCCTGAAAAATGGGCACACGTTGGTGGCTTACTATCCCCGGTCGGTGGCGGGAGAAGCATCCTGTCTGTGGTCGGTGGGTGACAACGCGAAGGTGCGGATGTCGCCGTATGATATGAGTCGTGGTGAATTGATAATTGCTTAGGATTGAGATCATGAAGGTAAGAACCTCGGTGAAAAGAATTTGCGAACGTTGCAAGATGATCCGGCGCAAGGGTGTCGTCCGGGTGATCTGCACCAATCCCCGTCACAAACAGCGTCAGGGTTAAGGAGTCCGACATGCCGCGTATTTTTGGTATCGATATTCCCGGGAAGAAACGTGTGGAGTATTCCCTCCGTTACATTTACGGCATCGGGCCGGCCCTTTCCCGGGAAATCATTGCGAAGACCGGGATCAATGGTGCAAAGAAGGCGGACGAGTTGACCGACGATGAAATTGCCAAGATTACGCATCTTTTGCAGACCGTTTATCGCACGGAAGGCGATTTGCGTCGTGAGGTATCCCAGAACATACGCCGCTTGATCAGCATCAATTCATACCGTGGATCTCGCCATCGTCGTGGTCTTCCGGTACGCGGTCAGCGTACGTCGACCAATGCCCGTACCCGTAAGGGTCCGCGCAAGACCGTGGGTGCAGTGCGTGGCAAGGAAGCCCGCTCGGCTGTGAAGGCGGCCGCTCCCAAGTAACAATACTAGCAGTTGAAGGACGATTTTATGGCAGACGCGAAAGAGAATAAGAGTGCCGATGAGGCCAAGGTAGAATCCAGCATTGTCGCCGGTGACAATCCCACGGCGGCTAGTTTGCTGGACAGCACTCCGGCTCCGGTCAAGCGGGTCAAGATCAAGGGTGCCAAGAACATCCCGATTGGCATTGTTCATGTCAATTCCAGCTTCAACAACACGGTTGTTTCAATCACGGATCTTAAGGGTAATGTCATCGGCTGGAGCACGGCTGGTCGTTCCGGCTTCAAGGGGTCGCGCAAAAGCACGGCGTTTGCAGCCACGATGGCGGCCCAGGATGCATCGCGCCAGGCCATGAATCATGGGTTGCAGGAAGTGGAAGTCCTGGTACAGGGACCTGGGGCCGGTCGCGAAAGCGCGATCCGAGCCGTACAGGCCTCGGGTATCAATGTTACGGCGATCAAGGATGTCACGCCCATGCCTCACAATGGCTGCCGGGCCCGCAAGCGCCGCCGCGTGTAATCAGGTAATTTAGGAGCGTACGTAGTTTATGGGTAGATATACTGGTCCAGCTTGCAAACAGTGCCGTCGCGAAGGAACAAAACTTTTCCTCAAGGGCGATCGATGCTACATGGCGAAGTGCCCGATCGAGCAGGGTCGCTCTGCACCTGGCATGCACGGTCAGCGGCGCAACAAGATGTCCGACTACGGAACGCAGTTGCGCGAGAAGCAGAAGCTTCGTCGTACCTATGGCATGCAGGAAACCCAATTCCGCTTGTTCTTCCAGCGTGCCTTGAAGGGCCGTGGCATCACGGGTGAGAAGTTGCTTCAACTGCTGGAAATGCGCTTGGACAACCTGGTGTACCGCCTTGGTTTCGCCCCTTCCCGCCGTGCTGCACGTCAGTTTGTCCTGCATGGTCATATCACGGTGAACGGCAAGAAATCCAGCATTCCCTCCACCGTCCTGAAGGATGGTGATGTGGTTGCAGTCAAGTCTGTTGAACATAGCAAGAACTACGCCAAGCAGTATGTGGAACAGGCGGAGAGCCGCGGCATCGTGTCCTGGCTTGCGCTGGACAAGGGCCAACTGGAAGGCCGGATCACGCATATCCCGACCCGCGAGGAAATCGCGCCGACGGTAAATGAGCAGCTGATCGTCGAATTGTACTCGAAGTAAGTAGACTACATCACCATACGGACCGGCTAACGCCCGGCCCTGGGAGAATCGCACTATGCCCAAGAGAATCGGACGCTTCGAAATGCCGAAGCGTATTACCAAGGATGAGTCGGAGTCGGCTCCCCATTTCGGCCGCTTTATTGCCGAGCCGTTCGAGGCTGGCTATGGTCGTACCATTGGCAACTCGCTTCGTCGCGTCTTGCTTTCATCGCTGGAAGGCGCGGCCATCACGTCGGTCAAGATTGATGGCGCCATGCACGAATTCTGTTCGCTGCAAGGCGTCGTGGAGGATGTGACCGATATCATCCTGAATCTCAAGAAGGTCCTGCTCAAACTTTACAGCCGTGATGCACGGATTGTGAAGATCAATGTGAAGGGTCCGGGCGAAGTGACGGCCAAGGATATTATCACGGATGGCACGGTTGAGGTCCTGAATCCAGATCAGCACATCTGCACCTTGGATGCTGATGGTGCGTTCAGCGCCGAACTGGAAGTGAAGATCGGTCGTGGATACTGTCCGGCCGAGTGGAACAAGAAAGCCGATCAGGAAATCGGATTGATTCCCATCGACGCATTGTTCTCGCCGGTTCGCCGTGTTGCGTACGCGGTTGACAGCACCCGCGTGGGGCGTCGCACCGATTACGACAAGCTAGTCATCGACATCTGGACTGATGGCCGGGTTACGCCGGAAGAAGCGTTGACCATGTCGGCCGCCATTCTGCGTCATCATCTGGATGTTTTCGTCAGCCTTGATCGAGACCTGGTTGAGTTCGAGGAGAACGAGAAGCAAGTCGACGCTGAGCGCGAAGATTTGCGGCGCAAACTCCTGATGAGCGTCAATGAAATTGAATTGAGCGTCCGCGCCGCGAACTGCCTCAACAACGCGAACATCACCACCGTGGGTGAGTTGGCGCAGAAAACCGAGGCGGAAATGCTGAAGTACCGCAACTTTGGCAAGAAGTCGTTGAATGAGATCAAGGCGAAGCTGGAAGAGCTGAACCTGAGCCTGGGCATGACCTTTGAAGCGGATCTGCTCAAGCCTGTCGCCGCGGATGATCTCGCCAAGAA
>ERZ761607.5699-NODE-5699-length-10073-cov-10.871032_pt1 | contig 10073 bp, 10 predicted proteins | sample MGYA00511164_ERZ761607 | MGnify/ENA primary metagenome ERZ761607 (study PRJEB28899, sample SAMN02445080) | bioreactor sludge metagenome | biome: EBPR sludge | place: Australia: Brisbane, Thorneside Wastewater Treatment Plant | collected 2011-06-22 ...
GTTTTTTTGTTAACGGTTTTTAGTTTAACTGGTTGTGATGAATCAGTTAAAAATTCAGTTGACAAGCAACTAAAAGATGTGAACAAAGTTAAAATATATGTATTTGAAAAAGGTAAAGAAACAATTACAAATTCAGAAAATGTAATAACTATTCAAAACCCTGATACAGTTAATATGTTAAAAAGCATTATATCAGATTCGCCGGCTGATTTTTACAAATGCGGGTATTCCGGCAGCATTGAATTTTTCAAGGATAATGAAAGTATCAGCAATATGTCTTTTAATATTCAGCCTGATTGTAATCATATAGTGTTCCGAGTTAAAGACAGAATGATGTCGAGGAAATTAACAGACGAAGGTATAAATTTATTAAACAATTATTGTAAAAAATGAAATTAAAATTTTTATTTATAATTATTTGTTTTTCATCCGTTTTAAATGCTCAGTCAGACAGTGAAGATATTTATAAAAAAGCCACTGAAGAATTTCAAAAAGCAAATTATAAAGAAGCATATATTTTATATGATGATTATTCAAAAGCAGAACCGGACAGCGTAAAAGGTTCTTTGGGAAAAGCGAATATATTAATCCTAATAAAACAATATGACGAAGCACAGGAGATTTTGAACAAAGTAATTTCAAAAAATCCGGATAATGCATCTGCACTATCAAGCAGGGGAGTAATACACACTTTAAAAGGTGATTATGCTTATGCAATTGAAGATTTTAAAAACTGTATTAGAATTGAACCTGATAACACTATTGCATTAAATTCACTCGGAGCCACATATTTGAGAATTGGATATATTGATGAAGCGATTGAAACATTCAATAAATCAATTGAAGTAAATCCAAACAATTCCGAAACTTACAGAAACAGAGGTGTTTTATTTTTTAATTTAAAAGATACAGTCAAAGCATTTGAAGATTTGGATAAAGCAATATCTCTTAATCCGAAAGATTTAAATGCTTACAACACCAGAGGGGCTTTATATAAAGAATCGGGTAAATATCAACTTGCGATTGATGACTATAATAAAGTTTTAGAAATGGATATGAACAATGCGGAAGCATATTGCAGAAGGGGAGTGGCATATTTATTTCTCGGAGATAAAAAAAAAGCAATAACAGATATTGAAAAAGGAATTTCTTTAAATCCTGCTTTTCAAAATGAAATGCAGGAGTATTTAAACGAAGCAAAAAATTAATTAAATGAAAATATTATTTATATTCACTGTAATGTTTTTCAGCGGTTTGTCTGATTTATTTTCACAATATACACCGCAACAAATTTACGGTTTTGGGAATAAAGCATACGAAGAAAAAGATTACAATACTGCTATCAAATGGCTAAACGAGTATATTCAAATTCAGACACAAAGTGCTGATGCGTATAACTTAAGGGGATTAAGTTATGAAGGATTGAATAATTTTCAAAGTGCTTTGGAAGATTTCGGAACAGCAATTCAATTAAATCCAAATTTTACTGATGCTTATATCAATCTCGGAAATTTACAGATGATACAGAAAAATTACAGCGAGGCGATAAATAATTTTTCACAAGCGATATTAACAAATCCCACCTCTTCTATTTCATACAGACAGAGAGGGATTGCGTATATGAATTCAGGACGTAATGACCTCGCAATCAATGATTTAACTATTTCATTGCAAAGAGATCCAAATCTCTCTGACAGTTACAGGTATCTCGGATTAATTTATCTTCAGCAAGGTGATACTGCAACTGCACTTCAGAATTTTGCAAAAGGTATAGAAGTAAATTCTCAAAACTACAGATTGTATTTTGACAGAGCCACTTATTATTACAATACAAAACAAAACACAAAAGCACTTGAAGATTTAAATAACACAATAAGTATTAATCCCGATGACTACGAAGCATATCTGATACGCGGATATATATTAAACAGTATGAATCAATATCAACTTGCATATGACGACTTAAACAAAGTAATAGAACTAAAACCTGATATGGCTGATAAATTAAATTTTTTAATGAATGAAATTAAAACAAAATTGAAATGAAATACTTAATTTTAATATTTGTATTTATAAGCGGATTAAATTTCACTTTTGCACAGGAAGACACTGAACAAATACTGGAGCAGGCAAGAGCGGCATATAAATCTCAAAACTACATCGAAGCAATTCAGTTAATAGATTTATATACGACATTTAAAACAGATAATGCCGAGTCATATTTTATAAGAGGAAGTTCAAAACTAAATTTAAAAAAATATACCGAAGCATTAAGTGATTTGAATAAAGCAATAGGATATGATACTACACTTGCAGAGTATTATTTTACCCGTGCATTGATTCATAAAAATTCAATGGATGAAAGTTCGGCTCTTAATGATTTAAACACTGCAATTATCAAAAGTCCTGAAAAAGCAGAGTATTACAATGAACGGGGAATGATTTACGGAAATAAGAAAATTTATGGAAATGCTATGATGGATTTCAACAAAGCGTTAAAAATTAATTCATCTTATGCTGAAGCATATTTTAACAGAGGAATTATTTATTTAGAAAGAGAATCTTATGAAAAAGCAGTTGAAGATTTTACATCGGCAATTAAATCAAATTCATCATTTGCACTGGCATATATGAGCAGGGGTATTTGTAATTTGATTTTAAAAAAATATGATTTCGCGGCAAACGATTTACAGTATGCAATTGGTCTTGATAAATCACTGGAAAAGGAGATTACACCTTATCTTGATGAAGCAAAGAAGCAAAGCAAAAAATGAAACTGATTTTAATATTTGTTTTTTTAGTTGTTATATCCTGTAATAAGGAAGAATTCCAACAGCCGGAAATTACGAATATTTTTTCTGACAGTTCGCCTGTAAAAGAAGAATTAAAACCTGTAATAAAAGAAATAAAAACTTCTGAAGCATCGCAGAATGTTGGCAGTAATGTAATACTGAAAGGTTATGTTGCTTCAGTAACCGAAAGAGAAAAAGTCGCTTATCTGAATTTTGATAAGAAATATCCAAACAATACATTTACTTGTGTAATATTTTCAAAAAATTTTTATAAGTTTGATGAATTAAAAAATTATGATAAAAAGAATGTGGAAGTATCGGGAAAAATTACAGTGTATAACGGAAAACCTCAGATTATACTTGAAGATAGCGATCAAATAAAAATTATAAAAAATTAATAATGAAAAATTATTGCGGATATGTCTGTTTGTTTGGAAAGCCCAATGCAGGGAAATCAACTATTCTGAATTCATTGCTCGGATTTAATCTTTCAATCGTAAATAAAAAAGCACAAACAACAAGAAATAAAATTTTAGGAATTTTAACCGAAAATAATCATCAGGCAATTCTTACAGACGTGCCGGGAATAATCGAACCGAAATATGAATTACAGACTTATATGGTAAAAGAAATAAAACTTGCACTCAAGGATGCAGATTTTATTTTATATATAATAGATTCAAAAGAATTTAATAAAGATGAATTTTCATCAAACTTAAAACTTATTGAAGATAAAAAATATTCTGTGGTTCTGAATAAAATAGATGAAATTGACAATGAAAAGTTAATTGAAATAGGAAATGAGATTAATAAACTGACTAAAACTGATTTGATACCCCTCTCTGCAAAGACCGGATTTAATATAGATAATCTAAAAAAAATAATTTTTGAAAATTTACCCGAATCAGAATTTCTTTATGATGAAGAAACTACTACAGATAAACCCGAAAAATTTTTTGTTTCCGAAATTATACGTAATAATATTTTAACTTTGTTTAAAGAAGAAATTCCTTACAGTGTTCATATTGACATCAGAGAATTTAAAGAAGAAAAAAATAAAAAAGATTTAATCAATGCCGATATAATTGTGGAAAGGGAATCACAGAAGATTATTATAATCGGAAAAGGCGGCAGTATGATAAAAAAAATTGGTCAAAATTCGCGAAAACAAATTGAAGATTTTCTTGGAAGAGAAGTTGTTCTGAAATTATTTGTAAAAGTTAAAAGTGACTGGCGTAAAGACGAGAGATATATAAAATCTTTATTTTAACTACCCTGCAATCTGTCTATTTCATCTCTGAGTTCCGCAGCCCTTTCAAACTCAAGGTCTTTAGCAGCATTAATCATTTCACCTCGGAGTTGTTCTATCAGTTCATTTCTTTGTTCTTTGGAAATTTTATTTTCCAAAGGTTCATTTATTACACTAATTGAATTTTTCTTGGTTTCTCTTTTTTTCTTTTTTGAAGCATCAACTTTACTTTTAGAATCGGCAACAATTGTTGATGACATTATTTCTTCATAAGTTTTATATACTGTCTTAGGTTCAATTTTATGTTTTTTATTGTATTCTTCCTGAACCTGTCTTCTTCTCAATGTTTCTTCAATAACTTTTTTCATAGACTCAGTCATCTTGTCCGCATAGAAAATTACAAGACCGTTAGAATTTCTCGCAGTTCTTCCTGCTGTTTGAAGCAAAGATTTTTCACTTCTTAAAAATCCTTCTTTGTCAGCATCAAGAATAGCAACCAAAGAAACTTCAGGGAGATCAAGCCCTTCTCTCAAAAGATTGACACCAACCAAAACATCAAATTCACCGAGTCTTAATCCTCTCAGAATTTCAATCCTGTCAAGTGTTTCAATTTCAGAGTGCATATATTTTACTTTCACTCCGAGATTAATCAGATAATCAGTCAAATCTTCACTCATTCTTTTGGTAAGCGTTGTAACCAAAACTCTTTCACCCGCCGCTGATCTTTTTCTAATTTCACCGAGTAAATCATCAATTTGATTTTTTACAGGTCTAACCTGAATTTCAGGATCAAGCAAGCCTGTAGGTCTGATAATCTGTTCAACAATAACCCCTTCACTTTTCTCAAGTTCATAATCACCCGGAGTAGCACTTACAAAGATCGCCTGGTTCACCATTTTTTCCCATTCTTCAAAAGTCATAGGTCTGTTATCAAGAGCAGAAGGCAAACGGAAACCGTGCTCTACAAGGGTTTTCTTTCTCATTCTGTCACCATTATACATTCCTCCTATTTGTGGAATAGTAACATGAGATTCATCAACAATCAGAAGAAAATCATCAGGAAAATAATCGAATAAACAGGATGGTCTTGAACCCGGAGGTCTTCCGTCCATATGTCGTGAATAATTTTCGATACCATTGCAATAACCAATTTCTCTGATCATTTCGATATCAAAATTTGTTCTTTGTTCAATTCTTTGTGCTTCAATGTATTTTCCTTCTTTTTGAAAATATTCAATCTGAGTTTGCAATTCACTTTGAATATTTTCAATCGCATTTTCAATTTTATCTTTATTACTGACAAAATATTTTGCCGGATATATTGCAACACTGATATCTTTACCAATAATTTTTCCGTCTTGTCTGTTTATATAAGAAATTTTTTCCACTTCATCATCAAAAATTTCAATTCTAATTCCTGTTTCATCTTCATACGCAGGAATAATTTCAATCAAATCACCTCTCACTCTGAATGTCCCGCGTTTAAACTCATAATCATTTCTTACATAATGTATGTCGATTAATTTTTTTAGTAATTGTTTTCTGTTAATTTTTTCACCGACTCTTACCACTAAAACTTGTGCGGCATATTCTTCAGGAGCACCTATACCATAAATACAACTGACTGAAGAAACCACAATAACATCTTTTCTCCCTTCAAGAATAGATGAAGTTGCTCTCAGTCTTAATCTGTCAATCTCTTCGTTAATAGATAAATCTTTTTGAATATATGTATCTGTAGATGGCAGGTATGCTTCCGGCTGATAATAATCATAATAAGATATAAAAAACTCAACTCTGTTATCAGGAAAGAAATTTTTAAATTCTCCAAAAAGTTGTGCGGCAAGAGTTTTATTATGCGACATAACTAAAACCGGCTTACCGATATTCTGAATAACATTTGAAATCGAAAAAGTTTTTCCCGATCCGGTTACTCCGAGAAATGTCTGATATTTATCACCTCTTAAAACACCTTCAGTTAATTCTGCAATTGCTTTAGGTTGGTCTCCGGTGGGTTTATATGATGAAACTAATTTATAACTCAATTTAGATTATTTCCGTCTTAAGGTTTATTTCTTTTAAAACAGATTGAATTATTTTAAGTTCCTCAAAATTTCCTGACTTAACCACCGATTTACCTTTGGTGTGAGCAATAATAGCAATCTGCTCGCAATGTAGATAATCATATCCCGTTGCTTTGTTCAATTGTCTTACAACATCATCCCAAAAATGATTTGAGTTGTAAAGATAAAGTTTTTTAACAACGTCAACTCCCGAATCAATAACTGATTGTTCTAATTCTTTAATTGACATTTTTTTAATTATTTTTAATTAGTAAAATTTTTTTAATAAGGATAACTTCCTTCCGGAATATTTTTTTCCGTATAAATATTCTGTAATAAATTTTTTTGTTTTTTAAGAATTGTGTAATATAAAACTCCCAATAATGCAGTTATGCTTCCGAGAATTATCATTACTGTTTCAAGCCCTAACGGAGTAATTAAAAATCCAAACACCATCATCAGAACCGACGATAAACCCCAACTGAACATAATATTCACTCCTAAAACTCTTCCGACTTTGTCCTTATCGGAAAATAACTGAAGAAGCGTATTTGATATACCCATTGCCGCGATAAAAGAAAAATCAACAAACATACCGAATATAAAACTAATTCCGAGAAATCTTGAATAGGATAGACCAAACATAGCAAATGCCGATAGAAATACACAAATAATTAAAAACTTTAAAAGGTTTTTGGTTGATTTTCTTTTTCCGAGATATATACCTGCAGTTAAGCCACCCACTGCACCTGCTATAAACATAATGCCTAAATCAGTTGAACCACCTTTTAAAAAAGAAGTATCAATTGCAGGTAACTGAAAACTCACAAATACAAATGTGCAACTGATAAGTGCAGTAACAAGAATTATTCCGGTTAAAATTTTATTGCTTAAAGTGTATTTCAATCCCTGTGAAATCTGAGCGAATACTCCGTCTGTCTGAACGGGTTCATTCTGTTTTAATCCCTTTAGAAACAGAAATGAAACAAGAGATACAATATTAAAAAATACTCCCGTCATAAAAGTCCCGACAGCACCAATAGTTTTTAATAAAAAACTGAAAGTAGAAGAAGCAATTAACTGTCCTATCTTGGCATTTGAAGATGCTGCTCCCATTATTTTCGGAAATTCTTTTGGATCGCTTACCATATCTTTAACTGTGGCTACAAGTGATGGGTAATATAATGCGTAAAAAGAACCGAGACAAAAACAAAACAACAAAATAAAATTAAAACTTAAAATATTAAAAATCTGAAAAATTAAAATCAAAGATGAATTTAAAATGAATAGACAATTAAATCCTATAATAATTTTTTTTCTGTTAAATCTGTCTGCGAGGACACCTCCGCAAATACTGAAAAGCATAAATGGAACGTTCTGAACAAATCCAAGTATTCCCAACTCAGCAGAAGACTTTGAATGGTCATAACTTATCCAAATCATACTCATAAACATTATATACACGCTGATAAATACACTTATATCAGATGTGAAATAATGTAAAATATTTTTCTTTTCCTGTGGAGTTAACATTTATTTAGTATCTTGAAAACTGACAAATAACTTCGCAAATATCATCCTGAATTTTTCTGTTATATGAGCGGTCACTGCTGAATCCGTTCATTGCTATATAAAACATAATTAATTCATTATCTCTTGAAATTGCATATCCGGAGAGAGTGCTTACACCATTAAGTGTTCCGGTTTTCGCTCTTACATTTTTATATGCCTCTCCTTGTTTCATTCTGTTTTTTAAAGTCCCGTCAACACCACCAACTGCGAGAGAGTTATAAAAATAATCAAAGGTTTTTACATCATCATACATATATTTCAAAATCCTGATAAACATATCAGAGTTAACAGTGTTATTTCTCGTGAGACCGGAACCTTCAAGTATTTCAAAACTGCCTCTGTCATTTCCGAGTTGAGTAAGAAAATCAATCGCTGCACTTTCACCTTTTTGTAAAGTCCCGGGAGGTGAATCATAAACTGCACCTACAACTTTAAAAACTGTTATTGCCGAGTGATTATCACTTTCTTTATTCATCCAACTCAACACATCAAAAATCGAATGAGAAACTTCCGCAATTTCTTTAGAAGCAGGAGGAGTAACTCCGGAAACCACAGAACCGCTGAACTGAACACCGAACCTTACAAGTTCAGAAGCGAAAAGTTCACCTGCAGTTGCTGCAGGATTATATCCACCCTGATTTTTATCAAGGTTCAGAGCCGATACATAAGGCCAGTATTGTGAACGTGTATCTCCTTTATAATAATTTGATAATCCGTAATAATTATTATCAAGAAATGATTCATCATAGATAACATTTCCTGTAACGGACTTGATATTTTTTTCAGAAACTTTCTGTGCAAGAAAAGAAATATCACTTGAGTTAAGATCGGGATCCCCATACCCCTTAAGATAAATATTTCCGTTAACAACTCCGTCTGTTATTGTTCCGTCAGTGTAAACAATTGTTTTAAATTTATAATCAACGCCGAGATACTTAAGAGCGATACATGCCGTTACAACTTTTGTGATTGAAGCGGGAATCATTTTAGTACCGGGATTATAAGAATAAAGTAAATCATACTTTGAAGCACTTACCACCTGAACGGATACATTCCCGTCTGCTGCGGCTACTATCGCATCTAAACTTTGTTTAAGTTGATCAAGTTTATCATTTGCGAATAATGTATTCGTAAACAATAAAAATGTTATTAATAAAATCTTCATTTATAATTTCCTTTGTAATATTTTTTAATTATTCCAAATGCTTCCTTTATTGATTTTCTAAAAGAAACATATTGAGCAATTTTAACTGCTTTAGTTTCAGTTAACCACTTATAATTTGAAACTTCCTTTTTATCTATTTTAACCTTATCAGAAATTACTTCTGCAAAAAAAAATTCATTCCGTTTAAAATACTCCTCGCCGTTTTTTCTTTTGAACTTATAAGACTGGCTAAGTAAAATTTTTTTGGAAATCAGATTTATTTTTTTGATACCGGTTTCTTCGAATAACTCTCTTTTCGCCGCTTCTAATTTATTTTCTCCTTTATCTTTGTGACCTTTAGGAAAACTTCCCCATTTTTCAGAATCTTTGAGTACTAAAATTTTTAAAGAACGCGGAAATTTTTTAAAGATTACGATTCCATAAGACCTGTCAGTTTTCAATCTTTTGATTTAGCCCTTTCCCAAACTTCATCCATCTCTTCAAGCGTCATATTTTCAAGTTCTTTGTTATTTAAATTTGCAAATTTTTCAATTTCACTGAACCTGTTTTTAAATTTGTTTATCGTTCCTCTCAATGCATCTTCAGGATTAATTTTTAGAAATCGTGCATAGTTAACAATTGAAAATAACAGGTCACCAAATTCATTCTCAATTTCTTTAATATCTTTTTTTCCCTGAACATTTGATTTCAGTTCGTTTAGTTCTTCAAGTATTTTTTCAAACACAGGTTTTTCATCTTTCCAGTCAAACCCAACTTTAGCGGCTTTTTCCTGAATTCTGAATGCCTTGAGTAAAGCGGGAAGTTCAGCAGGTATTCCGTCAAGAACAGATTTTCTGCCTTCTTTCTTTTTCAGTTTTTCCCAGTTTGTTTTCACATCTTCAGAACCGTTCACTTTCAAATTTTCAAAAATGTGAGGATGTCTTTCGACAAGTTTTTTTCTTTCCTTTTGCAGAATACTGTTAAGAGAAAATAAATTTTCCTGTTCAGCCATAACGGCATGAAAAATAACCTGGAGAAGTAAATCTCCCAGTTCTTTTTCAAGTTCTGTTAAATCGTTATTATCTATTGCGTCAAGAACTTCATAAGTTTCCTCCAGAAAACATCTTCTGAGAGATTCACGTGTTTGTTCTTTATCCCACGGACATTCGTTTCTTAAAAGTTTTACCAGTTCATAAAATTTTATAAACTCATCGTTTAGAGATTCACCGGAAAAATTTTTCAGATTGTTTTTT
>ERZ761607.5700-NODE-5700-length-10072-cov-6.160527_pt1 | contig 10072 bp, 11 predicted proteins | sample MGYA00511164_ERZ761607 | MGnify/ENA primary metagenome ERZ761607 (study PRJEB28899, sample SAMN02445080) | bioreactor sludge metagenome | biome: EBPR sludge | place: Australia: Brisbane, Thorneside Wastewater Treatment Plant | collected 2011-06-22 ...
GAAAATCCCATCACGAATGCCGCACACGAGCGGGCTCATTTCGCCACCCTTCGAGCGCGTCGAGCGTGGCCTGTAGGGTCGGCAGCAGCACGATGCCGGTCGCCGCTGTCGCGCGTTGCGCACCTGCACCGCCAACCCACAGGTCGATTGCCGTGGGCAGCATTTGGCGCAACTGGCTGACCAGCGCGCCGACCTGTCGCGCCGGAAAAGCAGCGGAAAGCGAGATGGCGACGATGTTGGCCTGGTGGGCGCGGGCGGCCATTTCGATGTCGACCAGCGGCGTCTGCGTGCCCAGCGAAATGCAGGTCGCGCCCTCGAGTGCCAGCAAGGCCTCGACCATCAACAGCCCGAGCACGTGTTGTTCGTCGGGCGGCGTGGTCAGCAGGATGCGTGGTGTGCCGCCCGCGGCCGGCAGGTTGCCGATCGCCTGCCGCAAAAGCGACTTGATCTGCTCGCTATAAAGATGTTCCTCGAAAACCTCGAATGCTCCGCTCATCCAGGCTTCGCCGACGGCGTCATTGAGCGGCGCGACGACGTCGATGATGAAACGCTGCAGGCCGAGTCGCATCATCGCCTGCTTGAGCAGCCGGCGCAGCGCCGCAAGGTCGTTCGCCTTGACCAGCGCGATGGTCTGGCCGATCACCGCTTCGTGCTGCCCGGGATCGCTTCGCGCGGGTGATGCGCCGGCGTTGCACAGCGTGGCGAACTCCTCCTCACTGGCTGCGCACAGGCGACCCGGGCGCAGGCCTTGATCGATCAAACGTTTCATCATCCGCAGCCGTTCGACCTGCTCGGCAGGATAGAGGCGCTCACCGTGCTCGTCGCGAGTCGGCTGCGGGAAGCCATAGCGGCGCTCCCAAACGCGCAAGGTGTCCTTGCCGAGACCGGTGTCGCGCTCGACAGCGCTGATGTTCATGGTTGGAAGCTGGTTCATATCGTGCCGGGAAGTGTTTGCATGAAAAACGCGCAGAGCGTTGCGAAGACGCGGAAGATAGCCTAGATATCTCTAGTTGTCCAGGACATTATCGAGGGCGGCAGCGCTGCTTGCCCCGGGGGGCGGCTGCCATCCGGCTTCGCGATTCTCAATGGCCTGGCAGGTGCCGGCCACAGGTGGTTAAGCAATCCATGTTGTAGCGGATCTGTTGCCGACTGGCCCAGGAAAAGAAGAGCGGCAGCGAATGCTTCGGCCGGCCGCGCTTGATGGTCGACTGTTTCCGACTTCCGCCACGGTCAATTCGCGAACTTGCGTTCCTGGTGTTTCCCCAATCTGTCCTGGACAAAAAGAGAAAAACCGTTGACAAGATGACTGTTGATCAATAGAGTGGACTCATCCCTTTGTGTCCTAGACAAAAAGATGTGTCTGTACATACCTTTCATTGCTGAGTGCGACCTGAAAATGCTCCGTTCAGATATTGATCCTCAGGATTCTGTGATGAAATTCAGAGCCATGCGTGGTTGTCAATCAGGCCCGTAGAACTTTCGATGCCGTGCCGCCCACCGCTACGGGTCTTCTCTTGAATGTCGTAGACAAAAAGTTCTGGCGCGTCGCGGCGCAGTCGTGCTGCCAGGCGCTCCCTCCAGCCACCCGCGTTCAGGATAAAGTCATGTTCAGGTCGCCTTACTTTCTTGCCTTCGCCCTCGGTTTGGGCGCCGCGCTGCCGGCAGTGGCGGTGGAGCCGTGCCCGCCCTTGCTCGATCACAGTTTTGCATCGCTGCAGAAGCGCCAGCCGCAGTCCCTGTGCCAGTGGCGGGGCAAGGTCTTGCTGGTGGTCAACACCGCGACCTATTGCGGCTTTACCTCGCAGTACGACGGTCTCGAGAAGCTGTACGCGCGGCTAAAAGCCCGCGGCCTGGTGGTGCTTGGCTTTCCGTCGAATGACTTCGGTGATCAGGAGCCGGGCAGCAGCCAGGAAATCGCGGATTTTTGCCGGCTGACCTATGGCGTGCAATTCCCGATGTTTGCCAAGACGAGCATCGTCGGCGCCAACGCCAGCGCCTTCCATGCGCAGCTCGCCACCGCGAGCGGCGAAGCCCCGCGATGGAACTTCCACAAATACCTGATCGATCGCAGCGGCAAGCAGGTGCTGAGCTTTGCTAGCCGCGTGCAGCCGGACGACCCCGCGCTACTCGCCAGGATCGATGAGTTTCTTGACCAGCAGTGACCGCCGCCGAAGTGCTGCTACCCACCGATCACTCACTTTTTCGCCTTTGGAGACTACGCCATGAACGCACCTGACCACTTCTTTCTCCCTGACATCCAGGCCAGCACCGATCAGCGGCAGCTGGCGATTCACAAGGTTGGCGTCAGGGGCCTGCGCTACCCGCTGGCATTGCTCGACGCGGCCGGCAAGGTGCAGAACACGGTCGCCAGGCTGGCGCTGTCGGTCGCTCTGCCGCCCGAGCTCAAGGGGACGCACATGTCGCGCTTCGTCGAGCTGCTCGAAGAGAAGCGTGCGCCGCTGAACGTGAATCGCCTGCTGCGCATGCTCGACGAAATGCTGCTCCGGCTGGATGCGCAGAGCGGCGAAATCGAACTTGCCTTTCCCTACTTCATCAGCAAGGTGGCGCCGGTGTCGGGCGTCGAGAGTCTGCTTGACTACGACCTGCGGATGATCGCCGAGAAGCGCGCCGGGCAGGGGTGCGAGCTGACACTCGAGATCGTTGCGCCGGTGACCAGCCTCTGCCCGTGTTCCCGGGAGATCAGTGCCTACGGCGCGCACAACCAGCGCTCGCACATCACGATCAGCGCTCGCCTGCGTTCGGGGATGTCTCCCGAGGAACTGGTGCGGCTGGCCGAGGAGGAAGCCTCGTGCGAAGTCTTCGGACTGCTCAAGCGAGTGGACGAGAAATGGGTGACCGAGCGCGCCTACGACAACCCGAAGTTCGTCGAAGACCTGGTCCGCGACATCGCGCTGCGTCTGATGAAAGAGCCACGCATCGCGCAATGGACGGTGAAATCGGAGAACTTCGAGTCGATCCACAACCACTCGGCCTATGCCGAGATCTGCGGCGAAAATCCTGAATGCGCCTGAACGACAGGGAGATGACCATGCGTAGTGCACAGCGTATCGCCGTCGTCGGTTCCGGGATTTCGGGTCTGGCCAGTGCCTGGCTGCTGTCCCAGAAACATCAGGTGACGCTCTACGAAGCGGGGGACAGCCTGGGCGGGCACACCAACACCGTCGACGTGACGCTGGAGGGTGTCTGCCACCCGGTGGATACCGGGTTCCTGGTCTACAACACGCACACCTATCCGAACCTGACGGCGATGTTTGCCCATCTCGGCGTGGCCAGCGTCGAAACCGAAATGTCCTTTGCGGTCAGCCTCGACGAGCCCCGTCTGGAGTGGGCGGGCAGCAGCCTGGCCACCGTTTTCGGGCAGAAGCGGAATCTGCTGCGACCAGACTTCTGGCGGATGCTGGCCGACATCGTGCGCTTCAACCGCGAGAGCGTCGCCTGGCTCGAGGGGCACTGCGACGATGGCCTGAGCCTGCGCGAATTCCTGGCTGCAGGTGCTTACTCGCGCTCCTTCGCCGAGTGGTATCTGCTGCCGATGGCGGCGGCGATCTGGTCCTGTCCGGCCGGGCAGATGCTCGACTATCCACTGGCCAGCTTCGTGCGTTTCTGCCGCAACCACGGTCTGCTGCAGGTTTTCGACCGGCCCTTGTGGCGAACGGTCAGCGGCGGCGGGCGGCAATACGTCAATAAGCTTGCCGCCTGTCTCGACGATATCCGCCTGGCGACGCCCGTGCGCGCCATAGACCGCAGCGCGGCCGGTCTGATCGTGCGCAGCGATGCCGGTGCCGAGCATTACGATCAGGTGGTTCTCGCCTGCCACAGCGATCAGGCGCTGGCAGTCCTCGGCGAGGCGGCGACGCCGGCCGAGCGCCGCTTGCTGGGTGCCGTACGCTATGCGCCGAATCGCGCCGTGCTGCACACCGACGCCGCGCTGCTGCCGCGCTCGCCGGCGTTGTGGTCGGCGTGGAACTATCTCTCCAGCGGCCAGGAACTTGACCAGCGCCCGGTGAGCGTTTCCTACCTCATCAACCGCCTGCAGCCGCTACCGTTCAAGACACCGCTGATGGTTTCGCTGAACCCGCAGCGTCAGCCGGCGAGCGAGCGGGTGATCGCCGAATTCGACTACGAGCATCCGATCTTCGACCGCGCGGCGATCGCCGCGCAGCGCGACCTGCCGGCGGTTTCCGGTGCGCACGGGGTGTGGTTCTGCGGCGCCTGGAACGGCTACGGCTTCCACGAGGACGGTCTCAAGTCGGCCTTGCTGGTGGCCAACGCCATGGGCTGCCGGGCGCCGTGGCAGGGTGTCGATGCGGCTGTTCGGGTCCGCCCGGCGGCAGCACGGAGCGAGGGACTGGCGGCATGAACGCGGCACCGGCTCGGCTCTTCTTCGGGCAGGTGATGCACCGGCGAGTACGGCCGGCGGCCAACCGCTTCGTCTATTCCATCTATTTCTGTCTGCTGCCGCTGGCGCGCATCGAGCAATCGAGCAGTGCCCTGTTCGCGGTCAATCGCTGGAATCTCTTCAGCTTCCATTTCGCCGACCACGGTGCACGCGACGGCTCGCATCCGCTGCCCTGGGTGCGCCAGCTGCTGCAGCGCGAAGGAATCAAGGCCGACGGCGAGGTCTGGCTGCAGTGTTTTCCGCGTGTCCTTGGCTTTGTCTTCAATCCGATCAGTTTGTGGTTCTGTCACGACCGTGCCGGTGAGCTATTGGCCGTGCTTGCCGAAGTCAACAACACCTTCGGTGAGCGCCACAACTACCTGCTCGCGCACGCCGATGGCCGACCGATCCGCGACGGCGAGACCCTGGAGCGACGCAAGGTGTTCCACGTCTCACCGTTCATGGACGTCGCTGGCTACTACCGCTTCCGCTTTCACTGGCGGTGCGGGCGCGACGCCGGCCCGGCATGGCGGCTGGCGCGCATCGATCATGGTGACGCAGCCGGCGACCTGTTGCACACCTCGATTTCCGGCAAGGCCGAAGCGCTGGCCAGCGGCCCGCTGCTGAAAGCCTTTATTCGCTTTCCGCTGATGACTCTTGCTGTCGTCCTGCGCATTCACTGGCAGGCGCTCAAATTGTGGCTCAAGCGCGTTCCCTTTTTCAGCAAACCCGAAGCTCCACTCGAGGAAACCACCCGATGAATACCATGGAAAATACCCTCAGCCTTCCCGCGGCCTCCGGCCGCAAGCCAATGCCGCGCAGCGCCAGGGCTGTGCTGGCCCTGCTCGAAGGGATAGCGCGCGGCCGCCTGGAAGTTCGCTTGCCCGACGGCGGCAGGCCGTGTTTTGGTCAGGCCGCCTCCGGCCACCCAGCCGCCGTTCTCGAGGTCGCCGAATGGTCTCTCTTCGATCAGGTGCTGGAACGTGGCGACGTCGGCTTCGCCGAGGCATGGATCGACGGTGACTGGCACAGCCCCGATCTCACCGCGCTGCTGACCCTGCTGGCCGAAAATCGCCAGGCGCTGTCGCGCGCCGTCTATGGCCATTGGTGGGGGCTGCTCAGCGCTCGCGTGCGCCATCTGCTGAACGCCAACACGCGCACCGGCGCGCGCCGCAACATCATGGCGCACTACGATCTGGGCAATGATTTCTATAGCCAGTGGCTGGATCCGACGATGAGCTACTCGAGCGCGCTCTATTCGACCGATGCACCGCGATCGATGGCCGCTGCGCAGCGCGCCAAGTACCGGCGCATCCTGCAGCGGCTCGACGCCCGCCCCGGTCAGCGAGTGCTGGAGATTGGTTGCGGCTGGGGCGCTTTCGCGGAAACCGCGGCGCGTGAGGCCGGTCTGCAGGTCGTCGGACTGACGCTGTCGCCGGCCCAGTACGAGTACGCTCGCCGGCGGATGCTGCTGGCCGGCGTTGGCCAGCAGGTGCAGATCGAGTTGCGTGACTATCGCGATCTGGTCGGTGAGCATTTCGACCATATCGTTTCGATCGAGATGTTCGAAGCGGTCGGCGAACGCTGGTGGCCGACCTACTTCAAGGCCCTGCAGCAGCTGCTGGCGCCGGGCGGGCGGGCGGTGGTGCAAAGCATCACCATCGCCGACGAGTTGTTCGCGCGTTATCGTCGCGGTACCGACTTCATTCAGCAGCACGTCTTTCCCGGTGGCATGCTGCCCAGCCCGTCGGTGTTCGGCCAGCAGGCCGCGCGGGCCGGCCTGGCGGTCGCCGACACTTTCGCTTTCGGGCGCGACTATTCGCGCACGCTCGCCGAATGGTCGGCGAACTTCGAGCAGCACTGGCCGGCAATCGAGGCACAGGGTTTCGACGAACGCTTCCGTCGTCTGTGGCGTTTTTATCTGGCCTATTGCCAGGCCGGCTTCAACAGCGGCGCGACCGATGTCATGCAGTTCGAGTTGGCACACGCGCGATGAAAAATCAGCTGATTGCTGCTGTCCTGTTGGTCAGCAGTGCTCTTGCCCAGGCCGTTCCCGACGCACTGCGCCAGGGCGGGGCCGACTGGACCCGCTGGGGCAGTGGCGAGATGAGCTGGTTCGGCTTCTCGCTCTACCGCGCCACCCTGTGGGTCGCGGCACGGCCGGGCGCCGATCTTACGGCGGATGTGCCGACTGCCCTGCAGCTCGACTACCAGCGCGACATTCCGCGCGACCGTCTGGTGCAGGCCAGCCTCGACGAGATGCGGCGACTCGGCGCCAGCGACACGCAGTTGCTGCGCTGGGAAGGCGACTTGAGCCGCATTTTCCCCGACGTCAAGGAGGGCGAGAGCATCGTCGGCGTTCACTACCCCGGGCGGGGAGCGTCCTTCTTTCACCGTGGCCAAGCCAGCGGAGAAATTGCCGACGCCGAGTTCGCGCGCCTGTTCTTCGCCATCTGGCTCGACCCGCGCAGCAGCCGGCCGGGGCTGCGCGCCGCGCTCCTCGAGCGCCCCGCACTGTGAGCCTGCACATGAACATGAACCCGGCGCAGGCGCAGGCACTGTCCTTGCCGCGCCGGCAGCTGCTCGCCTATGGTGCGCTGGGCCTGCCCCTGGCGATGGCTGCACTGCCGGTGTACGTGCATGTGCCCCGCCTCTACGCCGAAGCCGCCGGCATGAGCCTGGGCCTGCTCGGCGGGCTGCTGCTGGCGGCGCGGCTGGTCGATGCGGTCATCGATCCTCTGCTCGGCGGCTGGAGTGACCGTGCGGCCAATCGCCAGCGCTTGATCCTGCTCGCCCTGCCGTGCCTGGCGCTGGGCATGCTGGCCTTGCTGCACCCGCCCGCCAGTTCCGCGCCGCTGTGGCTGTTCGGCTCGATGCTGCTCACCTACTTCGGTTTCTCGCTGGCCAGCGTCGCCTATCAGGCCTGGGGAGCGGAACTCGGCCGCGATGCCGGCGAGCGCACGCGACTGACCGCCAGTCGCGAAGGTTTCGGCCTGCTCGGCGTCGTCCTCGCCGCGGCGCTCCCCGGTTTGCTCTCGAGCGACCTGGCCCAGGGCCTGTCCGGCCTGGCACAGCTTTTTCCGCTGCTGCTGCTGTTACTGGCGGTATGGACGCTGTCGGGCTCGCCGCAAGCGCTGGCACGAACGCCGGCCAGCGGCAAGCTGCTCGGCGAGCTGCGCGCGGTCCTGCAAGACCGGCGCTTTCGCCGTCTGCTGGCGGTGTTCGTGGTCAACGGCATCGCCGCCGCCTTGCCGGCGACGCTGGTCCTGTTCTATGTCGCCGATGTGCTGCAGGCCGAAGCCTGGAGTGGCGCTTTCCTGGCACTGTACTTCGTCAGCGGCGTTGCTTTCCTGCCCCTGTGGGTGAGCCTCGCGCGCCGTTTCGGCCGTGTGCGCAGCTGGATCGCCTCGATGCTGGTGGCCATTGCCTCCTTCGCCTGGGCCTGGGGTCTGGGCGCCGGCGATGTCTGGCCTTTCGCCGTCGTCTGCTTGCTTTCCGGTGCGGCACTGGGCGCCGACCTGACCCTGCCCGCGGCCTTGCTCGCCGATATCTCGGAGTTCCGCGCCGGGACTGGCGATGCGCCGGCGGCTGGAGGGGGCGAGTCGGTCCGCAACGGCAAGCCAGCGCAGGCCGGTGCCTACTTCGGCTGGTGGAATCTGGTCGCCAAGCTCAACCTGGCGCTCGCCGCCGGCCTGTCCCTGCCGCTGCTCGAATCGGTCGGCTACCGCCCAGGGGTCGCCGAAACGACCGCCGCTCTCGCCGCCGTCTATTGTCTGCTTCCGCTGCTGTTCAAGACTTGCGCAGCATGGCTGGCGTGGCGCTGGCGCAACACTTTGGAGGTTTCCTGATGAAAACCCTGTGGCTGGCCTGTCTTGCTTGTGGCGTGCTTGGTCTTGGCGGCTGCTCCGGCGTTCCCGCCGAGCGCTACCGCGCCGAAACGCCGGTGCTCGATCTGGCCAAGTACTTCAACGGAACGATCGACGGCTGGGGGATGTTCCAGGGTCGTTCGGGCGAAGTGATCAAGCGCTTCCATGTGCTGATCGACGCCAGCTGGGAAAAACGCGAAGGCGTCGACGTCGGCACGCTCGATGAGCACTTTTCCTGGTCCGATGGCACGACCTCCCGTCGCGTGTGGACCATCACCCGGGTCGGCGCGTCGAACTATGTCGGCCGCGCCGACGATGTCGTCGGTGAGGCGCAGGGCGACGCCGCGGGCAATGCACTGCGCTGGCGCTACGTCCTGGCGCTGCCGGTCGACGGCCGGGTGTGGAACGTGGACTTGGACGACTGGATGTTCCTGATCGACGACAAGGTGATGCTCAACCGTTCAGAAATGCGCAAGTTCGGCTTTCGGCTCGGCGAAGTGACGCTCAGCTTCAGCAAGCGCTAAGACCATGAATCCAAGCATCGAAGATTGGTCCGGAAAACGCGTCTGGCTGCTCGGTGCGTCGAGCGGCATCGGCGCGGCGCTCGGCAGCCTGCTGCTGGCGCGTGGTGCCCGCGTTGCCTTCTCGGCCCGCAATGCTGCCCGCCTTGCCGAAGTGGCTGGCGACGCCGAGCAGGCGCTGCTGCTGCCCTGCGACGCGGCCGACCAGGCCAGCCTGCAGGCCGCCTGGGAGAAGCTGCTGCTGGCGTGGGGAGGCGTCGACGTGGCGCTCTACGTCGCCGGCGATTACCTGCCGATGCGCGCCTGGGACCTCGATGTGGAACGGGCGCGGCAGATGATCGACATCAACTTCGCCGGGGCGGTATCGTTCGCTGCCTGCGTGGTGCCGCAACTGCTGCGCCAGGGGGGTGGCCAGATCGGCTTCGTCGCCAGCGTCGCCGGTTACCGAGGACTGCCGAAGTCCCTGATCTACGGCCCGACCAAGGCGGCGCTGATCAATTTCGCCGAAGCGCTCTACCTCGATCTGCAAGCGAAAGGGATCGGCGTACGGGTGATCAACCCCGGCTTCGTCGCCACCCCGCTCACCGCGAAGAACGATTTCGCGATGCCGGCGCTGTTGACCCCCGAGCAGGCAGCGCAGGAGACGATCGACGGTTTCGCCGGCAGCGCGTTCGAAATCCACTTTCCGAAACGCTTCACGCGCGTGGTCAAGTTGCTCGCTCACCTGCCGTACCGGATCTATTTCCCGCTCCTCCGCCGTTTCGTTGACCGATGAGGAGGCGAGCATGAGCCATACGGAGGCCGTCGACGCGCTGAGCGCGTTCTACGAAGGCCTGAGTGCCGAGAGCGTTGCACGCTTTCCGGAGTTCTACGCCGAAGACGCGGCCTTCAAGGATCCGTTCAACGAGGTGCGTGGCGTGGCGGCGATCCAGCGCATCTTCGCGCACCTGTTCCGGCAGGTCGGCGAAGCGCGCTTCGTCGTGCGCGAGCGGGTGGTCGCCGACAACGGCGCGATGCTGGTCTGGGAAATGCACTTCCGGCTGAACGGCATGCCAGCGCGGGGCCAGGCACAGGTGATCCATGGCGCCTCGCACCTCAGCTTTGACGGCGAAGGCAAGGTCGTCTGGCATCGCGATTACTGGGACGCCGCCGAGGAGCTCTACGCGAAGCTGCCGGCAATCGGCTGGCTGATGCGCTTCCTGCAAAGGAAACTGGCCGCCTGAGGAGGTGGATCGGGGGGGCGGGCCGCAGGAGCCCAGGGCATTCGCTTGCGGATCGTCGCCGAG
>ERZ761607.5701-NODE-5701-length-10066-cov-409.388573_pt1 | contig 10066 bp, 13 predicted proteins | sample MGYA00511164_ERZ761607 | MGnify/ENA primary metagenome ERZ761607 (study PRJEB28899, sample SAMN02445080) | bioreactor sludge metagenome | biome: EBPR sludge | place: Australia: Brisbane, Thorneside Wastewater Treatment Plant | collected 2011-06-22 ...
TCGTCGCCGTCGACCTGCGCGCGTCGACGGTGCGCGGCTTCGACGGCGTCGAGGCGCTGATCCCGAATTCGAGCTTCCTCGAGAACCAGGTGGTCAACTGGACCTACTCCAACCCGCGCATCCGGCGCGAGGTCCGGATCGGCATCGCCTACGGCTCGCCAACCCACCGCGCAGCCGAAATCATTGCCGGCTGCGCCGAGGATCACGGAGAGGTGCTGAAGAATCCACCGCCGGAGGTCTTCTTCGAGGATTTCGCCGACAGCGCGCTGCTGCTGGTGCTGGTCTTCTGGGTCGAACTCGGGCCCAATCTGTCGGCCCGCCGGGTGGACAGCGACCTGCGCTACGCGATCGAGAAACGGCTGGCGGCCGCCGGCATCGCCATCCCTTTCCCGCAGCGCGACCTGCACCTCGATACCTCGCGGCCGCTGGCGGTCCGCATCACACCACAGAGCGAAGGACCCGGCGATCCCGGCGGCGACTGATCGAAGGCGGCGCCGACGGCCCGCCGGTAACGGCCGAGGGCCTTCAGACCGCGACCTCCACCAGTTCGGGCTGCAGCAGATCGACGAGGACCGACGGGGCGATACCGACCAAGTAGCCCCGCCTGCCGGCGTTGATGAAGATCCGCTCAAGGCCGAGAATGCTGCGCTCAATGTAAACGGGCATCGGCTTGCGGGTGGCGAAGGGGCTGGTGCCGCCGACGAGATATCCCGAGTGGCGCTGCGCGACCTCCGGCCGGCAGGGAACGATCGACTTCACCGCCAGCCGGCGCGCGAGCTTCTGTGTCGCCACCTCGCGGTCCCCGTGCATGAGAACGATCAACGGCTGCCGGCGCTCATCCTCCATGATCAGCGTCTTGATCACCGCGTGTTCGTCGACGCCGAGTTCGCGGCTGCTGGCCGCCGTTCCACCGCGCTCCTCGTAGGTGTAAGGGTGATCCGAGAAGTCGGCGCCGGCGGCGCGCAGCAGGCGGATCGCCGGCGTCACCGGCAGTCGGTTGGTCGCCATTCGTCCCGCTCGCCGGCCCGTCAGTGGGTGTTGAGGTTGCCAAGCACAGGAAAGCCCGCAGCGTAGCGCTCGATCCATTCGCGCGCCGCTGCCTCTGCGTCGAGTACCCTCCCCTCGTCGCGCCGGACCTGCTGGCGATAGCGCTCGATCTGGCACACCTGCTCGACCATACGGGCGGCGAAGAAGTCGTCGGCATCGGCAAAACGGATGCCCACCTCGTACGCGCTACCCTGCCGACGGCACCAGACCACCTCCCCGGTGGCGCGAAACGGCGGCTGTACGAGCGGAATCGACAGCACCACCGTCGCACCGACGCTCAGCGGCCGTCGGCTGAGGCACGCGAGACCACCCTCGCTGACGTCTTTCATCCGTGGCGCTGCCCGGCGATGCGCGCCGCCGACCGCGATATCGACCGGAATATCCGCCGGATGGCGGATGAAGCCGCGCCTGTGCGTCTCTGTCGAAGCCATGCCCGAATCCTCCTGTCGGGTGCGACCGGCCGGCCGGATACGCCTGCCTTGATACCTGCAGCGCACTCTAGCGCCAGCGCGCGGAGCGGTCAATCGCCTGTTGGGACGCTTCCGCCCGGCACACGGCGGCAGCGACACGGGCGGCCAGCGCCGCCTCAACCACCGATGCGCAGGCCCGTCTTCTTCAGGATTTCGGTCGAGAAGAGCACGTCGTGCGCGCGGCAGGCCGGGCCGAGCAGGCGGGCAATCTCCGCGACCTGGCGCAGCACCTCGTCACGCGAGCCGCCATGCACCATGGCGAACAGATTGTACGGCCACTCCGGCAGCCGCCGTGGCCGGTGGTAGCAGTGGGTGACGAAGTCGAGTTCGCCGACGCGGTTGCCGAGTTCGTCGATCACCTCGTCCGGCACGTCCCAGACGCTCATGCCGTTGGCGGTGTAACCGATCGCGTAGTGGTTGGGAACGGCGCCGATGCGGCGGATGATGCCGTTGCCGAGCATCCGTTGCAGCCGCGCCATCAGCTCGGCGGGCGATACCCCGAGCTGCTCGGCGAGCTGATGGTAGGGGCGCGCGACGAGTGGCAGGCCGCCCTGCGTCGCCAGAACGAGCCGGCGGTCGATGTCGTCGAGTGGCTGACTCATGTCCGCACCGCCAGCTTCATTTCGACGAAGTACTCCCGCAGCTTCGGGAAGGCAAATACCGGCAGGCCGCTGCGCTCCTCGATGCGGCCGATGGCGGCGGCGATTCCGGCGGCGCTCTCGGTGGCGAGGACGAACCACATGTTGAAGGCCGAGTTGCGGTCGCTCTCGCGGCGGTAGTTGTGGGCGACTTCGGGCAGCGAATCGACGATCGCACGCACCCGCAGCCAGTCGGACTCGGGAACGGCCATCGCCGCCAGGACGAAGGCGCCACCCATCCGCTCGACCTGGAACATCGGCCCGAAGCGGGTCAGCACGCGCGTCGCCAGCAGACGCCCGAGGCGCTCGAGCAGTTCCGCCTCGTCGATTCCCAGCCAGCCGGCGACCTCGGCGTAGGGCCGCTCGCAGATCGGAAAGCCCCCCTGCAGGCGATCGATGATCGCGCGGTCGACGGCGTCGATCGGCGCCGGCTCAGGCATAACGGGCGCCGCTCTGCTTGAAGCGGGTCAGCGAGAAGAGGATTTCGTGCGCGTAGTCCGCCAGACCGAGCCGCTCGCGCAGCCCGGCGATCGCCGCCGCCACTTCGCTGCGTGCCTGACCGTGGATCATGCAGAAGAGGTTGTACGGCCAGTCCGGCAGGATCCGCGGCCGCCGGTAGCACAGATTGACGCCATCGACGCGCGCCAGCTGCTCGCCAACCTCGTCGACCGCGCCGTCGGGTATGTCGTGCACCAGCATGGCGTTGGCGGTGTAGCCGAGTTCGTGGTGCCTGACGATGACGCCGAAGCGCTTGATGATGCCTTCGGCGCACCAGCGATGGATGCGCTCGAGCACTTCGCCCTCGTCGCAGCCGATGCGGCTGGCAAGAACCGAGAACGGCCGGATGAACAGCGGCAGTCCCTCCTGCAGGGCGACGACGAGCCGCCGCTCCTGCTCGTCGAGCGACTTCGGCGGCAGCAGCGGCTGCCGCACGGGGGCGCGCCTGCTGCTCGGCGCGGCCTTGCCGCCGAGGGCGAAGCCGAGGTCGATGTGATACTCGCGCAGCATCGGCAGACGCAGCAGCGGACAGTCAGCGAGTTGCTCGATGGCGCCGAGGGTCGCGTGCAGCCGTCCTTCCGAGCCGGCGGTGACGACGAACCAGAGGTTGTAGCGGTGCTCGCGCTCGTAGTTGTGGTTCACCTCCGGAAAGCGACTCACCGCCTCGGCGACCGCCGACAGCTTCCCGGCTGGCACGGCCATCGCCGCCAGGGTGCTGGCGCCGATGCGCTTGGGAGCAAAGACTGCGCCGACGCGAGCGATCTTGCCCTCGCGGCGCAGCGACTCGAGTCCCTGCAGCACCAGGCTCTCGGCGACACCGAGACGCGACGCCAGTTCGGCGAACGGCGCCGGGCAGAGCGGAAAATCGCGCTGGAACTCGTTGAGCAGACGGAAGTCGAGGGCGCCGCTGTCGATCATCGGGGTCAGAATCCGGTGCGCGCGGCACGGCTGGTGAAGAAGATGCCGCTCGGCGCCTGCGCCGGGAACTCGGCGATCTTCTCGAAGCGTGCGGTGTCGTAGATCACCACCTTGTTGTCGTCGCGCGCGGAAAGCCAGACGTGCTCGCCACGCGGGGTGAACTCCATGTGCAGGATCGCCCGGCCGGGCTCGAGGGTCTGCACCACCTTGCCGCTCAGGGTATCGATCACCTCGACCCAGCCATTGTCGGGGAAGGCGTAGTTGACCCAGACCTGGCGCCCGTCGGGGCGCGCCATGACGAACACCGGCTGCCCCTTGACCGGGATGCGGCCGACCTCCTGCCAGTTGCTGCCATCGACCACCAGCACCTCGTGCCGGCCGATCGCCGGCAGGTAGGCACGGCCCTGCGCCATCGACCAGCCGCGCAGATGCGGCATCTTGAACACCGGCAGCTTCTCCTGGCCGCGTCCGTAGCCCTGCAGGATGCGCCGACTGCCCTGCTCCGGCAGCCAGGTATCGAGGAGCGCGACGCCGTCCTCGCCGAACAGGCCGGCGAGGTAGAAGCGGCCGTCGGGAGTCACCAGCCCGTCGTAGGGCTGCAGGCCGGCGGGATAGCGCTGGCTCTGCGGCTTCGTCGGATCGGAGAAATCGCTGACCCAGATCTCGCCGCCGTCGAAGAGTGCGTAGGCAAAGCGATTGCCGCTGAGGTCAACGAGGCCGACGACCTTCGAGAAGCTGCCCGGCGCGTACTCGGCGGGGACCTCGGACAGCAGCTCGAGCGTCTCGGCGTCGAAGGCCTTGATGCCGCCCGGGCTGTAGTTCTGCGCGACGACGATCCGCCCATCCTGCGAGATCGAGCCGCCGATCGCGTTGCCCGACTGCAGGACGCGGCGGACGATCGTCGCCTGCAGCAGGTCGAGCTTCGTCAGGCCGCCGTCACGGCCGAAGACGTAGGCGTGGCGGCCATCGCGCGAGAACACCACCGACGCGTGCGAGAGGTCGCCGAGGCCGCCGATGCGGGCGTAAGGCTGCCGCCGGGTGGTATCGACGAGGGTCACGTGACCGCTGGCGCGCTCGATGACGACGCCGAGATCGCCGGTACCGCGCAGGGTCGGCGCCGCGCAGCCGGTCAGGAGCAGCATCGACAGCAGAAACAGCATTCTTTTCATTTTCATCCTCCAGACGGCGCTGCCGGACTCGCGTCAGGCACCATCGCTCCGCTGCCGCGGAATTCAATTATCGCCAGACTGGCCGCCGCCTGGCAACGAGCACGGCGGCGCCTGCCGCCACTCAGAAGAGCCGTCGCACGGCGTCTTCCATCTCCGCCCGGCTCATGGCGCCGAGTCTCGCCTGCCGCAGCCGGCCGTCACGGTCGATGAAGACGGTGAACGGTAGCCCGGACCTGGTGTTGCCGAGTGCCCGCATCAGTTCGATGCTGCGCTCGCTGCCGCCGATCAGCCAGCGGTAGTTCATGTCATGGGCGCGCGCAAAGTCGGCGAGCGCCTCGCGCCGGTCGGCGTCCTCGACGGCGATGCCGACGACGACCAGCCCGCGGCTGCCGTAGCGCTTCTGCAGCTCGGCCAGTTCGGGGATCTCCTTGCGACACGGCGCGCACCAGCGGGCCCAGAAATTGACCAGCAGCGGCTTGCCGCGCAGCGACTCGAGCGGCAGCGGCCGGTTGTCGGCATCGGCGAGCGTCAGCGCGAAGAGCGGCGCCGTGGACGGCGACGGCGCTTCGGCGGCGTTCGCCGCCGCCAGCGGCAGCACGACGAGTGCCGTGAGGACGAGGCGCCGCAGTCGGCGCAGCAGGCTACGGCAGGTCACTGCGACGGAAGCTCAGATAACCGAACAGCGCGCAGAGCGAACCGACGGCGAGTGGATAGAGCAGCGCATAGACGCGGTAACCGCTGCTGCCGAAGAGATCGAGGATGACGTAGGCCGACGGCCCGAGGACGATCAGTTGCGGGTCGAACATCGCCAGCGCCGCCGTGCGGAACACCTGCAGCGGGTTGAGCAGCGCGATGCCGACCGCGACTTCGGGGGTCACCCGCCCCTGGATCATCACCCCAAGCAGGATCAGGTCGAGGAACAGCAGCATCGTCAGCCAGACCATGAAGGCAGCGCCCTGGGCGACGTCGGTGCCGCGCGCCAGCGACGAGATCAGCATGCCAATCCCCAGGAAGCACCACGCCATCGCCGCCAGCAGGCCGGTGTAATAGAAGAACATCGCCCACGGCACCTCGATCGACCGGAACAGCGACCAGAGGACGGCGGCCAGCATGGCGACGAATACCGGCAGGAAGATGGTCACGTAGCGGCCGAGGATCTTGCCCCAGAACCACGCGGACAGCGATACCGGCAGCGACAGCAGGTATTCGAAGACGCCCGCCTCACGGTCACCGGCGACCGAGCGGACGGTGGTGATGAGAACGAAGACCGGCAGGATCGCCATCGTCAGCTGGATGTAGGTCACCAGCAGTCGCGACAGGCCGATGAAGCCGAGCACGCGCGACTCGGTCAGGCCGAAGGCGAAGAGCAGCGCGACGATGCCGCCGAAGACCAGGCTGTAGATCAGGAACCAGCGGGCGCGCAGCGACTCGACGATGTCCAGGCGGGCGGTGAGAAGGAGCGGGTTCATCGCCGGCGCCTCACTTGCCGCGCGCGACGATGCGCGCCTTCATTTCGGGGTAGGCGATCGTCCCCTCCTCGGCGACGGCGAGGGCGGCGAAGTGATAGCCCATCGGGCTCTTCTTCCCCGCCAGGTAGTGCGCGCGCCGGGCGTCGATCCAGCCTCCGCTGCGGTAGTCGGCGACCCAGTACTCGAGTTGCGGCGTCTCCTCGGTGAACGGCTGCTGCGCCAGCCAGAAGATGGCGCAGCCGATGTCGTCGAACTTCGCCACCTTGCCGCCGGGCGCGCGGATCTGCACTGCGAAGCGCCGGTCGCTGATCACCATTCCGCAACGCGGGTCGACGTCGCGGTCCCACTTGATGTCGACCGGACCGCTGGTCGGTTCGCCGATGCAGCCACCCAGCGACACCGCCAGCCCGCCGGCGAGCGCCGCCCGGCAGCACGGGCCGGCGACGGCGAGCGGGACGATCTCCAGGAAGCGGCGTCGCTTCATCGCGCTGGCCGCCTCATTGCAGGACGACCGCGGCGTCGACTTCGTGCATCTCGATGCGCGACAGCAGGCCGACGTAGCGCGCGACCATGCCGAGAAAACGCAGACGGTCGGCTCCGGACACCGTCCCGTGCCATTCGACGCCCGCCCGCCGGTCGGCAAACTGCCAGCTGCCGAGGGTGCGGGCGATCGCCGCGTCGGCGCGCGCGAGCGTCAGATGCACCTCGAACAGGGCGGAGAAGCGGGACTCCTCGGCGACGCGGTCGTCAAGGACGATGCGCCCGGTATCCATCTCGACGACGCGATTGACCAGCGGCGCGACTTCGTCGAGGCGGTGGCTGGAAATGATCATCGTCGTGCTGCCAAGGCGCTCGGCGAGCAGGTTGAAGAAGATGTGGCGTGCCTCCGGGTCGAGGTTGGCGGCCGGCTCGTCCATCACCAGCAGCTCGGTATCGCGGCCGAGGGCGATGGCGATCAGCAGCTTCTGTTTCATGCCGCCGGAGAGGCGATTGAACGGCCGCGCCAGGATGCTGCCGACGTCGAGGCCGAGACGGCGGGCAAGCGCGTGCATGCGCTCGGCGTCGGTGCCGCAGACGGCGGCGGCAAAGCCGAGCAACTGGCCAACCGGCATCTTCAGTGGCGGCGGCAGTTGCGGCACGAAACCGACCTTGCCGAGAACCTGCGTGCGCGCACTGCGCGGCGCCAGGCCACCGATCGTCACCTCGCCCTGATGCCTGTACTCGCCGAGCAGGCAGCGGATCAGCGTCGTCTTGCCGGCGCCGTTCGACCCGATCAGGGCGATCCGCTCGCCGGGAGCGATCTCCAGGTTGACCGCGTCGAGCACACGCTGCTTCCTGAAATCCTTGCCGACGTCGGTGAAACGGATCATGCGCAACCCCGTTCAGAGGAGCCTGTTGAGGCCCTTGATGTCGAAGACCAGAGCACCGCTCGGGCAGACATCGACGCACAGCCCGCAGCGGGTGCAGTCCGGCCCGATCGGCGTTTTCAGGTCGGCGGCGCGCCCCTTGATGACGACGTCGAGGACATGCGGCACCAGGCACACCTTGCGGCAATCGCCTTCGTGGAAGCAGTGTTCGAGCCGGTACTCGACCCGCAGCGGCGAAACGGCGCCCACCATACCATAGGTCATTCCGATCGGGCAGACGTAGCGGCACCACGCGCGGCGCGAGTAGAGGACCTCGAAGAGCAGCAGCAGGAGAACCCAGCCGAGTGCCAGCGACGGCCCGTAGATCAGCGCCCGCGACAGGATGCCGGTCGGCGAGATGGTCTCGAAGACGGTGTAGCCGCTGAGCACGGCGAGCAGGGCGAAGGCGAACCATAAGACGCTGCGCGCGCCACGATGGAACTCGTGATCGCTGACCAGCTTCCTCGCCGCCAGCTTCAGGTGCAGCCACTCGAACCATTCGGCGACGATGTGGTACGGGCAGACCCAGGAACAGAAAGAGCGGCCGCCGAGTGCCACCCAGAGGACGAAAACCGTCGCCGTGCCGATGAACAGATTGACGATCACATGCCGGTGCGCCAGCATCACCTGCAGCGCCGAGTTGAGGTCGATCAGGTGGAAGCCGACGAAGCGTGACGCAGTCAGCGACCCCTCGAGCATCTGGATGTCGAGCCAGAACGAGAACGTGAACAGCAGGTTGACGAGAAGCAGCACCGCCCAGCGGCGGTTGCGCCACTTGTGGTTGACCAGCTGATGGTCGCGCGCATGCTGCTTCAGGGCTTCGAAGTCGGCCTTGGTCATCCGCTTCAGCTGGTGTACCTGTTGCGCTGCCGGCGTGACCCGCTCCGGCTTCAGCGGCGCGGCGCCGAACATGACGCGCAGACGTTCGCTGGCGCTCATCAGATCGCCCAAGGCTGGCGGGCGTCGATGACGATCGCCGCCGGGTCGACCGGGCAGATCATCTCGCAGACGCCGCAACCGACACACTGCTCGAGCACCTGCGGCTGGTACTGCCGGCGGCCGTCGGCGGCGACCGTCGCCAGCATCGTGATCGCGTCGCCAATCGGGCACTCGCTGACGCACAGGTTGCACAGATCCCGCTCGTAGGGGTGGTCGCGAACGGCCACCGGGCGCCAGCGGTCACGCTCGACGTAGCGCAGTCTGCCGCGGAAGTCGGCGCCGCGCGCCTGGCCGCGAAAACCCTTGCCCTGCACCGCCAGGCACGAGTCGGGGCGCGACAGTCGGGCGACGCCCATGCGCTCGGCGAGATTCAGTGTCGGCTCGGCATCCTTCTCCTTCGCCTTGAGCAGCGGCGCCCGCGCCAGCGGCATTCCCGGGCGGGTGGCCAGCGCGGCCGGCTTGTGGTAGGTCAGCGAGCCCGTCGGGCAGGCGAGGATGCACTGCACCGCATCGCAGGAGAAGTCGCAGGCCTGCGCGCGGGCGTCGATCCAGGGGACGCCGATGCCGAAGCCGCTGTCGATGTCGTCGAGCCTGATCGCCGCCACCGGGCAGACCTGCACGCACTGTCCGCACTTGATGCACGAGGCGAGGAAATCGCTCTCCTCGAGCGCACCGGGCGGCCGCAGGCGGGTGCGCTGGGCGCCGGCAACGGGAACGTAGCCGAGCATCGCCAGGCCGAGCACGCCGCCGATCAGGAATGCCGAGCGGATGAAGCGGCGCCGGCTCGACGGCCGGCGCACCGGCGCCTGCGGCCGCCGGCTGCCGGCCGTCGCCGCGGCGCTGGCGGCGGCCGGCTGTTCTTCCGGCGCCGCCGCGGGGCTGTCGTCGCGTGTCCTTTCGTTCATCCGGCAGGGTTCCGGTCGATCATCGGCGACTGGTCGAATACCAGCTGCTGGTCGCGCAGCAGCCGGGCCGCTGCGGACAACGGCGCCAGCCGCCCGACCCCGGACCCATGCGAGTGCTCCGACAACTGCAATACGATCTCCATCCGTTCGGCCATGGCCTCGTTGAACCGGGTACCCGCCACGCGTTGCCGTTCGCGCCCGCCCGTTGAGCGGATGGGACCACCGTTGCGCACCGCGACCGCCCCGCATCCCGCTGCCGCTGCGGCAACATGTCGCACATTGTCGACACATGCGCCGCCCGGTGGTTTGAGCTGGATTAAATTTTGCCAATCATGCTGCACGGCAGCATGGCCCCCGATCATGCGTCGCGCATCCCCGGCCGCAGCCTGCCGGCCAGCCGCGCAGCGCGGGAACCTGCCGACCCCGAGGTCTTCCCTTCGGCACCTGCAAAGCTTCGGCCACAAGAAACCCCGGCGCGCCGTGATGGCGATGACCCCGCCGCGCTCGCCCGATCAGCGTCGCAAGACGATCGAGCCTTGACGAGTCAGCTGCGAACGGTCATGACTTTCGACACACCCCCGATGATGAAAGTCATGACCGTTGCCCT
>ERZ761607.5702-NODE-5702-length-10064-cov-5.701169_pt1 | contig 10064 bp, 15 predicted proteins | sample MGYA00511164_ERZ761607 | MGnify/ENA primary metagenome ERZ761607 (study PRJEB28899, sample SAMN02445080) | bioreactor sludge metagenome | biome: EBPR sludge | place: Australia: Brisbane, Thorneside Wastewater Treatment Plant | collected 2011-06-22 ...
ATCTAAAGACCATCGCCGTGTCGCGGCTGATGCTCGACAACTTTGACCACATCAAGGCCTATTGGGTCATGCTCGGCAAAGCCACCGCCCAGACCGCGCTCCACTTCGGCGCCAACGACCTCGACGGCACCATCACCGACGGCGGCGAACTGACCCACGCCTACGCCGCCGAGGGCGAAGTGAAAATGACCAAAGCCGAGATCATCACCATGATCCAAAACGCCGGCTTCGAAGCCGTGGAAAGAGATACGGTGTATAATCGTGTGGTAGAGGACGCGGTCTGAATTTTGATCAGGAGGCAACTAAATGGGCTTGGACAGAATAACATTTGATGCAAACGTTATGGGACGCAAACCGTGTATTCGCGGGCTTCGTGTAACGGTTGGAACGATCGTCGGTCTCATCGCCGCCGGAAAGTCTTTCGGCGAGATTCTTAAGGCATATCCATACCTCGAAGAAGAGGACTTACGCGAAGCTTTGGCGTACGCCGCCTGGCGTGTCGAGGAGATCGAACTTCCGCTCGCGGTCGCATGAAGATCCTCATCGACATGAACCTGTCGCCCGACTGGACCGCTGCGCTTGCCGCAGCAAACATCGAGGCAGTACATTGGTCAACAGTTGGCGACCCGCGAGCCAAAGATATCGAAATAATCGAGTATGCACGCTCGAACGGTTACATTGTTTTCAGGCACGACCTCGATTTTGGAACGATCCTGGCATTGACACATGCGTCCGGCCCCAGCGTCATCCAGATTCGCACGCAGGACATTTTGCCATCAAGTTTAGGCAGCACGCTTATTTCAGTCCTGCATGATAACGAGTCTTCACTTGATCAGGGAGCACTGATCGTCTTGGATAAAACACGAGCAAGAATTCGGATACTGCCCCTTGAAAGAAAAGTTTGATTGATCTCATCAGACACCAGAACGGCGGCGGCGAACTGACCCACGCCTACGCCGCCGAGGGCGAAATAAAATGACCAAAACCGAGATCATCACCATGATCCAAAACGCCGGCTTCGAAGCTGTTGAAAGAGATACGATTTATAACCGTGTAGGGTCAGCTTCAGGATTATAAACAGCGAACAATGTTACGGGATGTCCAGAGAAACTCGAAAGGAAACCTATGCCAAACGAATGGAGTTCACTTTTTGATGAGGACGAGGAGGATGTGGAGTTAAGCCCGGAAGGCTCCATACTGACGGAACTGCGCGACGCCTATGTTTATAATCTCGACTGGACCGTCTCTACCCTCATTGCACAACTTGGGGATGGAACAATCGATCTTCAACCCCAGTATCAGCGAAGAGACGCGTGGACCGTCCAACGTAAGAGCAAGCTAATCGAATCACTCATTTTGGGACTACCCGTGCCGCATATCGTTCTTGCGGAGCGGCCGGAGACCAAGGGGACATTCCTGATTCTAGACGGCAAACAGCGGCTGACCACACTAGCGCAGTTCGCTGGACTTATTCCGGCTTCCCAATATAACGGCTTCGCTCTGCGCGATTTACCGCTCCTTCAAAATCTGAACGGTGCGACTTACATAGACTTGATTGAAAGTTCTAAACATCCTGAACACAAACACGCGTTTCTCAACCAACCACTGCGAACGGCAATTCTTCGAGGTTGGAAGTCTTCTGAGTTATTGCACATCATTTTTCATAGGTTAAATTCGCAGGTTGTACCGTTGAGCCCGCAAGAACTTCGTCAGGCTCTCATAGTCGGTCCATTCATGGGCTTCCTAAATGATTACAGCGCCTCTTCGCAGACTATGCAGTGGCTTCTGAAACTTGATGGCCCAGACTTTCGGATGCGTGACAGCGAGATACTTCTTAGGTTACTTGGACTCACAACCTATCTAGATCGATATCGTGGCGATTTAAGACGATTTTTGGACGAGATAGCCCAGTGGCTTTCCGATAACTGGGCCGAGAAGTCGGCTGAAACTGAAGAGAACCTGAGTTCCATTGAGAATGCAATCGAGACTTGGGGCATGGTACTCGGCCGTGAGCACGTTGGCCGAAAATTCACCGACGGAAAATATGAGCCGAGATTGAATCGTGCTGTTTTGGACTCTCAGGTCTTTTCTGCGCGAGACGCGACGGTTGCTGAACGAATGGCAGCCGACCCCAATAGTGCAAGACATATTTTTGAAGAGTTGATGATGTCAGACGAATCTTATCGAAAGGCAATTGAATCGACGACTAAGAGCATCGGGGCCGTTGAGTATCGGGTCAGTCGCTTACATCAGAGACTGGCAGTTTTATAAATCGCTTAATTAGGATTTATGCCCACAGTCGAACAACGTGTCACAGACCTAGCCGGAGATATTTTCGATGCGGCAGATCTTGCCGCTTTTGCGATGACACCAAAGCTCGTGGCAAGGTCTGCATCCTTTACAGTGCTTGCACACGCTGAAATGGAGCATGCAATCGAGGAGGCTTGCCGCTCGACGGCAAGACTTTTGCAGAACGCGACAGAACCGGCTTCTGCCTTGATTATCTGGGGCATTATTGCGATCAAAGATAGTCGGGAAAATTTACACAAATCGAGATTGCCGTCTGCCGATTTAGTTTCGATCTACGAAGGCGTATTAGACAGTAATCAGGGAATCAGGGAGCATAACTTGCGATCCATGCTAATTCCGATTGGAGTTGATCTCGCATCTAATAGGACCGATATTTTGGCACTTGATGAGTTCGGAAATCGTCGTGGACTCCTTGCCCATAATCCGCTTTCACATTGGAAGACGACTGATTTGCCTTCGGTGCATAGGAATATGGGAATTCAAGCGGCCCGTTCAGCAGACCAAATTGTAGCCGCGATTCTGAATAAACACTCGCAGATCGACCCAAGGCCGTTTTCATCAGGACTTATCCGCAGGTTCCGAAAACAGCTTGGAAAGAACTTGCATTCGTTAGCCCGGCGGATCGGGAAAGCATGAGATTTCCCTTGAATCTAGCTTTGATGACAGAGTCGGGCACCTTAATCACCGCATTAGCGAACTCGCCAGGTGTTATTATTCCGCTGATCCGCGAAGCGTCGGAAGCGATTCTGAAGCGGCGGCCGAGTTCGGACAAATGGTCGGCTTTGGAAAATGCGATCCTTTTGTCACAGAGTGGCGCTCCGTTTCGCATGCGGTCGAATGCGGTTTACAATCGCGCGTTTCTCGCATACGATGCCGCTGATGAAAAGAAAGCGGATCGGGGTAGTTATTGCCTTTACTGCCGTTGCGATGGCGGCGTGTGCGGGTGGTGGTGATGAGAAAACCGCCGGGCCGAGGAGTGCGGAGGTGCACGTTGTTGCGACCGATTCCGTCCGAACAGGTACCGATCCGAATGTTAATGCCGACGCGTCTCCTACAGTCACGCCCACTCCATTACGTGCGGTCGATCTTGAGCCCTTAAAGCGTTTTGCAGAGAGCTACGAACCGAGGTCGGGGCGAGAGGTGATCCCATCGCCACCCGCGCTGGATGAGCGCCTCTCTGGCCTGATCGCGGCCGCTGCGCAAACGGGTTCACGTGATCATGAGCGTTATGTTCTGCTCATCTTCCTAAAACTATATAGATTTCATGTTGAGAACTTCAGTCAATCCTATGCTCTTGGCCGGGGGACACCGCTGACCACCGAATTCTATCGTTTGATCGGTGAGGCGGATGAACCGGATGCTGAACCCGTGAGGTCTAGTGCAGTAGCGACTTACATAAAGGACCACCCCGAGCTTCTCGAATATGAACCTATCAGAAGGGAAATGGAACGAATCGAAAAGGCAGAGGAGTCCATCAAGCGAAGGGCATTGAGAAACTAACCGAGATCCATTCAAATTGAAAGCGGATCCGAAATTGCAGTGACAAGCAACATTTGAACCGCACAGGCGCAAGAATCCACGCTGACAAATTTTGATTACGAAACCGATCGGTTGCGCTTGACATATGCAACCGGGTGGTTGCATACTTGCGCCAGTCGATATGAAAAGAGACGTCTTCCAAGCAATTGCAGATCCGACGCGACGGGCGATCATTGCTCTTATCGCGATGCAGGCGATGACGCCGAACGCGATCGCGGAGCATTTTGATACGTCGCGGCAAGCGGTTTCGAAGCATCTGCGGATACTCGCCGAATGCGAGGTCATATCGCAGGAGCAACGCGGACGCGAGATCTACTATCAGCTTGAGGTCGACAAGATGAAAGAGATCGACGAATGGCTGGAGCAGTACCGAAGGATATGGGAGACGAGGTACGAGCAGTTGGGCGGAGTGCTTGAGGTAATGAAAATGCAGAAGCCCGCGGAAATGCAGAAGCCTGCACGTTAGTAAGGGCTTAACACCCAACCCAACTGATACGCCATTGCTTACGCTCGGGCTTCCGCACTGGATCGAATGACCTAGGGGCCAATATGGAATTTACTGTCAATAAAGAAACAAAGACCGTTTTGATCAGCGCAGAGTTTGACGTAGAACGTGACCTCGTCTGGGACGCATATACGAAGGCCGAACTGCTCGACCAATGGTGGGCGCCGAAACCCTGGACATCGCGGACGAAGGTGATGGATTTCCGCGAGGGCGGCCGCCGATTTTACGCAATGGTCAGCCCCGAGGGCTTGGAGCGTTGGTCGGTGCAGAAGTACACGTCGATCACTCCGAAGACCAATTTCAAGTTCTTCAATGCCTTTTCGGACGAGAACGAAAATCTCGAGCTTCCCGGCTCAGATTGGGACCTTGGTTTCAGCGAAGAGAACGGAAGAACTACGGTAACGGTCGAGATCTACAATGAATCGCTCGAACGCCTGGAAAGGATGATCGCGATGGGCTTCAAGGAAGGATTCACGGCGACGCTGGGCCAACTCAAGGGCCTGCTTGCCGAAATGAAGGAGTAGGACATGAGCGTAAAGAACGAGATAAAAGCGTACATTGCGTCGCATCCCGAGCCCAAACGCAGCGAGATGCAAGCGTTGCACGAAATGATCCTGCAGGTAAATCCGGGATGTAAATTGTGGTTTCTCGACGGCAAGAATGAGGCGGGTAAGATCGTCTCAAATCCAAATATCGGTTACGGCCTCCGCACAATCAGATACGCCGACGGGACAACGAAGGAGTTTTATCAGATCGGCTTGAGCGCGAACACGACCGGGATCTCCGTTTATATCCTCGGTATCGAAGACAAGAAATACCTGTCCGAAACATACGCCAGCACCCTAGGCAAAGCCACTCTCACCGGCTATTGCATACGATTCAAAACTTTAAAAGAAATAAACACCGAAGTACTCGAATCGGCAATTCGATTTGGGTTTGAGAATACGATTGAAAAAAAGTCTCAATGAGCAACTTTTGGATTCGGCCAGGAACCTTAATGCACATATGAAATTCCCTAAACCCATTGTTGTAATCTGCGTTTCCTTTGTTCTTCTTATGTCTGCGGCTACAGAAGCCTTAGCCTGTTCTTGTTGGCAAAAGTCATCGGTTTGTAATGCATTCGGTAATGCAAACGCTGTGTTTATTGGAAAGGTCATTGAAGGTAAGAGTGCCGAGCGTATGTCCGACATGTTGAAAGCGGGGACGAGAGACCTGACATTCAAGTTTAAGGTGAGCCGGGGTTTTGTCGGTGCGAAGGTTGACCAAACAATTGAAGTCCACACCGGATTTGGATTCGGCGATTGTGGTTTTCCTTTTGAAAAGGGGGAAGAATATATTGTCTATGCCTATCAATCGGGGGATAACAAAGTACTCTCTACTGGCATTTGCACACGTACAACGCACATTTCGCGTGCGCAGGAAGATATTGACGGTTTAGATGTGCTCTTTAGATCTAATGGGGCCTCGGTCACGGGAACACTCACCCGCTACGAGCGCTCTTCACTATTAGGCGAACCTAGACTGCCGTTGGCCGGCGTTAGGGTCAAGTTATTGCGCAGTGGTGATCGCAAACAGTTTTTCGCAAAAACTAATGCGAGAGGAGAGTTCGTGTTCGTCGGACTAGGAGCTGGGAGATATCGTGTCATACCGCCCATCGGGAATGGTTGGGGCGTGGACGATTATCAGACCGACGAATTCCTTTTGAACGAGCATGGTTGTGCTGCGAACGATATCGACATAGAAAATGACAGCGAGATCAATGTTAAAGTTATCGACCCAAATGGACTGCCCGTGCCAAGTATCTGGGTCGAACTTATTCCCACGACCGTAGATTCGACTCGGGATCGTAGTGTGGATGAATTCACTGTTACAAACCCTCAAGGTCAAGCCACTTTCTACGACAGGCCGCCTGGAAGCTACACAATATCGGTTAACTACTTCAACACCCCAGATAAGGACGCTCCATATCCGCCCGTTTTTGCTCCAGATGTGGAGGATCGATCGCGGGCCCAAGTATTTGAAATTCGGCCCGGCACTAAGCTGTCAGAAACTATCGTTATTAGGATACCTAGAGTTCTCGAGTCCATAAGCATGAAGGGCACCGTTGTGGGATCGGACGGAAAACCCGTCAAGGGTGCTCAAGTGAACCTCGTCGACGAAAAGGCTCCGGATATCTGTACTAATGGCTGTGCCGAAACAAACGAACATGGAGAGTTTATCGTTACAGGCTACCGCGGGCGACGGTATTTGATAGAGGCCTTGTTACGAAATGAAGCGGGTGACCCAGCGGATAGAGGGGCAACAGATTTGTTTGAGCTGCGTACGAATCCAGTGCCAATCAGAATCGTACTCAAACCTTCGAAGTGATGAGACTGTGTAGTCCAGCAAAGATATGAGAAAAATAACTGCGTGTGAATTCATAACGCTCGACGGCGTTATTCAGAACGAGGAGAATAACGGCGATGGGTTTAAGTATGGCGGGTGGTTCTTTGGCTACGCGGATGAAGAATCGGGCGCGGTGATCCAGGAGCGGCTGGCGAAGCCGGTCGATCTGCTGTTGGGGCGAAAGACGTTCGACATTTGGGAGCCGTATTGGCCGGAGCATTCGCACTTTTGGCCAAATGTGATGACCGCGACGAAGTACGTTGCCTCGAACACCCGCACGTCGAGCGACTGGCAGCCAAGCGTTTTTCTTGGCGGCGACCTCGCTGAAAAGGTCCGCGAGTTAAAACGCACCGACGGGCCCGATCTGCATGTTTTCGGAAGTGCCGATATGCTGCAAACGCTTTTCAAAAACGACCTTGTCGATCGGCTGGAGCTGATGACCTTCCCGATCACGCTCGGGACCGGAAAACGCCTCTTTCAGGACGGCACCATCCCCGCCGCATTTAAGATGACTGAGGGCCAGGTCACGCCGAACGGCATCATCATCGCCACCTACGAACGCGACGGCGATGTAAAGACCGGCGAACCCAGGATCGCGCAAAGAGCTTAAAACTCTCGAGTCAAAGGGCTATGAAGTTATGTTAAACTGGTTCCGTTATGCCGAGCGTTGAAGCGATCTATAAGAATACGATCTTGCCATTGCCGCCGCACGAAAGGTTGCGCCTTGCGAAAATAATCGTCGAGCATGAGTCTCTGCAGGAACCGGTCGAGGAACTTTCGGTCCTCAGCATAATAGAAAGTTTGAACGGAGCAAAAGTTTTCAATGATCCCGCCGAAGTCGATGAATATTTGGCCGAGGAGAGAGAGTCTTGGGACAACTGATGTTTCCGCCTTCGTCGCGGGTTTACTTCGATACAGCCCCGGTGATATACAGCGTTGAAAAACACGCAGATTACTGGCCTACACTAAGAGCGTTTTGGCTTACGGTACGCAGAGATGCAATTGAGGTCGTAACGAGCAACCTGACTCTGCTTGAAACTACCGTAAAGCCTACAAAGGAAAACGATCAGAAGCTGGTTCAGGCTTACACGAAATTACTTACCGTTTCTGAGATCGAGCTCTTCGAGATCACAACACAGATCCTCAAGGATGCCGCTCGGTTAAGGGCTTTGCAAAATTTCAAGACCGCTGATGCGATTCATGCCGCCACCGCAATTGCGGCAGGTTGCGGATACTTCGTTACGAACGACCCCAACTTCAGAAGATTGTCTGACATCGAAGTTGTGATCCTGGACGACTTGACCTAGCCTATCGGCCATCATCGCCACCTACGAACGCGACGGCGAAGTGAGGACCGGCACACCCCAGATCGAAGCGGATGAAGAATAGGGAATTCACCACAGAGAACACAGAGAGCACAGAGTTTTTTGAGGTCTTTTGTTTCGGTGAGGCTGATTTGAATCGAGCTTATCTAAAGCATAACGAGCGGTTCGCCGTGACTCTGTGGTGAGTTTTGGTCGATAATGGCATATGGTCGATCGGCGAGTAGTTGCTTATTGGGTCGCGACGCTTTGGCTTTGCGTGGGGATGCTGGCGAGTGCGGTTCTGCAGCTCATCAAGATGCCGGAGGTCTTGCATAACTTCGGCCGGCTTGGATATCCGCGGTATTTGCTAGTGCTGCTCGGCGTTTGGAAAATTCTTGGCGTGATCGTTTTGGTCGCACCGCGACTGCCGCTCCTGAAAGAGTGGGCGTACGCGGGTTTCTTCTTTGTTGCGTCGGGCGCGCTTTTCTCTCACATTGCGATCGGCGATGGCTTTGTCACTTTACTCCCGACCGCCGTGCTGCTTGTCCTAACCGTCGTCTCCTGGTACCTAAGGCCCGAAAGCCGACGGCTCGCCTAAGCGAGCCGCAGCAGTATCTAATTGAAATGTCTTTCCGCTATTTCTTCGGAGCGATGCGCAGCAACTCGCCGTTCGATTCGTCGGTGACAACATAGAGAAATCCATCCGGGCCTTGGCGGACGTCGCGGATGCGGCTGCCGCGGTCGGTCAGCAGATGCTCCTCGCCGGCGACTCGGCCATCCTTCATCACCAGCCGCACGAGCCGCTGCGAGGCGAGCCCGCCGACGAAGAGATTACCCTTCCATTCCGGAAAGGCCGCTCCGGTGTAAAACTCCATTCCCGAGGGTGCGATCACCGGGTCCCAATAATAGACCGGCTGCTCGGTGCCTTCCTTGGCCGTAATGTCCGAGATGGGCTGGCCCGAATATTCTTCGCCGTAGGTCGCGACCGGCCAACCGTAGTTCTTGCCCTTTTCCGGCATGTTAAGTTCATCGCCGCCGCGGGCGCCGTGCTCGACCGTCCAGAGCCTTCCCTGGTCGTCAAAGACCGCCGATTGGAGATTGCGATGCCCGATCGACCAGATATCGCCTAAAGCACCTTGGCGGCCCGCGAAGGGATTATCGCTCGGCACTGTGCCATCCGGATTGATGCGGACGACCTTGCCGTTATGGGCCTCAAGCGACTGCGCCAGCTGCCGCATTGTCCTCAGGTCAAAGCGATCGCCGAGCGTGATGAAGAGCTTTCCGTCCGGTGCGAAAGCAAGCCGCGAACCGAAGTGCAGGCCGTTGTTGTAGGTCGGCATCGCCCGGAAGATGACGCGGACGTCCGAAAGCTTTCTGCCGTCGGCACTCAGGACGCCGCGTGCGACCGAAGTGCCGCTGCCGCCCTCGCGTTGTTCCGAAAAGCTCCAGAAGATGGTGCGGTCCTTTGCAAAGTCCGGGCTGAGCGCAACGTCAAGCAACCCGCCCTGTCCGCGGGCAGTTATCGGCGGAAGTCCGCCCTGGCCGCTCTCGGCCGTAACTCCGCCTTGCGCCACCGGCGTCAGGCCCTCGATCGGTTCGCCAACCTTGCCAGCGGCCGAAACGATCCGCATCCGGCCGGGCTTTTCCGTAACCAAAAAGCTTCCGTCCGGGAGCGGCTCAACCGCCCAAGGCCGATCGAGCCCTTTCGCGAGAACGGTCACCTCGATGGCCGCCGCGGTCTTCGCGCCGCAGGCACGCGTCTGGCCCGCAAATGCCGGTTTCTGCTCGGGCGAGTTCGCGGTTCGCGTCTCAAGCGGCTCGCAGCCTCTTCCGGAATCACCCGTTTTCGTATCAGGCTTCTGCGCACACGCCGTAGCCGCAAAGATCACAGAAGCCGCCATGGCGGTCACAAAATGCACTCTTTTCATCGATCCGTTTCCTCCTTGATGCCGGCCGCTGCCGCTTGCTCGATATGAATTTCGCCCCCGCCCGCGCGGACAGATTCGCCAAAGCCGCAGAAA
>ERZ761607.5704-NODE-5704-length-10061-cov-4.007496_pt1 | contig 10061 bp, 8 predicted proteins | sample MGYA00511164_ERZ761607 | MGnify/ENA primary metagenome ERZ761607 (study PRJEB28899, sample SAMN02445080) | bioreactor sludge metagenome | biome: EBPR sludge | place: Australia: Brisbane, Thorneside Wastewater Treatment Plant | collected 2011-06-22 ...
ACGCTGGTGAACCGCCAGGCGATGCTGGTCAACGTCACGGCATCCGGCACCACCCGCGCCGCCACGGAAAAATCCATCGCCACCTTCCTCGCGCGCCTCCCCGCCACCACCTGGTCGCCGCACCGCCGCATCCTTCCCCCCGCCCCGCATGCCCCGGAAGGCCTGCTGATACCCGCCCAGGTCAACTACGTCGGGAAAAGCGTGAACCTCTACCAGCTCCAACGCCCCATCACCGGCCACGACCTCGTGGTCAACCGCTACCTGCGAACCGCGTGGTTGTGGGACCAGGTCCGCGTCCAGGGCGGGGCCTATGGAGCATTCGGCATACTGGACCCACGCGCCGGCCAGTGCACAATGACCTCGTACCGCGACCCGAACACGGAACGGACGCTCGCCACCTACGATCGCACCCCGGAATTCCTGCGCGCCTTGTCGCTCGATGATGCGGAACTGACCCGCGCCATCGTCGGGACCATCGGCGACCTCGATGGCTACCTGCTGCCCGATGCCAAGGGCTTCATCGCGATGGGCCGCCACCTCGCGGGCGATACCGACGCGATCCGCCAGACCACGCGCGACCAGGTACTCGCCACCACGGCCGGACATTTCGCCGTCTACGCCGCCAGCCTCGACCTCCTGGCCCGCCACGGTTCAGTGGTCATGATGGGCGCTCGCGAGAAGCTCGGCTCACACCCCGGGATCACGCTAATCCCCGTCCTCTAGTTCATGGTTTCCCCGATTGAGCCTGGTAGGTGGATCAACCACCATCGCACGTCAACCAAAGGATCCTTATGCGTACAACGATCATCACCCTGCTCGCCCTGACCACCGCAGCCTCGGCGATGGCTGCCGAAACCAACCTCGCCGACCGCGTGGCCGCCCTCGAGGCCAAACTCGCGGCCGTCGAGCAACCTGCACCAAATGCGTTGAACACCTACTGGAAAAACGGCTTCATCCTGGAAACCACCGACAAGCAATTCCGCCTTCAGCCGTTCGGACGCATCCATGTGGATGCAGCCTTCTTCGATGCCGACCCCGAACTCGAGGAAGCGAATACTCCGTTTGACGATGGCGTGAAGTTCCGCCGCGCCCGCCTCGGCCTGCGCGGCACCGTTTACGAGAACACCGAGTTTGTTGCCGAATACGACTTCGCCGGCAGCACGGCCTTCCGCAGCGTGTACATCGGCTTGAAGGAGGTACCCGTCGTCGGCAACATCCGTGCCGGCCACATGATCGAACCGTTCGGCATGGAGGAACTCTGCAGCAACAACTACATCTCGTTCATGGAGCGCGGTTTCACCAGCGCGTTTACGCCCGTGGAGAACACCGGCCTGATGGTGTTCGATACGGCCGCCGGTCAACGCATGACCTGGGCCCTCGGCGTGTTCAAGGATACCGGCGCACTCGGCGATTCCGTCAGCAACGAGGAGTTCGCCGTGACCGCCCGATTGACCGGACTCCCCTACGCCACGGAGAAGGGCCGCGAATACCTGCACCTCGGCTACAGCACGAGTTACCGCGGCGTCGGCGACACCGGCTACCGCGCCCGCGCCCGCCCCGAATCCAGCATCGCCCCGTTCGTCGTCGATACCAAGAACCTTGATGCCGACACCGCCTACCTGCACGGCCTCGAAACCATCCTGACCCTCAACCGCTTCTCCCTTCAGGGCGAATGGATGCTCTCCACCGTGGACCTCGATGCCACGGATAAAGCGCCGTCATCGGATGCGGACTTCACCGCCTACTACCTCGGCGCCAGTTATTTCCTGACCGGCGAATACCGTCCGTACGTGCGCAAGGACGCCTTGCCGGGCCGGGTGATTCCCAACCGCAATGTAACCAAGGGATCCCTCTCCGGCGGTGCCTGGGAAATCGCCGCCCGCTACAGCGCGATTGACCTGAACGATGGCACCGTGACGGGTGGCGAGATGGACTCGGTGGCCTTGGGCCTGAACTGGTACCTGAACCCGAACACCCGCCTGATGTGGAACTACGCGATGTCCGATGTGCAGGACGAAGGCGATGTCGATACCTTCGAGATGCGCGTGCAGATCGACTTCTAATCGACACCCGGTTTCAGGCCCTCGACGCGGTTCGCCCGTCGCACCGCGTCAGGGGCCGGTTACCCCACCCGCCAGTCCGATCAGCGCCTCCAGCTTCAACGCCCCCAGCACCAGCAAGGGCGATGTGGCCAGGCTGACCAGGGTCGTGGCCACGACGCCCACCGCCGCCAATTGCCGATCCCGGTTGAACAACTGGGCAAACAACGGTGCCGATACCGCGACCGGCATTCCGGCAATCAGGTAAAGCAGCCACCGGACCAGCGGCGGAATCGGGCAACCGGCCCACGCCGACCCCATGACCAGCGCAACCAGAATCAGCGGCGCCGTGACCAGCCGGGTCAGACAGAGCAGCGAGATTTCACGCAACATCCCCTCGCGCAATGGCACCCGCTCGCCCAGGTAGAGCCCCAGCGCAATGATCGATAACGGGACGGTCAATCCACCGATCCCGTGCAGTACCGGATTCAGCCCCACCAGCGGCCAACCGGGTTTTCCTTCCACGAACGCCAGCGGGATAACCCCGAATGCCGTCAACAATCCCAACGCCGCGGAAAGCACCCCGGGATTGAGCAGCATGTACCGCAGCGCATGCGCCCCGCGCAGCGTTCCATGCAACAACCAGATGCCCACCGTCCACAGGATAAACTGGGTCGGGATGTTGAACAGCACGAGCAGACGAACCGCATCGTCACCCCACACCGGACCGGCCAAGGCGAGCGGCAGGTAGATCCAGTTCGGCACCCCCACCATGAAGATGAAAGTGCGCGGTTCAGCCGTGCAACCGGCCATGCGGTGTACCAACCAGCCGATCAGGCCGGATCCGAGCAGGATGATGACCGCCCACACATGGATGATCCAGTCCTGCAGCAGGATGCCGGCATCCGGCGTGGCAGCGAGCCGATGGAACACCAGCACCGGGAAGAAGAACAGGATGACCGCCCGGCTGAGCCGGTCCGTGCCCCGGTCGCCCACCAGTCCGGAACGGCGAATGCCCATACCCATCATCAACAGGACAAAGATCGGGACGAGCGATGAGAAAAACGCGGCGTACAATTCATTCATGTTCGAATTCCGTGACGGATCAACCGGCTTCCTGGCCCATGGACTTGCCGGCGATCCAGCCGGTGGTCCAGGCGGACTGGAAGTTGAAACCGCCGGTGACGCCGTCAATATCGAGTATTCCCCCGGCAAAATACAAGCCCGGGCATACACGGCTCTGCATCGTACGGAAGTCGACCTCGTCGAGGCTGACCCCGCCACAGGTCACGAACTCGTCCTTGTTCATGCTCTTGCCGTCGATGGCCAGCTCCATACCCAGGAGATCCCGCACCACCGCATCCACACCCGCGCGTGAAAACTGGTTCCAGGGAATGGCCGCTCCCACCCCGGCACCGTGCAGCAAGGCCTGCCACAACCGCTGGGGAATCTTCCAGGGATTCCACGCGGCAACCGCCTTTTTCGGATGTTCAACCCGGGCCTGCTGGATCTGCTCGCGCACCTGCTGCTCGTTCGCTCCGGGAACCCACTGAACCCGCAGGGTGAACCGGTAGTCGAGATCGGCAAGCCGGGCTGCACCCCACGCGGACAGTTTCAGGATGGCCGGACCGCTGAGCCCCCAATGGGTGATCAGCAACGGCCCCCGCTGGGACAAGTTGATGTCCGGAACGGACACGACCGCTTCCGGCACGCTGATGCCCGCGAGGTCGCTGATCCGCGGATCCTCGCAATCGAAACTGAACAACGAGGGCCGTAACGGCTTGATGGTGTGTCCGAGTTTTTCGACAAGCTGGAACACTCCCGAATTCTGGTTCCCTCCGGTGGCGATCAACAGGCGGTCCGCCGTCATGGTCTCCCCGTTGGTCAGCGCGAGATGGAACCGGCGGAATTCGATTCCGATCGATGCGACGCCGCAGCGGGTACGCACCTCGACGCCGGCCACTCGGGCTTCACGCAACAGGCATTCGGTGATGGTCGAGGACTGGTCGGTGACCGGGAACATCCGGCCATCCGGTTCGGTTTTCAACGCCACCCCGCGTTCCTCGAACCACCGCACCGTGTCGCGCGGTTGCCACCGGTGGAACGGACCCAGCAGTTCGCGCGATCCGCGCGGATAGTGCGTGACCAACCGGGCCGGATCATAACAGGCATGGGTCACGTTGCAGCGACCGCCGCCGGAGATCGTGACCTTGGCCAGCAACTCCGGACTTTTCTCCAGCAGGACGACCCGGCAGTCGGGTATGCTCTCCGCGCAGGTGATGGCTGCGAAAAAACCGGCCGCACCGCCCCCGGCGATGGCTATGGTGAAAGGTTGTTCCATGCAGCACGCTGCGGCCGCTCGCCGCCGCGGGGATCAGGTTTTCGCGCCGCCGGCCTTCTCGAAGATATCGCGGATGCCGCCGATCGAACCAAGGATCGCCGTCGCCTCGTACGGCATGTACACGACCTTGTTCCCCTCGCCGCTCACCATGTGCTTGAGCGTCTCGACGTACTTCACCGCAATCAGGTACTTGGTCGGGTCCACGCCACCCCCGACGGCCTGGGCGATACGCTGGATGGCCGCCGCCTCCGCCTCGGCCATCATCTGCACCGCACGTGCTTCGCCCTCGGCGCGCAGGATCGCCGCCTGCTTTTCGCCCTCGGCCTTGTTGACCTCGGCCTCGCGCTGGCCTTCCGCCTCGAGGATGCGCGACCGCTTGTCGCCCTCGGCCACGAGGATGGTCGCACGGCGGTCCCGCTCGGCACGCATCTGCTTCTCCATCGTCTCCTGGATTTCCTTCGGCGGGGTGATGTCCTGCAGTTCGACGCGGTTGATCTTCACGCCCCACTTGTCGGTCGCCTCGTCGAGGATCGAGCGCAGCTTGCCGTTGATGGTATCGCGCGAGGTCAGCGATTCGTCGAGGTCCATCTCGCCAATGACATTGCGCAGCGTGGTCTGGGTCAGCTTCTCGATGGCCAGCGGCAGGTTCGCGATCTCATAGACCATCTTCACCGGATCGGTGATCTGGAAATACAGCAACGCATCGATCTCGATGTTGACGTTGTCGCGGGTGATGACGTTCTGGCGCGGGAAGTCGAACACCTGCTCGCGCAGGTCGATGCGCGACGAATTGCGTATCAGGTGGACCTTCCGGTTCTGGTTGTCGGTCTGCGTGATACGCCAGGCGATCTGGCGCGGCTGGTCGATGATCGGCCAGATGATGTTGATGCCACTATCCAGGATACGGTTGAACTTGCCGAGACGCTCGATGACGCTGGTCTCGGCCTGCTGCACGATGACCAGGCCCTTGGCCACAAACAGGACAACGAAGACGGCAAGAATCATCAGGATGACTACGAGCGGTTCCATGGGTTACTCCTTGTTGGTTACAAATACCGTGACGCCTTCAAGGCGGCTGATCATGACGTGCTCGCCTTCGGCGATCGGCTGGCCGGAAACGGACTTCGCCTTCCAGGTCTCCCCTCCGACCTTTACGCGGCCGCGGTTGGTGATGTTGTCGATCGGTTCGATGACCAGCGCATCCTGGCCGATCATCGCCTGTACCCCGGTTTTCACCGGCTGGTCAAACCGCGCGAGCGTCTTGTTGAAGAAGGGTCGGAGCAGGAAGAATACCACCACCATGGTCACGATAAACGCGGCGACCTGGCCGACGAACGGCGCGCCAAAACCGGCAGCAATCGCCGCCGCCCACGCCCCGATGCCCAGACTACCCATCAGGAAGGCCGGCACGAAGATCTCGGCAATGAACAGGACAATACCGATCACGATCCACACGTGCCAAAGTTCAATGTTAACCATCATGCCAGACCTCGCTTGCCCGGGTGCCGCATGCACCGGATTGGACGGCTACTAGAAATATCAAGGGTTGGATGCACTGGCAATCGGGATTGCGGTGCGGATCAGTTCGCAGGTCCGCTCAACGCCAGCGGAGGCACCGGCACCTCCATGACCGTGGCCAGGGTGCGAAAAAGCTCCAGCTCGTTGATGGTCACCGCTCGGTCGTGCTGCAGGCAGACCAGCGCGGCCGCGAGCACATCGCGGCGGAGGTTCATGCTGACGCCGAGGAACCGCTGCAGCGCGTCGGCGGCATCATCCATGCTAAGCAGGTCAAACGGCTTGAGCGAATGCACCCCCGCCGCCTCGCCCAACGCAACCATCGCCGCCTGGAAAGCAGCCTCCGCCGTCCCCAGCTGTTCGGTCCCGCTGTGGGCGAGGAGGGAAAGCAACACCACGGCGGCATCCAGCACCTCGCGGGTCATGCTGGTGACTGCGATGCGGGTGACGGGAAGACCCATGGTTTCACGCAAACCGACCCGGATGATCTCGCGAACGGCAAACTCGAACAGGTCAACCCGGTTATCCGCCTTGATGATCTCTTCCAACGTCTCCATGAACCGGACGGCCTGGTCACGACTCATCTCGCGCAGGGCCGGTAATGCCAACTCCACCAGCGGCAACCGGTGCTCCGGACCGGCCTGCTGCAACAAGCCCACCGCGCGATCCACCGCGTTGTTGAGAAACGGCGGCAGCCAGGTCCAGGCGAATGGCGATGATTCCTGGTCGGACTCGCCCAGGACCATGGCCAGGATGACCGCCTGGGCACCAATCGGCTCCTTGGTCATGTCCACCAGCCCCGGCGGCATCGAGGCCAGCAACTGGTCGGCCGCGGCCATGCCCACCGCATTCAAGACCCCGACCTGTTGCAGGATCGATTGCGGGTTGTGGATGGCCTCGACGCTTCCGGGCATCACCATGCGCTCGATGAAAGCCCGACCCTTCGCCTCCGACTGCTTCGATGCGGAGGGCGGTGCGGACTCCTCCCCGCTGAGCAACAACGCATCAACGGATAACGAGGGGAACTGCCCGTCAAAGTTCGGCTCAAGGGCACGGATACGTCGTTCCAGCGGCGGATGGGTGGCGAACAGGCTGCCCGAACCGAACAGGCGCTGGATGCCATCCGCGAAAAAAAGATGACTGACCTCCTCGGTGTTCGCCGACTTCACCTGGGCTCCGGAGGCGAGACCCCCGATCTTCTTCAAGGCATTGGCCAGTCCCGGCGGATTGCGCGTGAACTGGACCGCCGACGCATCGGCCAGGTACTCCCGCTGCCGCGATACCGCGCGCTTGATCAGGCCACCGAAGAAATATCCGGCATAGCCAATGATGATCAGGGCCAGCCCGAGTGCCACCATCAGGAGCGTCCCTCCACCCTTCTTGCTGTTACCCCCCCGTCCTGACAACCGGAACATCAGCCGTCCGACCAGGGCCAGCACCAGCAAGCCATGCAGGATCCCGATCAACCGGATGTTGAGCCGCATGTCCCCGTTGAGGATGTGGCTGAACTCGTGCCCGATCACGCCTTGCAGCTCCTCCCGTTTGAGCCCGCGCATCGCGCCTTCGGTGATCCCCACCACCGCGTCGTTGATCGAATACCCCGCCGCGAACGCGTTGATCCCCATCTGGCCGGGTAGCAGGTACACCGGCGGCACCGGTACCCCTGCGGCCAGGGCCATTTCCTCGACCACGTTCAACAGCCGGCGCTCATGGAACTGCGTGGTCGCAGGATTGATGCGGCGCCCGCCGAGCATGTCGGCCACCACGGTGCCTCCCTGACGCAACTGCGACAACTTGAACGCCGTGCCGCCAAACACGATCAGCGAGATCACCGCCGCCACCCCGGCCAGCATCCCCGGATCCCACCGCTGTACCGCCGCGCCGACCGCCTCGGGACCAGCCTCCAGCGAATCTGCCGCCGCCGTACCCACCACCGCCATCAGCGTGACGTAGGCCGACAGGATCAACCCGGCCAGGGCGAGGAAAAACAGCGCGACCAGCCACCATGTGCGGCGACGGGCCGATTCCTGTCGGGCGAAGAAATCCATGATGACCGGCTACCGAACCTGTTGGCTCAGGTGAAGGAAACCTTGGGGGCGATCTTTTCCGCCTCGTTCTCGATGGCGAAGAGCTGCGCTTCCCGGAAGCCGAGCGCTCCGGCAAACACCACCGCCGGAAAGGTCTCGCGCGCGGTGTTGTAGGCCATGACCGCATCGTTGAAGGCCTGGCGGGCAAAGGCCACGCGGTTCTCGGTGGTGGTCAGCTCCTCGGACAACTGCATCATGTTCGCGTTGGCCTTGAGGTCGGGATAGGCTTCCGACAGCGCGAACAAACGACCCAGCGCACCACCGAGGTTCGACTCGGCCTGCCCGAGTTTCTTCATCGCGTCCGGATCGCCCGGATTCTGCGCCGCCTGGTTCGAGGCCGACAATGCACTGTTGCGGGCATTGACGACCGCCTCAAAGGTGTCCTTCTCGTGCTTCATGTACCCCTTCGCGACTTCAACCAGGTTGGGGATCAGGTCGTACCGCCGCTTGAGCTGTACATCGATCTGGGCAAAAGCATTCTTGAACCGGTTGCGCAACGCGACCAGCTTGTTGTAGGTGGTGATCACAAACAGGACGATCACTGCGATCACAATTAGTGCATACATCATTCCGCTCATAGTGGTGCTCCTTTGACTGGGCGACAGTGTCCAGAATATCCCGCGAAATGACAAGCCATGATGACGATCAGCGTGCGGCGCGCTTCGTCGCCACAGCCTTCGGCGGTCGCCATGCATTGGCCCGCTGGTTGATCCCGGCCAGCCGCGCCGTTTCCGCGATGCGACGCGTCCGCGTCTCCGGCGTGCGTGCCTGCGCGATCCATTCGAGGATGCCCCGCCGCGCCGAAGGCGGAAACGCATCGAAGTGGGCCCTAGCCCCGGCAACCGCCCTCAGCGCCCGGGCAAGATCGTCCGGAACCTCCAGGTTCTCGATCGCATCCAGCTTGTTCCAGGAACCGTCCGCCTTGGCCGCCTCGATCTTCGCCATCCCCGCCTCGGTCATACGCCCGGCCTGCACCATCCGTTCAATCCGCTGCTTGTTGAGGCGGGACCACCCGGTTCCCGGCTTGCGCGGGGCGAAGTACAACTTGGTGCGCGCGTCATCAACCTTGCCGGGAAGGCTGTCGATCCACCCGTGGCACAAGGCCTCCTCGACCGCCTCGTCGAGCCGCAACCCGCCCCGGCCGGATGATTGCTTGAAGACCACCAGCCACACGCCTTCCGCTCGCCCGTGATGGGCCGACAACCACCGTCGCCATGCCGCACGGGTATGACACTCGATGTGTTCCTTGGGTTCGCGTTTTGTCTTCTTCGTGGCCATGCCCGCTTGTCGCACAACCCGGCCCGTTTGTCCAATCCCTGGACCACCCTGCGCCGCATCGGTCCAATCCCTGGACAATCCGGTCAAACCTTTTGCGCCTGCCCCGGTTACCCGCTATAGTCGGACCATGACCCGGACGCTTTATCTGTTGGATGGCATGGCCTTGGTGTACCGCGCCCATTTCGCGCTGATCAAGGCCCCGATCTTCACCTCCGCCGGCCTGAACACCTCCGCGTTGTACGGCTTTACCAACACCGTGCTGGACCTGCTCGACCGGCAACCGGCCATGCTGGCCATCGCGACCGACACCGCCGAGCCGACCGATCGCCACCGGATCTTCCCGGCCTACAAGGCGCAACGCGAGGACATGCCCGAGGATATCGCCAGCGCGCTGCCCCACATCGACCGCATCGCCGCCGCCCTCGGCATCCCCCTGCTCCGCTATCCCGGCTACGAGGCCGATGACATCATGGGCACCCTCGCGGTGGCCCACGCCGGGCCCGACCTCGAGGTGGTGCTCGTGACCCCCGACAAGGATTTCGCCCAGCTCGTCCGCCCGCACGTGACCATCCTGAAGCCGGGCCGCCAGGGCAAGGACGCGGAAATCCTCGGCGTCGATGCGGTCAAGACCCAGTGGGAGGTTCCCGATCCCGCCCGCGTGGCCGACGTGCTCGGCCTGTGGGGCGATGCGTCGGACAACATCCCCGGCGTTCCCGGCTTCGGCGAGAAAACCGCGAAGAAACTGATCGCCCAGTTCGGCTCGCTCGAAGGCATCTACGACCACCTCGCCGACCTCTCGGC
>ERZ761607.5707-NODE-5707-length-10055-cov-12.988000_pt1 | contig 10055 bp, 11 predicted proteins | sample MGYA00511164_ERZ761607 | MGnify/ENA primary metagenome ERZ761607 (study PRJEB28899, sample SAMN02445080) | bioreactor sludge metagenome | biome: EBPR sludge | place: Australia: Brisbane, Thorneside Wastewater Treatment Plant | collected 2011-06-22 ...
AAACCCCGCCTCTCTCATTTGAGTTGAAGTCGCTCAAGCAAGACCATCCGTATCCCGGCTCGCGCGGCCTCACGGCGGTGCTGATGCAGGACTACGGCATCGGCTTTTGCTCCAAGGGGTGTCTGCGTGGCTACCTCGCGATTCCCATCCGCAATCGCGAGGGCAAGCTCGTCGCCTACATAGGGCGCTGGCCCGGAGACCCGCCGGAGGACAAACCGAAATACAAGCTACCAAAGGGCTTCCGCAAATCGCTGGAGGTTTTCAACCTCGACCGCGCCGCGAAGGAGCCGGGCGATAGCGCCTTGCTCGTGGTGGAGGGCGTCTTCGATTGCCTCCGCCTCGTGCAGCTCGGCTACCGCCGCGTGGTGGCCTTGCTCGGTTCGTCTCTATCGAGACGGCAGGAGGCGTTGCTTTGCGATTCAGCGGGCAGGGGTGGTCAAATCACCCTCATGTTCGATGCCGATGATGCAGGACGCCACGGTGCCTCCGACGCGGCAGCCCGGCTGTCGCGTCACTGCACCGTGCGCAACGTGGACATCGGCGAGTTCCGGCACCAGCCGGAGCACCTGGAGAAACACGAACTCGAAGCGCTGCTCCGCACCCGCTGACACACCATGGACGTTCATTGCTCCGCCTGCGGTGAGCCGTGGGATAGCTGGCACATCCTCAACGACGCCATCTACGACACGGCCCTCACCCGCCCCGAGTGCGCTGCGTGGAATCGCACTCCACGACAAAAGCAGCTCGCCCCGCACTACCGGACCGTCTTCCGGGACGCGGGATACGAGTTCGGCCACACGCTGATGCACGTCATCCACTGCCCGGCGTGCCCTCCCACCGCGAAGGCGGGCGACGAGCCCACCACGCTCAAGCACGCCATCGAAGACATCCTCGGCGACGATCTCGACGCCATCGCAGCAACCTTCAACGACCACCACCTATGACCGCAGCTATTGCAGACAAGCCACCCCTCTTCCCTCTCGGAAATCTCTACTCCACACCTGGCGCGCTCGCCGAGCTGTCGGAGCAGGACATCGCGAAAGGCATCGCCCGCCACTGGACCGGCGATTGGGGCGACGTGTGCGCGGAGGACAAGCAGCTCAACGACGAAGCCGTGAACAGCGGCTTCCGTATGCTCTCCGTGTATGAGGGCCAGAACAACACCAAGTTCTGGATCATCACCGAGGCCGACCGCAGCGCCACCACGGTGCTGCTGCCGGACGAGTACTGATTAGGAGGACACGATGAGTCAGCTTGAACTGTTTCACTTCCCTCCCGTGCCCCAACCGCCATGGCGAACGAAGCCAAAGGAGTGGAAGGTCGTCTCGCTCAGAGAATGCCCCACCCCCGAGGACATGATCTGCGTGAACCAGCCGTCTGGCGCACTCGCCTATTGGCAGCAGCAAATCGCTACCGCACCGCACTACAATCCTGACTGCGAATGCGTGGCCGTGCTACTGCTCACGGCTCGGTTACGGGTCAAAGGCCATCAAATCGTCTCCATCGGCATGCTAAATGAGGCCATGGCGCACCCACGCGAGGTCTTTCGCGTCGCTGTCACGGGAGCCGCCTACGGCATCGTGCTCATGCACAACCACCCGAGCGGAGAGGCAACGCCATCCGATGCAGACCGCCTCATTACCAAGCGTATCTGCGAGGCAGGCAACATCCTCCGCATCGAGGTCCACGATCACGTCATCGTCGGCCACCAGCGCTACTTCTCGTTCCGCGAAAGCGGACTGATGTAGCGTTCTTAAACCTCCACCTGGCAAATGTCAGGTGGTTTTCTTTTTCCAAATCAGTCCGCCTTGCCGAGAATTTGTCGTTCGACAAACGCGACGAAATCCGGGTCCTGGTAGTCTTTGATTCCCGACCACACAGTCCGTGCCGCCGGTGCGGCGAAGAACTGCCGGATATTCCGTTCCATTCCGTGTGGCTTGAGCAGCTCATCCAGCTTCACGGCTCGATAGACTGTGCTCAGATGGAGGATCAGCGACCGCACGAACAGCCGCTCGCGTTCCGTCAGCGGCTCTCTTTCAACATCGCGGTTCTCGTCCTGGACACGCATCAAATCCGGCGTCTCCATTGCCTGCCGCCAGATGTCACGGTGCTGCTGCGTGAGGCTGATCATGTTCTCGATCCGCCGCGCTCGCGAGTCGCGATGAAGGCCGATCCCTGTGAAGATCAAGCCACCGATAATACCAACACTTTCCAGCAAAGACTCGCCATGATGCACGAGCCAGCGTGTGACTTCCATGCGCCGAATTATAGCAGTGCAGGACGGGCACGAACTATACAGTATCGGGAATGTCTCGCTTTGCCTCAACTAGCACCCGACGCGGGATGCGAACGATAGCCTCCTGAGCACCACAGCCCGTGCCAGCGGGCAGGTGCGGCATCGCCTCCGCCGTGATCGGCTGGCCGATGATGGCAAAGTCGCCATCGGCTAGCTCCAGAATATCCGGGCACTCCGAGAGCGCTAGGCACTCGCGAGGGCCGCGCTTGGGGTTCTGAGGGCCGAGTTTGCGAAGAAAGGTCATGGCAGTCTGAGTTTGGCGTGACCATAGCCGCTCTCATTTTGGAAGCAAGTGCTTCTGCTGGGATTTTGACAGCATGAAAAAGTCTGTGCACAGCAAACTCTCCAAGACCTTCTGCGACCGTATCCGGTCGCTGCGGGAGAAGGCTGGCATGACCCAGCGTGATCTCGCCAAAGCCCTTGGCCGAGAACATGGCATGGTTGCAAGGATCGAGCTTGGCGAGCGCCGCGTGGACCTTGTGGAGGCCTTTGAACTCTTCAAGACTTTGGGGACCGATCCAGCAAAAGAAGTAGCGAGCCTGATGGATGAGTTTGAGCTGCTAACCAAGTAGCCATCTCGACCCAAGACGAAACTCGCGGCTTACGACATGCTCTGCTTTCGCCAAGCGGTGACGGCATCTGAGACATTATCGCGCGATGTGTCGTTTGCCCATTCATCCCAAAATTCCACTGTGCCGCTGTTCGGATGAGCGTTAGGGGTAGAGATTCGGATGCGACTCGGGAGCAGACTGGCATCTCCCACCACAAGAGCTTCACCTGTATCGAGCACCGGAAGGAGTTCTGCGAAACCGCCCAAGCTGTCCGGCAACATTCGGCGCACGACGTTCTGATCTTCGGCATTCGTCAATCTCAGAGCCACGAAGTTGTTGCATTGGCTGAGCACCGTTCGATTCACCTCGGATGGTCGCTGACTCACCACAACGAGGCCAACGCCATACTTGCGTCCCTCTTTGGCAATCCGCTCGAAGTGCCTGAGCGCAGCAGCTCCCACACTACCGCCCTCGCAAGCATCAGGAATATAGAGGTGGGCTTCGTCGCAAACGAGCGAGATGGGATGGCGCTTCTCCTTTGGCATCCATTGCTGCACTGAAAAAATAAGGCTAGCAATCCTGGCCACAATAAGTGGGAGGATGTCGGAGGGCACCTCCGAGCAATCAATGATCTTCACACCACCCTTGCCAGCAGCTTGATCTTTGGAGCCGTTCATTAGCATCTTAGAAAGCTTTGAAAGCCAATCGAATCGGCCCGCTTCAGCCGGAGCCGCCATCATGAATCCGAGCCGTCGATCACCCAGTTTGTTCTCCAGTCTAGCGATGAAGCGGCTAAGCTTGCCATGGAAATCGCCCTGCTTATCGCCCCTCGACCCCTGCACCATTTCCCTGTCGAGCCGCTGAAGCTCTGCAAGCACATGCTGCAAGTCATAAGGAACAGGACTGTCCACCGTGAAGTTCGCAAGCACGTCAGAGTGTCCACCCGCCTCAAGGAATGCACGCTTGGCATCCACCACCGTTCTAGCGAGCACCATTGCTTGGTTAGGGGCATTGTTATCGCTGCGGTCAACGAGCATGGTGGTCATGTCATCGTAGCCGAGCAACCAGTAAGGAAAGAAAAGGACACCCTGGTCGAGGCCATTACTCACATTCAAATCACCAGGCCCTGCAATCCGCAGATGGCGAATGCCATCGCCGGTAATGGTGCTGTATTCACCGTGAATATCGAAGAGCACAGCGTTCGCATTGGGTAAGAGAGCGACCTGTTCCATGAGCCGTGCCGTCGTCCATGACTTGCCCGATCCAGTGCTCCCCACGATCACAGCATGGCGTTGGAAAAAGCGGTTCGCATCCAGATACGCTTCGGCGGCTTCATCCAAAGTGTAATGCCCCAGGCTGAGGCGTGCGGCATCGCTGCGCCCCTGAAAGGAGACAGCTTTCATGAAGGCGGTTAGTCGCTCGCCCTCAATCGCGAAGCATCTTGCATCAATCTCCGGCACCGTTTCAAGCGTGCGGCGGAAGACGTTCTCCCGGCTGCCGAGCTTGTCGCAGAACGTGCCAATGAGTGTGATCCGGACCAAGTTCTGCTCCGTCGTCTTTGCAGTGGTTTCTTCACCATCGCTGTCAGCCAGGATTTTCTCGACCGTGGTGTCACGCGTGATTTTTTGGACAATGCCCACGAGATACTGACCCGCTTTCGAACTATGCAACACGACCAACCGGTTTACCTGGAGTTTGCGCAGCAGTTCCAGATTCTCTACCGACACGATGACGGTTGAGGTGTCCACCGCTTTAACGTGGCCGAGCGCTTCTTCGTCTTTGTAGTTGAACAGTCCCATGTGATTTTTGTTTGGTGGTTAATCTCCAATCGTTGATCGCAAAAACTCGTCGAATCGCCAGATGGGGCGATCAAGTTTAATGCCGTCGGGCACCGCGCTTGTGTATGCAGTGGAGCCATCACCTGACTGCTCCAGTCCCAAAACTGTTGAGTGTTTGCACAGCCTCAGGAACGCACGCGCCTCTGGCGTCAACGTCTTAGCTAGCACCACAACAGGAACTCGCTCGTTAGCTACGCGCTTTGTGAGCTTTGGCTGGATGTGCATATCCCTGAACCCATATCCGACGCAGAAAATGGACCTTGCACTTGCAAATGCGCTGTCGGAGCAAGCGATGATTGATCTGAAAGGCTCCATGTGGGTTGCTAGATATTTACCGGTGCCCGGAGTGACCATCAAAGGCTTGTGCGTTGCCGGAGCGTTAAGATCATCGGGCAGAGCAAAACTGTTTTCGCTATCGTCCATGAACCAATCCAGCGAACCGTGGACTTTCAGGATGTCCACCTGCCGGGTGCCTTGAGGAACCGGTGAAGTAAGTCGCCCTGATTCAAACGAACGCACATAAGCCCCCGCAAAACCTGTGGAATGATTCATTGCGCCGGCATCAGCCGCATACTCCGCAAGGCGATCGTAATTCGTCGTCACCACGGACAGCCTCGTGTGGGTCGAAGTGAACAAATGACGAAACAGGCGTGTGTGAGGCAGATTTACCTTCCCTTGCACGAGTTGGACTAAAAGGCCTCTGTCGCCTTCGATGACCATTTCACGCGTTGCGGCAACAACCCTTCGCTCCAAAGGCTCCGGCAATTGAACTTCATGAAGCGCCTTCTCCAGATCGCTAGTGCCTGCTAGTGCGCTTTTGAAGCGATCCCAGATAGCCACCTCGCCAGCTTCAGGCGTTACGGTCTTGAGCAGGTGCGTTTGCAGATCACCCATTCCGCCGACGCCATGAGCCAGAGAAGCACCGCTGCCTAAAACAGTTACGGGAACACGCCCGAGGCATTCCTGACCAAGTTTCAGGATGTCGTCAATTGATTGGTTGCTGGGTTCACTCATCGAAATACTAATGCGATTCTGGTAGAAGCGGCGAGCGAACGTATGAGCCAATGTAGCCAACGAACCGATCCACTTGCTCCAAGTTCGTGAGGAGTTGCCCTCGAACCATATCCTCTGTGAGATTCTTGCGACGGGCAATGATCTCAACTGCGCCATCCACGCATCCCGGTTGAAGCGCGACTCCATTGGAGTCTTTGGCGAACGGTCCGTCCGTTTCCGTGAGCATCCGTTCAATCGGTATGGTGTCGATGATCTTCAGGCCATTCACGCTCGCAGCCATAGACGGGTTGATTGAAAACCAACAGCCACCATCGACCGCACGGGCCACTTCGGCAGGTGTGCCCGAGAACCAGTGAAGAATGGGCAGTCCTTTTGAAATCGGTAGCCACTCCTTCAGCATCTTGAGCACCTCTGGAACGGTTCGCACGGCATGGATCGAAAGCACTTTTGGGCCACTCGCGGAGCAGGCTCGCAACACGCGCTCAAACACCCGGCGCTGTGCGGCTAACGAGCGGTAAAATCGCGGGCCTGCATCCAGTCCAACTTCTCCTATGAATTGGGCCTGTGCCACTAGCTTTTCGAACCGTTCGATCTCTCCTTCTCGGTCGCCCACTACCTGCGGGTGCAGTCCCAGTCCCACGCGGATAAAGGCTGATTTTGCCGCAAGCTCCTGGTTGTGCGGCCACGCTAGCGGGGTAGTTGTGACAGCGAGGATATTCACCCCCTCTTCCTCGCAATGCTTGAACGCCCTAATGTGATCAGGGTAGAGGTCCAGGTGACAATGAAAGTCTATGCCGCTCGGATTCATGCTTTGGCTCGTCCTGCTGGATTTAGAAGAGCATCCACCTCGGCCATTCCCCGCGCATACATTGCAGCGTAGTCCGCCCACTCGTCAGCGAACTCAGAGAGCGGCCCAGACGCATGGATCATAATTTTCGCCAAGCTGGGATTCGCTTTTAGCCGACGAATGGCGAGCAAAAACGACCGAAGATTCCTGCCTTCTGCTTTGGTGGAATCATTGGCGACTGCCGACAAATCCGGCACCGTGTAGGTTGTCTCGTCACCGGCGAACGCCGCGAGCACAGATGCCCTCCTGATAATGCAGGGCACGCAGTAGCCGCAGTGTCCGTTTGGTTGCTTCTTCCAACGCCCCTTTGCCGGTGAGGAGCACGACATCGTATTCTTTAGCTTTGCCTTGAGAAAATCGCGGTCCTGGCACTCCTGAGCCATCTCTCCTTTGGTTTGGTGTCGATACGGATTCTTCAGCGTGACGTTGATTCCGAGCGCGGAGACCGCGTCTTCGAATCGCCGCATGAAATAGGGATGCGTTGTGCGGGTGCTCAGCGCCCCGACTCGGAGCGAGTCAAGGGGAGCGTTGAGCGCGATCAGGCCATTCTCGGGCACATACAGTGTCGTCGTTTTACCAAGTGAGCTGGCCCCTAGCACACCCAATGCGAAGAAGAGGAATGACCTGGATCTTTGAGTGTCCTCTTGGCCCCCTTCCTCAATTGCTTCTGATGAAAAGCTCACATAGGCATCGACGCTCTTCCACGCTGACTCACCAAACCTCTCCTTTAGCCACTGACGGCAGATGTTTTGATGCTTGCTGGTAATGCCATCAGCGCGGTGGCTGATCAATAAAGGCTGTTCACCACTTTTGAGCAGGTCAATTCCCCCAATGAAGCTATCGAGGCCACCAGAGAAGAGACAGGCGCAAGTGAGGCCGTGGAACTGCCCCTGAACCGGTTTGGCGAGGACGCGCGCGCTTTTGGGGCGCGAACGGAAGAATACGCGCCACCGATCTCCCGTTAGAAAATTCAAGCCCTTGATAAGACAATCATGTGCCACCCTCCAAGCGGTGGGATCAAATACGGGCAAATACAGGTCGATCTCCCGAGTCCAGCCATCCTGAGAATGGTCGGCACGAGAAACTCGCGTATCAGCGCAGAAGACGAGGGCACCAAGGATTGCCAGATCAATCGCTGATTCATGAGGCGCGGCACCAAGCTTTTCGAGAGTGTCCAGAACGTTACCGATACCGAATTTCAAGGCACCATCATCACGAATGAAGTTTATGGCAGTGATCGTCGAGTCCTTCTCGACAACGCTCACCCTAGCGCGGTCCGCGCCCCCAAGACGGCATACGATACTGTGACGTTTCATTGATTTATTCTTCAGCGAATTGTTCCCAAAGCCCAAAGGCTTCCTCGTAGATCGACTGCACGGTGGCAATTGCCGCAGTGGACGTTAGAGACCCGAGCTTGCAGAGGCTCTCTCCAGCCGATTGTCGCACTCCTGCGATGATGAAGTTGTGCAATGCAGCCTCAGCGGACTCGACCCCTTCCACCGTCTTGGGTCCAGCAACCACACGGTTGCCTATGTCGTTGATCACCCTGATCTCGATAGACCTAGCAATGAAATCGAGGAGGAATTCATTCCACATGTCTATGGACAGGTTCTCGATCATGACGTCGGAATCCTGGCACAAATCAATGACCGCTTCTGTGAAGGCTTGGCGTGCAACTGACTCGTCCAGGCCGCCGCCAGCCGGACAAATTACATCCATCAGCTTCGGCAATACCTCTGATGCGGTGCGCCCCACGCAGTCCCCCAAATGAACCTGAGCCAGAGCCTCCTGAGTGCCAGATGATTGCACGCTGCTCACAAAGGATGCGAGCTTCGAAGCCGTCACACTCGACGACCCCATCCGGCGTGCCGCGCCTGATTTGCCGCCGCTGCCAGACCGCACATAGTGGCCGAGTGCGCGTTGAATGCTCCTCTGGTCACCCGTGGTCGCAAACCGAGTAAAGTTCAGCCGAGCCACCTTGAATCGATTGTCGGTTGGCGCGGATGGCATAGGTGGCAGCGGTTTTTTTTCATCTTGTTGCGGTGCCCCTGGCATTTCTGCCGGTGGCGCTACCGCTGGCACAGGAGAGGGAGAGTTAGTGTCGGGTAGCCAAGAAGGTATGAGCGGAGTCGAAGATTTTGGTCCGCCGAATGAGTTCGAGGTGCCCATAGTTTAGTTTCCTTTCTTCTTCGTCAGGTTCGCGACGCCCGAGAGCGTCCTCGACAGCGTTGGGTTCTGTGTTTGAGAAACCCACGCCCGCTTGAGTTCGGACCACTCTTGAACGGCGATACTTTCCGTGAGTGCAAGCTCCCATTTCGAATCTCCAGCCACCCATGGACCAATTCGATCCACCGGCAGCTCGCGTGCAAAGGAAACCAGAAGTCGTTGAAGTGAGGCGTGGTGCTGAGCGAGAAGGCCCAATGCCAGCACTCCTTTGGGCATCACCTTGTATTCGTCGGCAGCGCGCACCTTCGACGCGACACCGTCAAAAACGGCCAGGGCATCGTCAGCTTTAAGGTTCTTCACCTTTTCCGTGAGTTGCCTGACCACGGCGACTGACGAAGCGGAAGCTAGGCTCTCAATCAGGTCATCAAGTTCACCTCCTCCAACCGAGAACTGAAGCCTCCGATCTCTGGTCAACATCATGTAGGGGCGCAGATCGACTGCCGCCAATTTCGGCCCCTTCGTTGACCAATCTCTGACCGCAGGCAAAGACGTCCAAATTTCTTTCCCTTCGATATCCCCTTTCTCACGATCACCTTCGAGCTGCTTGATCTCGGCAGGTTTTCCATCACGGCAAGCAACCACAGCTTGAACCATCTGATCGTAGGCTCCCGCAGGCCAGAACCTCTCGGCCAGCATGATTTTGGCGAGCACGGGCTTCACGATCTCCATACCAAAACCGCGAATCTCGGCGACGGCCAAGCGAAGCAGGAAAGTGTTGAGGAATCGTTTGATTTGACGTGGATTTCCCTTTGTCCCCTCAGTCACCCGCCCCGCTATTTGCTGGCTCAAATCGACCGCATCCTGCACGACCGCTGGAATTGCGGTTCCAAATCTTTTGCGAAGTTCCTTGGTGTCGAATGCGTCGCGGTCCCAGGGCTTGCGAAGAACATCGCGCGCCATCTCCCGCAGCTTTTCAAAGTATTTGGTGCCGTCGTCTTTCAATTCGGCTTCCGCCGCCTCGACCAGCAAAAGAGCAAGGTAGAGCTGAGTCTCTGCAAGGCCCATTGCCGGGATTCGGAACGGCACTTGGATGAGCTTCTCCAGATAGTTGCGAGCGTAGCCAACCCCTCCCGGGGCCAATGGCAAATCAGGGAAGTGGCGCTTCACCGCGTATTCGATCATCCCCTCATCGGCAGCGATGACAATTGCCACTCGTGGCAGCGAGAGAAACAGCTTGGCAGCCTCCAGTGTCTCAATCGCAGTTTCGGGCAAACAACGATCAAGATCATCGGTAGTGGTATAGTTTGAAACCGTGACCGGAAAGGGCCGCTTGCAGACGCTTG
>ERZ761607.5708-NODE-5708-length-10054-cov-5.172717_pt1 | contig 10054 bp, 10 predicted proteins | sample MGYA00511164_ERZ761607 | MGnify/ENA primary metagenome ERZ761607 (study PRJEB28899, sample SAMN02445080) | bioreactor sludge metagenome | biome: EBPR sludge | place: Australia: Brisbane, Thorneside Wastewater Treatment Plant | collected 2011-06-22 ...
TCGAGCCCCTTGTGCCCTCCCAAACGACGGCCATGGGAACGCTCGTCGGCTTGGCCCTTTACAAGGACCACCACCTCATCGAAACCGCACTCTCGCCTCCCATTTTGTTCGCAGCCGTTTCGATGGGACTCGTCGGAGCACCGCTCGCCCGCACGGTGGGATGCCGCCGCGACGACGCGCCTTACCGACTCGTCTCGCTTTCCATCGCGCTCGGCGCAGCCTCGCAAATCCTCGACGCGCTGGCGCTCAAGTTGGACAGCCATTTTTTGCAACTTTACTTCGGCGACCTCGTCACGCTCGGTCACCGCGACGCCTGGACGATGGGCGCCCTCGCCCTCGCTGCGCTCGTCCTTCTTTTTCTCGGACGACGCAATCTCGAGCGCCGTGACCAAGAGATCGCGCTCGGCGCGCCGGCACAAAGGGGTCCCCGGGAACGCTTCGAGGAACTCGCGTTCGACGTGGGCCTGCTCGTGGTCACGGCCCTGGGCGTGCAGTTTCTCGGCATCCTCTTCACCCTCACAATGCTCCTGCTGCCGAGCGCCTTGCTCTCGGGCCGCCGCCCTCCAAGCTCCCCCGTGAAGACCCTCGCGACGCTCGTCGTGTTCAGCGCCCTCGCCACGACGGGCGGCATCGTGGCCAGCCTGGCCTGGACGAATCTTCCCACCACCCCTCTCGTCATCGCCTGCCTAGCGACTCTCTGCCTCGCTCACCGCATCGCACCGCGCCTAATCAGAACTGTGCGCCCTTAAGTGGACTTTTGGCGTTATTTTCGCTGACTTTTCAAAACCTTAGTCGCACCCCAGTGCCCCCCGCCTCCGTCCAAGCGCCACCGGCCCGACAATCTCGCCTTGGCGTCCCCTCTTAAAGGCGCACAGTTTTTGGAGCGGGGGCTTGATAGGATTTTGAGAATCGTTATCATAAACCAATGTCGCAAAAGAATTCGGAAGTCTTCGGTTCTGAGATCGGCCTTCGCGCGGAAATCTGCGCTTGCGGCACCGTCCACCTGCACTTCGGGTTCTTGCACCTGAAGTTCTCGCGCGAGGGATTTGGCCGGGTGCTCGGCTTTCTGCGCGACGTCGAAGCACGTCTTCGCTCCCGCGAATCCATCGCGACGAGCGAAGCAACCGCACCTAGTGCCGCCGTGCCGCTCGCGAAAGCTTAGACCTTAGCGAGGACGACCGCGGAACCCCTAGGCGCCGGCGCGTGGAGGCGACTTCACCTTCAAGAGGAAGAACAAGCCCACCAAGAACAGCGCGACGAGCGAAAGCACGCCCAGACGCGGATCCGAGCTAAGCAGCCCCACGACCCCGATGAGCAAAGGCCCCAACACGGCGGCAAAACGGCCCAAAAGATTGAAGAGCGCGAAGAACTCCCCGCTCCGCGCCTCGGGCACGAGCCGCGCGTAAAACGAGCGACTGAGCGCCTGGATCCCGCCCTGCACGAGACCGACGATGATCGCCATGACGAGAAAGCCCCGACCCGTCGTGAGCTGCGATGCCATAACGGTGATGCCGATGTACACGACGATGGCGACGAGGATCCCACCCCGCGCCGACCAGCGCGATCCCAGCCAACCGAAAAGAAGCGCGGCCGGGAAGCCGACGAACTGCGTGATGAGCAGAGCCTGGATGAGATCTTTGGACTCCAGCCCGATCGAAAGCCCGTAGTCGACCGCCATCTTGATCACGGTCGAGACGCCGTCCTGGTAGAACCAGTAGGCGATCAAGAAATAGAAAATATTCCGAAGCCGCGGCAATTCCCGAAGCGTCGAGAGGAGCTGCGAAAACCCCTCTCGCCAAGGGTTCGCGCCCGCGGCGCCCGTGCCTTTGGGCTCGCGCACGACGACAAAAAGCGGGATCGAAAAGAGCGCCCACCAAACGGCGACCGTCAGGAAGGACATGCGCACGGCCGTCGCACCGTCCGCGATGCCGAAGAGTTCAGGTTTTTGGAACATAAGTACGTTCACCGCGAAGAGCAGTCCGCCGCCAAGGTAGCCGAGCGAATAGCCAAGCGCCGAGACCCGATCGACGTCGCGGGGCGAAGCCACGGCCGGAAGGAGGGCCTCGTAGAATACGGTCGCGCCCCCGAGGCCGATCATACCGAGCGTATAGAAAAGCGCCGCGTAGAACCAAGCGCCCTTCTCGACGAAATAAAGCCCGAGCGTGGCCAGCACACCTAGCAACGTGAACGCGAAGCAAAGTTTTTTCTTGAGTCCGCCTTTGTCGGAAGCGGCGCCGAGCCACGGCGACAGCATCCCGAGCACGAAACTCCCGGCCGCGTTCGCGAGCCCAAGCTTGGCCGTGCTCACGGTCGGATCGACGCCCGCGCTCCAATACTGCTTGAAGAAAATCGGAAAGAATCCGGCCGACACCGTCGTCCAGAAAGAGGAATTCGCCCAGTCGTAGAGGGCCCAGGCCCAAACGGATTTCTTGGACGAGAGGGCGTCGTGCTTCGTCATGCCGTAGAAGCTAACACGGATTTGGGAGAGCGAAAGACGGCGCGAGGCGAGCTTAGATCGCGCTCTTCAAGGCATCGCGCGGCGGCTCGGCATCGAGCCGCTCTTCAGGACGCAGCTCGAGCTCCTCGACGATGCGTCCGCGCACGTGCGCGGCGAGCTCCGCCGCCTGCTCGACCGTGTAGCCGCGCGTACTGATCTTCTCGAGGACCTTGACCTCGACCGTAACGCCGGGCCGCGCCCAGAGGGTGCGCCGATGGCAGACGTCGATCGTGTTCATGAGGCAGATGATACGCACGTCGAGGCCCAACTCGATCGCCATCTGGAAACTCCCACGGCGGAAGAGCGCGGGCCAGCGCGTGTCGGACCGCGCGCCTTCGGGCATCACGCAAACGTGGTAGCCCTCGCGCGCGATCTCGCGCAGCTTGTCGATCGAGCGTTGCCGCGACTCGGGATTCTTCTGGTTGACCGGCACATGCCCGGTCCGTTTGAGCACGGCCCCGAAGAACGGAAGATCGAAGAGCTCTTGCTTGGCGAGCATGCGGAGATCGCCGGGATAGGCGCCGTAGACCGCCGGCATGTCGAAAAGGCTCTGGTGATTAAACACGACGAGGCAAGGCCGGTCGCTCCCGCCCCAATCCGCCGGATAATGGACCCGGTAACGGATGGCGTAAAGCGCGGAGACGAAGCGCATCCAAGCCTGGATCTGCGAAGTTTGGATCTGCCGACTAGCGCCGAAACGCGCCGTCAACAACATGAGGATGGCCCAGAACGGCAGCGTGATGCCGATGCTGAGGGCCGCGAAGAGCGATCGAAAACGCCACATTCGCCTTCAGAATATCAGGCCGGGGCCGGTGCCGACTCTCGAATGAGCGCCAAGCCTTTGGCCGATGGGGACAAATAAAGGGGGAAGGCCGTTTAGCGCCGACCGCTCCGCATGCGGTCGAGGCGCGCTTCAACGCCCGCGGCCGTTCCGAGATTGTTCTTGGCCCCCAGGATGAGGTCGATCGCTTCGCGCTGCTTGAGCTTGCCTTGCGCCATAAGCTCGCAGGCGAACTGCTCGATCTTGTCGGTCTGTTCGTAGACGTCGCGGTGTTGAGGCCAGAGATTGGAGGCCTCGTTCGACCCACCGACGCAGAGAGGAATCAAATGATCGATCTTGAAGTCCCCGCGACCGTGGGAACGGATCGAGTAGCCGAGCCGCTCGTAGTCGTCGATGATGGCGTCTTTCTCGGAAGAGCTGACGTCACGGGCGCAGTAACGGATGCGTTCGGGGTAGCGAAGCGTGCCGCCGCGCTGGCAAAGGGTCCCCGTAGTGAGACGCGGATCGGGTCCCAGGGGATACTTCCCCTCGGCCCCCCGAGCGATGCCGCCGCTCACCGCGAGGGGCATCAAGAACAACCGGAAAAGAAGGACTCCCACCCTCAAACCCTTTTGCATTAGCTGCGCTTATACGTGACTTAAGAAACCCTTACCAGGGCATTTCTGGAATTTTTCTAGTCCACCCTGCCCCGCGAACTTTTTCGGGTGTCCATCCCCGCCCCGTTGACTTGGCGTTATGCTGAAGCCGTGGCGAACGACCCGACCCCTTCAAAGTCAGGAACTTCGGCCTCCTTTTGGGTGGCCCTCGGCATCCTGCTGAGCCGTATCCTGGGGCTCGTCCGCGAACGCTTCTTCGCTTTCTACCTCGGCAACTCGGACGCCGGCGACGCCTTCCGGGCCGCCCTCCGCATCCCCAACATTCTGCAGAACCTTTTGGGCGAAGGGGTGCTTTCGGCCTCCTTCATTCCGGTCTACGCGCGACTCGAAGCGCAGGCGCGCGCGCGCGAGGCCGAAACGCTCGCGCGCGCCGTCTTTGCCTTCCTGCTCGTGCTCGTGAGCCTGCTCGTGGCGCTCGGGCTCGGTGCCTCGGAGTACCTCGCGGATTGGCTCGCGCCCGGCTTCGCGCCCGAAAAACGCGCCCTCACCGTCGAGCTCCTTCGCATCGTCTTCCCGGGCACGGGCTTTCTCGTCCTTTCGGCTTGGTGCCTGGGCGTGCTGAATTCGCACCACCGCTTCTTTCTCGCCTACGCCGCTCCCGTCGTCTGGAACTTGGCCCTCATCGGCGCGCTCGCCCTCTACGGCGATCACGAAGGCGCCCCCGAACTCGTGCGGCGCCTGGCGTGGGCCTTCGTCGTGGGCTCGCTCGCGCAGTTCGCCGTCCAATTGCCCTCGGTCTGGCGACTCGCGCGCTTCTGGCTCCCCTCCTTCCGCTGGAAGAACGACGCTTTCCGCCGGGTTTTGGGCGGCTTCGGTCCCGTCCTGCTCGGACGCGGCGTCGTGCAGATCTCGGCCTACGTCGACACGATCGTGGCGAGCCTCTTCGCGCCCGGCTCGCTCTCGATCCTGGTCTACGCGCAGACCCTCGCGACGCTCCCGCTCAGCCTTTTCGGCATGTCCGTCTCGGCGGCTGAGCTCCCGCAACTTTCGCGCGAGCTCGCGACGGGGCAAGCCGGCGAGCAGTCCACGCGACTGCGCGAGCGGCTGGCCGCGGCCCGACGGCGGGTGATCTTCTTCATCGCGCCCACGAGCGTCGCCTTCGTCGTGATCGGCGACTCGCTGCTCTCCGTGCTCTACCGCGGCGGGGCCTTCGGGCCCGAGGCCCTCGCTCGCACCTGGCCCGTGCTCGCCGCCTACGCGTTCTGGTTACCCGCCTCGACCGTCGGCCGGCTCTACTCTTCCGCGCTCTTCGCGGCGCAAGACACCCGCACGCCGCCGATCGTCGCGATCGTCCGCGTCGCGCTGGGGCTCGCGCTCAGCGGGCTCGCCGTGTTCGTGTACCGCTGGGGCTTCGACTTCGGCGGCTTCGAAGCGGTCACGGCCGTGGTCGCGGCCGCCGCCGTCGCCGGCGGTCTCGAGGCGAGCTTGCTCCGACGTCGGGTGATCCGCCTCTTCGGAGCGCTGCCCCGGGATCCCGCGGTCACGAAGGCCTGGCTGGCCGCGCTCGTCGCGGGGCTCGGCGGCTTCGGCGCCAGGTCCGTTCTCTCCGGTCGATTGCCGGGCGCAACCTCGACGGCCTCCGCCCTCGCCCACGCGCTCCTCGAGATCGCGCTCTTCGCGGTCTTCTACGCGATCGCCGCGCTAGCCTTGAAAGTGCCCGAGGCGCAGCGCCTCCGCGCGCGACTCGGACGCCGAGGCCGGGGAGCGACGTCATGACGAAACCCTCGTTGCGCGTGCTCAAGTTCGGCGGCACTTCGGTGCAGGACGCGCCCGCGTTGCGGCGCCTCGTCGCGCACGTGGCGGGTGCGCCTTCCGCGCGCACGCTCGTCGTCGTATCGGCCTTGGCCGGCGTCACGGACGAGCTGCTCTCGCTCGTCGAAGCCGCGCTCGCGGCGCGCGAGGTAACGGCGCGCCTCGCCGCGCTCGAGGAACGCCACCGCGCCGTCGCCCGCGAGCTCACGATCGACGACGACGCCACGCTCGTCGCGCTCCGCGAGATCTTCGCGCGCCTGGAACGCGCGCTGGGCGGCGTGACGGCGCTCGGCGAAGCTTCGCCGCGAACCCGCGACCTCGTGGTGGCCCAGGGGGAGCTTCTCTCTTCGCGCCTCATCGCCCGTCTCGTCGGCGCCGCCCAGGCCGGGCCGCTCCCCTACGTTCACGCGCCCGAGCTCCTTCGCACGGACGCTCGCTACGGATCGGCCGCGATCGATTGGCGCGCGACCCGCGAAGCTTGCGCGCGCCTCGAGCCCCGCTTCGAGCGCGAAGCCCGCCTCGTCGTCGGCGGCTTCGTCGGCTCGGCCCCGGACGGATCGACGACGACGTTGGGCCGCGGGGGGTCGGACTACACGGCCGCCGTGCTCGCCGCCGCGCTGGGCGCCGAGGCGCTCGAGTTCTGGAAGGACGTCGACGGCCTGCTCACCGCCGATCCGCGCCTCGTCGCGCGGGCCCGCCTCGTTCCCGAACTGAGCTACGGCGAGGCGGCCGAGCTCTGTTACTTTGGCGCCAAGATCCTGCACCCCGAAACGATGCGACCGGCCGTCGAGAACGGCATCCCCATCGAGATCCGCAACTCGCGATTCGAACGCGGGGCCTCCGTCGACGGCCCGCTCCGCGGCACGCGTATCGTCGCCCGCCCCGACGGAGAAGCCGGCCTCAAATCGCTCACCCTGAAACGGGGCGTGACGGCGCTGCATCTCGGCTCGACGCGCATGCTCGGCGCGGCCGGCTTCCTGAAGTCCGTCTTCGACGTCTTCGCCGCCCACGACGTTTCGGTGGACCTTATCTCGACTTCGGAGGTCAGCGTCTCGCTCACTCTCGAGCGGCGGCCCTCGGAAGAATTGCTGCACCGGCTCCGCGCGGAACTCTCGCACGTCGCGACGGTCGCCGCGAGCGACGACAACGCCGTGCTCTCCTGCGTGGGCGAAGGCCTTCGCCGCACACCCGGCCTCGCCGGGCGGATCTTCGGCGCCCTCGACGAAGTCAACGTGCGCATGATCTCGCAGGGTGCCTCGGAGCTGAACCTGGGGCTCGTCCTGGCCGACGCCGACGGCCCCGAAGCCCTGCGGCGCCTGCACCGGGCTTTTTTTGAAGGAGACCTTCCATGACGTCCTCTCTCTCCACCGAATGTCCCATCGTCGTCGTGAGCTCGCGCGCCCACGCCGAGTACACGAAGCTCGAGGCCTGGCTGGCCGAGACGCTCCCCGGCCGCCGTTTCGTGCGCGTCACCGCCCTCGCGAGATTCCGCGACACGCTCCGCAGCGACGCGCGCTACGCGGGCATCGTCTACGACTTCCGCGACCTCATTCGCGCGAGCCCCGAAGAAAGGCTCTTCGCGAACGAGGCGCTGGCCGCCTTCCCGACCCTGCGCCTTCGCGTCCCCGCGGAGGGGACCGAAATCGACCCCCGGGACCTCCGCGAACGCCACGCCACCGAGATCGAAAGCTTCCGGGCCGAGCTGCTTCGCTTCGAACCGCGCGGCATCCGTCTCGCGCGACGCCTCGTTCGGCACGTCTCCGCCATGTTGTGGCTCCCCGAAGCGTCCCGCCCCCTGCTCGCGAGCAGCGTGGACCTCAGCTGGACGGGCGCCTTCCTGACTTTCAACGAAGTGGAGAAACTTGCGAAGGGGCCCCTTCGGATCGCGTTTCCCCTCGCGGGGCAATCCCCCGAACGGAGTCCCACGGTGGAAGCCCGCGTCGTGTGGGCCCTGGCGTGGAACGTCAGCCAACGCCACCTTCCCGGAATCGGCGTCCACTTCGAGTCCGCGTTGCCGCCCGACCTGCGCGACGCCTGGAACACCTTCCTCCTATGAAAACTCGATGTGGTTTTGTCCTTTTCCTGCTCGGCCTCGCGTTGACGGGCTGCGGAACGCCCGACTGCGGCTTCGCGGAAGCGGAACGCGTCGGCCTGCGGGTCTGCGCCTTCGACGCCGAGGCGGCGACGATCACCCTCGTCAACTTCGACTCGACCGAGCGAAGTCTCCAGGGCCACGACCTTTGGAACGCCGAGAACTTTCGTCTGCTGCAGAACGCGAAAAGCCTGGACGCCATGGCCCCGCTCGCGGCCGGTGCCACGCTCATCGTGAAAGATCTTCCCTTCGCGCTCGCCGCGAGCGGCGAGACCGTGACCCTGACCGACGCCACCGGGAAAGTCGTGCACCAGCGATCGCAGTGAGGATCTTTCGACCCGTCGGCGCGCGCTGGTCTCGCGGCCCCTCATTTGACGATGAGCCCGCGGGAACTTAGAAGAAGGCTATGGCTATCTTCAAACTTTGCCTGAGCGCGACTCTCTTTCTCTTCGGCCTCCCGTCTTTCGGATACGACGCCGAAGCGATCTCGCGAAAACTCGCGACCGACGGACTCCTCTTCGAGGTTCACGGCGGCGTGCCCGACCAAGACATGATCGTGCTCACGCTCCGCGACCCCGAGAACTTCTTCAAGTTCGAGCATTTTTCGGCGGTCGGCCAAGTCGATTCCGTGCAACGCGCGCTGCTCGCGCTCGGCCGGCACGACAAGATCCTCGTGAAGGGCGCCCTCATCGACAACCGTTCGAAGCAGGGGCACGTCGAGGTCGCCTCCTTCGAGGTCAAGCAACGCTACCGCAACCCGCTGAACCCGGGGGACTATCCCTACGAAGGCGATTTGCCGCTCGAGCTCCAAGCCAAGGGCGAGGCGGAATTTCTCGTGCACGCCGTCCATCAGGATGGCGAGGTCCTCGTGCTCGAATTCAAGGATCGCGTCGTGCCCGTCTTCGTGCGTCCCGAGCAGGCCGTATGGACCCGCGACTTGGCCCGCAACGACGTCGTTCGCGTTCGCTACTCCATCGCGCGCCACCCCGAACGCCCGATGCATCTGCGTCTGGACGCGCAGGCCGCGAAGCCCATTGAGGTCCTGGACTCCGTCATGGCGAAGCACGGCCTTCCGGCCGACGTGACCGGGGAGCTCGTGCTCTTCCCGAAGAGCCCGCAGGTCTCCTTCGACGTCTTCGCCATCTCGGAGCCGGCTGGCTTCGGTCTCAAGCGCCAGTACACCCTCATCAACTTCGACGATCCCGAACTCTTCCGTCAGATCCGCGAAAAGTGCGCCGCCGCTTGGACCCGCGCCCCGCAGGATTTCCGGAACGGCCGCAACAAACTCATCCACAACACGATCCGCTTCCGGGCGCGCGGCACCTTCAACGAGGTCGACGCAAACCAGGCGAACGTGCAGATCTTGATCGACCGCATCGACGCTCTCGAGTGGGTGAACGCACCGCTCGAGTAAGGCTTCGAAGAAGAACCCCAGCGGCAACCCATGCGACTTTTCATCGTCTCGGCGCTGGCTTGGGGAGCCTCCCTTTCGTGGGCCACGCCCTATTGCGCCCAAGCCGACTTCTTCGCCGTCCAGGATCCCGCCGACGCCGCGGGCAACGTCGGTGGCCGCGACCCGTCGTGGATCGTCTTTTCTTTTGACGCCAAGGATCCACTCGCGTCCGCCCCGCGCCCGCTCCAGGTCCCCGCGCGCTATTGCCTGGAGTGCGAAGGAAACTCGCCCAAGCTTCTCGATCTCATCTGCCTGCCCGGTCACCTTCGCTTCATGGTGGGCGACGCCGCGGCGGCCAAGCAGCTGATCTACTCGATCAAGGATACGGCCCTCGCGGCGCCCGTCGTGGAAGCCCTCAAGACTCCGCCGAGCCCCGCGCGGCTGCCGACCTTGGAGCGTGGCCAAGCGCCGCTCACGCTCCAAACGCGAAGCGGCCCCTTCCGCGTTTCGTTCCGGGAAGCGACCAAGAAAGTCGGTGGAGGCTCCGTCGCCAGCACCTCGATCCTCGAGATCGAAGCGCTCGACGCTAAAGGCAAAGTTCGAAAGGCTTGGACCCTTTGGAAGAAAGTCCAAGAAGAAACGGTCGACTGACCGAGAGCCCGCCGCCGCCCCGACGCCTACAAGCTCGCTTGCGAAACGGGAGCCGCCAAGCGTCGTTGAGCGTACTTAAAGGGTCTCGAGAAGAGGAAGTAAAATGGTGGGCGATGCGGGGGTCGAACCCACGACCTTCGGCTTCGGAGGCCGACGCTCTATCCAACTGAGCTAACCGCCCTTAACGGTGAGACTTGGAACTTAGCCCCGCCCCCGGGAATTGTCACCTGCG
>ERZ761607.5710-NODE-5710-length-10051-cov-17.623349_pt1 | contig 10051 bp, 9 predicted proteins | sample MGYA00511164_ERZ761607 | MGnify/ENA primary metagenome ERZ761607 (study PRJEB28899, sample SAMN02445080) | bioreactor sludge metagenome | biome: EBPR sludge | place: Australia: Brisbane, Thorneside Wastewater Treatment Plant | collected 2011-06-22 ...
TGATGGAGTATCTACGTGATTTAGGCTTACCGCACTAAAAGGTACAAGTCAGGAGCTTTTTCAGATTCGTCAGACGGTGGCTGACCAATTGAATACACAAGATAAAATTGCTTCATTTGTTTCTGGTTGGCCGGATTATTCAGAAAAACTGTCCGGGGGATGCAGTATTTCTCAGATATTGTTGTGCTTACATGATAAAGGTGAGGAATTTAGGGTTAAAAGTTTGGTTTTTGGAGGATGAATTTGGGTTGATTATTCAACTATCCCTACTATTCTTCCAAACAATTTCCTGAATGCTAGGCTTAACCTATTAACAAGTGAATAATCCAATGATCTTAATAAAAAGGCCTGCTAAGCTATCTTATTTTCACCTTCATCAATTCCGTTAAAGAAACTGTAAAAGGAATACCTGCAAGTTTATATGGATTTTTTTCTAAATTAACCAATTTTTGGTATGGTTCTAGTTCTTTAAAATTCCAACCTGATTGGCCAAGTTCTAGGGTGTTTTCTTTTTCTATCTCGATGACCAAGTATTCAGATTCACTCGGATTAGGATAGCCTTTTTCTGATAATTTTTTATTGACAAATACTTTTGGTCCTTTGCTAATAATCCTGAAAACGTCATCTGCTTTTCCATTTCTCCTTAGTAGCAAATATTTTGCTTTAACAGTTTTTTCATCTAAAATCAGGCTACCTGTTTCATCATTCATCCTGAAATTGTATAGACCATGATTTCTATACCATTCATAGTGAGTATCTGATTTGCAGTAACCAACCAAGACATATGTTTCATCGGGAATAAGATTCCGGTTTTCTCCATAGGTTTCTGGCAATGGATCATTTATTTCATCTTCTTTTTTTGGTTTATTTTTATAAATATCATAAGCCCTGTATGCAATTTTTTCCCTTTGTGATGCTCTATTTAAAAAATGGTTTACTACTTCCAAAATAAAATCTTTCAACTCATGAATTCCATCATCCGTTTTTGCAGGGCGCACCGGGAATGCTCCCAGACCAGGTATTATTTCATGAAAACCTGTTTTTATTAATGGAATTTCTCCTGGATATAAAATGTAGGCACCCCCTGTTCTCCTAATAGCATCCTTGTAGGCATGCATCTTCAATAGATCTACATTTTTATAAATGCCCTTACGGTGTTCTTTTTTTTCTTCATCGAGTTCATTAGATGATTTCTCCGAAAGAAAGTCCTTCAGGTTGGCAATTTTATATTTGGCATCAAAATGTACATGAACTATGAGCTCCTGCTTTTCGGCTTCGGCTTCTGAAATGCCAACTGGCCAGAATGAAAGCGTATAATCCGGGCGCAAAGTTGTTGTCCAGCTGCCCGAATCAGGATATTGTTTCTTTCCACTGAACGAACGGTTGTAGTTAAAAAGAATATTCAGTTTTCTGCTTCCTGAATTGTAAACACCACGCAGTGGTGTAAACTTGCCTTGCTTTATTTGCAGATTCAAACCATCAGGTGTTTCTTGTATTAAGTCTGAAATGTCTTTGGGTTCTATTTCAAATATGGATTGAAATAAGTCGAGCAGTTTGAAGAAAAGCCAATATTCGTACAAAGTGGCAATATCTTTTTTCCCTCCACTATAAATATCGTCTCCCCCTTTCCAGATGAGTTTAGCAGCAAGATCAAACATGAGCCATACACGCAATACTTCCCGGTATCCTTCTTTACGCTGCAATACCGGACTGTTTAGCTTTAAGGATGTTGGTCTTAGAATGGCTTTGAAAACAGTATGGTGCAACTGACTTTCCAACTCACGAATCATTACGCCTGATTCTATTTCCATTTTTTTATGACCGAATTCTTTTGCTTTGTTGTTTATGTCTGTACAAAACTTTAGAAAGTTCTCAAGTGCATGTTTTATAAAACGGTTTTCAGGGGTATCAACGGAATCTGTTTTTCTGATAGTAGTGATTCGTTCTGCCAATGTATCAATGCCGTAGCTTCTCAGATAATTCGATTCCGGTAATTTAATTCGCCTGCCATTTTTAATTATTTCCTTAATGTTGGCATTTGAAAATCGTCTGATATTGCGTATATCTTTTTTTTCTGTAGTTTCCATCCATTTAGTTACTGGTGCGGTAACAATACGGTGTATAGCTTCAGAAAAATCATCAGAACCAATTACCGATTTGATGAAAACAAATTTCTGATAAAGCGTTTGGCTGTCTTTGGTATAATCAATTCCAAAATGCTGCGAAACCGGTGAGTTGGCCTGCAACAATAGGTCAGTACATTTTTCGGTAATCAGTTCCAGCATGTCGCGGTAATCATTACGATAACCCGATTTTACGGACTGAACTTCAAGCCCAATTTTACAAAGCTCTTGAGAAGTTTGTCTGTCAAGCAGGGGAATGGAAAGTGTACCCACAAAAATATTGGGAGCAATCGTACCTAGATTTGCTGTCCGTTTATGCTGCTGAATGATGTTTTCGCCAACATCACCCAGTACAAATTCTGAATCACTGATCTGATAATCATAGTAACAACCCTCCACTAGCTGATACCGGGCTTCATTATTTTCGGCTGCGTTTTCCTCTGCATCAAACAAAGAATCGGGTCTGCGGGCATCTATCCAGAACCGCAAACCTTCCTTGACAGAATCAAGCTTGATTTCTATGTTCGAGAGTGACTTCATTAATTACGCTTCAGCAAAACTTGCAAATCCGTTGTCTGTTGCTCCGCGGTACATACGGGCAATTTTTTCAAGGGAAAGCGGATAAATCACATTTACACCGAGATAGTCAAAGTCGGCTTCTTCATAAACGTCATTAATGATGTTGACATTACCATTAATACAAAACGAACCCAGTGTTTCCAATACCGGACACAACTTTCTCCGTGAACCATGCAGTTTGGGCAACAGTTTTTGCATGATGGCAATGTCAATTTTTTGATTTGTTGTAAAGGAATCTTCCAAAACTGTCAGATGATGAATCAATCGCAAAATTTCCGTTGCACTGCGGTAACCAAATTCCGCACCTGTCTTTTTCAGTTCACCGAAAAACTTAACCAGCGTTTTATTGATAACTTCAAAATCAGTTGTAGCAAAAGATGTATCTTTTGACATTTCCAGAAAACTTTTGGCCATACCGGCACCTTTTCCGGTTAAGGCATCCATTTCGATGGGTCTTATATTGGCAAGGAAGTTTTTCATTTCATTTTGAGTCACCCGAAACTCAATGGTATTAGCTCTGTCCAGCACTTTGGGGCTAAACATATTGGTAGTTTCGTCAATGTTTACCGTACCAATGATGAATAAATTGGGAGGAAATTTCAATTTTGGCGGAACACCGTTTTGAACAGCAGATATATCATGCAACGGAATATCTTGTCCAGATTCCATTACACTCAGAAAATCGGCAAAATACCTTTCCACATGACTAAGGTTCATTTCGTCCAGGATCAGAAAGTGTGGCAGGTCGGGCTGCAGGTAGGCCTGAATAATTAAATCAAGCACTCCACTATCGGGCTTCACATACTCTTCCGGTTTCAGTGCATTCGGATAACCCAGCAAGGGTTCTCGGTTAGTCCAGTCGGCACCTACCGGAATAATTCGGTACTGGCTTTCATCCCGGCAAATCCAGTGCACAAAGGCTTGTGCCAGCTTGGTTTTTCCTGAACCAGAAAGACCCGTTAATATAACGAAAGGTTTTGTAATTAAGGATGCAATAAATCGGTTCACTAATAGAGAGTTCATCTGTAATCCGGAAATATTCAAAAAGTCAAGAAAATTGGTGATTTTGAAATTAAGACTACCGACTTCTTCAGATCTGATTTTTGCTTGATTAATTTTATATATCTCAATTATTTTGTTAAGATCATCGTCAAATTTTTCTGGCTTGGGTAATCGATTAATATTATATACTTTGAAAACATGTGAAGAACCATATCTAAAAGGTTTTCCTAAATTATTTTCTGAAAAATAATCTGAAATGGTCTGAGTAATTTTTATTCCCCATTTTTCATTTGACAAATTCTCTTCACTTACTCCAAAAGCAAGTATGATAATCTTCTTATCTTTAAAATACAAATAGACTGGATATATTCCTTTGTTGGTTGTATTTGGTTTTTTAAGAAATGAAATCCATGGAATTTGAGCTTTGACACCTTTTCCAAAACTCACTTTACACTCTAATCCTTTTAGCTCCTTGGGATAAATTAAAGTTTTTAAATCATCAGTTTCTGATTGGTCAATAAATCTCATTAAAATTGGATAAATACTATCCTTCTTAATAATTTCAAATCCATAATTTTCAAGTAATTTAAAACAATCTGTCCCAATACCTCCGTCGAAAGAGTTTCTATCAAGTTCAATTCCATTTCTAAAAACATTTGCATACGAAACAACCAATTTAGGTGGCAATAACTCATTTTTATAAAAAACATCGTAAGTACTTGAATGAGCATTACGCGGAATCCCTTCTTCAATTATTCTATTTGCAGCTTTAATTAAGTCTTCTTTTGTAATATTCTGAGGTATGTTCATATAAAAATGATTTCGATTATTAATGACTTCTAACCTTTTTAAAAAAAATTTATAATTTATTTAGCCTTACTAATTTCATCGATAAAATTACCCCATTCGCAACAAAAACCCAAGAAATACATAGTAATTCCCTAAATCTCACTCCATTTTACATTCGTCAAATAAATTCAAACTTTGGATCATCAATAATTAATTCATTTATTTTTTATTATAAACTAAAAATCAAAATTATTTTGAAACCATTATATGAACAAATTTAGTCATTCACAATTGGTATAATCCTTACCTCACCTCCACCACCCACCGGTTTCCCCTCCGGCATTCTCCTGTCATGATGTCTTTTACCCAACTGAGATCGGGATGATCAAAGGTTTTTAGTAAATTCATGCATGCTTCAAAATCTCCCAGGTTGCGCTGTATTTCAGCCATCATCAGGTGCTCTGCAGGTTTATTCTGGTCCAGCAGATCCAGCAGGATCTCCAGATTTTCTTTCCACAGTATTTCATCCTGGTCATCTGAAAAGATCTGTCCGTCATTACGCATACGGTCGTTGTATGCCCACCATATTTCCCGGCGTAGCTTGTGCTCTTCATCTTTGTTTTCCGGAATACCCTGGCGGATCGCTTCAAAATAGTCGGCGATCTCTAGCTCCTCCGCACTGTTAACGTTGGCAAATCTTTCCTCAGGCTGTTTCCAGAAATCATAAGATCCGATTTTACGGGCATCTCTGATTTTAAAGATCTTATGACATGATTCACACCTGGTCAATTCCGAAAAATCAGGCAACATCGGGGAGATCCGTTTCCCGTCCGAATACAATCTTGATCCGAATGTATTTCCGCTGGCTATACTGCCCCGGGCAAAATAGTGGCCGCATTGCGGACACCCGTAAACGTAAATTGGTCCTGGTAACATATATCGTTTTTTTTTTGGTTAAAAGATCTGTTGCGTGCCGGAACGCCGGTAATTTCGCCTCCTTTCATGGAAAATGTTCCTTATGCGAGCAACTTTTCACTTTGGGTATGCCGGCTGCCACACTTGGTGATGCGGGTACCGTTTTATCACACTTGCTTTCCCGGCTAATGTATGGTTTCTCCCGTTACTGCCCGGATAAACCTAACAATTCAGCGCTGAAAATAATTCCAATCTTTCCCGCCTTTGAACTGAAATCTGTAAAATTTTTGTTCTCTCCTGTTTCGCCCCGGACAATACGGATCATAAGGTGGCTTTGTCTATCCGCTTTTGCGACCATACCTCCATTCGTTGCACCGGGCAAAGGTGACGTTAGCATTCAGGTAATTTCTTTGTATTTTTATCATAGTACTTTGTATTTATAATAAACTAATTTGTATTTATACAATTGTAATTAGGTTCATTGCAATGATTATTTGGAACATTGCAAGGAAAATTTGTACATTTGAAATAATAATATGGAATATTGCAAAGGTAATTTGTACATTTGGAATAATAATTTGGAACCTTGCAAAGGTAATTTGCACATTTGAAAAGATCATTTGGAACAGTGCAATGTAAATTTGTATTTATGACAAGGTAATTTGTACTTTTTGCAATAGGTATTGCATCATGGCGATTTTCCATTCTTTACAAGCTTCCTGACCCGGGACAATAGCTGCTTCTTCGTCGTTTTCTGAAGTATGCAACTACGGACTTATTATATCCATGCAAATAGCAGTTGACCAAAATTTACATTGATCCATCAACGCATAGTCATGAAGGTACAAACTTCATATTATATTTCCAACATCCGAAAATTTCCTGAGAAATTCGTCTGAAGTTGCAAACTTCAGACAACGCAGGCTTTTCACCACATAGGCACATAGTAACATAGTTGCACATAGATAGGTATTCGTATCTGTCAACCCGGATCTTTCGAGGTGGAAAGCTTTTTGGAAAGTTTCACCGAATACAATTTGCAGGCGCAAAGATCCATTAGTGCCCGAAATGTATGCTCTGTCTTGATTATTGTGAAAAGATTATAAGTATTTTTGGAAAAGAACCCCTGATTTCTAAAGTCAAAAACCGTATTTCCTATGTGAACCTATGTACCTATGAACCTATGTGCCTATGTGGTGAAAAAAATCAATACCCCGTTGTCTGAAGTTTGCAACTTCAGACTTGTATGATCCATACCTTTATCTGAAAAACATTATTTCCGTTAACCCTTCAATGCATAGTCATGAAGGTACAAACTTCAGAGAAAGCAGCTTGTTGAAGATGATGAAAAGCCGGATGTGTGTTGAATCCACGTTTAGAAATGAATAGTTTGCCTATAAAACTAAGATAAAAACTTGCACTTGGTTCATATTTGGTGCATTTTTACATCAAATTTTTAAAACTATGCCAAGACAGAGTATATCTTTTTCAAAACCCAATGATGAATGGTTAAAAGCGCAAATTGAAAGCCAGGAATATTCCAGTAAGAGTGAAGTGGTCAACGACCTGGTCAGACAGGCCCGGAAACAGCAAGCTCAGGTAGACTGGATCAAAGCTAAATTGGAAAAATCCGAAAGAAGTGGATTTACAACTGAAACTAAAGAGCAGATCCTGAAACATTCAAAGTCAATCATGAATGGCTGAATACAGACTGAGTAATGAAGGAAGAGAGGACCTGATCCGCATTCATCATTTTGATGTCAAACAGTTTGGCATGACCCGGGCTGATAATTACTTTGAAACTTTTTTTGATTATTTTGAGAAGATCGCAGAAAATCCCTTTGCATTTGAATCAGTGGAACATATCAAATCAGGATATAGAAAATGTCCCTGTGGCTCTGACACCATTTATTTCAGGTTGATTGACACCGGGGTTGAGATCATGGCCATTGTTGGCATGCAGGATTTGAAAAATGTGCTTTAAATGTTGGGTCAGCTCCATAAATGTCAACATGTTGCTTTTTAATTTTTTCCAATGGCCATTTCATAGAATAACTCAAGCGCCTCAAAAAGATTTGATTTGGCTTCATCAGGCGTATCGCCTTGACTTGCTATATCCAATTCGGGACAAAGTGAGATATACATATTATCTTCCTTCTCTATAACTGCTGTTCATTCAATTTTTCTGTTCATTTAATAAATATAATGCTTTTGTAATTATTTAGCTGATTAGTCTTTTAGTGCTTAAGATCTGAGAGTTTTTACTAACAAACGACTCTGAATTTGCCATTGAAATGGAGGTTTGACACCGGTAACACATAATTGGCTAATACACTAACGACTAAAAGACTATCAAACTAAACAATTACATGCTTTTTTGATCTCTTATCACATGATAGTTCAATCCACCAATAATTCTTTAATGATCATCCTGACTTGCTCAATTTCAGTATCTGTTAATGTGTCCGAAATTTTAATAATGCGTTGCTTGTCAATAGTACGGATCTGATCAAGGACAACCCAACCGGTTTTAGCACCATGTTTTACTTCAACCCTTGTTGGATATTTTTTTGACTGTGAGGTCATTGGTGCAATGATCACCGTATTCAGAAATTTATTGATCTCATCGGGTGAAATGATCACACAAGGCCTGGTCTTTTTTATTTCGCTACCTATGGTTGGATCAGGATTTACCAAAACTACCTGGTATTGCTTTAATTCCATTCTTCAAAATTTTCATCCTCAAATACATCATTCATGAGGGGCTTGTCATCTCCTGATGTATGCATTTGTTTAAAAGCCTCTTCCCATCCTTTGCGGGGTTCAGCTTTGGGTATGATGACGATATGGCCTTTTTCCAGGATCAATTCGACGGTATCCCTGATCTGATACCTTTCCAACAGCGTTTTGCTCAATCGTATGCCCCTGGAATTTCCAATTTTAATGACCGATACTTGCATAATTTATTTTTTGTAGTTACAAAGTTATTACATTTTTGATAATGTTCAAAGTGTTTTTTTCTTTTTTTCAGGATCCAGGGTGAAAGTTTTGTAACAGCAGATTTATCAGCAAAAATTGGAAGCGATGTGAGCTATTTTTAGCGCTATGCCTATTCGTACTTTTCGTGGAACCAAAATAAATACAGCTGTTCCACGAAGCTTCAAGCATGAAGCCCTTCTACTCTCTGTTATCCCCCAAAAACGTTCTCACTTCCGGTAACACAACATCGCTGTTTTGTTCGGGGAACCAATGATTATATTCGGCGTAAAGAACAAAGCGACAGTCAGGCCGGGATCGTACCAGGCGTTCAAATGCTGCTGTCGAAGCGATCCTGTCCTTCGGCGACCGCATATATAGCACCGGAAAGGAGAAATCCAGATACTCAGGCTGGTAAAAAAGCCCGAAAAAGACTTGCGGTAATATCGTCAACAGCAAACGAGGCCGGTCCCAATAATGATAGGTATCCTTCCAGAGTCCGGCAGCGGTATCCGACCTATACCCTGCACCATTCACGATGGACCAGCTAACTGTCTTCCGTAAAAAAGGGAGATAATAAGGCGCACAAAACCAGAGACCGTATAGCCAGGTAAATGCATTCAGTCCGTGCTCGAAAATGTCATATCGGAAGGAAGACCCAACCGAAAAGGCAACCAGCTTTTCTATCGGCGGGTTTTTCTGTTTGCGCGCCCACCGCCAGGTATGAGTCGCGCCCCAGTCGTGCGAAAGGAATATGAGTTTGCCGGTTGGGCTTTGAAGGGAAAGTTCGTTCATCGCCTGATCAAATTCCCGGGCCATGACCCCCTTTGCCAGTTGCCAGAGTGGAGGGAAGTCGGGATTGTCATGCCTGTTGGGAAATGCATAACAATAGATACTGCGTCCCTTTAACCAGGGCTGTTCTCTTTCCTCCAGGGCATAATAGGCAGCAAACATTCCCGGACTGTCCGGAAAACCATGTACAAAAACAACCGGGCTTTTGTTGGTGCTGTCCTCGCGGTGAAGGCACATTAATTTGGCATACTTCGTTCCCATAGTATGTAAGTATAAAATCTGTAATGAAATCGTAATTGTTTTGATGGATAGTCTTTTAGTCTTTTAGCCCATGATGTATAAATGGGATCAAAACTTAAGTCTGATCATCAAAGTCCAATTTTACGACAATTTTAGTTTCTTTTACCAAATATACTGCTGTTGTCTGAAGTTGCAAACTTCAGACAACGCAGGCTTTTCACCACATAGGCACATAGTAACATAGTTGCACATAGATAGGTATTCGTATCTGTCAACCCGGATCTTTCGAGGTGGAAAGCTTTTTGGAAAGTTTCACGGAATACAATTAGCAGGCGCAAAGATCCATTAGTGCCCGAAATGTATGCTCAGTCTTGATTATTGTGAAAAGAATAGAAGCATTTTTGGAAAAGAATCCCTGATTTCTAAAGTCAAAAACCGTATTTCCTATGTGAACCTATGTACCTATGTGCCTATGTGGTGAAAAAAATCAATACCTGCGTCAACATATACACATTCTCTGTGTTCCTATCTCACCGCACGCTCTGAGTATGCTCTACCTTGATTATTGTGAAAAGAATAAAAGCATTTTTGGAAAAGAATCCCTGATTTCTAAAGTCAAAAACCGTATTTCCTGT
>ERZ761607.5712-NODE-5712-length-10048-cov-3.649855_pt1 | contig 10048 bp, 6 predicted proteins | sample MGYA00511164_ERZ761607 | MGnify/ENA primary metagenome ERZ761607 (study PRJEB28899, sample SAMN02445080) | bioreactor sludge metagenome | biome: EBPR sludge | place: Australia: Brisbane, Thorneside Wastewater Treatment Plant | collected 2011-06-22 ...
GGTTCTGGACGCGTTCGATGAAGGTGCGGGCGGCTTCCCAGTCGAGGTCGGCGCGTTCGCCGGTGTTGCTGCGGAGATCCTCGACGCTTTCGGTGAGGCGCATCGCCTCGTAGGCGAGGTAGGAGTTGGAGAGATCGGCGTAGGGGCGCCCGGTGTCGGCATCGTAACCCATGCCACCGTGGTAGATGTCGTCGCCGAAATGCTGGGTTGCGGCGATGTAGGCGCGGGCCTTCTGGATCAGCGGGATGTGCTCGGGATTGCCGAGGGCGTGCAGGGCGACGATGACGAGGGCGGTGTTGTAGTTGCAGAGGCCGCCGCCCTTGCGTTGCTCGCGCGGTTCGCGGCAGAAGGAGCCGTTCTCGTTGAAGGTGCCGGCGAGGTAGGCGGCGGCGCGCTGGATGGCGTCGGAGGAGGGATCACCGCCGTTGCGGAGGATGGCCCAGACCGGGAGGGCGGTGAGGGCGGGGAAGTCGGGGTTGGACCAGTGGCCTTCGGGCTGTTGGTTCTGGAGCAACCAGGCGGTGGCGCGCTGGGCGGCGGCCTCGGCTTCGCGGCGAAGCGATTCGGGGATCGGGCTTCGCTCGGTTTCGAGGCCAGTAATGTCAACGGTCGGCTGGGCAAGGGCGGTGGCGGCGAGCAAGGTGGCGAGGATGGCTGTTCGCATGGTTTCTCCCTAGAGGATCTTGAACTTGGGCAGGTCCTGGATATCGACCATGCCGGCGAGATGTCCGTTCGAATCGACGATGATCAGGTCATCGACGTTGTGCTTCTGGAAGACGGCGAGTACTTCGACGGCGAGCTGGTCCTGCTGGAGGGTGATGGGCCGGGTGGACATGACGGTGTCGATCACGCGGTTCGGGAGATCGCTGGTGTTGAGGTGGCGCCGCAGGTCGCCATCGGTGAAGATGCCGGCGACGCGGCCGTCGGGTTCGACGATGACCACCGAGCCGCTGCGCGCCTCGGTCATGGCGAGCACGGCGTCCTGCACCTTGCTGCCGCGCGGGATGCGGGCGAGGCGGTCCCCGGTGCGCATGATGTCGGCGACCTTCATCACCAGGGTGCGGCCGATGGCGCCGCCGGGGTGGAGTTTCGCGTAGTCCTCCTTGCGGAAGCCGCGGGCCTCGATCAGGACCATGGCGAGGGCGTCGCCGACGGCGAGGGTGGCGGTGGTGGTGGTGGTGGGGGCCATGTTGAACGGGCAGGCTTCGCGGTCGACGGTGACCGGGATGACGACGTCGGAGCAGGAGGCGAGGAAGTTGTCGAGCGAGCCGGTCAGGCTGACCACGGCGACGCTGCGGCGCTTGATGGCGGGCATGAGCGTGCGCAGTTCGTCGGACTCGCCGCTGTAGCTCAATGCGAGCACGACATCGCCGTCGCTGATGATGCCGAGCTCGCCGTGCAGGGCGTCGGTGGCGTGAAGGAAAACCGCCGGGCTGCCGGTGCTGGTCAGGGTGGCGGCGATCTTCTGGCCGACCGGGAGGTTCTTGCCGATGCCGGTGACGATGATCTTGTTGCCGCGTTGGAGGCAGGCGAGCAACAGGTCGATGGCCTGGCTGAACGCCTCGCCGAGGCCGGCGCTGACCCGGTGCAACCCTTCCGCTTCGATATCGATGACTTCGCGCGCTCGCTCAATGTACTTCAACGCTATTCCTCCGGCGGGTTTCCAGGCCTTGGAAAGCGCGGCACCGGCTTTTTCCATGGATTGGACACGCGGGGGAGTATGCCGGAGGGGGGGGTGGGCATCAAGTCGGATCGCGGCGGAAGGCGGCGACGAACATGCCGTCGCCGGGGCCTTCGCCGGGATGGATGAAGCGCTCGCCGTCGATGGTGACCCCGCGAAGCGGGTCGATGAAGGGGTCGGGCGCGAACTCCGGATGCCGTTCAAGAAACCAGGCGGTGACGGCGTGCGCCTCCAGGCGGGTGAGGGTGCAGAGAGCATAGACGAGGCGGCCACCGGCCTTGACGCGCGGGGCGACGTGGTGCAGCAGGCGTCGTTGTGTTTCGGCATGGCGGGCGAGGTCGTCGGGGCCGGTGCGCCAGCGGGCATCCGGATTGCGCGGCCAGGTGCCGAGACCGGAGCAGGGGGCATCCACGAGCACTCCGTCGAAGATGCGTCCCGGCGGCACGTCATTCGCGCTGTCGAGGGGCAGGGCGGTGATCTGGGTGAGTCGGTTTTCCGGGGCGCGGCGTTGCAGGTTGGCGAGAACGGTGGGGCGGATGTCGGTGGCGATGACCGATCCGGAGGTGCCGACCTGGCGGGCGAGGTGGAGGGTCTTGCCGCCCGCTCCGCTGCAGGCATCCCACCAGGATTCGCCGGGACGGGCGGCGCAGATCGCGGCAACGGCCTGTGAACCGATGTCCTGGATCTGGATGGGTCCACCCCAGGCTCGTTCGAGCAACTGGCGCTGGAAGGGTGTGGCGATGGCCACTGCGCCGGGAAGGAGCGGATGGAGGTGGTGGTCGAGGCGCTGTGCGGTCAGCATCGCGGCGAAGGCGGCGCGGCGGGACGGTTCGATCCACACCCAGGTCGGCGGACGGGATTGCACGGCAGTGATGAAGGTGGCGAGGTCGAGGTCCGGATCCAGTGCATCGGCCGTCCATGCCGGCAGCAGGTCGGCGGGTTCGAGGTGCGTTTCGGGAGCGTGTTGGCGGAGCAGGGCGGCCTTCGTGGCGAGGTCGGCGCGGGCGAGGGCGCTGGTGTCGGTCTCGGTCCATCCGGTTTCCGCGCGCCAGGCGGTGAGGGCGGGATCGGGCTCGGCTGAGGCGGGATCGGGCTCGAGGGCGAGCGACCATGCGACCTGGTGGAGCAGGGAGGATGGTGCGAGGCGGGTGGTCCAGCCCAGCCAGCGGAAATGGGCGAAGAGCACGTGGGCGCAGCGGCGGCGGTCGCGCGAGCCGAGCATCGGATGCTGGTTGAACACGCGGGCGAGGGAGGCGTCGGCGGGTTGGCCTGCGGCGACGGCGGCGGATACTTCGGCGAGCACGGATAACGCGACGTCGCGTTGGCGGATCAACCGGTGGGTGGCGGTATCAGCGGTCATGGTTCACCGGAGCACGTTCGTCGCCGCCGCGATGCAATGTGCATTGGACCAGCAGTACCAGCAGGGCATAAGTCGCCACCCACCAGAGCGGGGCGAGCAGCGGGTCGGTCCATGCCGAGCTGAGCAGGCGCAACCGTTGGATCATCAAAGCTGGGTCGTGGGTGTTGGTCCAGTAGGGCAGCGCGACTCGCAGCAGGGCATCGAATTCAGTTCCTATATAAAGGATGCCGAGCAGGATCAGCAGGGTGATCGCGACGGGACGTGTAAGGGCGGTAAGTCCGTAGGTGACCAGAGCGAGCAGGGCCGGGAATGCGACCATGACATAGTAGGCGGGCGTGATGAGTTGGCCCCAGGCAAGGCGGCAATTCAGTCCGTGCGCGTAGGCGCCGGCGAAAGTGGCGCCTACGGTGAGCAGGCAGAGGAACAGGTAGCGGCCGGGGTCGGCGGCGAACAGGTCGCGGCGGCGTGAGGGGGTGATCAGGCGGAGCATCCAGCCGAACAGGCCGAGGGCGAAAACCGCAGCGATCGCCCACTCCCAGCGGGCGTCGGGTTCGAGGAAGGTCATGCCGCTCTTCCAGACGTTGTTGATGATCAGGCGGTCGATGAAGAACGTCCAGGCATCGCTGGGTTTGATCGCGCCGAGTAGGTCGGCAAGTCCGTGGTGCTGGCCGGCATTGACGATTGTCTCCAGCGCCGGGAACATCGTGCCGAAGGTTTCCTTGCTGGCGAGGTGGTAGCGATGGCAGCAGGCGATGTAGACCAGCGGGATGGCCAGTGCCCCGGCAATCACGCGCCAACGGGCGAACGAACGGTCGAGGAGGTGGGCGAACACATACACCACGGCGACCGGCAGCAGCAGGAAGGCGATGGTTTTGGTCATCGCGCCGGCCGCGAGCAGCAGGCCCACGAGGATGCAGCGAAGGATCAGTCCCCCGTCGGTGCGCAGGTGGGCCAGCAGGCTGAAGGCCAGTGCGGCGAGCAGGACCGCGAGGGCATCGTTCGACACGCGCAGGATGTAGATCAGGTACATCGGCATCAGGCTGATCACCAGGGCGAGCAGGCGGACCAGGCCGGGGTCCTTGAACAGCACCGGCAGGGTGCCGAGCAGGATGGCCAGCGCCGCCGCCCCGAGCAGCAGCTGGAGCGAGCGCTGCACATACACGGCCTCGCGGTAGCCGTGCTGGGTGCGCACCCAATCGAACAGCCGCCAGGTCAGCAGGTAATAGACCGGCGGGTGCTGTGCCTGGAACAACAGGATCTCCGCTTGGAAATTCGTGGTCGGGGTGCTGGTGTAGAAGTGGCGGTACTTCAGGCCGCCGACCAGGCCGGCCTGGCCCATGCTCAGATCGGAGTGCGGATTGTTCGCGATCTCCGGGAACAACGAGGCTGGTACACGCGTCTCGCCGAGCAAGGGCAGGGTCCGCGTTTCGGCAAGGTGGATCAGATAGGCGGTGTGCTGGAACTCGTCGAATCCCTCCATCGCCGGATAGACCTGGAGCAGGGCTTGCCCGCGTAGCACGAATGCGAGGCCGAGCATCGCGCAGAACAGCCACCAGCAACGGTGGCCCTGGTTCGTGGGGGGGCAATCAGGGGACATTGGCGGGGATTTGTTGCAGCACTGACTGGGCGACCTGATGCTGGGGGTTCATCTGCACGAGTTGCTCGGCAGCGCGGCGGGCCGGCGCCCAGCGTTTGCCTTGCAGGTGGGATTCCATGGTGAACTGCAACCATTCGTAGCGCTGCTGCGGGGAGCGCGCCGTAAAACGGGCGAGGGCAGGGGCGGCCATTTCAAGCCGGTTCATATAGATACAAACCCGGTAAATCTGGGTCATGACACCGTAGTCGTCCGGTCGCAGTTCAAGGCAGCGGGTGAGTTTCCGGATCTTGCTGTCGAAATCCTGATCCGTTCCGCCCCACCGTCCGGTGCGGAACAGGTCGGCGAATTCGAAGTCGGCCTCGGCTTGACGCAGGAGCGACTCCAGCGCGGCGCGTTCGCTCTCGTCGGTCGCGCGGGCGAGCGCCTCGCGGGCGAACCAGGCGGCTTCGCGCGGGGCCGTTTCGCGGAGCAGTTCCTCGGCCATGGCCTTCAGGTAGTTCGTGCTGTCGAGGTAGGCGCGGATCGCCTCGGCATGTTCGGGAGCAATGGCGAGAGCGACTTCCTGGGCGAGCAGTTCATCGGCGAAGTCGTACAGGTGGCAATTGTCGGCATGAAAGACATGTACATGATCGCCGAATTCGCCGCGCCCGGCGCGCTCAAGCAGGTTCGACACGGTGCTCCAGCCGTCACAGAGATCCACATGCGCGTGTCGCTCGGCGAGTGCACGCTGGCGCGAGGTGATCTCTTCAGCTTGCCTGGCGTACAGGGTCGCGTAGTCATCGGTTCCGTGCACGGCACGGGCGAATTGGCCGAGAGCCGAGTTGGTGGTCAAAGGTTCGATGACCAGGTCGGCGCGGCGTTGCTCGGGGCGCGCCATTACGATCATACGCACCTGGTTGCTCGCACAAGCCGCCGCCATGGCTTCGAGATTTGCCTCAAAATCGTCAGGAGCAACACGCTGGCGCGGCCAGGGACTGCCCGAGGCCTCGGCAAGCTTGGCCAACAAGGCGGTCAACTTCAGCTCGCGCAGGAAGGCCGGCATGGTCAACCGGGCCTGTCCGCCCGCCCCGAGCAATGCATCCTTTTCCTTGTCGGCATGGCCATCCACGGCGAGAAAAGCATCGTTCCAGCCGTGGTACACGAAAGCGATATCCGGCTTGCGCGGCAGGACCCAGCGGTCCATGGCCTTGACGCTCTGGTGTGTCGAGTACGACGAACAAGCCACGTTCAGCATCTCATAGCGGTTTGTTCCGATGGCCTGGTTGATGATGCGGATTGCCCGTTCCGGGTAGGGCCGGTAGCCCCCGTGGGTGGTGGAGCCGCCGAGAAAGGCCACCCGCACCTTGTCGGCAGGTTTCTGGTAGGGGATTTCCGGCAGGCGAAAACCATAACGATCCGTGTAGGGCGTGTTGGGTTGTGACAACCAGATGTAACCGGGAGGGGACAGCTCGGTCTGGATGTAGAACTCGTACGTGCCGATAAAGCCGGATACGGTGGGCTTCCATAGCACCTTTTCGCGCGGCGTATGCCGGAAACCCGATATCCGCAATGCGCCTTCGACCATGCCGAGCAGTACAACCGGCATGAACAGGGCCAGGGCGAGTTTCTTGCCTATGCCGGATTTCCTGGCCGGAGAGGCGATTACAGGGGCCGGTGTCCGGGCGGATGATGCCGTCTTCGGATCAGTTTTGCGTTTTTTCATCGGGATTCGCTTCAGCAGCCGTGATTTCCGTCCATCCCACCCATCATACGCGACGGGCTGATCCCGGCAAGGCGGGAATCCCGATGCACCATTCGGATTCGGCATTCCCGCTTGATAACCGCTGGCGTTCTGCATACGGTACGCCGCCAACACCACCGGAGATCTTATGGCCAAGGAATTAGCGTACGTCCTCGTCAACCCCTACACGATCGCCAAATCCCGCACCGGCGGCGTCATCAGCCGCATCACCAGCCGCACCGGCCTCGATCTCGTGGCTACCCGCATGTATGGACCCAGTCAGGCCCTCGCTGATGCCTACGCGGAACTGATCCGCAATGCCCCCGATCTTCCCAAGGGGGAGGCTTCGCTGATCGCCGACCATGTGCAGCACAACTATGGTCCCGATCCGCGAAGCGGCAAACGCCGCCGCGTGATGATGTTGCTCTTTGAGGGCGATGACGCCATCAGCAAGATCCGCGATGCCGTCGGCAGCGTGCGCAAGTTGACCACCTCCGGGGAGACCGTGCGCGATACCTTCGGTGATCTGATCTACGATGATAACCACCAGATCCGCTATGTCGAACCGGCGGTGACCATCAGCCGCACCCTCGAAACGACCAAGCTGGTGCTTGCCCTGTGGTCGAAGCATGCACTGAGCGACGGCGGGTTGATCGAAGATGCGGATGACGTGGCGGAAGGCGCGGACGTCCACAAGACGCTGGTGATCATCAAGCCCGACAACTTCCGGTTCCCGAGCGCCCGTCCCGGCAACATCATCGATCTGTTCTCGGCATCCGGCCTGCGTATCATCGCCGCCAAGGTTCACCGCATGAGCGTGGCCGAAGGCGAGGAATTCTATGGCCCGGTCCAGGAGGTGCTGCGCAGCAAGCTCAAGGCCCCCTCAGCCGAACGCGCCGCTGAAGCCCTGCGCGAAGAGTTCGGTTTCACCCTGCCGGATGACGTGAAGGCCCGGATCGGTGAACTGGTCGGTCCCTGCTTCGGGGATGAACAGTTCTACCAGATCATCGAGTTCATGACCGGACTCCGCCCGACTGCGGTGAAGCCCGAGGAAAAGGCCAATCCCGGCACCTCGCGCTGCCTTGTGCTGATCTACAAGGGTCCGAAGGCGGTGGAGAAGATCCGCAAGATCCTCGGTCCGACCGATCCCAGCAAGGCCGGCCCCGGCTCGGTCCGCAAGGAATACGGCAAGGACATCATGATCAATGCCGCCCACGCCTCCGACTCGCCCGAGAACTGCCTGCGCGAAATGGGTATCGTGAAGCCGGAAGCCGATACCATCACCCCCTACGTTGAAGCTTACTATAAACCCTGAACCCCTGCGTGACCGCCATGTTTGAACACCTCCAAGCCGCCCCGCCCGATGCCATCCTCGGCCTGACCGAAGCCTGGAAGAAGGACCCGAACCCGCTGAAGGTCAACCTCGGCGTGGGGATCTACAAGGATGACAAGGGCCAGACCCCCGTCCTCCCTTCGGTGAAAACCGCCGAGGAACGCCTGCTCGCCACCGCCTCGACCAAAACCTATATGCCGATCGGCGGCGCGCCCGAATACGGCAAGCTCGTGCAGGCGCTTATCCTCGGTACCGACCACCCGGCCATCCAGGAGAACCGCATCCGCACCGCCCAGGTCCCCGGTGGCACCGGCGGCCTGCGCGTGGGCGCGGACTTCCTGCGCAAGATCCGCGGCGGCGCGACTGTGTGGGTGAGCCGCCCGACCTGGGCGAACCACAAGGGTATCTTCGAGGCGGCCGGTTTCTCCGTGAAGGAATACGCCTATTACCACGCCGCGACCCGCGGGCTGGACGAAGCCGGCCTGCTGGCCGATCTCGAAACCATTCCGGCCGGCGACATCGTCGTGCTGCACGTATGCTGCCACAACCCGTCGGGCGTGGACCTCGATGCCGCGCAGTGGGAAAAAGTCGCCGCCATCGCCGCTCGCAAGGGCTGGATCCCCTTCCTCGACTTCGCCTACCAGGGCTTCGGTTCGGGGGTCGAGGAGGACCGCGAAGGCCTGCTCGCCATGGTGCGCGCCTGCCCTGAATTGCTGGTCTCCAGCTCGTTCTCCAAGAACTTCGGCCTCTACCAGGAACGCACCGGTGCCCTCAGCGTGATCGCGGCCAACCGCGCCCAGGCCGACATCGCGTTTAGCCACATCGAGATCGCCATCCGCGTGAACTACTCGAACCCCCCGGCCCACGGCGGCCTGATCGTCACGACGATCCTGTCCGACGAGGTCCTGACCAACCAGTGGCTCGAGGAACTCGGCGCGATGCGCACCCGCATCGCCGAAGTGCGCCGCCAGTTCGTCCTGGCGCTGAAGAACCAGGGCATCGCCACCGACTTCTCGTTCATCAACCGCCAGAAAGGCATGTTCTCCTTCAGCGGCTTGAGCGATGAACAGGTCGCCTTCCTTCGCGAGAAGAAAAGCATCTACATCGTGAAGGGCGGCCGCATCAGCGTGGCCGGTATCACCTCGCAGAACATCGATTACCTCTGCCAGTCGCTGGCCGAAGTCCTGAACGGGTGACCGGGCCCTCGCCCGCGACGGGGGAGTGCACCATGCCGTGTATCCTGCATCTCGACATGGACGCCTTCTTCGCGGCAGTCGAGGTGCTGGACCACCCCGAATGGGCGGGCAAGCCGCTGGTCGTCGGTTCCCCGCCCGACAAGCGCGGTGTCGTTTCCACCGCCAACTACGAGGCCCGCGCCTTTGGCGTGCGCTCGGCCATGCCCTCCCGCACCGCCTACCGGCTCTGCCCGCACGCCATCTTCGCGCCGGTGCGGATGTCCCGCTATGCCGAGATCTCGGACCGGATCATGCGCCTGCTGCACTCCTTCACCCCGATGGTTGAGCAGGTGTCGGTGGATGAGGCGTTCATGGATGTGACCGGCGCGTTGCGCACCTGGAAATCGCCCGAGGCGATGGCCGCCGCAATGAAGAACCGCATCCGTTCCGTCACCGGCCTGACCGCCTCGGTCGGCATCGCCCCGAACAAGTTCCTCGCCAAGCTGGCCAGCGACATGAAGAAACCGGACGGCCTGACCGCAGTGCCGTTCGAGCCGGATGCGATCGTGGACTTCCTCGCCCCGCTTCCGGTCGGCCGCATCTGGGGCGTTGGCGAAGTGACCGAGGCCAAACTCCACCAGGCCGGCTTCCGCACCATCCGCGACCTCCAGCAGGTCGGCGCCCCGGTGCTGGTCCCGCTCGTCGGACCCGCCCTCGCCGAACACATCAGCCGCCTCGCCCGCGGCCTCGATGACCGCTCCGTGGTCACCGAATCGGCCACCAAAAGCATCTCCGCCGAGACCACCTTCGATCACGACATCAGCGACCGCTCGATCGTCCGCCATGTCCTCGTCGACCTCGCCGAACAGGTCGCACGCCGCCTGCGCCAATCCGGCCTGGTCGCGGAAACCGTGACCATCAAGCTCCGCTTCGAGGATTTCCAGACCATGACCCGGCAGGAAACCGCGCCGCGCCCGTTCTGCTCCGACCGGCGCCTGCTCGACCATGCGCTCGCGCTGTTCGACCGGCAGAAGCTTCCCCAGCCGGTGCGCCTGATCGGGGTGGGGGTGGGCAACCTGTCCGACGCCGCCACCCACGACCCGCAACTGTCCCTCTTCCCGGATCCGGAGGTGGTCACCGAGGAAAGACAGGCCCGCCTCGACAAGGCCATGGACGGCATCC
>ERZ761607.5713-NODE-5713-length-10047-cov-21.548139_pt1 | contig 10047 bp, 13 predicted proteins | sample MGYA00511164_ERZ761607 | MGnify/ENA primary metagenome ERZ761607 (study PRJEB28899, sample SAMN02445080) | bioreactor sludge metagenome | biome: EBPR sludge | place: Australia: Brisbane, Thorneside Wastewater Treatment Plant | collected 2011-06-22 ...
TCCGCCAGCATCGCGGTTTTTTGCTGGCTGCCGTAGGAGGTGCCCAGGAAAAAGCCGGTGATCGACCCGAGGACCAGGCTGATGATCGAGGAGACGACCATCGCGCGGATGTCGTTTGTCCATCCCTCGCCAAACATGACGGCAGCGACGACCAGATAGACCAGCGGGAGGATGAGGACGGCGACCCACAGTGCCGTGGACATCCACGGCTTGCCTTGCTGCATTGCCGCCTGGTCTGCCTGGCGGGCGCCGGCAATTCCGCCGCCGCCGGCCTCTCCGGCGAGTTCGTACCAGTGCGCCGATACCGCTTTGGCGTAGGTCGATGCCAGTTCAGGATCTGCCTGCAGCGCAGCGACTGCGCCCTCCGCCGTCTTCTGCTCGGTGACCGCCTTGGCGATCTCGACCGCCACCTCGGCGGCCTTGGCGTTTTTCTCGGCCTGAGCGGTTTCACCGAAAATGCGGATGAGTGATGGCGCGGCCTGGACCAGCGCCGGGAGTGCGGCGGCTACGAACGGAACCATTTGGCGATCCTCTGAAACAGGTTGGGCTTCTTGTTCGGAAAAGGGACAGGCCCGGCGGCATCCTCGCTGCTGGCGAGCGCCTTCTGCGCTCGGGCGTGGTACGCCTGGCGGTCAGCCATGCCGTTGTATCCGCCGTTGATGGCCTTGGTGATCAGGTCGAATTTCCCGGCGTCGGCAAGCGCGTTGAGGTCGCGGGAATCCCAGTACCATGCCGCCGAGCGGACAGACAGCGGCAGCATCTCGAGCATTTCCGGATGCTTGCACAGTTCGTCCGCGTCGTGCAGCAGGTCACGGCTGCAGGCGCGGTAGTTGTTGTAGCCGGTGATCTGGATCAGCCCGCGGCCCTTGTAGTAACGTCCCGTGGTCGTGCCGGCCGCCTTCGCCAGCGCGATCGCTTCCGGGCGCGTGTTGCCAAGATCGATCCGCTTGGTGTAAGCGCCGCCGTCGGCGATCTCGCGCACGTAGCGCAGCGATCCGGATTCGTGCCCGATCTGCGCCAGGAATGCTGCTTGCCGCGCTGGCGTGTTGATCGCGAATTCTTCCATCGCGGCGTTGATGTGTGACAAAAACTGCGCAGCCTGCGCCGCGTTGGCGGATGGCATGATCTCCAGCAACTGCTTGAGCGTGATCCGGTTCATTTGCGTGCCTTGTCCAGTTTTCCGATGGCGACCAGAAGGACGGCGCCGACTTCGGACAGGGCGTCGACTACTTCCGCCGCCCCGTCGCCGTGCGGCGACAGTCCCTTGACGACGCGCTCTTCATCGTCGCGAATCTTGGCGATGCGCTCGCGTGCGGCGGCGAGATGCTCTATCTCGCACTTGATGCGGAGGCGGCGAACTTCGTTCATGATTCAACGCTCGTTTCGATCTGAACCGTCTTGACGATGTTGCCTTCGCGGTCTCTGGTGACTGTGGTTTCGGTCAGGCGGTCTGGCAGTTCGACGGCGATGGTCGGGGTTACGGTTGTTTCGACGCGGACATCGGGCGCGGAGACATGGACGACCGGGGCGGCATGCTCTGGGAGCACGGCTTCGACGTTCACGACGGTTTCCGGCACGGTGAGATTGACGACCGGGGCGGCCTGCTCTGGCATGATCAGGGTTGGATTGCCACGCGGGGAAAGGGCACGATACAGGCTTTCCCTTTGCAAGCCGGCGCGCTCGGCAACCTCTGCCATGCCTTGCGCCGCTGCCACTTGGCGCAACGCCATAAGCAGCGCCTCACGGCCGCCCGGCTCATCAATGGCCGCCAGGCTTGCCGCCAGGTATTCATCCGCCAGGGCGGGGTCCTCTTTCAGAAGCTCGATTACGGTTTCATCGTGCGGGCGGTGCGTTCTGCTTGCGGGTTCGACGGTGGCGACCTTGTCGCCTTCCGGGAGCGGCGGCAGGTTTTCCATGCGCCGCACTTCGTTGATGGTCATCCATCCAGGCTCACCGGCCCGGCCCAGGGCGACGCGGTAGCCTTCGTTTCTGGTCTTGTAGTCGCCGCGTTCCAGGCCGGAGACGTTGAATTCTGCGAAATACTGTAGCGAACGCGGCCAGAATTTTCGGTTGATTTCCTGCTCGATCCGGGCAAGGTGGCGCTGCAGGGTGAAGCGGACGAAGCCGATGGCCTGCTGCTCGATGCCGCTTCCCCAGCTGGTGCTGGCCGTGGTGTGGCCGATCATGTGCGGCGGGACGCCGTAGATGCGGGCAATATCCTCGACCTGCATGCGGCGGGTTTCGATGAGCTGGGCATCTTCGGCCGGCACGGTGAGCGGCTGGACATTGAGGCCACCTTGCATGACGACCGGCTTGCCGCGATTTGCGGCGCCTGCGTGTCGATTTGCCCACTGGTCGCGCAGGCTGTCGATCTGCTCTGGCTTGAGGGTGCCGTCTGTGGTCAGGGCGAAGTCGGGCCGGGCGCCGTTCTGGAAAAAGCCGGCACTCCATTCGTCGGCAGCGAGCGCGATTCCGACGGCGTTGCGGGCGGCATGGCGAACCGGCGAGAGGCTGCGCTTGCCGTTGAAGCCTACTCCAGGGATGTGCAGCATGTCGGCGCCGAGGATCGTGCGGGTCGGCTCGTCGCCGTCTGGATCGGTGACTGTGTAGACGAGGCCGTTGTCTTTTTCGAGGCAATCGACCTGGACGCAGCGCGGGTGCAGCGGGCGCAGCCAGCGGACGGCGTTGGTATTGGGGGACGTGCGGACGATTTCTGCGAAGGCGTCGCCATAGAGCAGGTTAGCGGTAAGCAGGTATTCCCAGAAGGCGGCGGCGCTCATGTCCGGGTGCGGCTGTTCGTTGAGCAGCCACCAGACGGGATGGTTTGCGCGCTCGCGGCCTCCGTCGGTGCGCCGATAAATTGGCAGCGGCAGGCTGGCGATGGCGCCGCCGATCAGGGCGACGCAGGCATAGACGGCGGAGACACCCATGGCGCTGCGCTCGGTGACTGCGGTGCTGCCGAGGCTGATGCCGCCGGTGAACCAGTCGTAAAGCTCGCTTCCCTTGACGCCGGCCGACGATGGATAGCTGACGCCTGCCGCTCTGACGCGCTCGGCATGTCGACGCGCGTTCCATTCCTGCAGGATGACGCTGCCGGGCTGCGATACCCGTTTGGCGTTGTACCAGGTGGCAGTGCTCATAGGATGATAAGTTCCGGTGTAGGTGTTTCGTCGGTCTTGAGCCTGGTGACCAGGCCGGCGCCCATGACTGCGGCGACCATGAGGTCGATGCGGCCGTTGGCTTTTTCTTTGGACAGCTTGCGATTCTCGGCCGCGTCGCTTACAACGACGGCATTGGCGGCGCACCAGGTAAGGACGGGGTGCGTCGGGTGTTCAACGGTGCCGTTGAGCAGGTGCGTTTCCATGGCCTCGAGCGCCGGGCTCATGCTCTGGTAGCCTTGGCCGAAGGGTTCCATTGGCGGCAGGGTGACGCCGTTGTCTTCGGCCAGTGCCTTGAAGTCTTCGATGCGCCAGCGGTCGAAGGCGACGGCCTGGATGTCGAACATTTCCGCGAGGGCAGCGAGCTTGAGCGCGACCTGCAGTTTGCTGACGGCTCGCCCTGGCGTGGTGTCGAGGTAGCCGGCGGCGCGCCAGGCAAGGTACGGGACGCGGTCTGTTTCTTCCTTGCGCTGCAGGCCGTCGTCCGGCAGCCAGCAGAAGGGGACAAGGCGCCAGGGTTCTCCGTCTTCGACAGGCTCTATCCACAGGACGAGTCCTGTCAGGTCGGTGGTGCTTGACAGGTCGAGTCCGGCCCATGCTCGTCGGCCGGCGTATTGCTGCCATTCGTATTCGGCGCCGCGTGTCAGCCATGTGTCGGCGCTGATCCACGGGTTTTCGGCCTCGGTCCACTCGCAGAAGCAGAGGCGGCGAACGATGGCTTCCTTGGCCGGCATGCCGCGCGCTTCGCGGACTTGCTCGCGTAGGTAGCGCATGCCGGGAAGGGCGGCTTCCTGTAGCGACGGGTTGGCTTTCGGCCAGCATTTTTCGTCGCGAATCGGGTCTTCGCCTTCGTCGAGCGCACAGACGTAGCCGAAGAATGCGTCGTCCTGGAGCACTCCGGCGGCGACCTTTGCGGCGTAGTCGTGGTAGTTCCAGCAGGTGCTGGTCTTGCTTGAGCCGGCGTTGGTGATCATGAAGATGAGCGCCTGGCGCCGGCTCTTGGTGCCTGCTCGCATCATCTCGACGACGGCGTTGTTGCGGTGCTCGTGCACTTCGTCGATGAGGGCGACGTGCGGGCGCGGGCCGGATTGTCCGTCATCTGCACTGATAGGGCGGAAGAAGGCTCCCTTCTCGAGATAGGCGAGGTTCCAGACGTTCTCGCCTGTGCCGCTGGTTTTCAGGCGGCGGCGCAGCTCTGGCGAGAGTTGCGACATGGCGACGGCGTCACGAAAGAGGACCATGGCCTGGTCTTTCTTGGTGGCGGCGGCGTAGATTTCGGCGCGGGCTTCGCCGTCGGCGACCATGCCGTACATTCCTATGCCGGCGGCGAGCGGCGATTTGCCGCTGCCTTTTCCGGTTTCGACGTAGGCGACGCGGAAGCGGCGGGTTCCGTCTTCTGCCTTCCATCCGTATAGGCTGCCGATGACGAACTTCTGCCAGCCGAGCAGGCGGAAGGGAAGCCCTTCGTATTCGCCGCCGTTGAGGCAGAGAATTTCCTCGAAGAAGGCGATGGCGTGGGCGACGGCCTTGGTGTCCCAGTGCAGGCCGCGGGTGGCGCCGTGCTGGATGTCTTCGAGGTGTCGCTTGCAGGCGGCGCGGACGTGCGGGCCGGCGGTGATCTTTCTCGTTGCGACTTGTTTCGCGTAGCGGGTCGCCGGATCTGCCGGCAGGCGCGGCTTAGGTGAAGAAGCGGCCGGCGCCTTGCTGCTTTTTGTCTTCGGTTCCATATCCAAACAGGTCGCCCTGGGGGCTGGCCTGGACGCGGGTGCGCGAGCTCGGCGAGAGGCCGAATTGCTGCAGGTACTTGTAGCAGTCTTCCATGGCGCGGTTGGCGATGGCCAGGTACGGGTTCTGGATCGGGTAGCCGGACGGGGCCTTGATGAGGAGCCCTGATCCATTCTTGGCGCGCTGCTCAGCAATCTTGCGCTCTGCTTCCATCCAGCGGCCGTAGCTCTGGCAGTAGAGGGCGAGGGCGGCAGTGTCTAGCTCTGTGACCAGGTAGTGCTTGAGCAGCAGGGGAACGATGCGCTGCCACTCGGCGGCTGCTTCTGGGTTGAGGTGGTCCGGGCAGACCGGCGCAGCGACCAGCGGACGCACCTCTCCCGGCTCGATCTGGCGACGGCCTGGATTTCCCTCAATGAGCTTGAGGGCGGTCGGCTTCGGGGCGGGGCCTGGTTTCATACGGCGTCCATCGGTCGAAATCGGGCTGAACACTGGTCAGCGCGTCGAAGTAATCCTTGTAGAAGTGAAACAGTTCACAGGACGGGTGAATCGCGGTCTGCTCCGCGCGCACGTTGGTGTTGATGTTGGCGCTTGATTCGATGGCGAAGGCGAAGGCGAATCTGTCGTTACAGCCGGCGAAGACTTTGGAGTGATTGCGAAAGACGCACACCCGGCAGCCACTGGCGCGAACAACTTCTGAAAGCATCTGAAAGACGTCTGAATACTGGTTCGGGAAGATTTCTCCAACGTAGGCATCGAGCCGGCCGATCTTTCCTTCGGCGATCCAGTGTTTCAGCCGTTCCACACCATCCGCGGCGAGATACCACGACGAAAATAACAGGTAATCCAGCGGCTCGTGATCGACGATGTGGGCGATGTAGCTGAGGCTGTCGATGTCGCCACCGCTGATAATGTGCCAGCTGTCGCCGATGTCGAAGAAATCCGGAAATAGCCTGGATAATTCCTGGTCAGAAGAGGCGCGGCGCAGCGTTATGAGGTGCCGCGCCTTGACCGCACGCGCGTGATTGACGGACTGTCGCAGTGACTCTTCGTCGGCGTCGTGAAACGCAACCGTTTCTTCGATTGGCCCGGTATCAATTTCATACGGCTCGAAGTCCATTAACCCCCCCTACCCACAACCTGCGCCGCTGCGCGAATCTAGTGGCGTCCGGTCTAGAGGCAAAAGAGTGTGGACTTTCTTAGCCCCCCACCTTCCACGGATGCGATGGATCGATCGGGATTCCTGAGAGGTCGCAGCCGCGAATGATGCCGCTGCGTTCTTTTGCTTGCTTGATGCTGTCGTGGCAGTTCTTGCAAAGCGACTGCCAGTTATGGCGATCCCAGAATAGCTTGAGGTCGCCCTTGTGCGGCCTGACGTGATCGACGACGGTCGCGGCGACAAGTTGCCCACGGGCAAGGTGATCGACGCAGAGCGGATGTTCCCGAAGCCAGGCTTCCCTGGCCTTCTGCCACCGCGATCCGTAACCGCGCTGCGCGGAGGATTGACGATCCATGATTTCATACTATCACCCATGTCAACCCCCATTTCCGCGCTGCTCATTTCCGCAACCTCGCCGCAAGCTGCCCTTCGATCCAGCGCTCTGCTTCCATCAGCGCGCTGATTCCGTCGCGGATGACATCGACCATGCTCGAGATGTCCTTTTCTCCGGTTCCGTTGCAGATTCCGCATGTCGTTTGCTCGAAGTTCGTTACTCCGCGCCCCATGCAGGACGGGCAGCGCATGTTATTCCAGGCATCGATGGCTGCAAGGGCATTGGCGTAGGATGCCTTGCCGTCGTGCCCGCGCTTGGTCATGGCGGTTGCCAGGTGCATGGTTAGCCCCATGATCGCGCCCATGTTCGGGCCGTCGGACAAGTAGCGCACAACAGCGAAGCCGAGCGGGTTCTTGGCGCCTGACAGCCCGAGCGCCGTTGCGCAGTCGTGCGTCCAGTGCTCCCACGTCAAGTCTCCGGAAGAGGTCGCCGTGACGGCGCTTTCGACGCGAACCATGTTTTCATGCATTGGCGGTTCCTTTCGGTTTCTCAAGTTTTACCGGATTGCAACCGATGACATGCCAACCCTCAGCCGCATAGGTCACGCGTACCTGGTCACGCCCGAATGCGTCAGCAAACTCATCCACCACGGATGCGATTGTCGGCAGGTTTTCCCTCAGCCAAACCCGGCGCTCGGCATCCGGAAGCGGGGAATGGTCTTTCCCCACCCCACCCACACCCCCCTTTAGGGGGGGGTGGTGGGTGGTGGGGAATTCCCCGCTATTCCGAGCCTTTGCCTGGCCAGAAAAAACACCGGCACGGCCGGTTTCGGCGCGCGTCCGCGACGATTCCGGCGTGTTCCGCCTGTGCGTTCCGTTTTGTTCCGCTGTTTCCATAGTCAACTCAATGACTTCCGCGAATCCTGTTCCGTGTTGTTCCGCCGTGTTCCATTGCTTCATCGTTTCGCGCCGCCCCTTCGCTTTTGTTGCTTTTCATGGGGATTAACTCGCCTGTCCTATCAGGTGTCACGGGCTCCTCTGGGTCCGGTTTGCTGACTCGGTTCTCTTTCCGGGCTTGCGCCCTACCTCTCACGGCAACGGAGAGATCAACGGATGTCCTTTGCTTCCTCCTTTCCCTTGGCCGTCAGAATCCAGCCGTCACGGTCCGTGTGCTCGGCCAGCCGGTACTTCTTCAACCGCTCCAGAATCCGCGTGATTCCGCTCAGGTGGGCTTCCCCTGCCTTCTTGCCGGAACGGATCGTCAACCCGGCATCGCCGCACCATTCCCGGAACGTCCCGTTCGGGTTGTTGTACAACGCCCACAGCACACGTGAATCAAGCTCGCGGTGCTTCGTCCGGATGTAGCGGACGCGCTCCTCGTCGACGTACTGCGCGACGATCGTCTGGCATTCAACGCCCTGGTGAATCACGTTCACCGGGCGGTACTCGAATGAGATTGGCGCGAAATCAGGCCCGCGCTTCTTGCGCATCCAGTGCAGTTCCGCCAACGCGCCGTCGGACCAAACCATCAGGTTCGTGTCGATTTCGTTCAGGAAGGCGCTGCCGCCGCGCGGCACGCAACTGTCGCGCGTCATGTCCTTCGAAGCGCCCGATGCAGGGTGGCAATTCACCAGCACCGCCGGCTTACCTGGCAGCAGCGACAGCTCGCGCAGCGCTGCGGCGTGCACGTATGCCTGGTTGTTGTCGTTCTCGTTGTCGCCGGAGAAGAACGCCACCGACGTATCGACCAACACCAGCGACAGCGCGCCCATCGCCCCGGCGTCCTTCTTGATCTGGTCGAGCAGCAGCAACAGCGATCCCGCCTTCGGCAGCACGAACACGCGCCCGCGCAGGTCGGCCAGCGACACCCCGAGTGAATCCATCGTCGCACGCATGCGCAACCGGAAACCGTCCTGGTTCTCGCCACACAGGATCAGCACGTTGCCGCGGGATGCGGGCATGCCGGCGAACGGCAGCCCGGCCGCAACGCACAGCGCCATCACCAGGCTGACCGCCGTCTTCCCGTGGTTCGTCGGCGCGGTTAGCGCATAGACATAATTCGTCTGCAAAAGCCCGTCAATCACCCATGCGGGCGGATCGGTGTCCGCAAGGAAACTTTCAGCAGTTATGCATACCGGACCGGCCGGCGCCGCGGCGAGCGACGCGCGCATCGGCAGCACCTTCGCCCCGGCGGTCGGCGCCGCCTGCATCGCGTCCAGTTTCGCCTTGGCGATGGCGTCGTCGATCGGATCGCTCATCATTCCGCCAGCGCCTCGCTCAGTTCGCGCCGCATAGCGTCGCGAATGCCATCAAAAATCCGGGAGCGGTAGAAGCCCTGTCCTGTCATCGTCGCCGCGGTGCGGTAGTCGCGCAGGGCAGCCCCCAGCTTGTTCGCCGGCAGCGGACCCTCGTCCGCGTACCAACAACGGCCCGCGCGATCAAGGCGCCGGAACCCGTCGGAAAATTCGCCCCATACCGAGGCCGCGCCGTGGTCGGCGATGGCAGCGCAGGCGGCATAGAAGGTCGCGTCGTCCGCGCTCCCGCAGACCACGCAGTCCAGCGCCAGGCAGCACGCCCAGGATGCGGCCTCGACTGGCAGGTCGGCAGGAAGCACGACGCGCGCCACCTCCGGGCGGCCATCGAACCAGCGCCCGGCTTCCCAATCGTGCAACGCCACCACCAGCAGCCCGACCCGCTCGCCGGCGGCAATGCGCGCCGCCAGTGCCTTGCCGTGCGCCAGGGGCCGCAGCGCCATCAAGTCGACTCCTCGATGATCATCGCGGACGTGGCGCCATGCCCGAAGACCCCGACAAAGCGCTCAGGCATCCGCTCGACAACCGCAATCCCGCGCTCGCTGGCAGCGTCGCACCAGGCCAGCCGGCGCCGATGGTCGAAGAACACCGCCTGCGGCCCGCGCAGGGCGATGGCGTTGAGGATGCACTGCACCTCCGTCATTTATCGTGGTCCCTCGCAGGGGGCATTGTTCCCTTCCCTTTGGCCGGCCGCATCGTCTAGCCTGTGGGCGTGACCGAAGCAATGGAGGGACACCACCGTGCGGACGTATTCCGACAGCGAGCGATCCTCGGCATTCGCCAGCCTGGACAACGCCAGCAGCAGCGACGGCGAGACGCGCAGCTTGATTTCCTCGGTGCATTTTTCGTGCATGGCCGATCCTCAAAAAAAACCGGCACCGCCAATGCTGGCGGGCCGGGCAAATCCGGCGGACGGAAGGAGAAGTGGGAGACGCCCGCCGGCTGGAGGAGACATGTCAGGCCGCTTCGTGCTGCCGGTGGTTCGCCACGTGCGCTGGCAGCGCGTCGGTCGGGTTGGGGTAGAGGTCCGGGCGCAGCTCGTGCGGCGTCATGCGGTAGTTGAGCACCTCGGCGATCGGGATGACCATCTCGGGCGGCGGCACCTCGAACTTCGCGGAGTTGATCCATCCCCAGATCAGCGGCTGGCTGACCTTTGACCCCGGAACGATGGCCGCGATCGCCCTGGCGAGGGGCGCTTGACCACCTGCTAGATCGACGGCTTTGAGAAGGGATTGTTTAGACATGACGGCCAATATAAGCCCACTGTTTCGCGATGTCAATAAGTTTGCTGTTTTGACCTGCGGGAAAATTGGCAATAAGGTGACTAATATGAGGTACGGCGAACGCTTGCGAACCGCGCGAA
>ERZ761607.5714-NODE-5714-length-10047-cov-4.797138_pt1 | contig 10047 bp, 6 predicted proteins | sample MGYA00511164_ERZ761607 | MGnify/ENA primary metagenome ERZ761607 (study PRJEB28899, sample SAMN02445080) | bioreactor sludge metagenome | biome: EBPR sludge | place: Australia: Brisbane, Thorneside Wastewater Treatment Plant | collected 2011-06-22 ...
ACCAGGCTCATGTCGCCCTTGAGCACGTTCCAGAATTGCGGGAGCTCATCGATGTTGGTCGAGCGCAGGAAGGTGCCGATGCGGGTGCGGCGCGGATCATTCTCCACCGCCCACACCGGTCCGGTCCGGTCCTCGGCGTCGGGGCGCATCGTGCGGAGCTTGTAGATGGTGAAGGTGTCGCCCTTGCGGCCGCAGCGTTCCTGGCGGTAGAAGACGGGTCCGGGCGAGCTGCGTTTGATGAGCAGGGCGGCGACGAGGATGATCGGTGCGGAGAGCAGCAGGCCGACGAGCGCGCCGACGATGTCCTCGGTGCGTTTGGCAAACCGGTTCCAGAAATAATCGAGCGGCCACTTCGCGGTGCCGAGGATCGGGATGCCGTCCACAGACTGGATGTCCATGGTGATGGTCAGCAGGCGGAACAGGTCGGGCACGAAGTTGAAGGCGACCATCGCGCGTTCGCAGTCGAGGATGATGTCGGCCATGCGCGCGTGGGGCAGGGTGGCCGGGGTGGCGAGGATGACCTGGTCCACCTGGCCGGCGTCGAGGAAGCGGTTCAGGTCGTCCACCGTGCCCTTGATCAACGCGGGGTCGATGCCGGGATCGGGCGGTTCAGTGCCGACGGTCAGGTAGGCGACCAGGGCGGTGCGCAGGCGCGGTTCGCGTTCGAGGGCTTTCTTCAGGCGGGCGGCCACGGCGTCGGTGCCGATCACGATCACGCGGTTCGAGACGTGCTTGCGCCGGGCCATGACCAGTTCGGCGCGGAACAGGATGAAGCGGATCACGAGCACCATGGTCGAGATGCTGACCAGGGCGACGGCGATGGTGATACGCGAGAGGGGCGGGTCGGTGCGGATGGCGAAGGCGAGGGCGGTGGTCAGCAGGATGCCGAGGCCGGTGGCGCGCACCAGGCGCGGGATGCGTTCGCTGAACGAGCCGAGTTGCGGGCGCTTGTAGAGGCCGAGGGTCTGGTAGATGAAGCAGAACAGCAGGGTCACCACCAGGCCGGCCTGGGTGTAGAGGCCCGCCGGGGGCAGGCCCTCGTGCAGCATCGGGATCAGGCCGCTGTGGAAGCGGATCCATACGGCCAGCTCGAAGCCGAAAAACACCGCGACGGCATCGCCGAGCAGGCCCAGCAATCCGCACATGACATCAAAAGTATCGCGTCGTTTCATCCGGTGCGCATCCTAATCGCAGCGGGTCCCGTGTACAAGCCGCGGTTCGGTCATGCCGTATCAGCGACACGATGACGGTTGAATCAAGCGTGCGGACTGATCCCATTTCGGGGGTGCGAATCGTTTTGACCCGGCGGGTAAACCCGGTACCGTGTGGGGCAAGGTCATGTTCCGTTCCCCTTCAGATTTCCCGGTGGCGGGTGATGATGCGTCCTCGGCATGGTTGCGCTGGTACGATGCCTGGGTGGCTGGCGTGGGATGGGCCAGCATCGCGGGACTCGGCATGGTTACCGCCGGGGTGTTCCGCGGGTGGATCATGGTGGCGATCCTGCTGGGCGTTCCGCTGGTGGCGGCCTGGCGTTTGCGTCGGCCGCTCCTGTTTGCCCGTGTGCCTGCGGGCCAGGCGGTATTGCTGGTCATGACCCTCGCGCTGGCCTGGTGGTTGCGCACGCCGCCGTATCCGAACCAGTCGGGCGGGTACGATCCCGGCCTGTATGTGAACATGGCGTCGTTGATCCGCCACGGCGGAGGGTTGTCGGCCGAGGATGGCTTGCGGGCCTCGCTGGATCCGGCCCAGCGGACGTTGTACGACGCCAACGGCGGTTCGATCTACCCCGGGGTCGAATTGATCGATGAGGACCGTTCCCTCATGCACATGCCGTTTTATCCGATGCACCCGGTCTGGATGGCCGCCGCCGGATCGCTGGTGCCGGGTCTGGCCACGGGATCCCTGGTCGTGTTCGGCCTTTTCGCGGTGATCGGCCTGTTCCGGTTGTACGGCGAGATCACCGGCCGGCACGGTCAGTCATCGGCCTACCTGGTCCTGCTCATTGCCGCGCTTCATCCCGGCCTGGTGTTGCTTTCCAAGTATCCGGTAGGGGAAATGCTCGCCCTGGCGTTTACCGCCAACGGGTTTTACTACCTGGCCCGCGCCTATCGCGCTGGTATGGAACAGAGGCCGGCATGGACGGCCTGGCTGCTCGCTTGGTTGTGCTTCAACGCTTTTTTCTACGTCCGCATGACCGGATTCGTGTACATGCCGGTCTTTGCCGGGTTGTTGCTGGGCGGATTGATCGCGCTCCCGGACCTGCGGTCGCGTCTGGGGTGGACCATCGGCATCGCCGGGTTGGTGGTATGGTGGCTGTTGTCGTGTGTATGGTACCACGAGGCGATGCCGCGCCTGTTCCTGCCGGTGGTGACGTTTATCCAGCGCAGCAGCGAGGGCCTGGGTCTCGTGGTTGCGGCGGGATTGGTCGTGTTGCTGCCGGCGACGTGGTGGATCTGCGCCCGACGTGCCGTGGTCGCCCGGTGGGCGGATCGAGGGGCGCCCTGGCTGGTGGTGGCCCTGCCGGTTTTGCTGCTGGTAGCCTTGTTCATGCAGGTCGCCATCATGCGGACCTCGGTCATTCCTGATTATCCGGATTATCCCGGCGCGCCGGTCGAGTCCGACTCGGCGTTCACGCGCGGCTTTCTGTACCGGTATGCCGTGTACCTGTTTCCTCCGTCCTTGCTGCTGCTCATCCTGCTGCCGTGGCTGATGCGGGGGCAGGGTTGGACGTTGCGCACCGTGTTGGCGTTGTTCGTGGCATGGATGATGGCGTTGGTGTTGTTCAGTCCCTATGCCTACAGCCGATTTTATCAGTTCTACTACGACCGGTATTACCTGAGCGAAGTGGTGCCGTACAGCCTGTTGCTGCTGGTGGCGGTGACCGCCGGGCCGGTGCGCTCCCGGGTGCTGCGCTGGTCGCGCGGAATGCTGTTTGCCGCCATGGTGGTGTATTTCGGATGGTTCTCCGTGGTGGCGCGGGGCAAGACCTTTTCCGAGCCGAAGGGCCAGCGCGCCGCCCTCGAGCAGGCCTTGGGGCGGGATGCCCTGGTCCTGATGGTGATCCCGCAGGACGATCCGGCGCGAAGCCTCGTCGGCACGCCGCTGGTCTATTCCAGCCGGATGGCGGTCTTTCCCCTCGCGTCGGTTGATGATGCCTGGCGGCCGGAGATCGTGGCGTTGACCAAGCGTTTTCCTCGCACCGCCCTGGTGACCAGTGCGCCGGTACGGCTCGTGGATATGCCGCCTGGCGTCCCGGAGTTAACCCTGACCGATCGATTCACCTACACCTATCAATTCTTCACTCCGCTCGCATTGCCCGAGGCGCTCGCCCGCCAGCCGGCCCGCGGCCTGTACCGGTGGATCGACCTGCCTTGGCGGGTGCACCCGCATTCCGTGCGCTTGTTCATCTACGATGTTCACTGAGCCGGGAACGGTTCCTGTTGTCAGGATTCGTCATTCCGGTATATAGGTCCGCAATCATGGACGCGCATACCATCACCCTGATCATTCCCGCCCTGAACGAAGTGGCTTCGATCGCCGACGTGGTGCGCGGCTTGCGTGCGGCGTTGCCGGCAGCCGAGGTCATCGTCGTGGATGATGGATCCACCGACGGGACCGGCGACGCGGCACGGGAGGCCGGGGCCCGGGTGATCCGGCACGAGGTCTGCCGCGGCTATGGCTCCTCGTTGAAGTCGGGGGTGCTCGCCTCGGGCCGCGAGTTCGTGTTGTTCTGCGACGCGGACGGGCAGCATCGTGTCGAGGATGTGGTGCGGATCGCCTCGTTCGGTGACGCCTACGACATGGTGGTTGGCGCACGGACGCGGGACTCCCATGCCCCGACGGTCCGCCGGCCCGGCAAGTGGATCCTCCGCAACGTGGCCAATTACCTGGCCCGGCAGGAACTGCCCGACTTCAATTCCGGATTGCGGATGATCCGCCGTTCCGTCCTGCTCCGGTACCTGCACCTGATGCCCGAGGGTTTTTCCTTTTCCACCACCAGCACCTTCGCCTTGATCAAGGCCGGGTATTCGATCCATTGGGAGCCGATCACCGTCCTGGCCCGCAAGGGCACCAGTTCGGTGCGGCAATGGAAACACGGGCCGCAGACGGTCTTGCTGATCCTGCGCCTCACCGTGTTGTTCGAGCCGTTGCGGGTGTTCCTGCAGCTCAGCGCGGCGCTGGGCATCGCGACGCTCGCGAGTTTCGCGAAGGATGTCCTGAAGTCGCCGTGGGACGGACTGGGCGCGGTGACCACGATCCTCGCCCTCGCGACGCTGCTGGTGTTCCTCTTCGGTCTGCTGTGCGACCAGGTTTCCGCGGTGCGGAGGGAAATGCATGACTTCCACAACCGCTGACGCCCGGTGCGCCTGCTGCGGTTCGCCGCTATCGGCCACTCCGGTGCACATCAAGAACGGGTATGCCATCCATGCCTGCTCCGGGTGCGGGGTGCGCGCGGTGTGGCCGACGCCTGGCGCGGATGAACTGGCCGCCGTGTACTCGGCGGCGTATTTCCAGCGCGGTGACAAGTACAGTGCGGCGGCGCGCCAGGCGGCCATGCGCAACGATGCCATCAAGCTGGATTGGATCCGGGCGCAGCGATCCGGCGGCTCGTTGCTGGATGTCGGGTGTGCGACCGGGAGTTTTCTCGCCGCCGCCCGGGAGGCGGGCTTTACCATTTCCGGAGTCGAGCCGGCCGCCAGCGCGGCGGCAACCGCGTCCGAACGCCTCGGCATTCCGGTGCATGCCGGTGATCTCGCCTCGGCGGCCTTTCCGCCGGCCGAGTTCGCGGTAGCGACCTTGTGGGATGTGATCGAACATGTCACCGATCCATCCGCGGTCATCGCGGAAACGGCGCGGGTGCTGGCACCCGGCGGCGTGCTCGTGGTCAGCACCGGCGATATCGCTTCACCCTGGGCGCGGTTGACCGGGGCGCGCTGGCCATTGCTGACGCCACCGCAACACCTGTTCTACTTCACGAAGGCTTCGCTGTGCGCGCTGCTCGAGCGGCACGGATTCTCCGTGGTTTCGGTCCGTCATCCGGGCAAGTGGGTGACCCTCGGGTTTGCGTTGTTCAAGGCGGTCGAGTCGTGGGGACGATGGGCGCGTCCTCTCGCCGCGTTGATCCGCCGGTGCGGCCTGGATGGATGGCGCCTGTACCTGAACTTCGGCGACATCATGACGGTGGTCGCGGTGAAGCGGGGGGAGGGTTGATCGGATGTGCGGGATCTTTGGCGCGGCGTTCACGGCGGGGGCTCCGGGCGGAACCGGCTCGGCCCGCGATGTCCTGCGCCGGTTGTTCATGCTGTCCGAATCGCGCGGGCGCGAAGCCTCCGGACTGATGGTGTCGGCCCGCGACCGGATCCGCGTGTTGCGGAGCGGTGTGCCGGCCTCGACGATGGTACGGAGCGCGGCCTACCGCAGTTTCCTGGACGGGGCCGGATTGGATCCCTCGGGTGGCCCGGTGGCGGTGGTTGGCCATTCGCGCCTGGTCACGACCGGAACCCATCTCGACAACCGCAACAACCAGCCGGTCGCCGCGCCGGGCGTGGTCGGGGTGCACAACGGCATCGTGGTGAACCACGACCGGTTGTGGGCGGAGAACCCCGGCCTGGTGCGCACGCGCGACGTGGACACCGAGATCATCATGGCCCTGCTGCGGCAGGGATTGGATGGCGGGGCCGGGCTGGAGCCGGCGGTGAACCGTACATTTGCCCGGCTGGATGGCACAGCATCGATCGCGGTGTTCATGAGCGACGTGCCGGCGCTGTTGCTGGCTACCAACAACGGGTCGTTGTACCTCGCGGAGGAGGTGGATCGCCGTGCGCTGATCTTTGCATCGGAGCGCTTCATCCTCGAAACCGTATGTGCCGCGTCGCCCTTCGGCGTGCCGGCCGCGGCGTGGCGGATTACCCCGGTGGCCGCCGGCGAGGCCCGCGCGGCGAACCTCGATACGCTGGCGGTGACCCGGTGGCGGCTGGATGACCCCGCGCCGACGCCGTCCGTGGTCGTGCGTGGCGGACCGCGGCGCGTGATCGAGGAGGCCCCGGGTATTTCCGCGCCACCGCCCCGGCGGGCGGTGCACCGGCATGTCGGATTGCTCGGGGTGGATGATCCGGAGGCGGTGCGGGAACGTGACGAGGTCGCGGCGACGTATCCGCACGACCGTGCGTGGGCCGAGTCGCTGCGCCGGTGCAGCCGGTGCCTGTTGCCCGAGACGATGCCGTATATCACCTTCGACCACGAAGGGGTTTGTTCCTACTGCCACCGCTACCAGCCGCGGGTGCACCTCGGCCTCGAGGCGCTGCGCGGCGTGGTGGATCCGGCGATCGCCCGGAAACCCGCCAACGCGCCGGATTGTGTGATGGGGGTCAGCGGCGGGCGTGACAGCCTGTATGCGCTGCATCTCGCCTGCGCGGAACTCAAGCTCAAGCCGGTGGCGTACACCTACGACTGGGGCATGGTGACCGATCTGGCCCGTCGCAACATCTCGCGCATCTGCGCGCGACTCGGGGTGGAGCATATCGTGGTCTCGGCGGACATCACCCGCAAGCGGGAGAACATCCGCCGCAATGTCGAGGCCTGGTTGCGGCGTCCGCGGCTCGGGGTCATCCCGCTCTTCATGGCTGGCGATAAACAATACTTCTACTACCTGCAGCAGGTGCGCAAACAAACCGGGGCACCGTTGGCGGTGATGGGCGAGAACCTCTTGGAGCGGACCGATTTCAAGACCGGGTATGCCGGTGTGCGCCCGCATCCGGATCCCCGCCACGTGTACACCCTGCCCTGGTCGAGCAAACTCGGCCTGGTTGGATACTACGCCAGGGAATACCTGCTCAATCCGGCCTACCTGAACCGCTCGCTGTTCGACACGGCTTTTGCCTCGGTCTGTTACTACGGAATCGAGCGCGACTACGTGAACCTGTTCAGGTACCTGCCCTGGGAGGAAAACGCGGTGGTGGGCACGTTGCGTGAACAGTATGACTTTGAGTTGGCCACCGACACCTCATCGACATGGCGCATCGGCGATGGCACCGCCGCCTTCTACAATTACATTTACTACCAGGTCGCCGGCTTTACCGAGAACGACACATTCCGCAGCAACCAGATCCGCGAGGGGTTGATCGATCGCGCCACCGCGCTGGAGAAGGTGCACGAGGAAAACCGGCCCCGCTGGGAGACCATCCAGTGGTACCTGCGGACCATCGGGGTCACCCGGCCGATGCGCGAGGTGGTGTCGATCATCCACCGGATGCCCAGGCGATGACAGGAGTGCGGCGATTTTCCGTCGATGTCGCCTGGAACGTGGCCGGGCTGGCTGTGGCCGGGGGCGGGGGCATCCTCGCCAATGTGCTGGTGTTGTCGGTCTGCGGGGCGGAGGCGTTGGGGCTGTTCAACCTGGTATTCGCCATCTACCTGGTCGTGTCGCAGTTGGCGGTGGGTGGGGTTCAGTATTCGGTGATCAGCCACTATGCGCGTTCCGTGGACCCGGAACGCGAGGGGCCGGCACTGGTGTCATCGGCGGTGGCGTTGGTGTTCCTGCTGGGTGTGGTCATCGCGGCGGCCGTCCATGCCGCCGCGCCGGTGATCGCTGCGGCCATGGACAAGCCGGAGGTGGTGGCGGGCCTGCGGTGGGCGGCACCGGGCTTGTTGTTCTTCGCCGTGAACAAGACCTTGTTGATGGCGGTGAATGCACGCCGCCACATGCGGATGTTTGCGGTATTCCAGTCGGTGCGTTGCCTGTTGCTGATCGCCAGCCTGGCCGTGCTGGCGGCGGTGGCTTCGCCGGAGCACTTGGCGGCGGCGTTGACCATGGCCGAGGCCGTGCTGCTGGTCCTGTTGCTGGTCTATACGCGCATGCGGGTTTGTCCGCTTTCCTGGCGCGTGGTGGATCGCGCCTGGCTGCGCCGCCATGCCGGGTTCGGCATGCGCGGGTTCCTCACCGGTGTGCTGGGCGAGATGAATACACGGGTGGATGTGATCATGCTCGGGTTTTTCGCGGACAACGCGATGATCGGGGTGTACAGTTTTTCGGCGATGCTGGCCGAGGGGTTTGCCCAGTTGTCGGTCGTGGTGCGCCAGAACATGGATCCGCTGATCGGCCGCCATGTTGCCCGGGGAACGCTGGCGGAGTTGCCGGTCTTGACCCGGCGGGTGCGCCGGATCTTCGCGCCGGCGATGGTGGTGCTGGCGGTGCTGTTCAGCGCGGGCTATGTGGCGGTCTTGTGGTGGTTTGATGTGCCGGCCCAATGGCAGACCGGCGCTCTTGTCCTGGCCATCCTGCTCGGCGCGTTGGCCGCCAACGCCACCTACCGGCCGTTCCTGGGCATCCTGATCCAGGGCGGTCGTCCCGGCGTGAACACCATCTTGGTGGCGGCGCTGGTGGTGATGAACATCCTGCTGAACGCGGTGTTGATTCCGTGGTTCGGTTTGCCCGGCGCGGCAGTGGCCACGGGTTTGGTGTTCATCGCGGAGGCGGTGGCGATTCGCATGCTGGCGCGCCGCTTGTGGGGCGTGGCCCTATAGGCGGAGCGAATCGAACCGGCCGGCTTACGGAGCGTCGTCCACCAGGGCGATGCGGAAACCGTAGAGGGTGATGCGGACCTGGTCGCCGCATTGGCCACGGGCTTGAACGCCCACGTAACGCTCGTGCCAGTTCTGCCAACTCCCGCCGCGGATCACGCGGAAGGGTTGGGATTCGTTGGCGTAATCGAGACAGTATTCCCACACATTCCCGGCCATGTCGTAAAAACCGTGCGGATTGGGCGGGAAGCTGCCGACCGGGGCGGTGACCTCAAACGGATCGCTGTTCAGCACCGGATGATAATTCGCGGCATTGGTCAGGGTGAGCGGATTGGGCGTTCCGGCGGCGGCAGCCGACCACTCGGCCTCGGTCGGGAGGCGGTAGCGCTGGCGGTCCGAGATGATCCCGCGGGCGCGTTCGGTCAGGGTCAGCCAATCGCAAAAGGCCATGGCATCCGCCCAGCTCACCCCGACCACGGGGTGAGCGACGGTCTGTGGAAAACCGGGACTGCGCCAGTCGTTGGTATCCATACGCCATGCGCGATCGCGGTAATAGAAGAAGCGGTCGCTGGCCGAATGACCGGTGGCTTCGGTGAAGGCGGTGAAATCGCGGACACGGGTCTCCCAGATCGACAACAATTCCCCGCGGCCGGGGATGGGGCGGAACGCCATGCCGAGGCTGTTGCTCCAGATGGTTTGTGCTTCAGCAGTCGCGGTGCAGGCCATGGCCATGAAGCAAACAACGAGGATAAACCCCTTGCGTTGTCGAAACGTTTTATGGCGCGGAACGTGCATCACAACCAGACCTCCCGGTAACTATAAACCGCTTCACGGGAAAATGACACGCCGAATTGGAAAATTAGCCCAATTATCTGGCTATGAGGCGGATGGAGAGGTCGTGAATGGTGAACGCGCCGGCTCCGCGCACGAGTTCAAGGTGGAGGGGGCCGCTGGCGTCGGGATCGAGGAGCGGCAGATAGACCGAGTGGCGGCCAGCGGGGAGCGGACCCTTCACGTCGCGGACGGGATTTCCGTCGCGTCCGGTCCAGCCGAGCATCAGTTCGCTGGCGGTTTCGACGGTGGCTTCGATCCGGAGCACGGGGAGGTGGGTGGTGGTGGCGTCGGGGAGGGGCAGGGTGAAGGCCGGGGCGCGGCGTTGGCCGGTGAGGGTGAAGCCGTCGGGGGTGGGTGTTGCGGTGACGTCCACGGCGGGGGTGAGGGCGTCGAAGCCGGAGGACGGATTCCAAGACGCGGCGGTGGTGGTGGCGCGGTGGAAGCGGGCGCGGCCGCTCCCGTGCGGCTCTTGCGGCGACTTCCCGCGAGCGCGCTGCAGCCGCAGGGCGAATCGCCGCGGCGCGAGAATCCCGGGCAGCGGGCCGATGCCGTCATCGATCCCACCCATGTGCTGCACGCCGGCCGCGCCCTGCCCATCAATTCGCGCGGCCTCACGGTGGGGCGCGAGGGCAACGGCGTGGAGATCACCGTCTCGGCCGGGATTCCCTGCGCCTCCGCCGCTGCATAGATGTC
>ERZ761607.5718-NODE-5718-length-10038-cov-4.703195_pt1 | contig 10038 bp, 7 predicted proteins | sample MGYA00511164_ERZ761607 | MGnify/ENA primary metagenome ERZ761607 (study PRJEB28899, sample SAMN02445080) | bioreactor sludge metagenome | biome: EBPR sludge | place: Australia: Brisbane, Thorneside Wastewater Treatment Plant | collected 2011-06-22 ...
GCTTCATGCCCCGTGGGGGAGGGTCTGGCGACAGACCCTCGAAGAAGCCGATCGCGAGCCCGATCGCGCGTTGCCCCACGCGCACCCGGCTGACAGCATCGCCGCGATGCTCCGCTCCGTCCTCGTCGCGCTCGCGCTCTTCTCGCACGCCTGCACCGGCGCCTCCGCCTCCGCGACCGTCTCCGCGCGTGCCACCGCCAGCGCGGAGATCGGCACCCCCGCCGCGCCCCTTCGTTTCGCCGACGCCACGCTCGCCGAGGGCGCCGCACCGCTCGAGGTCGCGTGCGACGCGAACGCCACCGAGCTCTGCAACGCGCTCGACGACGACTGCGACGGACGGCTCGACGAAGACGCCTCGTGCCCGTACGCGCCCGGCGAAGTGCACGTCGTGGTCGCGTGGAACAGCGACGCGGATCTCGACCTCTACCTCACCGAGCCCAGCGGCACGACGGCCAGCTTCCAGAGCCCCTCCGCCGCCTCCGGGCTCGAGGTCCAACACGCCGGTCGCGGCGCATGCGTCGAGGACGGCGGCCCCGGAGCGCGCACCGAGAGCGCCCGCATCGCGCGCGACGCCCCGCGCGGCACCTACGCGCTCTCGCTCCACTACCTGATGGAGTGCGACGCCCACGGCGGCCCCACCACCGCGCTCGTCACCGTCTCGATCGGCGGCACCATCGCGGGCACGTGGACCTACACCCTCACGCCGAACGAACGCGTCGACCTGCTCCGCTTCGATCTCGAGTGACCCGCACGTAGCGCTCGCTCACGCACCGCGTACGTCGATCGCCCTCGAGCGCGCTGGCCACGCGCACCGAACCTCCCACCATGAGCGCTCTCGACGAACGTCCGCGCCGCGCCTTCGATCCGCCGAGTCGGCCGGGTAGGTCGCCGACGGACCCACGTCACCTCGTCGCGCTCGCGCTCTGGCTCACCCTCCTCCTGCTCGCCGCGCACCAAGCCCACGTCGCCGCCGTCGCGCCCTCGACCCTCGCCGCACTCCTCGCGCTCGCCTTCCTCCCCTACGCCCCGCTCGCGCTCGCGCGTCGCGATCTCCCGCGCTCGCTCCTCTTCGCGCTCCCCCTCGGCGTCGGCGTCCTGTTCGCGCTCGCGCCCGTCGCGCTCTCCGACGATCTCTTCCGTTTTCTCTGGGACGCCCGCGTCACCGCGCACGGCCTCGATCCCTACGCGCACGCCCCGAGCGATCCCGCGCTCGCCGCGCTCCGCGACGTCCACCACGCGAATGTCAACCACCCCGACATCCCGACCATCTACCCGCCCGGCGCGCAGCTCCTCTTCCTCGTCGCCGAGCTGCTCGGACACCACCCGCGCTCGCCGCGTCTCCTCGCGCTCGTGGGTCATCTCGCGGTCGGTCTCGTGCTGCGTCGTCACGGCCCCTCCGGCAGCGCGACCGCGTGGCTCCTCAACCCGCTCGCGCTCTCCGAGTCCGCGCTCGGCGGCCACGTCGACGTCTTCGTCGGCCTCGCGATCCTCGCGTCCGCGCTCGCGTTCGCACGTCATCCGCTGCGCGCCGTGACCTTCGCGCTCGCGGCTCTCGCGGTGAAGCTCGTCGGCGCGCTTCTCCTCCCGCTCGCGCTCCGCGATCGTCGCGCCTTCGCCCTCGGCGCGCTCCTCGCGCTCGCGCTCGTCTTCCCGCTCACGCGCGCCGGCTACGCCTCTGAAGCCGTCGGGGGCTTCGGCCACTACGCGCGCCGCTGGGGTGGCAACGCAGGCGTGCACCTCGTGCTCGAGCGTGGGCTCCACACGATCCTCGAGACCGTCGAGCACGAGCCCGGTCGCCTGCGCCTCGCCTTCGCGCGCCCGCTGCTCCTGCGCGTCGAAGGCACGGCGCTCGATCCCCACGCGTCGTTCACCCCCGAGAAGAAGCCGCTCCACGACGTCGCGTTCTTCGAGACCCACGTCGCCTCCGCGCTCCTCGCCCGCGCGCTCGCTGCGCTCTTCGTCTTTTCGCTCGCGCTCGTCCTCGGCCGACGCGTCGCACGCGGCACCTTCGATCCCGCGGAGGCCGCGCGCCTCGTGGTGCTCGCCGCGCTCCTCCTCGCCCCGCAGATCCACCCCTGGTACCTGCTCTGGCTCCTCCCGCTCGAGCTCGCGCTCGGTCGCCACGCGCTGCTCCTCTGGAGCGCGCTCGCGCTCGGCGCCTACGCCCCGCTCGACCTCTGGTGGACGGAGCGTCTCTGGCACGAGCCGCTCGGCTTCGGCGTGCTCCAACACCTCGTCGTGCTGGCGGTCCTCCTCATCGAGCGCCGCGGAAACCACCGCGACCTCGAACGAAACACGCACGAAACGTCAGGGCGCACGCTTCCCTACACCGACGAGCTTTCTCCCACGCGCGTTTGATCTGTGACAAAGCGGCGAATACCTTGCCCCGGTCGTAGACTTGCCCGGGATTGGGGTAAGGGGGCCGCCTTGACTGACATTCCGACCGAGATCTCCGAGCGTTTCGACATCCATGGCCTCTTCGCCGAAGGGCGAACCGGCACTCTCCACCACGCCACCGAGCGCACCACCGGCCGCAAGGGCCTGCTCAAGCTCCTCCGTTCCGAGAGCGTCGGCAGCGCCTCCGATCGCCAGCGCATCAAGCGCGAGCTGACCAAGCAGGTGACGCTCTCGCACGCGACCCTCGCGCTCCCGTGGGCGTGCGGCGAGGCCGGCAAGACGCTGTGGCTCTTCCGCGAGCACGTCGCGGGTCGCACCCTCGCGCAGCGCGTCGCGCAAGACGGACCGATCACGGCGTCCGAGGCGTTCGCGGTGATCGCGCAGCTCGCGGAGGGCCTCGACGAGCTCCACCGCGCGGGCCTTCTCTTCCGCGATCTCACGCCCCAACACGTCGTGCTCAAGGACGACGGAAGCGTGATCGCGTTCGGCGCCGGCATCGCGCCGCCCATCGATCACGAAGAGGTCTTCGAGCTCTTCGGCACCCCCGAGTACGTCTCGCCCGAGCAGACCGCGGGCAAGCTCGTCTCCTTCCGCAGCGATCTCTACGCGCTCGGCTGCCTCTTCCACGCGCTCGTCGGCGGCAAGCCGCCGTTCACCGGCGCCACCAAGGACGTGCTCGCCGCGCACGCGTCGACGCCCGCGCCGTCGCTCCCGAACGTCGCGCCCGAGGCCGCGAGCCTCATCGAGCAGCTGCTCGCGAAGGATCCGAAGCAGCGCCCGTTCTCGGCGCAGCAGGTCCGCCGTGGGCTCGATCCCTTCCTCCCGGATCTCCTCAAGAGCGGTGAGATGGCGATGCCCGCCGCGCGCAAGGCGACCCTGCTCGGCATGCCCGCGGTCTCGCCGCCGCGCCCGCCGAGCCTCGAGCCGCCCAAGCCGCCGAGCATGGAGCCGCCCAAGCCGCCGAGCATGGAAGCTCCGAAGGCGGCGCCCAAGCGTAACCCCGACGCCACGCAGCAGGTCGCGATCGACGACATCCTCGAAGAGGGTGCGATCGCGAAGGCCGCGAAGGTCTCCGCGCCGCCGCCGCCTCCTCCGGGCAGCGCGCCGCGCATGAGCTCCGCGCCGCCGCCTCCGCCGTCCGCGGCGAAGAAGGCCGACACGACGCAGCAGCTCGACGCGCTGGATCTCGAAGAAGAGGTCGCGCCGGCGCCCGCGATGGCGGCCGCGGTCGTCGCCGCGGTCGCGGCTCCCGTGGCGAGCCCCGCTCCGGCGGCGAGCGCGGAGACGACCGGTGGGTTCGAGGTGCTCTCGGATCCGAGCGAGGTCTCGGGCGACGACGAGGACGAGGACGACGTCCGAGCGAACGCCCCCGACGCCGCTCCCGTCGCACAGGCGGCCGCACCGGCGATGGACGATCTCGACTACGACGATCTCGCGGAGACGATGGCCCGCGAGGCACCGTCCGCGCTTGCGCCGATGGCCCCGCACGTCGACACGTCCGCGCAGCACCTCGAGCCGCAGCCGCAGATCGCGCAGAGCATGCAGAGCGTGCAGGTCGCGCCCGAGCCCGCCCCCGCGCGGACGCGCCGCGACACCACGCCCGTCCTCCCGGAGGATCGCGTCTCGCACACGCCGACCATGACCGCGGTGAGCGAGCCGCCGAACCGCAACGGCCTCTACGCCCTCGCGGGTGGCGCGCTGGTCTTCCTCTCGGTGTTGCTCTTCATCGGATACCAGGCGTTCAAGCCCGAGCCGGTCGCGACGGTCGTGCAGATGCCGGCGCCCACGCCGGTCGGGGATCCGCCCACCGCGTCGCCGCCCGTGGTGGCCCCGGCGGTCGCGCAGCTCGCGGTGGCGGAGCCCACGGTGGAACCGACGGTCGAACCGGCGGTGGAAGCCGCGGTCGAGCCCATCGAAGCGACCGAGGCGGCCGAGGCCGTCGAGGCGCCGGCGGTCGAGGCGCCGGTGGCCGAGGCAGAGGAAGCCGCGCCCGCCGACGAGGCCGAGGAAGCCGCGCCCGCCGAAGAGACCGAAGCGCGCCCCGGCCGTCGTGGTCGTCGTGAGCGAGCGGCCCGCCCCGCGCGCGCCGCGAGCCCGTTCGACCAGGCCCGTGAAGCCGCGCGCGAGGCCTTCCAAGCGCGCAACTTCGCGGCTGCCGAGCAAGCCTACGTGCGAGCGACCTCGATCAACCCGCGCCACGCGGGCTCCTGGGCCGGCCTCGGTGCGGCGCGCATGCAGACGCGCAACTTCGCGGGCGCGGTGCAGGCGTACCAGCGCGCGGTGCAGCTCCAGTCCAACAACAGCGGCTACTTCACGATGCTCGGCCACGCGTTCCGCATGTCGGGCAACGCGGCCGGCGCGCGGCAGGCCTACCAGCGCGCGCTCGCGATCGATCCCGCGAACGCGGCGGCGCAGCAGGGTCTGAACGGCGGCTGAGCCCACCGTCTCGTGAACCATCGCGCGTGAGCGCCGCCGATCGAAGAGCCCCCAACCTCGGGGGCTTTTCGATTGGACTCGAACGAACTGGCGCTCCGGCGAGAACGACCGCGAAACGAGCGATGCGTCGCCACGAGCGTTCTGGAGCACCGACCGCTTCGAGAGGATCGGGGCCCGCGTTCGATCGACCTTCGCGCGGATCCTGTTGCCGCGTCATCGCGCGCCTGCCATGACAGCCGACCCATGGCTACGCGACGCAAGAAGGAACGAGAAGAGGTGCCGGTGGTCCGCCGCGGAGACGGTCCGCGTCGTCGCCTCGCGCCCGACCTCGAAGCCCTCGCGCGTGGCGACGCCGACTTCGTGCGCTCGCGCCCGCCGCGTCCGCGCCTCCAAGATCCGCGTCCGGTCGCGCTCGTGCCCGGCGTGGCCAACCGCGACGCCCGCCTCGTCTTCGAGGCCCGCGTGGAGGCGATGCAGGCCCTGCGCGAGGACGACGCGGCGCTCGGCCCCTTGCTCGCGGAGTGTCTCTGGCTCGGCCTCTGGCGCGGTCGCAGCGTCACCAGCTTCGACGCGCTCGTCGAAGAGATGCTCGAGCTCCCCGCCGATCATGCGCGTGGGCTCGCCGAGGTGGCGTGCCGCGCGGCGAACCTCCCGCCCGAGCCGCTCACGGAGGAGCTCGTCGCGGTCTGGATGCGCGCCGAGGCCGCGCTGCTCGAGCTCGGGGAAGGGCGCGTCTTCGTCCGCCCCGTCGACGGCGACACCCTCGGTCTGCGCCTCTCGGTCGGATCGGCCTCCACCGCCCTCGAAGCGATTGGCCGGAAGATGGCGCCCCTGGCCTCCGATCGCCGCGGCGATCGCCCCCGCGATCGCTGAGCGTCGTCGGTTTCGCGATCGTACTCATCGAAACCCTTCGAGAATTTGGCGTTCGCTCCCCGGCTTGCCCCCTCGCTCACGCTTTCCTCCGCGCCCTCCCAAAAACTCCTTGCGGCCCGGACCGCCATCGATACACTTCGCCTCCCCCGACCCGGCCCTCCGTCCTCGACGGAAGCCAGCGACGGGGCCCCCCACGGCGCCCCCGGCGCCGAACGAGAACGACCAGCGCCTCCGCGCTGAACGAGTAACAGCGGCGCAACCGCGCTGAACGAGAAGAGACCATGTACGCAGTCATCAAGACCGGCGGCAAGCAGTACCGCGTGAGCGAAGGCGACGTCCTTCGCGTCGAGAAGCTCCCCGGCGACGTGGGCTCCGACCTCGTCCTCGACGAGGTGCTCATGCTCGGAGGCGAGAAGGTCGCCATCGGCAAGCCGACCGTCGAAGGTGCGAAGGTCACCGCGACGATCGTCGCGCAGGACCGCGCCAAGAAGATCATCGTCTTCAAGAAGCGCCGCCGTAAGAACTACCGCCGCAAGAACGGCCACCGTCAGCCCTATACGGAGCTGCGCATCACGGGCGTCAGCGCCTGATCGTCGGAGGAACGCACCATGGCTCATAAAAAGGGACAGGGCTCTTCGCGCAACGGTCGCGACTCCAAGGCCCAGTATCGTGGCGTGAAGGCCTACGGCGGTGAGGTCGTGAAGGCCGGCAACATCCTGGTTCGCCAGGTCGGCATGACCTTCAAGCCGGGCGACAACGTCGGCGTGGGCAAGGACTACACGCTCTGGTCGCGCGTCGACGGCATCGTCGTCTTCGAGCGCGTCGGCAAGGACCGCAAGCGCGTGTCCGTGCAGCAGATGCAGGCCGAAGCGGCCGAGTGAACGTTCGCCAACCGCGATGAAGAAAGGCCACCTCCGGGTGGCCTTTTGCATTGGCGCGCGCGTCGGTGAGTCGGTGAGTCGTGGGACGACTCGTCGACGTGGACGTTGACGTGGTCGTGGTCGTGGTCGGCGACGTGAACGGCGACGTCCACGCGAGGTCGGTACGACCGACTCGTTCGCCAAAGATCGTGTCGATGGACACACGAACGACCACGAGAAAGGCCACCTCTCGGTGGCCTTTCGCGATCGAGCTCTCGGGATCGTTCTCTCGCGATCGTTCAGAACGTCACGCCGTAGAGCGCGCCGTACTTCGTCTTCAGGTGCCGCACGAACGCGTCGATCGCGATCGGCTTGCCGGTCACGCGCTTCACGAGCTCGTCCGGCTCGTAGCGCGCGCCGTGCTGGTAGAGGTTCTCCGTGAGCCAGTTGCGGAGCGATGCGAAGTCGCCGCTCGAGAGGCGCGCGTCGAGGTCCGGCATCGCGGCGCGCGCGGACTCGAAGACCTGCGCCGCGATCACGTTGCCCAGCGTGTAGCCCTGGAAGGTCCCGCCGATCGTGGTGCAGTACCAATGCACGTCCTGCATGCAGCCCTGCGTCGGCGACGAAGGCCGCACCCCGAGGTCCGACGCCATGCGCGCGTCCCATGCCTCCGGCAGATCCGCGACCTTCAACGAGCCTTCGAGGAGCTGCACCTCGAGATCGAAGCGCAGCATCACGTGCAGGTTGTAGGTGACCTCGTCCGACTCGGTGCGGACGAGCGATCGTTCGACCCGGTTGATGCCGCGGTAGAAGGTGTCGAGGTCGACGTCGCCGAGCTGCTCCGGGAAACGCGCCTGCGCGATCGGGAGGAAACGCGCCCAGAACGCGCGGCTCCGACCGACGAGGTTCTCCCAGAGCCGCGACTGGCTCTCGTGCACGCCGGCGGAGACGCCCTCGCCGAGCGGCGTTCCGTCGAGCGCGTGCGCGATGCCTTGCTCGTACATCGCGTGGCCCGCCTCGTGGATGGTGCCGAAGAGCGCGTCGCTCAGGTCGTGCTCGTCGACGCGCGTCGTGATGCGGATGTCGTCCGCCGCGAAGCGGATCATGAACGGGTGCACCGTCAGATCCTGGCGACCGCGCGCGAAGTCGTAGCCGAGCTCCTTGGCGACCTCGGCCCCGAACGCGAGCTGCGCGTCGGCCGGGAAGTGGCGCTCGAGGAAGCTGCGATCGGGCGCGGGCCGCTCCGAGATCGCCTGCACGATCGGCACGAGCTGAGCGCGCAGCGCCGCGAAGAGCGCGCGGATCGACTGCGTCGTCATGCCCGGATCGTTCGCGTCGATCAGCGGATCGAGGACGTGCTCGCGCGCCGGAAAACACTCGGCGTAGCGACGGCTGAGCTCCACCGTCTTCTCCAGGAACGGCCGCACCGCCGCGAAGTCGCCCGTGGGCTTCGCCTGCGTCCACGCCACGTAGCTCCGCGCGGTGTGGTTCTTGATCTCCGACACCAGCGACGCGGGCACGCAGGTCGCGCGCTCCCACTGCTTGCGCGCGCGTCGCACGAGCGCGCCGTCGAGGTCGTCACGCTCCGCGACCGCGGCGAGCCCACGGAAGAGCTCGGTCATCCTCGGCGCGGTGCGTCGCGCGTGCGCGAGCTCGCCGAGGAGCGCGATCTGGCGGCCTCGCGCGTCCGCGCCCGCGGCCGGCATGTACGTCGATTGGTCCCACTCGAGCACCATCGCGGCCGAGTTGAGATCGGCGATCGCGAGGAGCTCGGACTTCAGCTCGGAGAGCAGGGATTCGCTCATGAAGCGCGAAGACTACGGCGTGGACCGAGGCGCGCCAGGAGATTGCGCAACGTTCGTCCACGGGCGCCGCGGCGCCGATCACGCGGCAGGCGTGGGCTCTGGCTTGTGCTTCGGGTGCTTCTTGCGGAAGCGCATGTTCAGGATCTCGATCGTCACCGAGAAGCCCATCGCGAAGTAGACGTAGCCCTTGCTGATGTGCTGCCCGAAGCCCTCCGCGGTCAGCAGCACGCCGATCAGAAGGAGGAACGAGAGCGCGAGGATCTTCATCGAGGGGTGGCGATTGACGAACATCCCGATCGGCCGCGCGCCGATGAGCATCACCGCGACCGCGACGATCACCGCGATCACCATGATCTCGATCTCGTCCACCATGCCGACCGCGGTGATCACCGAGTCGAGGCTGAAGACGATGTCGAGCAGCATGATCTGGAACACCGTGCCCGCGAGGCTCGCCTTGCCGCGCGCGGCCATCGCCTCTTCTTCGTCGACCTCGACCTTCTCGTAGATCTCGTGCGACGCCTTCGCGATCAGGAAGAGGCCGCCGCCGAGCAGGATGAGGTGCCGCCCCGTCATCTCGTGTCCGAGCAGGCTGAAGAGCGGCGTGGTCAGGTGCATGACCCAACTGATCGCAAAGAGCAGCGCGAGCCGTGACACGAGCGCGGCGCCGAGCCCGAGGTTGTACGCGAGCTTCTGCTGATGCTCGGGCAGCTTCTCGGTGAGAATCGCGATGAAGACCACGTTGTCGATGCCGAGGACGATCTCCAGCAGCATCAGCGTGAAGAGCGCGATCCAGGCGTCGGGTTGGGAGAAGATCTCGATCACGCGACGGCTCTAGCACGACGCGTCTGCGTTTGGCGACGGTGTCGGCACGGGCCGTCGGGGTCCGCCGCGGACGGTGTTCGGCAAGGTCCGTCGGCGTCGGTCAGCCCGTCCAGGGCGGCGGTGCGGGATCGACCGGCGGGGTCGGCGTCGCCGTCATCGTGGCGCCCATGTTCGACGGGATGCTCCAGTCGATGCCGTCGTCCTCCACCACGATCGGCGGCGGCAGGTCCGGCGACGTGGTCATCGTGATCGTCGTCATCGTCGCGGGCGTCGCGGGCGTCGTCGTCATCGCGGTCGGCACCACCGTCGTCCGTGGCGGCTCCGTCGCACGGCGCGGCGCGTTGCTCGCGCGCGCCACCTCGATCGTCGCACTCGGCGGCTCGCTCGCGCCGGTCACGACGAAACGCACCTCGTGCGCGCCCGTCGTCCGCAGCGTCGTCGTCGCCAGCCAGCGCCGCTCGACGCCTGCACGCACCGCGTCGACGCGCGCGATCCGGCGTCCGGCGCGGAAGATCTCGAAGCGCGCGTCCTCGCCGAAGGTCCCGTCCGCGAGCACCGCCTCCAGCGTCAGCTCGTCGCCCACCCGCGCGTCGCTCGGCGAGACGCGCAAGCCCGGCTCCGGCTCCGGCGGCGCGTCGAGCGCAGCGAGGCGTTGTCGCGCCTCCGCGTCGTCCGGAACGAACGCGAGCAGACGCTGCCACGCGGCCCGCGAGCGATCGCGCTCCAGGCTCCCGCGCGCGAGCTCGCGGAGCTGGCGCGTCGCTTCGTCGCGCAGGCGTCGCGCGTCGCGGTTGACGCCGGTCGCGTCGAGCGTCGCGCCGCGGAACGGGATGTTCGCCGCCTTC
>ERZ761607.5719-NODE-5719-length-10037-cov-5.431777_pt1 | contig 10037 bp, 7 predicted proteins | sample MGYA00511164_ERZ761607 | MGnify/ENA primary metagenome ERZ761607 (study PRJEB28899, sample SAMN02445080) | bioreactor sludge metagenome | biome: EBPR sludge | place: Australia: Brisbane, Thorneside Wastewater Treatment Plant | collected 2011-06-22 ...
CGAATTCCACTGCCAATGGAAGTCCCACGTAACCCAGTCCGACAACAGCAATTGTTCTCATCATCTTTCTCGTCTTGTATTGGAAGAATTCTAGAGCGTTCCCTGCAAGCGCCTCACTTCAGCCTGTTCGGAGAATCTGTTGCCCAGCTTGGCGAGGGCTTCGAGTTCCACACGGGCTTCATCCTTGCGCCCCGCACGGATCAGCACCTTGGCCAGATTAAGGCGAATTGCGGCAGCCTGCGGTGCGATCTCGAGCGACTTGAGCAGGAGTGCGGTCGCGCCCGCAGTGTCTCCTTGCTCTGCCAGAAGCATGGCCTGCGTGTCCATGAATGCTGGCTGGTTGGGAGCAAGTCTGTTGGCCCTTTCAGCGTACTCCAGTGCCTTCGGGGATTTCATCTGTCCGGAAACCCATGCGAGATTGTTGAGTGCGAGCGCGTTCTCCGGCTGGAGGTCGACGGCCGCACGGTAGTACTGCGCGGCAGCCGGGTAGTCCTTGCGCGCCGTCGCGAGATCGCCTGAATAGAGGCGGAATGCGACGTCTTTCGGGTGGTCCTTCAGCCAGGAAGTGGCAGCCTTTTCGGCTTCGGCAGTCTTGCCGGCGGACAGCAGGGCTTTGTGCAGCTTTATCGCAAGCTCTGACGCCGGTGCCTGGCGGACTCCATTCCTGTAGGCCACCGCGGCATCTGACCAACGCTTTTCGGCGGCGTGAATGTCTCCTTCCAGTATGTAGCCAACGGCCTCGTTGGGACGCTGCCCTTCAATTTCACGAGCAATGGCAAGCGCGTCGATGGTCTTGCCATCGCCCACCAGTATCTGGACGAGCTTCCGTTGCGCCTCGAAAAGATTGGGTCTGATCTCCAGCGCCTTGTGCAGGTTCTTGACGGCTTCTTCTGTGTTCTTGCTGGACAGGTGAATATCCGCCATCCGCAGGTATGGAAGCGGCGACGATGGCTGCAGGCTCGCCAGTTTCACGTAGGTGGCCAATGCCTTGTTGACTTCACCCGCCCTTACCTGGGCACGTCCGGCGGCATCAAGCAGTTCGGGTTTGCCAGGTATTGCCGCGAGTGCTTCCTGCGCGGCGGAGTCGGCCTTCTTCGGTTCGTCGTTTGCCATATAGAAGTCAATCAGTGCCAGCCTGGGAGCTACTCCGTCAGGATTCGCGCTGATCGATTTCTTGATGAATGTCAGGGACTCAGCATTGGTGCCGCCCGTCGCAGCCGTCAGTTTGGCGAGAGAGAGCAAGGCCGGCATGTTCTTTGGGTCTGCCGCAAGAACTTCCTCGAAGCGCTTGCGCGCCCGGTCGGAATTGCCTTCGGCCATGTCCATCGATGCCAGGCTGGCGACTGCCGGAAAACTGGTCGGATTCAATGCTACGGCCTTCTCGAAGCTCCGGCGAGCGGCTGCAGTATCTTTCTTGGCCAGCATGACGCGTCCCTGCAGGATGTAGGTTGCAGGATCGTCAGGCTGCTTCTTCTGGAGGGCGTCGATGGCGCTCAGTGCGCTGTCCAGCTCATTGCGCCGCAAATGGGAAGCGATGAGCGCCTGGTCGGCAGTGGTCCCGTCATCGACACGTGATATCTGCTCGAATTCGCTTGCTGCTTCAATGACTCTGCCTTGAGCCATATGGGCGACCGCCACGGCCGTTCTCTTCGTCAGGTCATTCGGATCGAGCTTGCTGGCTCTGTGGAGGAATTCCTCGGCCTTCTTCGGATCGCCGGCTTGCAGGTACACCTCTCCGACCAATACCAGGAAGTCCGGATCCTCGTCGATCTTTCCCAGTACCGGCTGCAAGGCGGCGAGTGCTTTGGCAGGTTGACCGGCGCGCAGATAGTTCGTTATCAACAGACCGCGCGCTAACCTCAGGTCCGGTGCCTGTTGCAGCGCCTTGCTGAGGTAGGACTCGGCCTGAAAGTACGAGCCCAACTGGTACTCGGCCGCGCCCGCAAGCTGCAGTGCCGCCGGGTTGTTCGGCGCGAACTTCAGCAGTTGCTGTGCCAGATCGCGCACGGTCCTGTACTCCTTGCGCTGGTACGCCAACTGCCCTTGGAGATAGATCGTCTGGGGATGATTGGGGGCCACCTTCTTCAGAGCATCCAGTTGCTGTGCTGCCTCCTCAACGGCCCCCTTCTGCATCAAGGTCGAAATTATTGCCGAGTGTGCGGGAATGAAGTTCGGCCGGACTTGCAGAGCCGTCCTGTATAGCTGGATCGCGCCGTCGTTGTCGCCCGTGAGCGAAAGGAGAGAGCCCTTGAGTACCAATGCATCGTAATTTGCGGAGGCTTTTTCCAGTACCCGGTCGACAGTCGCCAGGGAGCCGGAGATGTCTCTGTCCGCGGCCTTGCCTCTGGCCACCACAATGAGCGCGGGCGCATAGTCGGGCCGGGCAGCCAGCGCGGCCGCGAGCGCAGCTTTGGATGCTTCTGCGTTGCCGAGCGCCTGGTAGGCAAGACTGAGTGTCGTACTGAGATTCGCCTTTGCTTCGCCAGGCAGTTCCGTCCGTGAGAACTCGTCGACGACCTTTCTTGCCTGGCCATTGGCGAGAAGGGCTTCGGCCAGCAGGGGAATGGCCAAATCGGGGGCATACTCGAGTTCAAGCGCCTTTCGCAATTCGAGTTCCGCGCCTTGCCCATCGCCATCCTCGAGCAACGCTTGGCCGAGCAGGAAGCGCGCCTCGCCTAGCTTCGGATTTTTTTGCAGCGCATTCTTGAACTGGATGACGGCGGCTTTGCTGTCATTCTTCGCAAGGTATTCCTTTCCTGACGCAATCAGCGAATCGGGATCTTCGGCCGCACAACCGGCGAACAGGGACGTCACGACAAGCCCGACAAGTGTGATGCGAAGGTAAGCGGGTGGCTTTTTCAAGATTCGTCTTCCATAACGGTTGCAGGCTATTTGAGCCCCAGGCGATGCATCATGTCATAGAGGGTAGGGCGGCTGACACCAAGCAACTCGGCGGCACGCACCACGTTGCCGTTGGCCCTGCCCAGCGCGGTGACCACGGCACCCCTCTCGGCCTCATCGCGAACGTGGCGCAGGTCGATGTAGGCATTACCATCATCGGCGGCAATGTCCAGGCCGAGGTCTGCGCGGGTGATTTGCTGGCCATCAGCCATGATGACTGCCCGCTTGATGCAGTTTTCGAGTTCCCGGACATTTCCCGGCCAGCCGTAGGCTTCGCATGCCCGCACGGCATCTTCGGACAGGCTAAGGTTTGCGCGATGAAATTCAGCTGCGAAGCGGCGGACGAACGCGTGGGCGAGAAGAGCAGGATCACCCTTCCGCGCATGCAGCGGGGGGATGGTGACGACGATCTCGGCCAGCCGGAAGTACAGGTCTTCACGAAAGAGTCCCTCCCTGATCCGCGCTTTCAGATCCTGGTGCGTGGCGCCGACAATGCGGACGTCGACAGAAATCTCCTGGCGTCCGCCAAGTCGTTCGACGACCCGCTCCTGCAGAAAGCGCAGCAGTTTCGCCTGCAACGCCAGGGGCAGGTCGCCGATTTCGTCCAGCATCAGTGTTCCGCCGCCGGCCGATTCGATCTTGCCTTGGGTCGTCTTGCTTGCGCCGGTGAACGCGCCCTTTTCGTAGCCGAACAATTCGCTTTCAAGGAGATTGTCCGGAATTGCAGCGCAGTTGATTGCCACAAAGCGCTCTCCCCTGCGGGTTGACGCTTCGTGCAACCCGCGTGCGAGAATCTCCTTGCCGGTACCGCTCTCGCCTAGCAGAAGAACTGTTGCACTGGTATTCGCGACCTTTTCGATCATCCGACAGGCGCGCATCATTTCGCTGTCCCGGGTCAGCAGGCCGGCGAGAGCAGCCGGCTGCTGCATGGCCTGGAGTCGCCGGTTTTCCTGTTGCAGGTCGAACAGCCTGAACGCGCGATCTATCGTCAGCACCATAAGTTGGGGTTCGAACGGCTTGGCGAAGAAGTCGTAGGCGCCAAGCGCAATTGCACGCAATGCGTTGACCTGGTCGTTCTGGCCGGTGAGCACGATGATCTTTGTATCGGGGGCAGTGGCCAGAATCTGTTCGAGCAGCAGAAAACCTTCGGAAACCGAATCCGCATCCGGTGGCAGGCCGAGGTCCATGGTCACGACTGCCGGATTGTGACGATGAACCTGGGCGAGGGCGCTCTCGCGGTCGCTCGCGGTCAACGCCTCGAACTTGTCGAAAGACCAGCGCAGTTGCTTCTGCAATGCCAGGTCGTCTTCGACAATCAGCAGGGGACGTGGTTTGTCGCCGCTCATGCGCGCTCGATCTCCTGCAGGTCGGACTTTGCTCCGGTGTCAAACAGCGGAAGAATCATCGTTACCCGCGTCCCCAGGCCTTCCTGGCTAGCAACCTGCAATTCACCGCCAATTTCACGTATGTACTGTGCGCTTTCATAGGCGCCGATGCCCATCCCGGCCTGCTTGGTGCTCTGAAACGGCTTGAAGAGGCGATCCCGAATGAATTCCTCGGTCATTCCTTGCCCCGTGTCGCCGACCTCGACGATTGCCCGGTCACCGCGGCGCGTCAGCGATACCCAAACCCTGCCGTCTTTATCCGTGGCATCGAGCGCATTCTGGACCAGATGCCCGATGACTCGCTCCAGTCTCTCCGCGTGGCCGCGCGTCGCCAAGTGTTCGCTCGTCACCATTTCCACAGTCCGTCCCTGATTCATTTTACTCTGCCGAACGCGATCGATGATATCGGCAAGTTGCACGCCGCATGCCGTTCCCGGCGGCGTCGCCCCTTCACGGAGCTGCATCATCAGCTGGCGCATGCGCTCGACTGAATGCTCCACCGTCATCAGCATGTCCTGCTGAAATTCGGGGTTGTCCCGGTGACGTTCGGCATTGCGCAGCATCAGGGAAAGTTGAGTGACGATGTTCTTGAGATCATGCACGACAAATGCCGACATCTTGTTGAACGCATCGAATTTCCGCGTTTCGAGAAGTGCTTCCGTGGCCTGCATCCGCGCCAGAAAACCTGCTGCCTGACAGCCGGCAGTGCGAAGCACATCGTTCACCTCCCAATTGACATTGATGCGCGTTCGCGCGCTGGCAAGGATCACGAAACCGGTGAATTCTTGACTGACCATCAGCGGGACAACCAGCCAGGCGTTCGGAATCCCGTAGATCCACTCGGGGATCTCCAGTTCGGCATAGCGCCCCGGCGCCGTCCGGTACTCCTCGAGATTGATGACCCAGCCCCTGTTGACAAGAAAGCGGCAGAGTGACGAATCGCCGTCCTCGGAGACCTCGTTGGCCGGGATGTTCCACCTTGCGGCCATCCTGAAGGAATTCTGCCCGGGTTGCTTGAGCCACAGGCCGCCCGCCGGACTCTCGACGAGGTTGGCCAGGCCCCGGATGGCCTGCAGCCCGACTCCCTGGTGAGACTCCTGCGATGACAGGATCTGAGTAAAGCGCAACCATTCCTCGCGGTAGTCGTAGCGGTACCTGAAGAAATGCTTGCTCACAAGGACCCGCAGTTTTGCCCGCATGGAGCCTGAAAAGACGAGTACCCCGAGGAACAGCAGCGAGATGAACAAGATCGAGAACTGCAGTGCCCGTCCCCAGTCGCCGCCGAAGAAGCGGACGTAGTAACCCAGGGAAGCCATGATCAGAAGATAGATGGCTGCAAAGACAAGTGTGGCCGTGTGGAATGCGGCCTTCTGCGAAAGCTGGATCTTTGTCTTCCAGTCACGGCTGCGGACAGTGGCGACGAGGAGCAGCGGGATGACCAGGGCATGGAAGAATCCGCGTATCGCGTAGGCGTCGGCATCGAGCCGGTTGAAGAGGAGTCCGTCCGAATAGAGGTAGAGATCGAAGCCGAACTGCCCGAGCAGTGCCAGACACAGTGGCTTGACATTCCAACGCGCATCATCAGTGACATTCCGGAAGACCTGTTCCAGGAAAATCAGGGCGATGATGACCATTCCAAGCCCCAGGACCAGTTCGATCCGCACCCACTGATACGCCTGCAGCAAACCCAAGTAAATCGCCAGATGCATGGCGATGCTGCAGGCCACCAAGGCCCAGCCTGCTGGACTCAGCCAGACGGGAAGGATCCGTTCAATGGGGGGCTGGGTCCCGGCTGGAGACAGCAAAAGGTTCAGGAAGACATACCAGGCTCCGTAGCGCAGCGTATCGAGCAGAACGCTCGATACAAGAAAAATGCTCTTGCCTGTCAGTGCGAACAGCGTGCCAACGATTGCCCAGAGTGCCGCGAGAAAGACCGCTACCAGCATCGCCTGGGCGCGCCGATTGCCGCGCCAGTCCTGACCGAGAAAAATGAGGTGGACCGCCAGCAGCCCGTAGCAGACTGCTGCGGTGCCCATACTCCAGGCGATCAACGATGCCGTGTCGTGGTTCATGGCTCAGTAGGCAAACGAAGCGATCAACCGTGGCGTGGAGCCGCGGCCTACTGCGCGCCTTTGCCTGTCAGTACAACCCCGACCGTTTCGAAGAGCACGACGAGGTCAAGAAACAGGGAGTGGTTTTTCACGTAGTAAAGGTCGTACTGCAGTTTCGCCGCCGCATCCTCGGTCGATGCCCCATAGTGGTAGCAAACCTGGGCCCAGCCGGTCAATCCGGGCTTGACGCTGTGCCTGACAGCGTAGAACGGTATCTCCCGGGTCAGTTGATCGACAAAGAATGGCCGTTCCGGACGCGGGCCAACAAGGCTCATGTCACCCTTGAGGACGCAGTATAGCTGCGGCAGTTCGTCGATGCGCAGCTTGCGGATGATGCGTCCAACCTTCGTTACGCGATCGTCGGACGATGTCGCCCAGACCGGCTTTCCATTTTTCTCGGCGTCCTGGCGCATGCTGCGGAACTTGATGACATTGAACAGACGTCCGTTGTATCCGACTCGTTCCTGGCGGTAGAGGAGCGGGAAGCCGGTTTCCAGTCCGATCGCCAGCGCGGTCACGACCATCACCGGCGCCGCGACGGCGAGCAGTATGAGCGAGGCAATGATGTCGAATACCCGCTTCACGACCGAGCGAACGGCCCCCTGGCTGAAGCCCTCGCCGAAGATGAGCCAGCCGGCGTAAAGGGAGTCCAGGCGGATCTGGCCAAGAGTCTTCTCGAAATGACTGGCGAGGTCGAGAACGCGGATCCCATTCAGGCGGCAATCCAGAAGTTCGCGCATGGGCATGGAACCACCGCGTCGCTCCGACAGGGCGATGACGATCTCGTCTGCCTCCAGTGCGATTGCAGTGTCGAGCAGACTGCCGCCCTGCGCAACCATGCGGCTGCCCTGAATGATCGAGTCGTTCTCGTTGGGCCCGGCAAAATAGCCGACGATAACGGCATTGGTATCCGATTTCCTTAGCGCGTCCCTGACTTCTATTGCCTTGGAGCCTGTGCCGAAAACCAGTAGTCGACGCTTGGCGAGTTCCGACCCGCGAGAGGCTGAACTTCCGATGCGCGAGGCAAGGACCCCGAACACCGCCGCCATGATCGTAAGGTAGAGAAATTCACGATCGAACTTGACGAAGAACAGGACATCTATCAGGTAAGCGATCGGGAACGAAAGGTAGACCGCGAAGAGTATCTGGGTTCGCGGCCCGATCGACGTCCGCGGATTGATGCGCTGGTTGATCCCCAGCGACGCGGTGATCAACATGGCGACCGCCACATAGATCAGCCCGAACAGAACGACCTGTCGCTGATTGATTGGCAAGCCGGTGGTCGCCCAACCCAGTGCAATAAAGGCGCCGACAATGATGAACGCCGAATCGAACAGCGCTTGTGCGAGAGGTCGCCAGTACAACCAGTGGCTGAACATCCGGTTCATCATCATCCTTTGATGCCTTGCTGGGCGTAGCGAACCCGAAACCCGTCCCTTCCTGCCGATGGCAACAAGGCACTTTCCAGACGACTTGGCTGGCAACGGAACTCCTGAATGTCCGGAGGAGATTGTGCGTGGCCCAATCGTCAGACTCCTGGCAAATTCTATCCAGATCTATTGCGGTCAAGTGTGTACTATTTCACGGTCGCCGGCAGTGCGAGGCGAGTCCTTTCGACATGGCCCGGACATTCCATGAATCCTGTGCAGGATTGGCGGATGCGACAGGCAGGCCGGCATGATGGCCCATTTCCCGGATCACCTTGGCCAGCAAGACGAGGCACGTTTCAGGCACCGGAAGCTCGGGTTCCCGCAATCCAGAACCACCGCGGCCCACGCCCGCCCCATTCGGCGTTCGCGCGGGTATTTCGACCGCCGCAGCGACAACCTCCCGGAAGCGCAGTTGTGGAAAGCCGGCGCCAAGGGGAAGAACGCAGCACCGTGCGCTGCGCCCGGCCAGAAATTGGCGGAAAATCGGGTGTCGACCGCAGCAATGCCTGGATCGGCAATGATTCGCGCACGGTCAGGCCGTCCCCGCAGGGGCCGGCAGACTCGTCCTGACCACTGCGTCGGTGATTTCAGCGGGCGGATTGCCGGAGAGCGGTCAACGCGCCTGACTGACGGCGACGGTCACATTCAGAACCGTGACCCGGGCTGCGCCAGAAACTCGACTTCCTCTGGCGTGGAGGTACGCCCAAGGATTTCATTTCGGTGCGGATAGCGACCGAAGCGGTCGATGATCGCCTTGTGCCGCAACTCGAAGTCATGGTTGGAGGCATGAGCAAAGTCCCTGTAGAGCGCTTCCGCCACGACGTGGATCCGCCTTGACTCGCTGTGCATGTAGGGCAGCAGCAGGAAAGCCCTCTGCGTCGCGTTCAGCTCGGCCAGCGCGCCGGATGCAACCGCCTCCTGGGCGAGCACCAGCGCGATGGGGTCCTGCGCGAACGCCTGTGGCGTGTTGCGGTACACGTTGCGGGAGAATTGATCGAGAACGATGATTTCCGCGAGGCGACCCTCTGCCGTCGTTCTCCAGGAGTACAACTCAGCCGCGGCGGCCTGCCGCATCAGCCCGATGAATCGCGCACGGATCAGGTCGTCGAAGTTCGTGTCGGCAGCGAACCAAAGCTTCGGATCGATTTCCCCGAACCAGAATGTCAGAACTTCCGTGTGCATTTTCGAATCCTTGCCAGTTGAATTTCCGGGACTACATTCGAAATCGGGCGGCATACGCGGTCTTTGCGCGGCCGGTCGCCTGGAACTCGACGTTGGGCGCTGCCGGCGTGGCTCACTTGACCTGTTCCACGAGTTTCGACACAACGTCGTCCGCAACGTTTCGGAAGATTCCTTCCCATGCGCCTGCCCGACAGCGGCGCTGCGCTCCACTGTCGGGCAGTACGGTTCACCACAGGGCTAGAACGCGGTCTCGGCAAGGACGCTTTCATAGATCGAGAGATCGCCCGAGGAGAAGCAGCAGAAAAACACCTCTCGAATCACGGAGTGGGTTTGCACTGCGCTGCGCACTGTCGATATTGCGACTCTCGCCGCGAGTTCGACGGGGTAGCCGTAGATTCCGGTGCTGATGCCCGGGAAAGCAAGCGAGTCAATGCAGTTCAGCGCTGCAAGCTCCATGCAGCGACGATAGCACGACGCGAGGAGAGAGGGTTCGTCATGTTCGCCGCCGCGCCACACCGGGCCGACGGTGTGAATGACGTGGCGAGCGGGCAGGTTGTAGCCGCGTGTCAGCTTCGCATCGCCAGTCCGGCACCCGCCCAACAAGCGGCACTCGTGAACAAGACCCGGGCCGGCGGCGCGGTGGATTGCGCCATCCACGCCGCCGCCGCCGAGCAGCGACGAGTTCGCCGCATTGACGATTGCACCAACCTCAAGCGTGGTGATGTCTGCTCTCAGTGCGCGAAGGGTCGGTGACATTGCCATGGCGGTCGGAATTCCAGTTCAGGCCGCGGCCCGTCAGGGACGCCGGTCAGCTGCGAATGGCTGGCCAACGACCGCAGCATCCGCTTGCTGATCCCGCCCGGCCCTACGCAAGACCGAGCGACCTGAGGAACAGCCAGGCCGGAGTCTGCAGCGCATGGGCAACATAGACTGCCACCAGCCCGAATGCGAGGGGCGAACCGGCAATGGCAGCGGTGTAAGAGCAAATTAGTAATGTCCGCTTTCGGCAAGGTAGAAATGTCCGCATG
>ERZ761607.5723-NODE-5723-length-10033-cov-9.121668_pt1 | contig 10033 bp, 14 predicted proteins | sample MGYA00511164_ERZ761607 | MGnify/ENA primary metagenome ERZ761607 (study PRJEB28899, sample SAMN02445080) | bioreactor sludge metagenome | biome: EBPR sludge | place: Australia: Brisbane, Thorneside Wastewater Treatment Plant | collected 2011-06-22 ...
TTTTCAAGGCGGCGCGCTCGCCAAAAACCGGAGTTTTCGGTCAGGCACTATATATGCTCCGCAACGCTTACGTTCGGTAGCGTACAGACGCACCCAGGCGTTCCGCGATGCCCGAACGCTGTGCGGCGTGGAAGAAGCCAATACCCTGCTCGATTGCGCCTATGTTCGCTGGCAGACAGACAGCCAAAGCCGTTGTGCGTAATCTCGGGCAAGTGATTCGCGCCCGAACATCTGCAGTATCTGCAGCGCGGTCTTGGCGAGAAGAACCAAGAGATCATTGCCTGGATCGGGCGAAGACGTGCTTCGGCAAGTCGCGAGCCGTGGTCGACCAGGCATGACCTCTCCGAAGCACAATGTTCGACAAAGAGGTAAGCCCATGAAAACGATTCAGAGATTTAGGTTCAGCGCACTCGCCGCAGCCGTTCTGTTCGGCCTCGGTGGTTGTTCCGGAATGTCGTCGCAGGACAAGAACACTGCCATCGGCGCCGGTGCCGGTGCCGTAGGAGGCGCCGTTCTTACGGGCGGCAGCGCGGTCGGAACCGTCGGCGGCGCGGTTGTCGGCGGCGTGATCGGTCACGAAGTCAGCAAGTGATGCGAAGCGTGATGCGCCTGGCCTTCCCGGCAGATGCCTCGCGCCCGCTGGTTGCTCCAATTTCCGCAGTCGACGCGACTCTCATGGTCACTGCTACTGCGAGGCAATCAAACTACCAGGAGAAATCAGAGATGAAACTCGGCGGATCAATCAGCGCAGCCTTGCTCATGAGCGCGCTGCTCATCGCACTACCGGGCTGCCAGAAGCAGGAAGGCCCGGCAGAGAAAGCGGGCAAGGAAATCGACAAGACGATGGAGAAAGCAGGACAGCAGGTCGAGAAGGCCGGTGATGCCGTCCAGGACGCTGCCAAAGGCGACAAGAAATAGGATGTCGCAAGCGCGCGCGACCGCTCGTCGCGCCACCGAACGTATCGCAACGTCCCTGCTCTGGGTTAGCGGGAGCGCTGGGCGACCGAGGTCCACCAGCGCCCGTTCCACAGCAAGCGACATCGAGCCGGCGCGGGACAGGCTATGAAGACTGCTCCGACCACCGTGCTTCTCGTCGATGACGATCCCGCCGATGCTCGACCGGTCGACGCCGGGGTTGTAAGCGGAAACCGCCGAAAATTCGGTCACCCGAACTCCAGCCGCGCCACGAGCGCATCCAGGTCGATCCCCTTGCCGTTACCGAGGAAGGTGCGGTGCCCATGCAGCAGGATGTGCCGCCAGGCTGCCGGCGAAATGTGCGTGATCAGCGCCAGTGTCCTGGCCTTGCCGCTGGCCTCGGTCCTCGTCAGCAGCCGTGACAGGATGGCCGAGTCGTCGTGGATGATTGCGTTGGCGATCAGGCATGCGTACTGGTTGCTGATCTCGATTTCGATCTCAGTGCGCCCGGTCAAGTCCTTCTTTCCGCCGACCCGCAAGAAGTATATTCACCGCTATGTACGCTGCCGCACAGAGTGCTGAGTCCGTAAAGTGACATGGTTTGTTGCTACGAAGAAGCCAAGGCGCTTCGCATGTTATTCCCGGTTTGCGGATGAGAGATGAAAGTTAGCAACGTCCTTCCAAATGTCGGCAGCGTCCTATCGGTGCGTGGCAGCGTTGTGGATGTACGCTTCGACGGACGTTTGCCGCCGATTCATTCCGTGCTGCGCACGGGAGACGACAAGCAGATCGTTATCGAAGTGCAGACGCAGCGTGATGCGCATCACGTACGCGGCATTGCCTTGACACCGACGCAAGGTCTGGCCCGTGGTATGGCAGTGGAAGACACGGGCGGGCCGCTGCAGGCGCCCGTCGGCAAGACAATTCTCTCGCGTATGTTCGACGTATTCGGCAACGCCATTGATCGCGAAGGGGCCTTGTCCGATGTCGAGTGGCGCTCGGTACACCGATCGCCGCCGCCGCTGGCACGCCGCTCGACCAAATCGGAAATTTTCGAGACGGGCATCAAGGTCATCGACGTGCTGATGCCGCTTGAGCGCGGTGGCAAGGCCGGGCTGTTTGGCGGCGCGGGCGTGGGCAAGACGGTATTGCTGACGGAAATGATCCATAACATGATCGGGCATCACGACGGAGTCAGCATTTTTTGCGGCATCGGCGAGCGCTGTCGCGAAGGCGAAGAGCTCTACCGTGACATGAAAGCGGCAGGCGTGCTGCCGAACATGGTGATGGTCTTTGGACAGATGAACGAACCGCCGGGCAGCCGCTTTCGCGTCGGCCATGCCGCGCTGACCATGGCCGAATATTTCCGCGACGACGAGCATCGCGACGTGCTGCTGCTGGTCGACAATATCTTTCGCTTTATCCAGGCCGGCATGGAAGTGTCCGGTTTGATGGGGCAAATGCCGTCCCGTCTCGGTTATCAGCCGACCATGGGCACCGAACTGGCCGGACTGGAAGAGCGCATCGCCAACACCGACACCGGCGCCATCACCTCGATCCAGGCGGTCTATGTGCCGGCGGACGATTTCACCGATCCGGCGGCGGTGCATACCTTCGCCCATCTTTCCGCCTCCATCGTGCTCTCGCGCAAGCGCGCCAGCGAGGGGCTTTTTCCGGCCATTGATCCGCTGCAGTCCAGTTCGCGTATGGCGACGCCGGGCATCGTCGGCGAACGCCACTATGCCCTGGCACAGGAAGTCCGCCAGACGCTGGCGCAGTATGCCGAACTCAAGGACATCATTGCGATGCTCGGCCTCGAACAGCTTTCGCCGGTGGATCGCCAAGTGGTCGCTCGCGCCCGCCGTCTTGAGCGCTTTCTGACCCAGCCTTTTTTCACGACCGAACAGTTCACCAATCTGAAAGGAAAACTTGTCAGCCTGAAGGACGCGCTGGATGGTTGCGAACGCATCCTGAGCGATGAATTCAAGGACACCCCGGAAAGCGCGTTTTACATGATCGGCAAGATCGATGAAGCGAAGAAAACGGCTGCCCCCGAGCAACCCGCAAAGAAAGTCGACGGCAAACCCGCCGCCGCGGCCAAGCCCGATTCAATACCCGAAGCAACTGCAGTCGCCCATGAATCTTAAGATCCTGCTGCCGTTCGAGGTATTCGACGAAAAGACCGGTGTGTCGCAGATCGTCGCGGAAACGCGCCGGGGTTCGTTCGGGCTTCTGCCACAGCGGCTCGACTGCGTGGCGGTACTGGTGCCCGGAATCCTGACTTATGAGACCGAAGCCGGCGATGAAATCTTTGTCGCCGTCGATGAAGGCGTGCTGGTCAAGACCGGCACGGAGGTGCTGGTTTCGGTACGCCGCGCCGTGGGCGGAAAGGACCTCGGTCAACTACGCACGGCGGTCGAGAAGGAGTTTCTGACAGTTGACGAGCAGGAGCAGAGCGTACGTACTGTCATGGCAAAACTGGAAAGCGGATTTCTGCACCGCTTCGCAGCCTTTCAACATGATTGACGAAGCCACCGGCAAGGCATCGAAAAGCGCTTCAGCCTTCGCCGACAAGGTAGGCACCAAGGCGGCGCGCAAGCTCAAGGCACGGCGCAACGCCGCGCCGGGCGTCTGGTTCGGGCTGGGCATGATGGGCCTGGTCGGCTGGTCGGTGGCCGTACCGACCTTGCTCGGCGCGGCAATCGGACTGTGGGTGGACCAACACCACCCGGGTCAGCATTCCTGGACGCTGGCCTTGTTGATGGCGGGGCTCGCGATCGGGTGCCTGAATGCCTGGCACTGGGTAGACAAGGAAGACAAGGCGATGCGCGAAGAACCGGAAGATGACGATGAATGACATCCTCGCATTGGCGCTGGCCGGCATGGCAGGTTTTGCACTCGGCGCGGTTTTCTTCGGCGGCCTGTGGTGGACGGTACAAAGAGCCGTTTCATCGCGACGACCGGCGCTGCTCTTCCTCGGCAGCCTGCTATTGCGTATGAGCATAGCGCTGGCGGGGTTTTATGCGGTTGGTCGCGCCGATTGGCAGCGCTTGCTGGCGTGTTTGTTCGGCTTTGTCGTCGTGCGTTTCATCGCGGTGCGCTTGACTCGCCCACAGGTCGAACGGGAAAACCAGCGTGTACGGGAGATGAGCCATGCGTCTTAGTCCCGACGAAATCATTTTCTGGCAGCACGGATTCTTGAAGCTCAATGGCACGATCGTGTTCACCTGGGGGCTGATGCTGCTGCTGACCGTCGGCTCCCTGTTGATCACGCGCAAGCTTTCCAGCGGGCTGAAACGCTCGCGCTGGCAGAACTTTCTTGAAATCGTCGTCACCGGCATCGAAGAACAGATTGAAGATGTCGGCCTGTCGCAGGCGCGGAAATTTCTTCCCTTTCTCGGCACCTTGTTCCTGTTTGTCGCCAGCGCTGCACTGTGCACCGTCATTCCCGGCTACGAGCCGCCGACCGCTTCGCTGTCGACCACGGCGGCGCTGGCGCTGTGCGTGCTGGTGGCGGTACCGCTGTTCGGCATCGAAGACCAGGGCCTGGGCGGCTACCTCGAGTCCTACATCGAGCCAACGGTGATCATGCTGCCGTTCAACATTATCAGTGAAATCTCGCGCACTCTGGCACTGGCGGTGCGCCTGTTCGGCAACATGATGAGCGGCTCGATGATCATTGCCATCCTGCTGACCATCACGCCATTCATTTTCCCGGTCTTGATGACCCTGCTCGGCCTGCTTACCGGCATGGTGCAGGCCTACATTTTCAGCATTCTGGCCGCCGTCTACATCGCGGCCGCGATGCACGTTCGCAAGCCACGAATCGCTGCGCAACCCGCGCCTTGAACCAAGCATTACCAAAGAGAGCAAAGGAAGATCCATGGACAGCATGACCATCATTGCAGTGGCATCGATCATCACCGCCGGCATCACCATCGCCATCGGGGTCATCGGACCTTCGCTTGGTGAAGGCCGGGCGGTTGCCACCGCGCTCAGCTCGCTGGCGCAGCAGCCCGACGCCTCCGCCACCATCACCCGAACGCTGTTTGTCGGTCTGGCGATGATCGAATCCACGGCCATCTATTGCTTCGTGGTCTCGATGATCCTCATTTTCGCCAACCCGTTCTGGAATCACGTCATCGCCCAGAGCGCGGGAAAGTAAGCCATGTTGATCGACTGGTTCACCGTCGGCGCGCAAGCGCTCAACTTCCTCATCCTGGTGTGGTTGATGAAGCGCTTTCTTTACCAGCCGATTCTTCACGCCATCGATGCCCGCGAGAAGCGGATCGCCGCAAAACTCGGCGACGCCGCTAAGAAAGAAGCCGAGGCAAAAAATGAGCGCGATACGTTCCTGCACAAGAACGACGAGTTCGACCAGCAGCGCGCCGCCCTGTTGACCAAGGCGACCGAAGAGGCGAAGACAGAACGCCAGCGCCTGTTCGACGAGGCGCGCAAGGCTGCCGATTCATTGAGCGCCAAGCGACACGAAACACTGCTCAGCGACGCGCGCAACCTGAGCAAGGCCATCAGTCGCAAAACACAGGACGAGGTGTTTGCCATCGCGCGAAAAGCGCTTTCCGATCTTGCCGGCGCAAGTCTGGAGGAACGCATGGGCGACATCTTCATCGACCGTCTGCGGGCGGTGTCCGACGAGGCAAAGGCAGCTTTCGCCAAGGCGCTCAAGACGGACTCCGAGCAAGCGTCATTGCGCAGCGCGTTTGACCTGGCCGAGGGTCAGCAGGCGAAGATACAAAAAGCGATCAATGAGACCTTCTTGGCGGATATCCACGTCCGCTTCGAAACCGCGCCGGACCTGGTCAGCGGCGTCGAACTCGACGCCGGCGGGCAAAAAATAGCGTGGACTATCGCCGATTACCTCGCCGCGCTGGAACAGAGCGTGGGCGAACTGCTGCAAGAAAAGGACCAGCCCGAAGTCAAACCCGAGGTCAAAGCGAAACCCGCGCCGAAACGATCGAAGCCCGCACCGAGGCCGCAATGACTTCGGGACCCGAGACATTGCAGAGCGTATTCGACCGGACCTTTGCCGACCTTGGCAAGGCGCGGGAAGCCTTCGAGGCGCAGCTGACCCCGCGCGAGAGCGGCACCGTCAGCAGTGTTTCCACCGGCGTCGCTCACGTCTCCGGCCTGCCCGGCGCCGGCTTCGAGGAATTGCTGAAGTTTCCACGCGGCATTTTCGGCATTGCCTTCAACGTCGATGAGGACGACATTGGTGTCGTCCTGCTCGGCGACTACGCGAAGCTGCAAGCAGGCGACGCGGTCGAACGCACGGGCCGGGTGATGGATGTGGTGGTGGGTGACGCACTGCTCGGCCGCGTCATCACTCCGCTCGGCCAGCCTCTCGACGGCAAGGGAGCGATAGCGGAGAGCGCACGCCTGCCGATCGAACGCCCCGCGGCGGCGATCATGGATCGCGCGCCCGTAACCGTACCGCTGCAGACCGGGCTCAAGGTGGTCGATGCGCTGATTCCGATCGGGCAAGGTCAACGCGAGCTGATCCTCGGCGACCGCCGCACCGGCAAGACCGCGATCGCGCTCGACACCATCCTCAACCAGCGCGGCCGCGACATCCTGTGTGTCTATTGCGCCATCGGCCAGCGCGCTTCCGCCGTGGCCAAGCTTGTTGCCAACCTGCAGGAACAGGGCGCGATGGACTACACCGTCGTGGTCGTCACCGAGGGCAACGACCCACCCGGCCTCGCCTACATCGCACCTTACGCCGCGACCAGCATCGCCGAGCATTTCATGGAAGCGGGACGCGACGTGCTGATCGTCTATGACGACCTCACCCACCATGCCCGTGCGTATCGCGAGCTCTCGCTACTGCTGCGCCGCCCCCCCGGCCGTGAGGCTTTTCCCGGTGACATCTTCTATATCCATTCGCGGCTGCTGGAACGGGCGACGCATCTCTCCCAGGAACGCGGCGGCGGCTCGCTCACTGCCCTGCCGATCATCGAGACCGAAGCGCAAAATATTTCCGCCTATATTCCGACCAATCTCATTTCGATTACCGACGGGCAGATCTATCTTTCGCCGTCACTGTTCGAGCTGGGCGTGTTGCCCGCTGTCGATGTGGCGAAATCTGTATCACGCGTCGGCGGCAAGGCACAACGCGCCGTTTACCGCGCTGTGGCGGGCGACCTCAAGCTTGCCTATGCGCAGTTCGAGGAACTCGAAACGTTTTCCCGCTTTGGCGCCCGCCTCGATGACGACACGCGCAAGACTCTCGAGCACGGCAAGCGCATCCGCTCCTGTCTGCAGCAGCCGGAATTCGCCCCAGTGCCCGTGCCCGCCCAGATCGCCGTCCTGCTGGCACTGAGTGCAAAACTGTTCGACACCGTGCCGCTGGAAAAATTGAAGGATGCCGAAAACGCCGCCCAGGCGGCGGCCGCGAAGATTCCGGCAGAGGTCTCTGCGCGCTTCGACACCGCCGACAAGCTAAGCGATGAAGATCGCCAGGCCATCATCGACATCGCCCGCCAGGCGCTTGCCCCCTTCCAGCCCGCGCCAGAATCACCACCGGAAAGCGAACCCAAGCCCGCAGATGAAAGGTAGCGACTAGCCGACCGGTAGCGCAGCATTCATCATCGCGACAGGAATAAAACCCATGCAGATAGAAGTCAATGGCGCCCACAACATCGAAGGTCACGAGGCGTTGTCCGCCTGGGCCAGCGATGCAGTGAAGACCGGGCTGAATAGACAAAGTGAGCACATCACGCGGGTGGAGGTTCACCTCAGCGATGAAAACGGCGGCAAGAGCGGACCCAACGACAAGCGCTGCACGATGGAAGCCCGCCTTGGCGGTTGTGCACCGATGGCAGTCACGCATCACGCGTCGACTCTGAGAGAGGCGACCGCAGGTGCACTGGAAAAATTGACCAGGGTGATCGACACTACGCTTGGCAAGCAGCGCAATCAAAAGCGGCATCCGGCCGATTTGTCCCGACCCGGATCGACGCTTGCGGAGGAGTAATGAGCGATACCACCGCGAGTCTGCGCCGTAAGATCGACAGCGCCGGAGAACTGCAGTCCGTCGTGCGCACCATGAAGGCCCTGGCCGCATCCAGCATCAGCCAGTACGAGCAATCGGTGCATGCTCTGGGCGACTACCACCGGACAGTGGAACTGGGCCTGAGCATCCTCTTCCGCAAGAGTGCTCGGGCCGCGGCGGTACCCGCACGCAAAGGCCACGCCGATACGGCCACCGTGGGTGCAATCGTTTTCGGTTCCGATCAGGGCCTGGTGGGGCGCTTCAATGACGTGGTAGCGGATTTCGCGCTAACAAAGCTGGCCGCGCTGCCCGGCAAGCCTCAGGTCTGGGCGGTCGGTGAGCGCGTATACGGGCGTCTGTCGGACGCCGGACTAACGCCAGCAGGCGGCTTTCCCGTGCCGACTTCGATTGGCGGCATTACCCCGCTGGCAGGGCAGATACTGGTCGAGAGCGAGGCGCACCACGACGCGGATGACGGCGGCGAACTTCACCTGTTCTACAACCGCCCGATCGCCGGCGCGGCCTTCGAACCCGTCACCCAGCGCCTGCTGCCGCTGGACGACACCTGGCGGCGCGATCTGGCCGAATTGCCGTGGCCGACCAGGAATCTGCCCGAGGTACTCGGAGACCAGGGCGACAACACGGCGACCCTGCGCGCGCTGATCCGCGAATATCTCTTCGTCTCGCTGTTCCGGGCCTGCGCCGAATCCCTTGCCAGCGAAAACGCCAGCCGACTGGCGGCGATGCAGCGCGCTGACAAGAATATCGATGAATTGCTGGCAACGTTCAACGGCAGCTTCCACCGCCTTCGTCAAAGCAGTATCGACGAAGAATTGTTCGATGTGACCTCCGGATTTGAAGCCTTATCGACAGAAAAGTAGCTTCAGGGCGGACCTTGAAGGAGCAGAGAAAACCATGACTACCGAAATCGATTCCAGTGATTTCCGCGTGCCGGAAGGAAGACCGGTCAATCTCAAAAAATGGCCGACGCTCGTAGAGCCCGTGTACAAGTCGAAGAAGACCTACGCCAAGCAACTCGAGGAACACGTGGAGGAGCTAAACACCCTGCAACGTGTTCATTTCGCCTCCAACCGCTATGCGGTGCTGCTGATCTTCCAGGCGATGGACGCCGCCGGCAAGGACGGCGCCATCCGCCACGTGATGTCCGGCGTCAATCCGCAGGGATGCCAGGTGTTCAGCTTCAGGCACCCGAGCGCGATCGAGCTGGATCACGACTTTCTCTGGCGCACCACGCGATCCCTGCCCGAGCGCGGGCGGATTGGCATCTTCAATCGTTCCTACTACGAGGAAGTGTTGATCGTTCGCGTGCATCCGGAGATTCTGCTCGGTCAACGGCTGCCGGAAGGAATCATCGAGGAGAAGGCGACCTGGCAGGATCGCTATCGCTCGATAGTGGACCTGGAGAACCATCTCTATCGAAACGGTACCCGGGTCATCAAGTTCTTTCTTCACCTGTCGAAGGAAGAGCAGCGCAAGCGCTTTCTCGAACGCATCGATGATCCGGACAAGAACTGGAAATTCAGCGTCGCCGACATCGAAGAAAGAAAGTACTGGGATCAGTACATGCAGGCTTACGAGGCATGCCTTGGCGCAACAAGCACGGAACAGGCGCCGTGGTACGTGGTTCCCGCCGACGACAAGAAGAACGCCCGGCTGATCGTTTCCCGCGTTGTTCTGGATACCTTCAAGGCGCTCAAAATGGATTACCCAGAAACCGACGCGGGACGAAGGACAGAGCTGTTGTCGATTCGCGACCAGTTGATCGAGGAAAGCCCAGGCAGCAAATGATCCCGGCCAGGTCGGCATGGTTGAAGGCAGCAGGTTGCTGGCCATGCGATGTCGCATGAGTGCAGGCGAACGACCGAAAGAGAAATCTAACGCCCCAAGTGACTGGCACATTGTCCTTCAGTGAGCGCTCCAGCCGTTCCAGAAACGGCAATCCACGCTGGCGCAGGAAAACCGGGTTGTCGGTTTCTGCTTCCTCGTCGCCATTTTCCGGGTCACGGTGTATTGCCTCGTCCGCGTCTATGCCCAATGCTCCCAACCTAACGCGCCATTGTCATGAGTCGATCAGCAAACCGCGAA
>ERZ761607.5726-NODE-5726-length-10030-cov-5.432782_pt1 | contig 10030 bp, 11 predicted proteins | sample MGYA00511164_ERZ761607 | MGnify/ENA primary metagenome ERZ761607 (study PRJEB28899, sample SAMN02445080) | bioreactor sludge metagenome | biome: EBPR sludge | place: Australia: Brisbane, Thorneside Wastewater Treatment Plant | collected 2011-06-22 ...
GTAGATGGCGTCCTTCTCGAGCATGCAGGCCCACATCTCCTCATGCCCCATCATCACCACATCGATCACCCGCTGCTGCTCGAACGCGAACTGGTCCTGACGCAGGTAGGCCATCCGTTCGTGCGTGTCTTTCGAGATGTTGCCGGCCGTCGGGTCGAGTTCCCCGGCGAGTATCTTCATGAAGGTCGACTTGCCGGAGCCATTGGCGCCGATCAGTCCGTAGCGATAAGCTTCGCCGAACTTGACCGAGACATTTTCGAAGAGGGGCTTGGCCCCGAACTGCATGGTGATGTTGTTGGCGACGAGCACGAAGAAACCTCGGTGAAATCATCAGGTTGCAAAAGGGTGTCATTGTACCCCAGGGGCCGTCGCCGTGCCTGCCGGCGGCCTACCTGGGGATCTGCTGCGCAGTGCCTGGTTTGGGCCGGGCGAGGAAGGTGAGAGCGGTCGGGTCGGCAAACCATTCGAGATTGACGCCGTCGATCACGATCACCACCGGCACCTCGAAGGTCCTGCCGGCCTGCACTATGGTGGCGATGGCATCGACCTTCTTGTCCTCGCTGCCGGTGACCCGGACGCTGACGACCTCGATGGCCTGATCCTTGTACTCCGGGTGGGTACGAAAATACTTCTGCATCGAGGTGCGGGCGAGTTCCCCGGCTTGTTCGGGCGGCGGGAAGCAGCCGGCCAGCATGAGCACGGCACAGAGCAGCGAGGCTGGTAGCGGGATCCTTGTCATGAACACAGAGTACTCTCCTGATGGCTGATCACAACCAGGGCTGGAGTGTGACCGAAAACGCTGCCGGATGCCATCCCGCCGTTCCGGCCAGGCAGTCGCCTGCGGGTTCGGCGACCTTCAGCCGATGCGGCCTGGCTGGGTGTCGAGCAGGGTGTCGAGTTCGCGCCAGAGTGGTTCGCAAAGGCCCGCGCGGTAGGCCGCGCTGCGGAAGGCGGGGTGTTCCTGCCGGTACACCTCCCACAACGCGTGTCGTTGGTCCGCCAGGCAGCTGCTGACGTTGGCCAGGCGATCGGCGACCTTGACCACCAGCGCCAGCTCGGCTGGTCCTGTGACCCTGGACAGGCGGGCGTAGGTGCCCGCCTTGCGCTCGGCACGGCTGGCCCCCGGCGCGTCGGTGAGCAGGCTGACGCATTCGCCGACCAGTGGCCCGAAGTGCTCGCGTACCTCACCTTCGGTGACGGTGGTGTCTTCGACCACGTCATGCAGGTAGCCGATGACCTGCGCGTCCGGACCATAGGGCGAGAGCAAGGCGACGACCGCCTCGAGATGATAGGCGTAAGGGCGGTTGCCATACCTTTGTTCGCCGTGCGCGCTGAGGGCGAAGGCGCGCGCCTCAGCGAGCATGGGGTTTTTCCTGCCGCAGGTCGCTGGCCGTGCTGCCGCCCGGCTGCGTCGCTTCGGCGGCAGCCGGGCGGCAAGCCGCCAGTAGCGCGCCGAGGCCTTCCCACTGTTGGCGCCAGAATCCGCTGCGTGCCGCATCGGCCGGCAGGGGGCCGTCGGCGAGGCCGCACGGGGGCATCGCCCGGCCGCGGTACTGGGTGCCGAACAACTGGTCCCAGAGCGGAAAGAGGACGGCGAAATTGCAGCCATGGCGGTATTGCTCGCCGGTTGGCAGGTGCAGTGCATGGTGCCAGCGGTGGTAGCGCGGGCTGACCAGCAGCAGTTCGCCGATCCGTCCGAAAGACAGACGTGCATTGACGTGCGACAGGTTCTCGATCGTCTTGACGGCGATCAGCAGACCGACGAAATGACCCGGTGGTACGCCGATCAACAGTGCGACGGTGGCGAACCAGAAGCCGCCGATCAGGTCGTCGAGCACATGGTTGCGGCTGTCGGTCCACAGCGTCATCTGGCGCTGGCTATGGTGAATCGCGTGCAGCGCCCACCACCAGCGGAAGCTGTGCGACAGGCGGTGGCGCCAGTATTCGGCAAAGTCGAGGAGGGCGAGATAGATCAGGAAACTCGCCAGGGGCTTCGTTTCCAGCGCCGGAAAGAGATCTTCCAGTTGTGGGGGGATGATGTCGTTCAGGCGCAGCCAACTGTCGATACTGCCGAACAGCGGAGCCAGCACCGCGAAGACGAGGAGCGGGATGATGCCCAGCCGGTCGAGCAGTGAATAGGTGACGTCCACCCGCACCGGCTTGCGGTCCGGCCAGACCTCGATCGGTCGCAGTGCCTCGAGTGGGCGCAACAGCAGATAGGCTGCACTGATCTGCAGCACGCCGCAGAGGAAGAGCTCGACACCGTCGAAAGCCATCTCGATGTAGCTGCCCAGCCCGAGGACGAGCAGTGGCGGCTGGACGACACGATCGAGCAACCAGCCCTGCAATTGCACAAAGGCTTCGATCAGGGCGTTGATCATGGCTGTGCGCGCCGGGTGGCGAAGCAGAAGCCCTTGCTCTTGAGGCCGGCGATCAGGGGATCGAGCATCGGTGCGAAGGGGTCCTGGCGCGACCAGATGCCGAGATGCGCCATGATGATGTCGCCATCCTTGAGGTGATCGAGCGCGCGCTGCAAGAGCAGCGCATTGGGGTAGGTCGTGGATGGCAGCTCGTCACCGAGGAAACCGGCGGCCGCCCAGCCGACGTGACGATAACCGCAGGACTGCGCCGCCGCCAGGGTGTTGGCCGTCGTGCGACCGCCCGGTGCCCGCCAGAGCGGGTCGAGCCGGCGCCCGGTGAGTTCCTGAAAGCGTGTGTCGGGGCGCTGCAACTCGGCGCAGACGGCCGCCGCGTCCATGCTTTCGATGCCGCCCTCCGGCAGCCGGTAGCGCACCAGCGTACCGTGGTCTTCGCGGAAACTGCCGTGTCGCCAGGTGTGGCTACCGAAGGCATGCCCCTCGGCAACGCGGGCTTGCCAGTAGGACGCCCAACTGGCATCGAGGGCATGATCGCCGCGGCTGGTTTTTTCCTGGGCCAGGAAGAACGTCGCCTTGACCCCATGCCTGGAGAGTGTTTCGGCAATCAGTTCGGCGTGGCGCATGTTGCCGGTGTCGAAGGTGAGATAGAGTGTCCCCTTGCAGGCAGCGGCTGGCTCGGCGGGTGCGGCAGTCGCCAGGCTGATGGCCGCCAGACCCGGCGCCAGGAACAGGCGGCGAAGGCCGAGGCTCATCGCAGACCGGCGTGGTTGAGGAAGAAGACGCCGTGCGGCGAGCTGCCGACCGGGATCGACAGTTTGAGTCGTTTGTTGACCAGATCCACGACCTGCACCTTGCGCGCGAAGCGGGCAGTCGCCCAAAGCTCCTTGCCGTCGGCACGAACCGTCATGTCGTCCGGCCCGCCAGGCACCTCGTACTGTTCGACCACCGTCATCGTCTGCGTGTCGAGCAGCGAAATGCTGCCGTCGACCGTGCGGTTGGAGACATAGAAGTGGCGGCCGTCGCCTTTCGGCTGCAGATTGTGCGCTGCCTTCCCGGTAGGGACCTTCCTGATGCTCTGGCGGCTGCGCCATTCGATGACTTCGACCACTCCCTCGCCCATGCTGGCGACCAGCAGGTAGCGGTTGTCCGGCGACATGACGATGCCCGCCGGGGTTGTCGCGACCGGCATGACCCAGGCAATCTTCTGCGTCGGCAGGCTGATCGCCATGACCTCGTTGGAGTCCTGGAGGGTGACGAAGACGAACTGGCTGGCGTCGTCGAAAGCGAGGTGTGAGGGAGTTTTCGGTGCGGGCAGTCGGGCGATCAGGCTGAAGTCCGTCGGGTCATAGATATCGACCCGGTCGAGGCGCAGCGAAGTGGCGACGAACCACTTGCGATTTGGCGAGTAACCCAACTGATACGGATCCGAGATGTTGCGTACGCGCTTCTGCTCCTGCCCGGTCAACGGGTCGAAGAAGACCAGTTGGTTGGCGGCCGCGCAGGCGACGACCAGCGACTTGTCGTCGGGCGTCGGCATCAGGTGGTGCGGTTCCTTGCATACGTTGACCTTACCGGTCACCTGGTAACTGTCGGTATCGATCAGACTGACCGTCCCATCAGCCGAGTTGAGGGCAATCGCCAGACCGGCCTGGGTGGCCGGGTGAGCGCCAAGCAGCAGCATGAAGGCGAGGCATCGTGCAGTGCGCAGGAGGATTCCGGGGGGACGGTGGTGGGGCATCGTGTCAGCCAGGAACGGGTTGGGAACGAGAGCAGGCAGCTTTTGCCGAGCCGATCGCTCGGCCTGGCTCGCCTGCCTGTGGTTATCGGCTGTTGTTGGGCAGCGCATCGGTCGGGAAGCGATTGTGCGATCTGCCTCTTACGCCAAACTGACCAGATCTGGATCGGTGAAGTGTTCGAGCAGAATTCGCCGTACGCGATCCTGCCACAGACCGGCAAAGAGCTCAATCGTCGCCGGCTCGGCGTCGCCGGCCAGCACCGTCTGCAAGAGGCCCGGGAGGCGGGGATCTGCGGGAACCTCTTCGAGTTGCAGCGAGGCGTTGAGGCTCTGCCCGTTGTCCAGTCGGGTAAAGCGGATCTGACCCGGCAGATCCGTTCCGAAGTGGAGTAGTTCGCGCCGCGCGAAACGGCCGGCCAGGCCCTTGAAGCCGCCGCTTCCGGCAGCCCCGGTGAGCAACCCGACGACCGCCGCCGTCACGCCGCTGACGCCGCTTTCCAGTGCCGCGCGGAAGTCGACCGCGATCTCGCCGCGGGCAGGTAGTTCGTCCGGATAGAGTGCCCGCAGTACACGGCTGGTGAGCAGGTAGGCGCCCGCTACGGTCGGGCAGGAGTGGCCGGTCAGCCTGACGGCATCGACATAGCCGTACTCGATCAGCCCGCCTTGCGCCGCGCCAAGGAATGCGGCCAGGCGATCGCGCATGACGATCGTCGGCACCTGCGAGAAAAAGGCCGGAAAGTTCAAATGATCAGCTTCTCTTCTGGATCAACTCGATCTTGTAGCCGTCGGGATCCTCGACGAAGGCGATCACCGTCGTGCCGTGTTTCATCGGGCCGGCCTCGCGCACCACCTTGCCGCCACGCGCCTTGATCTGCTCGCAGGCGGCATAGGCGTCGGGGACTTCGATCGCCACATGGCCGAAGCCGCCACCAAGCTCGTAGGACGGGGTATCCCAGTTGTGTGTCAGTTCGAGCGCCGCTTCTTGCGCTTCCGGGCCGTAGCCGACAAAGGCCAGTGTGAAGCGGCCCGCCGGGTAATCCTGGCGGCGCAACTCGCGCATGCCGAGCACTTCGGTGTAAAAGGCCAGCGAGCGGTCGAGATCGCCGACACGCAGCATCGTATGCAGGATTCTCATGCTTCTCCTCACCAGTGTGGACAAAGGGCGGCGCGCTGCCGCAATTCGGCGCGCGCCGCCGGGTAATCAGGGTAGAGATCCGCAACGATGGACCAGAAGCGCGGGCCGTGGTTCATTTCGCGCAGGTGCGCCAGTTCGTGCGCCACCACGTAGTCGATCACCGGCAGGGGAAAGTGAAGCAGCCGCCAGTTCAGGCGAATGCCGCTGCGCGTGCTGCAGCTCCCCCAACGCGTGCGTGCCGCCGAGAGGGCAAGCGGTGGCAGGGCGACCCCGAGCCGCGACGCGTAGTGCGCCAGGCGCTGGCTGAACAGCAGGCGGGCGTACTCGCGCCAGGCCTTCTCAAGGACGCGTGGCGCTTCGGTCGGCGAGCGCAGACAGAGGGTGAGCGTTGGTTGCGGGGGCTGCAGATTCCACAGGCAGCGATTGCCACCGATCGCCAGGCGGATGGCGAGCGAATTGCCGAGCCAGGGCAGGTGCACGCCGTCGACGATGGACAGCTTTTCCGGCGGACGGCGGTTGCGCCACTCGTCCAGCTTGCGGCCGATCCATTCGCCGTGCTGCACGATCAGCGACTCGACTTCGCGCAGCGAGGCATGCAGCGGAGCGCCGACGCGCAGGCCGCGGTGATCGATCGACAGGCCAATGGTGTGCCTTCTGCCGCGCCGCAGGACGTAGGATACGCTGTGTTCGCCGAGTGCGATGGTGCGCAAGGTCTCGCTGGTTGCCAGCGGTGGCCGCGTGCTCGAGCGCGCTGCTTCAGGCCGCCACGGCATCGGCGGTGGCCGGGTAGCGGTGCGGTGAGATCCGGCGCATCTCGGATTCGATCCAGGCGGCGGCGAGCGTATTGATTCTGGCGGCCGACTTGCCAGTCGGGTCGATCGCTGGTCCGATGCTCACCGTGATCACTCCCGGCGAGATGGCGAAAACGCTCTTGCGCCAGAATTCGCCGGCGTCGTGCGCCACCGGCACAACCCTGGCGTCGCTGCGCACCGCGAGGTGTGCTCCGCCCGGTTTGTAGCGCGAGGTCTGACCCGGCTCGACGCGGGTTCCTTCGGGGAAAATCACCACCCAGTAACCGGCGGCCAGGCGTTCGGCTCCCTGATCGAAGACCTGCCTGAGCGCATCCTTGGCCGCCGCACGGTTGATCGAGATCATCTTCATCGCCGCCAGACCCCAGCCGAAGAAGGGCACACGCAACAACTCCTTCTTGAGGACGAAGACCAGCGGCGGGAAGATGTCCTGCAGACCGACCGTTTCCCAGGCCGACTGGTGTTTGGCCATGACCACCGATGGCTCGGGCGGAATGTTCTCGCGCCCGAGCACGCGGTAGCGCAGGCCGAGGACGTGCCGGCAGAGTCCCATGAAACCGCTGCGCCAGAGCGCGATGATGCGGTAGCGCACGGTCATCGGGAAGGCGATCGCCAGCGTCACGAGCAGGCCGAACGGCATCGTCAGCAGCCCGACCAGCAACAGGAACAGCGCCGTGCGCAGGGCGGCCATCACGAGCGCAGGATGTGTTCGGCGGCCGCCGCCAGATCGGGAAAGACCAGCGTACCTTCCGGCAGGCCACCGTCGGTTTGCGTCTGCGTTCCCTTGCCGGTCATCACCAACAACGGCAGGGCACCGACTGCGGTAGCCGCCTGCAGGTCGCGCAGCGAATCGCCGACCGCCGGGGTGCCCGGCAGATCGATGTTGAAACAGCCGGCAATCCGCTCGAACATGCCGATCGCCGGCTTGCGGCAATGGCAGCCGGCCTCGATCGGATGCGGGCAAAAGAAGATCGCGTCGATGCGTCCTCCGGCCGCCAGCACGGCGCGGTGCATCTTGTCGTGGATGGCATTGAGCGTGTCCATGTCGAACAGGCCGCGACCGACGCCCGACTGGTTGGTGGCCACCACCACCCGGTAACCGGCCTGATGGAGCTTGGCAATCGCTTCGAGGCTGCCCGGGATGGGGCGCCACTCGGCTGGCGACTTGATGAACTGCTTGGAGTCGTAGTTGATGACCCCGTCGCGATCGAGGATGACGAGTCTCATACGGCCAGCCTGGAAATGTCGGCGACCGCGTTCAACTGCTCGTAGAGCACTTTCAGGAGGCCCAGACGGTTGCCGCGCAGCAGTGGTTCATGCACGTTCACCATCACCTCGTCGAAGAAGCGGTCCACCTCGCTGCGTACCGTGGCGAGCGCCTTGAGTGCGTCGGCATAGTCCTCGTTGGCGACGTGCGAGCGAACCAGTGGCGCCATCAGGACGACGCGCTGGAACAGGGCCTTCTCGGCTTTCTCCTCGAGCAGCGCGATGTCCGGCTCGGGCAGATCTTCGGGCGCTTTCTTCAGGATGTTGCCAATGCGCTTGTTGGCGGCGGCGAGCGCCAGCGATTCGGGAAGCATCTGGAATTCGCGTACCGCCGCCAGCCGGGCGGGGACCAGATCGATGCGGGTCGGCCGCTGCGCCAGTACCGCCTCGATGACGTCGACCGCATGGCCGGCGTCGCGCAGCATGCCGCGCAGGCGGTCGAGCATGAAGAGCAGCAGGTTTTCGTCGACCGGCGCGAGCTTGACTCCCTGCGCCAGCAGCGCCTGGCTTGCGCTACCGATCAGTTCGCCGAGATCGAGCGGCAGCGGCGTTTCCATCAGAATGCGCAGCACCCCGAGTGCGGCGCGGCGCAGACCGAAGGGATCCTTGTCGCCGGTCGGCAGTTGCCCGATGCCGAAGAAGCCGACCAGCGCGTCAAGTTTGTCGGCCAGCGCTGCGGCGCAGGCAATGTTTCCCTCGGGCAGGGCATCGCCGGCGAAACGCGGCCGGTAATGCTGCTCGATGGCGTCGGCCACCACCGGCAGACCGCCTTCGTGCAGCAGGTAATAGCGGCCCATGATGCCCTGCAGTTCCGGGAACTCGCCGACCATGTCGGTGAGCAGGTCGATCTTGGCGAACAGTGCAGCGCGCTCCGCCAGATTGCCGTCGGCGCCGAGCGTCTCGGCGATGCTGCGCGCGACACGGCCCAGACGCTGGGCGCGGTCGCCGAGCGAGCCGAGCTTGTTGTGGTAGACCACCGAGCCGAGTCGAAGCACGCGGTTGGCAAAGCCGGCCTTGCGATCCTGATTGTAAAAAAAGCGGGCGTCCGACAGGCGTGGACGGACGACGCGCTCGTTGCCGCGGATGATGTTGCTGGGGTCGTCGACCGCCATGTTGGCGACGATCAGGAACTTGTTGAGCAGCTTGCCGGCGCGGTCGAGCAGCGGGAAGTATTTCTGGTTCTGCTGCATGGTCAGGATCAGGCATTCCTGCGGTACTTCCAGGTACTCGGCCTCAAACTCGCCGACGTAGACCACCGGCCATTCGACCAGTGCCGTCACTTCGTCGAGCAGGCCGTCTGCCGGATTGATGCGGGCGTCGAGCCGGTGTGCCGCCGCTTCGAGCTGGGTGGCGATTGCCGCGCGGCGTTCGCCGAAAGCGGCGATCACCTTGCCGTCGGCCAGTCGGGCAGGGTAGTCCGCCGGTGTGTCGACGACGATTTCGCCGGCCGACAGGAAGCGGTGCCCCATGGTCGTGCGGCCGCTCGGCAATCCGAGCACTGCGCCGGGGACGACTCGCTTGCCGTGCAGGAGGATCAGGCTGTGTACCGGGCGGACGAACTGGTGCTCGGAATCGCCCCAGCGCATGACTTTCGGGATCGGTAGCTTGCGCACCGCCTGCGCGACGATGTCCGCCAGGTGGGTGGCCAGTTCTTCGCCCTTCTTCTCGCGTCGGGCAACGAAGTATTCGCCCTTGCCGTCGGCCGCCTTGTGGAGTTGGTCAAAGCTGACACCGGCGGCGCGCATGAAGCCTTCGAGCGCCTTGGTCGGCCGGCCCGCCACGTCGAGCGCGCCGGCCAGCGCCGGGCCCTTCTTCTCCAGCACGCGGTCGGGTTGCCGGTCGGCCACCCCGGTGATGGTCAGCGCCAGGCGGCGAGGCGTGGCGTAGGGTGTGCAGATGCTATCGGCTCCGGCAAACTCCTCGGCTCTGAGGGTGGCGAAGACGGTATCGGCAAAGGCCTCGGAGAGCGGTTTCAGTGACTTCGGCGGCAGCTCTTCGGTGCGCAGTTCGATCAGGACGGTTTCTTTCATCTCATGCCACCTCGCCGCCAGTGCCCGCCTTGCACATCGGGAAACCGAGCGCCTGGCGGGAGTCGTGGTAGGCCTGCGCGACTTCGCGCGCCAGGGCGCGTACGCGGCCGATGTAGGCCGCCCGCTCGGTGACCGAGATGGCGCCGCGGGCATCGAGCAGGTTGAAGGTATGCGAGCACTTCATCACCATTTCGTAGCCCGGTAGCGCGAGGCCGGCGGCGATCAGCCGCCGCGCTTCGGACTCGTGCTCGCCGAAGTGGCGGAAGAGCAGTTCGACATTGGCGTGTTCAAAGTTGTACTTCGATTGCTCGACCTCGTTCTGGTGGTACACGTCGCCGTAGGTCACCCGGTAGCCCGGTCCCTCGGCCCATACCAGGTCGAAGACATTCTCCACCCCCTGCAGGTACATCGCCAGGCGCTCGATGCCATAGGTGATCTCGCCGAGTACCGGTTTGCAGGCTAGCGAGCCGACTTCCTGGAAATAGGTGAACTGGGTCACTTCCATGCCGTCCAGCCAGACCTCCCAGCCGAGTCCCCAGGCGCCCAGTGTCGGACTCTCCCAGTCGTCCTCGACAAAGCGGATGTCGTGCTGGGTGGTGTCTATGCCGAGCGCACGCAGCGAGTCGAGGTAGAGGTCCTGGATATTGGCTGGCGAGGGTTTGAGCACGACCTGGTAC
>ERZ761607.5727-NODE-5727-length-10028-cov-3.686153_pt1 | contig 10028 bp, 9 predicted proteins | sample MGYA00511164_ERZ761607 | MGnify/ENA primary metagenome ERZ761607 (study PRJEB28899, sample SAMN02445080) | bioreactor sludge metagenome | biome: EBPR sludge | place: Australia: Brisbane, Thorneside Wastewater Treatment Plant | collected 2011-06-22 ...
GGTGATCAGCTTTGCCCCGCTTGGCAAGGCGACGATCATGAAGGTGGTGGAAAAGTTCGTGCTGCAACTCGAAGCGCAACTGATGGACCGCAACGTCACGTTCGAACTGAGCGAGGCCGCCGCCGCCTGGCTGGGCGACAAGGGCTATGACGACAAGATGGGCGCCCGCCCGCTGGCCCGGGTGATCCAGGAGCATGTCAAGAAACCGCTGGCCGAGGAACTGCTGTTCGGTCGCCTGACCAAGGGGGGCCTCGTGCGCGTCGTGGTGCGTGACGGGCAGATCGTGCTGGAAATCGAGGAAAGCGACAAGCCGCGCATCGCGGGATCGAAGCCGCCGCTTCTGACCGCGGACTGAAACCGGCGCCCTGCGAAGGACAAGGGCCGGGGTGGTGACGCCGCCCCGGCCCTGCCCGTTTGGCGCGCCCTCACCCGTTGGTCGTTGGCACCGCGATCCGCCCGGCGGCCACCGGCACCGCCGCCCCGGCCACGCGCACGCCGACCAGCGCCCCCGCGACCACCAGCGCCGTGACCTCGATGCGCGAGGGGCGCCCCATCTCGACCCCCTGGGTGATGACCACCCGCGTCTCGCCCTCGGCCAGAAGCCCGCGCGCCGCCAGTTCGGCGGCAAAGATCGCGCTGGCCGAACCGGTCGCCGGGTCCTCGGGGATGCCCGCCGTGGGCGAGAACTTCCGCGCCCGGTAGCCGCCCGGGACCGGGACATAGCACCAGGCGCTGTCGACCCCCGCCGCCGCCATCAAGGCCGACCAGGACGGCTCGCTCGGGCGGGCCGCGGCCAGCGCCGCCAGATCCGGCAAGGGCACGAACAGGAACCGCGGCCCGCCCTGCCACAGCGCAGGCCCCGGATGGCCCGCCGCCCCCGGCGCAACCCCGCCCAGCGCGCGCGCGCAGAGCGCCGTGTCGACCATCCCGGGCGCCGCATGCGGCAGGACCGGCGCGGTGAACTCGGCCCGCACGCGCCCCGCCTGCCGCCAGATGCGCACGGGAACCAGCCCCGCTTCCTCTTCCAGCACCAGATCGGTCACGGCATCCGGACCCGGACCCGCCAGCCCGCTCAGGCAGATCGCGCAGCCCAGCGTCGGATGCCCGGCAAAGGGAATTTCCGCCGTGGGGAAGAAGATCCGCACCCGCGCGCGATGCGCCGGATCGCGCGGGGCCATCACAAAGATCGTCTCGGACAGGTTGAATTCGCGGGCCAGCACCAGCATCTGCGCCTCGCTCAACGCATCCGCGCCGTGAACGATGGCCAACGGGTTGCCGACAAAGGGAAGGTCGGTGAACACGTCCCAGATTTCATAGTCCAGCATGCCGAGCCCCCTCAGAATGTCCTGAAAGCCCGAGACAACCACGCCCCCGGCCAGACGAAAAGCCCCTGTCGTCCCCGTGCTCCGACTATCCCCTGGACGCCGCCCCGCGCCGGGCCTGCCGGCGGCACACAGGACAAAGGGCGCGCCCTGCGGCGCGCCCCCTTACTTGCCCGTGATCGGCCCTCAGGCCGCCGAAGCCTCGACCAGCGCGCGCGGCGCGGTGCGGGCGATCTCGATGCGGCGGGGCTTCAGCGCCTCGGGGATCTCGCGGATCAGGTCCACATGCAGCATGCCATCGGCGTGCGTCGCGCCGCTGACGCGCACATGGTCGGCCAGATGGAACCGACGCTCGAAGGCGCGGGTGGCGATGCCGCGGTGCAGATAGGTGCGCCCGGTCTCGTCCTCGGCCTTGCGCGCGGCGATCACCAGCGCGTTCTCCTTCACCTCGACGGTGAGTTCCTCGGCGGTGAACCCGGCGACGGCGACGGTGATGCGATAGGCGTTCTCGTCGGTCTTTTCGATGTTGTAGGGCGGATAGCTGGGCTGCGCGGGCTCGGCCGCCAGGACGCGGTCCATCAGGTCGGCGATGCGGTCAAAGCCCACCGAGGCGCGAAACAGGGGGGTCGGGTCGAAAGCACGCATGTCTGTCATCCTTTTTCCAAGCGATGTCATAGGCTTGCCCGCCGGACAATCCGGCCGGGCGACTGGCACCGAGCCCCGTCTGGGCGCCCGGTCTCCACGATTTGGGAAGCCCCGCGCCCGGTTTCAAGAGCCCCGGCGCACCACGTTCAGGGATTGGCGGGACGCACGAACCGCGCCGAACCGCGCGCGCCCTGCGGCGCCCCCGGCGCCGTGCCCGACACGCCGATCTCGAGCGCGTGCAACAGCGCCGCGACGCGCCCACCCAGCCGGGCGCCCAGCGACACCGGGTCGCGCGTGCCCTCGGCGCGCGCCGAGATGACCGCGACGATACGCATCTCGCCCCCCTCGTCGATCAGCACGGGTGATCCCGACGAGCCATATTCGATCGCGCAAGAGAGCACGGTCACCCCGCGCGGTCGCTGATCCAGCACCCGGCAAAGCTGCTGGATCGAGGGGGTTTCGGCCCGCTCGCGCCCATAGCTGACCACCGCCACCGAGGCCCCCGTCTGCGCCAGCCCCTCGGCCAGGGCAAAGGGCTGCACGCCGGTGGTGCGCACCGGGCGGTCGAGCGCCAGCACGGCGAAATCCTCGGACACGGTTTCCAGTTCGGCGCCGCGGGCAAAGTTGAACCCGGGCCAGATCGCTACCCGGGTCACGTCGCGGATCGCCTCGGCCCGACCGGTGCGCCAGCCGGCCAGGAACTGCAACCGCTCGACCCCCAGACGCTCGCCGGTGCGCGGGTCAAAGAGGCAATGCGCGGCGGTCAGCACGCGGTCCGGGGCAATCAGCGTCGCGGTGCAAAACCCCGCCCCCGCCATGTTCAGCCGCCCGACCGCCTCGAACCCGCGGCTGTCATCGCCGGTCTGGAGCGGCTGCAACCGGCTGTCCTGCGCCTGAACCGGCAGCGCGAGGGCAAGGAACAGGGCGATCAGACGCATGGCGGGCTCCGGCGGGGGTTGGGTCAGCTTGCACGGGAATCGGGCGGAAGTGGGGCACGTCACCGGCGAACGCAGCGGCGCTTTGGGTCCTCGTGGCAAGCAGAGCGGGGATACCGGGTCCCGCGGCCAGCGCGGCGCCCGCGCAAGGTGGGGTTGAACCTCAACCCCGCCCCGCCCGCGTAGGGTGGGGTTTCACCCCACCGCCCCTCGGCGCAGGATCGGCACCGGCTGCGCCAGTTCCTCGCCCGTCAGCGCGCGCGGCTTTGGCCCACCGGTCGCCCAGTCCACCAGTTCGACCGTATGCACCACCGGCACCCCGGTCCCGGACCCGATCTGCATCATGCAGCCGATATTGCCCGCGGCGATCACATCCGGGCTTTTCGCCTCGAGCGTCGCCACCTTGCGCCGCTTCAGCTCGGCCGAAATCTCGGGCTGCATCAGGTTGTAGGTCCCCGCCGAGCCGCAGCACAAATGGCTGTCGGCGGGTTCGACCACCTCGAACCCCAGCCGTTTCAGCACGTCCTTGGGCGCGGTTTTCACCTGCTGGCCGTGTTGCAGGGAACAGGCGGCGTGATAGGCGACGCGCAACGCCTCTGGCGCGTGCCCTTCGGGGCGCAGCGTGGCCAGCACCTCGCTGATGTCCCGGGCCAGCCCGGCCACCGCCGCCGCATCCGCGGCCAGCGGGTCACCCCGGAACATGTGCCCGTAATCCTTGACCGTGGTGCCGCAACCCGAGGTGTTGATGACCACCGCATCCAGACCTGCGCCGCGCACCTCCTTCATCCAGGCCCGGATATTCGCCGCCGCGGCCGCGTGGCTGTCGTCCTCGCGCCCCATGTGGTGGGTGAGTGCACCGCAGCATCCGGCCCCGTCCGCGATGACCACCTCGCAGCCCAGCCGCGTCAGCACCCGGATCGTGGCGTCGTTGATGTCGGTGTTCAGCGCCCTTTGCGCGCAGCCCACCATCAGCGCCACCCGCATCCGCCGCGCCCCCTGCGCGGCAAAGACCTGCGGCGTGTCGTTGCGGCTGACCGGCGGCAGGCGCGCGGGCGCCATCGCCAGCATGGCCCTGAGCCGCGCGTCGGGCATGAGGAAGGCGAAAGGCCGCCCGATCCGCGCGCCCAAGAGCGCCAGCCGGAACCGCCGGGGATAGGGGATCACCCGCGCCAGCACGGCGCGCAAGAGCCGGTCCATCAGCGGGCGCCTGTAAGTGCGCTCGATATGCACCCGCGCGTGATCGACCAGATGCATGTAGTGCACGCCCGACGGGCAGGTGCTCATGCAGGCGAGGCACGAGAGGCAACGGTCAATGTGTTTGACCGTCCGCGCATCCGCCGGGCGGTCGTTCTCCAGCATGTCCTTGATGAGATAGATGCGGCCCCGGGGGCTGTCCAGTTCATCGCTCAAGATGGCATAGGTCGGACAGGTGGCGGTGCAGAACCCGCAATGCACGCAGGCGCGCAGCACCTCGTTGGCGCGGGCGATGGCGGGGTCTTTCAGTTGCTCTGGCGAGAAATTCGTCTGCATCAGTCCATCAACCCTGCGTTCAGGATGCCGCGCGGATCGAACTGCGCACGGATCGATCGGCTCAGTGCCGCGACCGGTGCCGGTTCGGGGGGAAAGGGGGCAAGGCGCGCGCGCGTCGCGGCGCTGGCGCGCACCAGCGTGGCGTGGCCCGGCACGGCGCCCATGCGCGCGCGCAGGTCCAGGCCTTCGGGCACCAGCAGCCACACGAGGCCCCCGCCCCAGTCGATCAGCGCCTCGCCCATCGCCGCGACCACGGGCGCCTCCGAGGGTTTCAGCACCACCCGCCAGACATCGCCCGCCCGGCCCTGAAACGGCGCCACATCGCGCACCCCGGCCCAGAAGGCGCGGCTTTGTCCGGCCTCGATGCGCGCGGGCACCCCGAACCGCGCCAGCACCCGCGCCAGTTCCCCGGCGCGGTAGGCGACCGAGCCCGCAAACCCCTCGATGCGCAGACCCACGCGCCCGTCGGGCAACCGTGCCGCGCCGCTGACTTCAAAGGGGGATCCCAGCGCCGCCGCCATCAGCGCCACCGCCCCGGGTGCCGCCAGATCCTGCCAGAGCAGGGTCGCCTCGGCCTCGGGCGCGGGCAGCACCTTCAGCGCCACCTCGCTCAGCACCCCCAAGGTGCCCCAGGACCCCGCCATCAGCTTGACCAGATCATAGCCGGTGACATTCTTCATCACCCGCCCGCCGTTCTTCACCAACGCCCCGGTGCCATCGACAAAGCGCACGCCAATCAGGAAATCGCGGCAGGCCCCGGCCTGCACCCGGCGCGGGCCGCTGACATTGCCGGCCACCACGCCGCCCAGCGTCGGCGCGCCCATGCTGCCCATCAGGCGGCGGTGATCCATCGGCTCGAAGGCCAGCCGCTGCCCGCTTTCGGCCAGCAGCGCCTCGACCTCGTCCAAAGGCGTGCCCGCCCCGGCCACCAGCGTCAGCGCGCCCGGCTCGTAGAGCCGCACGCCAGACAGCCCGCCGGTTTCCAGCACCTCGCCCAGCACGGGCCGCCCGATGGGCCGCGTGCCGCCCCCGCGAACCACCAGAGGCCCGCGCGCCGCCCGCACCAATTCGACCAGTTCAGCCTCAGTCTCCGGCCGCATGACCCCTCCCTTCATCTGTCCTTAAATATCCACGGCGTTTCCAAAGGGGGGCGTGCCCCCCTTTGGCGAGGGGGGTTTGGGGGGGCGAGCAGCCCCCCCAACCTCACCCCCTGCGCCCCGCCGAGGCCTCCAGCGGGAACACCTTGGCCGGGTTCAGGAGCCAGCCCGGATCGAACACATCCTTGATGCGCATCTGCGCCTCGAGATCGGCGGCGTTGAACTGCACCGACATCAGGTCGCGCTTTTCGATCCCCACCCCATGCTCGCCGGTCAGACAGCCGCCCACCTCGACGCAGAGCTTCAGGATTTCGGCCCCCAACGCCTCGCAGCGCTCCAGATCGCCGGGCTTGTTGGCGTCGAACAGGATCAGCGGGTGCATGTTGCCGTCGCCCGCGTGGAACACATTGGCCACATCCAGCCCGAAGTCCTGCGACATCTCGCCGATCCGGCGCAGCACGCGGGGCAGTTCGCTGACCGGAATGGTCCCGTCCAGACACATGTAATCGTTGATCTGCCCCATCGCGCCAAAGGCCGATTTGCGCCCCAGCCAGATCTTTTTCGATTCCTCTTCCGACTTGCTTTCGCGGAATTCGACCGGGTTGTGGCGCATCGCAATCGCGCGGATCAGCGCCAGTTGCGCGTCGATCTCGGAATCCGAGCCCTCGACCTCGACGATCAGCAGTGCCTCGCAATCGGGGTATCCGGCCTTGGCAAAGGCCTCGGTCGCGCGGATGCAGGGGCGGTCCATGAATTCGATGGCGACGGGCAGCACCCCCGCCTTGATGATGTCGGAAACACAGGCCCCCGCCACCTCGTTGCCGTCAAAGCCGATCAGCACCGGGCGCGCGCCCTCGGGCTTTGGCAGGATGCGCAGAATGGCCTCGGTCACCACGCCCAACTGCCCCTCGGAGCCGCAGATCACGCCCAGAAGGTCCAGCCCCGCCGCATCCGACCACGGCCCGCCGATATCCACGACCGAGCCATCCATCAGCACCATGACCACGCCCAGAAGGTTGTTCGTCGTGACCCCGTATTTCAGGCAATGCGCGCCGCCCGAGTTCATCGCGATATTGCCCGCGATGGCGCAGGCGAGCTGCGACGAGGGGTCGGGGGCATAAAAGAACCCGTCCGATTCCACCGCGCCCGTGACGGAAAGGTTGGTGCGCCCCGCCTCGACGCGGATGAAGCGGTTGGGATAATCGACCTCGAGCACCGACCGCAGCCGCGCCACGCCCAGAATCACGCTGTCCTCGGTCGGCAAGGCCCCGCCTGCCAGCGAAGTGCCCGAGCCGCGCGGCACGACCTTGACGCCTTCCTCATGGCAGACCTTCAGGGCCGCCGAAACCTCGGCCGTGCTGGTGGGCAGGATCGCGGCCAGCGGCGGGCAGCGATAGGCGGTCAGCCCGTCGCAGTCATAGGCGCGCGTCTCGTGCGGGTCGTCGATCACCGCGTCGGGTGGCAAGACCTCGCGCAGGCGGGCGACAATCCGGGCGCGGCGCGCCAGAACATCGCGGCTGGGTTCGGGCATCTGCATGGCTGACCCTCCAATCTGGTAAGAAAATATAACCAATTTTGTCGCGCGTCCAGAGCACTTTCCTTGACGGCCCCAATTCTCTGCCGCCTCACAGTCTCTGACCCCGAGACGTCTTCACGCAGGCGTGATCGGGGCGGGCAGCGACAAGACCCTCCGGCTTCTGGTATGCATGAACGCGAATATGAAAAGGCATCCCATGACACTTCTCGGCTTTGGCGACATCCACCCCGATTATTCCGTCCGCGTCCTCAACGAGCGCGAGGTGCGCGCGGCGGCCGGGATCCTGCTGTTTCTGGGCATGATCGCCTTTCTGACCACGTTCCACACAGGCGATTTCACCCTGACGCGGCTGATGGTGATTGCCTTTGGCCTCGACTTTGCCATCCGCCTGTTCATCAGCCCCGCCTGGTCGCCCGCGATGATCCTGGGCCGCTGGATCGTGCGCAATCAGGAACCCGAACTGACCGGCGCCCCGCAAAAGCGCTTTGCCTGGGGGATGGGGCTGGGAATTGCGCTGGTCATGGCGGTCTGGACCATGGGGCTGAACCTGTCGGGGCCGGTGGCGATCTTGGGGTGCCTGACCTGCATCGTGCTGCTGTTGCTTGAATCGGCCTTTGGCATCTGCGTCGGCTGTGCGATCTACAACCGCCTGTGGCCCGGCGTTGCGCAGCTTTGCCCCGGCGGCGTCTGCGAGATCCGCACCCGTGCGCCGATGACCTTCGTGCGGCCTGCTCAGGTCGCCTTGCTGGCGGTGTTCGTGGTCGGCCTGGGCGCGCTGGCGCCGCGGGTGGCGGGGCTCGATGCGCCGGTGATGCCCTTCCTGCAGACGGCCGAGGGCGCAGACCGCTGCGACGTCCCCGAATTCGCCCGCCGGATCGGCCACGAAGAGATGTGGCGCCGCCACAACAACTGCCTCTGAGGCTTGACATCGGCCGCGCCCGCGCCGCCAAATCGCGGACATGAACGCCGCGAGCCTGTTGCAACTCACCGCTCTGGATCTGATCGCCCTGGCCGTGATGGCGGGGCTGTGGCTGGGGCTGGGGCTGTGGATCGAATCCACCCGCGTCGCCAAACCCTCGGTCACCGTGCTGATGGCCGAATACCGGCGCGAGTGGATGCGCCAGTTCGTCACCCGCACGCCGCGCATGTATGACGCCTCGATCATGGCCAACCTGCGCCAGAGCACCAGCTTTCTGGCTTCGGCGACGATGATCGCGCTGGGGGCACTGTTGGCGCTGATCGGCAACACCGATCGGCTGGCGGGGGTGGCCGAGGACCTGGCGCTGGCCGCCAATCCGGCGCTGATCGAGGTGCGGCTGTTGCTGGCCGCGCTGTTCCTGACGCATGCCTTTCTGAAATTCCTGTGGGCAAACCGCCTTTTTGGCTATTCCGCCATCATGATGTCGGCGGTGCCCAACGATCCTGCCGACCCTCTGGCGCAGCCCCGCGCCCGCCAGTCGGCGGAAATCAACATCCGCGCCGCCTACAATTTCAACCGGGGCCTGCGCGCGACCTATTTCGCGCTGGCCGCGCTGACCTGGATGCTGGGGCCGCTGGTGCTGATCGCCGCCGCGCTGGCGGTCAGCTGGCTGATCTGGTCGCGCGAATTCGCCTCGCATTCGCGCGAGATCCTTCTTGACCCCCCGCCCACAGGCGAAAAGGCCCCGTGAAAGGCAGCGTGATGCGGATTTTCGACGGCCACAACGATGCGCTCGCCCGCCTTTGGTGCCAGGGGGGCGACCCGGTCGCCGCCTTTGCGCGCGACGAGGGGCACGTCAACACGCCCGCAGCACGGCGCGGCGGCTTTGGCGGCGGGTTCTTTGCGCTCTTTTCGCCGCAAACCCGCAAACGCTTTGATTTCAGCGGATTTCGCGGCGGTTCGATGCCGCTGGCTGCCGCGATGGATCAGGGCCCTGCCCTGCAATCGGTGATGGCCGAGGTCGGCATCATTCGGCGCCTGCACCAGGCCGGGGCGCTGACGCTGTGCACGGGCGCCGGGCAGATCGAATCGGTGATGGCGGCGGGCGGGATTGCCGCGCTCTTGCACCTCGAAGGGGCCGAATGCATCGACCCGGAGTTGCTGGTGCTGGACACGCTTTACGCCCTGGGCCTGCGATCGCTGGGGCCGGTCTGGTCGCGCCCGGCGATCTGGGGCGACGGCGTGCCCTTTGGCTATGGCCGCGACGGCGACACCGGCCCGGGCCTGACCGAGGCCGGGCGCCGCCTGGTGGCCCGTTGCGCCGAGCTGGGAATGGTCGTCGACACCAGCCATCTGACGATGAAGGGATTCTCGGAGATCGGCGCTATGGGACTGCCGCTGGTCGCCACCCATTCCAACGCCTGGGACCTGTGCCAGACCACCCGCAACCTGACACGCGCGCAGTTGCGCGCCATCGGCGAGACCCGCGGGATGGTGGGGCTGAACTATGCGACGGTCTTCCTGTCGGCCGAAGGCTGGGCCTCGGGCCGCGCCACGCTGGACGATTGCCTGCGCCAACTGGATGCGCTGATCGAGGGCGCGGGCGAGGATCATGTGGGGCTGGGATCGGATTTCGACGGCGCGCCCCTGCCCGAGGGGCTGGCCGGCTGCGGCGACCTGCCCGCGCTGGTCCGCGCGATGGAGGCCCGGGGCTATGGCAGGCCGCTGATCGAAAAGCTGTGCGGCGGCAACTGGTTGCGCCTTCTTGGCCGGGTGATCGGCGCCTGAACCCCGCCCCGGCCCGCGCACCCCCTTGCGCGACCCGGTCCAAGCCGTTAAAGCAATCCCACTCTCGGGCGGCGGGTTGGCGGAGAGGTTACGCAGCGGATTGCAAATCCGTGTAGACCGGTTCGATTCCGGTACCCGCCTCCAGATTTCCTTTTATGCTGTTGATTTTGCTGCGATTTTCTTCTGAATCGCAGCGCGATCCGCCAAAAAACCCGCCTAAGGGAAAGCGATTGATTGCGACGGCGCGAGGCCTGT
>ERZ761607.5730-NODE-5730-length-10026-cov-4.203691_pt1 | contig 10026 bp, 8 predicted proteins | sample MGYA00511164_ERZ761607 | MGnify/ENA primary metagenome ERZ761607 (study PRJEB28899, sample SAMN02445080) | bioreactor sludge metagenome | biome: EBPR sludge | place: Australia: Brisbane, Thorneside Wastewater Treatment Plant | collected 2011-06-22 ...
CGCGTTGCCGTCAGCCATGGCCGGGTTGGCGGTGATGATGCCCCAGACCACGTCCCACTCCAGCTGGGCGATGGAGTTGCCGTACATCGCCGGGATCCGTGTGAAGGCGTCGAGATCGTCGTTGATCAGCACCTGCCGGGTGATGGCGACGACCCGGCCATAAGTCTTGACCTTGTAGCTCTCCTTGCTCTCGCCCAGCGTCCCGCGCTTGAACTCGCCGCTCTCGCCCACCTCCAGAAGCTGCGGCGCCTCGCCCAGCTGAACGCGGTGCATGGACTTGAAGTCGGTCGCCAGCACCTGGCGGCAGAAGAGCGCGAAGGTGCGGGGATAGGCGTCATAGGCCTGTCGCAGCGTCTTGTTGGTGACGGCCGAGAGGATCTCGGGGAAGTCCGAGGTCGAGTGGAGGGCCCGCGTCGCCACCTCGTCGCGCGACAGGCCCCGCGTGTTGATCCCGGCATTGCCGAGGCTTTCACGAGCCAGTTCCAGCAGCGTCATGCCGCGGTACTGGCGTGCGGCGTCTTCCAGCGGGAACAGCGTCGGGCTGTAGCGGTGGAGGAGCGCGTTCGCCACCGCGTCGCGACGGGTGATGCGCTCGTCGCGGCCGCCGAGGGGGATCGAGACATGCGGGAAGGTCCGGGTCTCGTCCGACTTCGCGGCGACCTGATCGAGGATCAGGCGGCGGGACTCGTCCACGCTGACACCGCGCTTGACCAGATCCTCGGCGAAGCTGCGTTCGAGGTTCAGGCGACTGGTCAGATCGTAGATCGTGGACACACGGTCGCGTTCGGCCTCGCGGGCGCGAGTTGCGATGGCCTCGTTGTCGGGCGCAGGCGCCGGGTCCGGCGTGCGCGCGGCCGTGGGTTCGGGCTGTGCCGGGGCCGCGACGGGCTGATTGCGGGTCTCGGTCAAGGCGGGGACATCCCCGGCCACATGGGTCGTGCTCTCAGGCATGGATGCCTCCTTTTGCATGCGGGTGTTGACGATCTCGACGGGATAGCTGGCCTGATCCGCGGCGCGGACCTGCGCGCGAGGATCGGCCGGAACGGTCACGAAGCTGACCTCGAGCGGCGTCCAGCGTTCGACGATGCGCTGCTCGACCTCGCCCTTGGCTACGGGCTCGACCACCTTCACCCGCTCGATGGAGTAGCCGACCGAGACATTGCGGATGATGCCATCGCTGATCAGGCCGAACATCCGGTCGGCGGCCTGGTCGAGCCCCTCGCGCGGGAAGCGGATGGTGGCCTTGCCTTCCTTGCCCTCGATCCAGGCGCGTTCGACGACGCCCACTTGCGAATGCGAAGACCAGACGGAATGGCTGTCGAGCGCCGGGGCCCCGGCATTAAGGCGCGTCAGGTCCACCGCCCTGTCGCTGACTTCGAGGATCTCGTCGAAGGGGACGGAGGTGTCCCAGCCGGTCCACCGTCGCCGCCGGACGGCCGCGCCGGTGGTGAAGACGACGTCGACGGAGCGCGCCTCGGTGTTGACGGTCGCGGGCAGGATCGGCGCGCGCCGCAGCTGCATCGGCAGGGCGAGCGGGGCCGCCATGATCGTATCGGGCATGGCCCTATTCCTTCTCTGGTTCGGATGCGGGAGCGGCGGGTTCACTGGCCGGATCGCCCGCCTGCGCGCTGCCGGTCTTGGTGACGCGGCGCGGATCGCTGTCGAGCACGAGGCCGAGGCCATCGAGCTTGGCGTTGGTCGCAGCGATCTCGGCCAGCACCGCATCCGGGTTATGGCCCTGCCGCGCAATGGCCTGCGCCAGCGTCATCGTGCCGGTCCGGATCGCCAGCAGGTCGGCCATCGCATCCTTGTAGGGATCAACGGCGTCGAACTTCGGCGGCGACCATTCCACCGGCACGTCCGGCGTCGGGATCTGGCCCGCCGCCCATGCGGCCTCGGTGAACCAGCGCCAGACCGGCCGCTGGACCCGCCGATCCCGCGCGCTGGTCGCCGATGCCTGGGAGCAAGTCGAGGTGCCATTGGCCGAGGATCTGGAAAGCTACGATGTGCAGATCCTCGACGGGACGACCGTGACGCGGACGCTGACCAGCGGCACGACCTCCGTCCTCTACACCGCCGCCCAGCAGACCGCCGATTGGGGTGCGCTGCTCGGGCCTGGCCAGACGCTGGCGCTCCGCATCTTCCAGCTTTCGAACCGCCTCGGCCGCGGCACGCCTGCCGCGGTCACGATGCAATTCTGATCCCAACCCACGGGAACACCCATGTCCGACACCACGACCCATCTGGGCCTGCCCTATCTCCTTGCCGCCCAAGCGCAGAAGCATGTCACCCACAACGAGGCCCTGCGCCTGCTCGATGCCATGGTGCAGCTCTCGGTCCTCGACCGCACGCGCACCGCGCCGCCCGCCAGCCCGGCCGACGGCAACCGGCATCTGGTGGCCTCCGGCGCGACTGGCCTCTGGGCGGGGTGGGACCTGAACATCGCCTTCTGGATCGACGGCGCATGGATCCGGCTGGTGCCGCGCACCGGCTGGCTGGTCTGGGTTGCGGCCGAGGGGCTGTTCCTTGTCTGGACCGGTGCAGCCTGGGACGTGGTGGGCGAGCCGCGCGACGTCTCAGACGCAGTGTTCAGCCTGGTGAACGATGCGGACCCGACGAAGAAGGCCACTTTCTCGCTGGCAGGGATCAGCGCCGGAACCACCCGCAGCTTCACCCTGCCGAACACCTCCTCGGAACTGGCGATCCTCGCGGGAACGCAAACCTTCACCGGCAACAAGACCTTCTCCGGCACGCTGACAGCATCCGGAACCGTAACGGTGTCGGCCGCCAGCGCCTCGATCGGCACGGCGACGACGACGGCCACCTATGGGATGGGCACTGGTGCGACGACCACCGGCATCACCAAGACCGTGAACATCGGCACCGGCGGCGCGTCCGGATCGACCACGGTCGTGAACATCGGCTCGGCCACGGCTGGTGCGGGCGGCACGACGGTGGTGAACACGCCCACGGTCACCTTTGCCAATGCCGTCACGCAGGTCGGCATGCCGCAGGCGAACCTGACCGCGCAGTTCTTGGGCCTCGGCGGGGCGACGGCCGACAGCTACAACCGGCTGTCGGTGAACACGCCCGCAGTCCTCTTGAACAATACAGGCGCGGGCATCGAAGCGACGGTGAACAAGGCGGCCGCCGGGAATGACGCGGCCTTCGCCTTCAAGACCGGGTTTTCGGCGCGGGCGTTGATCGGGCTTCTCGGCAACGACGATTTCAGCTTCAAGGTCAGTCCGGACGGGTCGGCCTTCTATGACGCGATCCGGATCGACCGCACCAGCGGCCAGGTGGAACTGCCGCAGCCCACGGTCCTGCCCGGGCTGTCGGCCGCGCCGTCACCTCCGCCCGCAGGCAAGGCCTCCGTCTATGCCCGCAACCGTGCAGGCGCGCCGTGGATCGACGTCATGCGTCCTTCGGGACGGGATTTCCCTTTGCAGCCGCATTTCGGTGTGAACAGGATCGCGACCTGGTCGCCCTCCGTCACGACGACCATCACAACCGAAGGCATGCCGATCACCTCGGTCGGCACCGTCTCGCACCCCACCCTCGCCGCGACCAACCTGGCCGCCTCGATGCGGCGCTGGCGCCTGACTTCGGCGGCCGTCGTGGACTCGGTCGCCGACCAGCGATCCGCAGGCTGGGCGTGTTGGCGCGGCAACGCCGCGGGCCTAGGCGGCTGGACCTTCGTCACGCGGATTTCGCTTACGACCCTGCAGGCAACTGGCAAGGGGTTCTTCGGCCTCTATGGATCGACGGCCGCGCTGGCCACCACCCTGACGCTGGCCGCCGCCATCAACTGCATCGGCATCGGTTTCCAGCGCGGGTCGCACACCCGTTGGCAGTTGGTCGCGAACGACGGCACCGGGGCGCCAACCCTGACCGACATGGGGGCGAGTTTCGCCATCGCCACCGGCGGCGTGCTGACCCTGTTCATCGCCGCGCCGCCGAACGGAAGCTCTGTCTGGGTGCGCGTCGTCGACGAAGTCTCCGGCGCGGTGTTCGAAAACGAAATCACCGCCGACCTGCCCGCCGCCACGCAATTCCTGTCGCCGCGCCTCTTCCTGAACACCGGCGCGACTGCCGCCGCCGTCGCCTACGACTGCGCCGGGGTCTACCTCGAAACCGACTTCTGACCGACCGCAGCCCGCGGCAATGAAAGGACCATCATGAACGACCAGACCACTCTCGCCGACGCGGTCGCGCGGGCCTTTCGGGACCACGGGATCACCGCCGCGCTGACCGCCCTGATCGGCGGCACCATGGCCCTGATCGCGGCGATCACGCGCAAGGCATTCACGAACGAGGCGCTCTTGGACCGCCTTGACCGGGAATTGATCGCCGATCGGGACCGGATCGACCGTCAGCGCAGCGAGGACCGCAAGGCCGACGGCGACCGCCTCGACCGGATCGAAACCGACATCCGCTCGATGCGGGACATGCTCTTCGACGCCTTCCAGCGCGGCCGATCCGACTGACTTTCCTGACCCTTGGCAACCGACATCCCACCTGCCCCAGAGGCGGGTTTTTTCATCTGGAGGATCCACCATGCCGACCCTGTCCTACCCCCACTGGCGCGACGTGCCCGCGAGCGCCTGGCGCTGGCCGAACTTCTCGGCCGCCGAAATCGCCTGCCGCGGCACCGGCGCGCTGAAGATCAACACGGAAGCCATGGACAAGCTGCAGTCCCTGCGCGACCGACTCGGCAAGCCACTGATCATCCGCTCCGCCTATCGCAGCCCCGAACACAATCGCGCTGTCGGCGGAGCCCCAGCCTCGAAACACATGCAGGGCACCGCTTTCGACATCGCCATGGCGAACCACGATCCTGCGGCCTTCGAGGCGGCGGCGCGGGCTGTGGGTTTCCTCGGCTTCGGATACTATCCGCGGTCGGGCTTCATGCACATCGACCTCGGCCCTGCCCGGTCCTGGGGCGATCCCTTCCCGGCGCGACCCGTGCACTTCGCGCCGGAACTGCCGCCGGCGCGCGAGGTCCTCTCGGAAAGCCGCACGCTTCGTGGTGGCGGGGCCGCGGGTATTGAAGTGCTGCAGGACGTCCTCGCGGAAACCCAGTCCAGCATCCAGCCGCTGGTGCCCTACCTCGACACCCTGCGCTGGGTGCTGATCGCCATCGCGCTGATCGGCATCGCCGTCACCATCCACGCCCGGCTCGACGACTGGAAACGGGGCCAGCGGTGACCCTTTGGCTCTTCACCCAAGGCCCGGCGCGCAAATCGCTGGGCCTGATCCTCGCCGCAGCGGCGATCCTGCTGTTCTTGCTGAACCTCCGCCGCGCAGGCGAACGCGCCGGGCGCGCCGCCGAACGGCTTGATCTCCGAGAGAGAAACGATGCCATCCACCGCCAGATGCTCGACGCCGCCGCCCGCCGCCCTGCTGATCGCGATGCTCTGGCTGACCGGCTGCGCGATGGCAGGTTCTGAAGCCCGCGCGCCCTGCCCGCCGGTGGTTGATTACTCCAGCGCTGATCAGGCTCGGGCCGCCGATGAGGTCGAGGGGCTACCGGGAGAGGCTGTCATCGTCCGGATGCTCGGCGATTACGCTGTGTTGCGCGATCAGGCACGGGCGTGCAGGTGAAATCCGCGCCGGGCGAAGCCTGCCACGAGGCAAGCGCCAGACGCCTCGACCGCGGCGCATCGCCCGGCCCGCTTCATGGATCCACGATGTCAACGAGCAGCAGGGATTCGCTGCGAGTTGATGATGTCAGGTGCTGCCCTGCTTGTCTCACGGAGTGATGGGCACAATTGTGCACCTCGCAGGGGCTGGCCGTTCGCCCTCACGGGAGTGAGGGGGACATTTCTTCGAGGCCAGTGAGTATCCGAGCACGAATGCGATCCACCAGGTCGATACCGGTGGAGATGTCGAAGCTCGCCGTTTCCAGCAGTGTTTCCTGACCCGTCACCCGGAACCGCGCACGGATCCCCTCTTCGTCGCCCAGGCCAGCGTGGTGGGGATAGAGCAGCGTCAGCCGCGGGGCCTTGTAGAGGTGGGCATAGGCCATCATCTGATAGACGTCCGCCTGGGAGACCCCCTGCTTCGGATCGTCAATCCGGTCGGAAATCCGCTTCCACTTGGTGTCGATCACATGGGCGACCAGGCCAGCTCGCCAGATCAGGATGTCGGGCTTGGTCTGGAAAACCGCACGTTCGTCATCGACCGACGTCAGACAAAACAGGCGGCCACCCTGAAGGGTCACGCGGAATTCGGACCCCGCCAGCGCCCGCGTCACCAGACGGCCGATGTACTCCTCGAACAGGGCATTCATCTCGAAGAGCAGGGCCGATCCCTGCCCCGACCCGGCGCTGGTGGTCTGGTATCGATTGCGCAGGAACAGCTGTGCCATTCCAAAGAGTTCCTGCCACGCGCTGTTCGTGCGGTCGATGACAACATCGTCCCACCGCAAGGCAGGGATCTGCACCTCCGCAACTTCGGCATAGACGAAGGCCAGTTCCCGCAGCCGCTGCACGTTCGTCGCATTGCGCGACATGGCCGCCAGATGCGCGATGGTCGCCTTCATGATGCGGTTGAGGGCGATATCCTCGGACAACTCGTCATAGCGGCACGCGAGGCGGCCCGGGTTTGCGAGATGGCGGGAGAACTGGCGCGGGATATCCAGCGATCCCCGCAACGTCGGCAGGTCGTCGTCGTGGAGGGTATAGCGCCGTGGCATGCCTCTCCGCACTGCCTCGGTCAGCTTGTCGCTAAAGATGCGGATCAGGATTTCCAGCAGCGTTTCGCGCTGCCAGTCGAGGTCGGTCATGCGTCCTGTCTGGATCTTCAGGTCGAGCGCCACCGCCAGCATGTGCACAAGGCGCTTGCGGATCTCGCGCGTCTCCTGGGCCGAGCCTTCCATTTCGCCGACGTCGATCTTCGGCAGGATTTCCAGCGTGCAACCCGGCACCGCCAGAACGCCAACCACCCCGCGCGCCCGCAGGTCATGGCGCCGATCTTCGAGAACGCCACCGCCACCACGCCCGGCGAAGGGAGATGCCTTGGCCAGTGTCACAAGGCGCTGGGCGAGGTGTGGCGGAATGCATCCCTCCCCATCGCCATGGGGCACGGCCTCCCATTCGCGCACGGAGTAGGCGGGCATCAGGCCGCGAACTCGGAGAAGTCGAACTGGTCCTTCACCCGCCAGCGCAGTCTCTCGCCGCTGAAATCATCCGCGGCAATTCCCGGCGGCGCGTCCTCGACATCTTCGCGCGATTTGCAGCCGGTGAAATAGGCGTGCCCGATCTGGTGCTCGCGGTCGAAGAGATACTCGATGCGGTCGTTGATCGTGGTCAGCAGCTTCTGCATATTGATCCCGCCGACATTCGGGGACAGGACAGAGGGGTTCGGCATCAGTTCCTTGAAGGTGAACCGACGGCGCAAGGCAGTGTCCAGCAGCGCAATCGAGCGGTCGGCCGTGTTCATTGTGCCGATGATGTGCAGATTGGGCGGCACCCCGAAGCGCTTCTTCGAATAGGGCAAGGTCAGCTGGATCCCGTCACGTCGCCCAAGGCGCTTGTCCGGTTCCAGGAGCGTGATCAGTTCGCCAAAGACCTTCGAGATGTTTGCCCGGTTGATCTCGTCGATGATCAGGATGAAGGGTGTTTCGCCGCCAGGTTCTGGCGCCGCGACCGGAACTCCCGCGTTCAACAGCTGCTCAATGGCCGCAATATCCAGCCGGGCTTTGCTCAGAGAATAGATCGTATCGCGCGCAAATTCCGAGTCATGGATTTCTTGCCAGGGGCGACCTTCAGGATCGGACCAGATCCAGTTCACCGCGCGCCGATGATTGTAGCCGGTCGAGCGCTGCTGATACTCGTAGGGCCCCGAAACAATCCCGATGGCTCTGAAGCGTGACTTGCCCTTCGAGACGATGAAGACGTCACCTTCCTGAACTTGATTGCGGAACATATGAAGCATCCGCGGCTCTTTCGGTTGCGAGCCCGGTTCAGTTTCCATTCGACGCTCGATTTCCTCGAAACTGTCGTACTTCGGATCAGTCCAATCGACGGAATTGAACCCGAACAAGGCAATGCCGGATTCGATGCTTTCCTCGAAGACCTGCTCACCGGATTTGTCGCTCATGCTTCCAAGTGACATCTGGAAGACATTGCGTCCCTCCAGCGAAATCGGCTCTCGGCCTGTGTTCAGCGCGACCTGAGGCATGGCGCGCGCAACAGCGCCTGTATCTGCGCGCCGAGCGATGCGCTGAAAGATCCCGGCGACGGGCTCAAGGCGGAAGCCAGCAAGATTTTGCGACGGATCGTCCTCGTCGATGCCAGGTCTCAACCCCTCGACAAACTCCTCGTATGACATCGACTGGTGGAAGGTCACGAACTCGATCCGCCCCTCGGACATCAATCGCCGGTATTCCGCCATCAATCGATCTCGATTCTTCTCGCCAGAGAGATCAGCAGCAACAGCGTCGCCCAGACAGAGGCGAACCGCCTCCCAAGCCGTCTGGTAGGTCTTGCCGGTGCCCGGAGGTCCGTAGAGGATCAGGTTCGTCGTCTCGATCTGTGGAGCCTGCGACATGGACGGGTCCTTCGCCTTTCCGTCCTGCGTCAGGACAAAGGTATATTCGGTCGTGGTGCTGCGTTCCGGCCCGGAACGCATGGGCGCCGGGACCGAGGCAAGCTTCTGGAACATCTCGCCTTCCAGCGCCTGACAGACATTCGCCCAATTCTTCACAAGGGCCGACATGTCGTGCAAGTCGCCTGCGCGGATCGTGACAGAAGGCTGCCCCGCTTCCCGAGCAGACTCGATGAAATAGTTCAAGGCGACAAGTCTCGCCCGTTCTGCCCCGCGCATCAGATGCGTATGCTGGTCGGGTAGCGGCAACGGCGTGTCGTGCTGATCAACGATGACGTAACCCGCCGCATGCAGTCTTGCGGCCGCGTCGCCCGGTTGGCTCCACCCACCATTGAATGTGCTCGACGCCTTGCCCAGAAGGTACCCGACTATTGGTTTCGTCGGAAAGCGCTTGTCCTGGCGCGAGCGGCTGGACCGCACCCAAAAATCCTTCGGCTCTCCGAAGCTCGAGAACGCATCGGCATGTGCACCTGAGCTGCGGAACTCTTCGTAGGCGTCCATCGCGCCTTCGATCCGGTCGCGAGTGAAGGCGTCATCCTTGCCATTGGTCCCCTTGCGAATGATCTGGAACCCGAGAGCCTCAAGTTTGGCGAATGATTGCGCCTCTCCGAAGCCGTTGAAGAATTCCTTCGCTGCGAGGGCGCGGCCATCGGGAAGATGCCCCAAAGCTGCTGCGACGGTGGCCTTCGCGGGATAGGTCTGATCCTTGCCTTCATCGCTGACCCAGACCTGTGGGCTGGCAAAGCCACCACGGGCGAGGAACGCCTTCAGACCAAGTTGATCGCATTCCTGCATCGCCGCCTCGATTTCCTTGCGGGTGAGGCGGTCGACCAATGCCTGATGTTCGGCCTTGTCAGGCACATTGGATTGTTCGGTCAGGAAGGAATGGTACAGCTTCAGGGCTTGTTGGAGGCTGGCAAGACCCGTGCGCAATACACCGTCGATCGGGACAGGCGAGGGATTGGGACGTTCTGCCCGTTCATCCTCGGCGGTGTAGGCAAAACGGTTAAGGACGCTGTCCCGATCCTCTTGCGCGAACAACTCGTCCAGATCGCCCAGATACTGTTCAACGCGCCTGGCGCTGCTCGCCCGAGACGAGGCAGTTGCCTCCGTCTGGCCCTGAGCGACAAGCCACTTCCGGAATTCGTCCTGTTGCATCGTACCGCCGCCTGCCTCGCCGAATGGTGACGTTCCAAGGTCAGGAAGCCGAGGGCAAAATCCGTCGTCGTCAATTCACCGTCTGGAACTACGGGCCGATGATGGCGGGAAGCAAGGAGGTGCGCAACTGCGAGTTGCCCGCCATTGCCTGCGACTGCGCGCTTATGCGTGCTAGCGCGGTTTTTCTGGCTGGGTGTTGATGTGTAACCGTCCGGTCTGACCGCTCTGCCGATGCCGCTGCGTAGAGGATAGTGTCCA
>ERZ761607.5731-NODE-5731-length-10025-cov-7.490672_pt1 | contig 10025 bp, 9 predicted proteins | sample MGYA00511164_ERZ761607 | MGnify/ENA primary metagenome ERZ761607 (study PRJEB28899, sample SAMN02445080) | bioreactor sludge metagenome | biome: EBPR sludge | place: Australia: Brisbane, Thorneside Wastewater Treatment Plant | collected 2011-06-22 ...
TGCCCGATGCTCTACCGGGCGCTGTTCTGGCTGGTGCTCAAGCGCCTGCCCGCGGAGACCGCGCATCACGTCGGCTTCGCGCTCCTCCGCGCGATGATGTGGTTCCCCGGCGCCAGGGCGATCACGCGCTGGCTGTGCGCGGCGCGTGACCCGGCGCTGCGCATGACGGTGTTCGGCCGCGACGTGCCGTCGCCGCTCGGCCTGGCCGCCGGGTTCGACAAGGACGGCAAGGGCCCGGCGGCGATCGCCGCGCTCGGCTTCGGCGCGATCGAGGTCGGCACGATCACGGCGCAACCGCAGCCGGGCAACCCGAAGCCGCGCATGTTCCGCCTGCCCGCGGATCGCGCGCTCATCAACCGGCTCGGCTTCAACAACGAGGGCGCCGACGTCGCCGCCGCTCGCCTGGCGCGGCGCCCCGCGGTGCCGCTGCTCGGCCTCAACATCGGCAAGACCAAGGTCGTGGCCGAGGAGGGCGCGCTCGCCGACTACGCGGCGTCCGCCGAGCGCCTCGCGCCGCTGGCCGACTACCTCGTCGTCAACGTCAGCTCGCCCAACACGCCCGGCCTGCGCGACCTCCAGGCCGTCGACAAGCTGCGCCCGCTGCTCGCGCACGTGCGCGCCACGCTCGATCGCGCGAGCCCCACGCGGCGCGTGCCCTTGCTGGTGAAGATCGCGCCCGACCTCGCCGACGACGACATCGACGCGGTCGCCGACCTGGCGATCGAGCTGGGCCTCGACGGCATCATCGCGACCAACACCACGATCGCGCGCACCGGCCTCGCCACGCCAGCCGACGCCGTCAGCGCGCTCGGCGCCGGCGGCCTCTCGGGCGCGCCGCTACGCGAGCGCGCGCTCGCCGTCCTGCGCCGCCTCCACGCGCGCACCGGCGGCAAGCTCCTGCTCGTCGCCGCCGGCGGCATCAGCGACGCGGACGACGCCTGGGCGCGCATCCGCGCCGGCGCCACCCTCGTCCAGGGCTACACTGGCTTCATCTACGGCGGCCCGCTCTGGCCGCGCCGCATCCACCGCGGGCTCTCTCGCAAGCTCCGCGCGGCCGGCTACACGTCCCTCGCCGAGGCCATCGGCTCCGATCCGAGCGCGGCCCGTTCATCCTGAGCGAGCCCGCGCGTCAGCGAGGGCGAGTCGAAGAACCCGCTACGCCGGTCACGCCGGCGGGGCGCAGATGCTGACCGGCTGCTGCTGACCGGGCACCATCTGGCAGGTCAAGCCGGTCGGGCACTGGGTGTTGCCGGTGCAGATGATCGCGCACAGGCTGGGCGGCTGACCCTGCATCGTCGTCAACGCACACACCGGCATTCCGCCGGCCGGGCCGGTGTAACCGGTGCTGCAGATGGCGTTCATGTTCATGCACATCGGCGAGCACCACCCCATGGTCTGGCTCCCGACGCCCTGGACAGCGGTGCAGCTGTTGCCGGACGGGCAGTTCTGCATCTGGAGATCGCAGACGGTACCGAGCGAGTTGGTGGACGCCGGCGCATCGATCGACGTCGCGGCGTCGATCGTGCCCATCGGGGCGTCGATGTCGGCGCCATCGTCGTCGCCGCCGTCACCGCTACCACCACACGCGACAAGACCAAGAACGAGAGCGAACGCAGCCACGAGACGGAACTTCATCGGGGGCCTCCTGTTGGCGGGCACATTGCCTGAGGCGCCGCCGACGTTGGAAGTTTGCAAGGCGAGCGCACGCCTAACACAGCCTCTCTGGCGGTGCGGCGCCGACGACGCGACCCTCGACGGTCGGACCGCCCGCGCGCGTGACGCGGCGCGTGCGAGCTGGTACGACGCGTCGGTGATCACGTTCGATCCGCCGCTCGTCGAGGGACGGCTGGTGCGCCGCTACAAGCGGTTCCTCGCCGACGTGCAGATCGGCCGCGACACCGTGGTCGCGCACTGCCCAAACCCGGGCTCGATGCGCACGTGCGCCGACGAGGGTGGACGCGTGTGGCTCCTGCGCAAGCCCGCGACCAAGCTGGGCTGGAGCTGGGAGCTCGCGGAGATCGGCGGTCGCGGTGGTGCGCTCGTCTCGGTCAACACCGCGCGCGGCAACCAGCTCGTGGCGGGCGCGCTCGCGACCGGCGCGATTGCCGAGCTCCGCGGCTACGACACCATCGAGCGGGAGGTCGCAACCGGCGACAGCCGCCTCGACTTCCACCTCGCGCGCGGCTCACGCAACCGCGACCGCGCGTGGGTCGAGGTCAAGACCGCGACCATGGACGGCGGCGCCGGCGCGGCCGCCTTCCCCGACGCCGTCACCACCCGCGGCGCCCGCCACGTCGACGAGCTGCGCGCGCTGCGCCGGCGCGGCTTCCGCGCCGTGCTCCTGTTCGTCGTCGCGCGCTCGGGGGTCACGAGCGTCCGCCCCGCCGACGAGATCGATCCGGGCTACGGCGCCGCCCTGCGCCGGGCCGCCGCCGCCGGCATCGAGCTCCTCGCGTACGCCGTGGAGCTCTCCGTCGCCGGCCTGCGCCTCGGCCGCCCCGTCGCCGTGATCATCTGAAACTCCAGTCGAGCCGCCGCCCCGCCGCGGCGCGAAATCAATCCGGAATGCCCTGAAACAGGTCGGTCCATTGGTCCAGTATCGGGACATGGGGAATAATCCTAGAAAGGTCACGACGCGCGGCTGGACGAAGTCGAGCATCTCACCGCCTTGGTCACCGACGTCACCGAGATCGTCGATACGGCGCAGCGCCATTCGGTGCGCGCCGTGAACGCGGCGATGACGGCGGCGTACTGGAGCGTGGGTCGACGAATCGTCGAGGAGGAACAGCGCGGGGCGGTGCGGGCGGGCTACGGAGAACGTCTCATCGAGAGACTGGGCACCGATCTTCATCGGCGATTCGGGCGGGGGTTCAACGCCCGAGGGCTGAAGAAGATGCGAGCCTTCTATCTGGCCTACACGTCGATCGTGCCGACGCTGTCGGCCCAATCTCATGGATCGACACAAACGATATTAACGGCAGATATGTACCTGCTGAGCCGCGCGAGTGAGGCGTTCCCGCTGCCCTGGTCCCACTACGTCAGACTCCTCTCCGTGCGTAGCGAGCAGGCGCGCCGCTTCTACGAGGCCGAGGCGCTGCGCGGCGGGTGGACCGAGCGACAGCTCTCGCGGCAGATCAGCACGCAGTTCTTCGAGCGAACGGTCACGGCCAAGGATCGAGAGGCGGTGCTCGAGCGCGGCCGCCGTCCGCAGCCGGACGATCACGTGACGCTCGCCGAGACGATCAAGGAGCCGTACCTGCTCGAGTTCCTCGACCTGAAGGACGAGTACTCCGAGAGTGAGGCGGAAGACGCGCTCGTGGATCGGATCCAGGAGTTCTTGCTCGAGCTCGGCGGTGACTTCGCCTTCGTCGGGCGCCAGCGCCGCCTCCGCATCGACGACACGTGGATGCGCATCGACCTCCTGTTCTTCCACCGCCGCCTGCGATGCCTCGTGATCGTCGAGCTGAAGCGCGGCAAGCTGTCCGCCGCTGACGCGGGGCAGATCAACCTCTACTGCAACTACGCGCGCGAGCACTGGATGGTCGAGGGAGAGAACCCGCCGGTCGGCCTCGTGCTCTGCACCGAGCTGCGCCGTCGCCAGCTTCCGGAGACGAGCGCCCCGCGCCCGCGCAAGCCGCGCGGCGGTGGGAGCCGCAGCGGTGGGAGCCGCGCCGGCGAGGCGATCGCGCCGTGGATCGAAACCGCGATGCTGCACTGAGTGCGACGACCGGACGCGGCGCTATGCTGGCGCCATGGCCATCCGCAAGATCGCCCAGATCGGACACCCGGTGCTGCGCCAGCGCGCGCGCGAGGTGACGCGCGACGAGCTGGCGTCGCCGGCGATGCAGCAGTTCATCGATGACCTCGTCGAGACCATGCGCGACGCCAATGGCGCGGGGCTGGCGGCGATCCAGATCTACGAGCCCATCCGCATCTGCGCGATCGAGGTGCGGAACAACCCGCGCTACCCGTACAAGCCGGAGATCCCGCTCACCATCCTCGTCAACCCGGTGCTCACGCCGGTGGGCGACGAGACGTTCGAGAACAACGAGGGCTGCCTGTCGGTGCCCAACCTGCGCGGCACCGTGCGGCGCTTCGTCCACCTCCACGTGACGGCGTGGGACCGACACGGCGCGCCGATCGAGGAGACCGTGCACGGGCTCAAGGCCGGCACGTACCAGCACGAGGTCGACCACCTGGACGGCACGATCTTCGTCGACCGGGTCGCCGACCCGCGGACGTTCACGACGTGGACCGAGTTCGAGCGCTTCCACCGCGACGCCTTCGTCGAGCAGGCGACCGCCCTGGTGGCCCGCGTCGGCTCCTGACCCGGCGATCGGTTAGGATGCGGCGCATATGGGTGTCCCCAAGCGCCGCGTGACGAAGAAGCCCGCGGTTGCCAAGAAGCCCGCGCGCGGCAAGCGCGACGGCGCCGGCAAGAAGCGCGACGGCGCCGGCAAGAAGCGCGCGAAGCCCGACGACCCGGTCGTCACCGTCCGGCGCATCCATCGCCGCGACCTCAACCGGGTGTGGGAGTTCCTCAAGCTCTCGTTCGCCAAGGTCAACCTGGAGACGGTCGAGTACCAGCGGCCGCGCTCGATGAAGCGCTTCATGCGCACGTACGACGAGGAGGGCGTCGAGCAGCTCGTGTTCGAGGTCGACGGCGCGATCGTCGCCTACGCCGAGTGCGCGCACGAGGTGCTGGGCAAGGACAACTGGATCAACGAGAACTACTTCGAGCGGCGCAAGATGGAGCCGCTCTTCGTCGAGGAGCTCGCCGTCCACCCCGACTGGAACGGACGCGGCGTCGGCTCGTTCGTGATGCAGCAGCTCGAGCACCTGGCCAAGGTGCGAGGCCTGTCGCACATCGTGCTCGAGGTCGCCGAGAACAACGAGCACGCGCTGCAGTGGTACCGCAAGCGCGGCTTCCGCAAGCTCGACGCCGCGATCTTCATGTCGATGAGCGTCGACACCGAGCCGGAGCTGCTGCCGCCCCAGCCGGTGAAGCCGCGGGCGATGCCGTCGCCCGACGCGCTCGCCACCGAGGACGACACGGCGGGCGCGACCGAGGGGTGACGAGCGCGCCCTTCGACTCGCGTCGCCCGTTCAGGGCGAACGGTTCGGGAGCTCGTCGGCGAGCAGGTCGACGACGGCGGCGGGGGCGTCGACGTTGAGCCAGTGCCCGGCATCGAGCGTGCGCGTGTGGACGCGCGCGCCCTCGAGCGACGCCAGGCGCGCGCGGTCGTCCGGCGAGACGGCGCCCGAATGCTCGGCGACGACCATCCACACCTCGCCGGGCGTGGCGTCGCCGGCGACGGCCGGCCACAGGTCCGCCGCGTAGTAGTCGACGAGGAGCGCCCGCACGGCGTCGAGATCGAGGCGCAAGCGGTAGCCGCCGCTGCCGTCGGATTCGAGGTTCATCGCGACCCACTGCGCGAGCACCGTGGTGTGGCCACGCTCGACCATCGCCGCCACGAAGTCGTCGCGCCGCGTCCACGTGCGGTCGAGCGCGCGCATCGACTCCCACACCTCGCGCACCGAGTTGGAGGACGCCTCCCAGTGGTCCGGGCGGGCGCTCGGCGTCGAGTCGAGCACCCAGGTCTGCGCCGGCTCGACGTGCGCGCGCGCGGCGAGGACGACCTTGCCGCCGAAGCTGTGGCCGAGGAGCACGCGGATCAGGCGGCCTCCGCGGCCGAGCTCGTCGACGAGCGCGACCAGGTCGGCGGCGCAGGCCGCCACCGTGTGCGGCGGGTCGCCGGGCTCGGAGCGCCCGTGCTGGCGCAGATCGACGAGCACGACGCCCCACTCGGGCCGCCGGGTCACGACCTGACGCGCGATGGCGCGCCAGTTGCCGCCGCTGCCGTAGATGCCGTGGGTGAACAGCGCCCACGCGCGCGGCGCGGCGCCGCCTGGATCCGTGACGAGGTCGTGGTGCAAGCGCGCCGGCATGGTCAGAACGCGGGCGAGACCTTCTTGTGCTTCTCGACGAGGTCGATCATGTAGTTGGCGAGCGCGATCACGTCCTCGTCCTCGGTGCGGCGCGACACGTGCACGGTGCGCGCCTCGTGCTCGCCCTCGTCGACCTCGCGCATGCGCATGATGACGGTCCCGTGCTCCTCGTCGGGCTTGCCCTTCTTGCGGCCGCCGACGTCGACCATGTCGATGAGCTCCCAGAGCTTCTTGCGCTCCTTGGTCGAGAGCTGGATCGCGCCGAGCTCTCCCGACTTGGTCTTCTCGACGAAGCCGACCCACATCGAGTTGCCGCGGATGCGGAACGTCCACTCGGTGCCGTCGGGCTTGGTGCTCACGAACTCGAACGACCTCCCGTTCACCTCACCGCGCGGATCGTCGATGGCGCTGTAGTTCTCGCCGCCGCAACCAGGTACGCTGGCGGGAACGCACAGGGCCAATGCGATCGTGATCACCGCGGAGCGCACGAGGATCATTCGAGCAGGTCTCGGGGTCGCCGTCAAAGCGACCCTGGCCCTGGGGCTCGCGACGTGCGGTTTCTCGCCCGCGGGCGGGGGCGGGGGCGACGACGACCCCGACGCCGACGTCGCCGTCGACGCACCGGCGGGGATCGACGCCGACGTGACCGCCCGCCCGTTCTGCGATCGCGAGGACCCGGACCTGCGACTCTGCCTGACGTTCGAGGAGGGCGCGATCGACGAGGCCGGCGCCGGCGTCGTCGTCGACCGCGCCGCGAACCTCGGCTTCGGGCCGGGGCGCGTCGGCGCGGCGGTGCAGCTCTCGAGCACGAGTGACCTCCACGCCGCGGAGAGCCCGGCGCTCGACGTCACGACCGCGCTCACGATGGAGGCGTTCGTCCTCGTCGCGGAGACGCCCGGCAACCGCGCCGGGATCATGGACAACAACGGCCAGTGGGGCATGTGGCTCGGCAGCAACATGCGCCCGTACTGCACGCTGAGCGGCAGCACGGTGAGCGGACCGACGATCGCGATGAACACGTGGACCCACGTCGCGTGCGTGTTCGACAGCCTGACGTTCCGCATCCACGTCGACGGCGCGCTGTTCGGGACGGTGAACCGGCAGGTGCCGGCCCCGACGACGGGCCTCGACGGCGTCAACGTCGGGCAGGACTGCACGCCGGCGGGCGCCAACGACCCGCTCACCGGCGCGATGGACGAGGTGCGGGTGTGGGCGAGCGCGCGGAGCGACGACCAGCTCGCCGCGGCGGCGGCGCGAACGCAGTGAGCTCGGCGGTGTACCAGGTGATCGCGGCGGAGATCGCGCGACGGTGCGCCGCGGGTGGCGTCGATCTGTGCGCGGCGTGCGCGCAGGCCGACTACGACGCGGTCGTGCCGGCGGACTACCGGTTGCCCGACGTCGGTCGGCCGCGCGCGCTCGTCGTCGTCCTCGGCAACTCGCGCGCGCTGTGGCCGCACGTGCGCGACGCCGTCGCGCGGGGAGACGACGATCCGGTCGACGCGCACGTCACGCGCGTGGTGACCGAGGCCGTCGAGGCGGCGCTCGCGCCCTGGTCGCCGCGGCCCCGCGCGGAGCTGAGGTTCGCGCCCGAGCCGCCGCCGCGGCGGGTGGCGCTGCAGCGGCTCGCGCACGTCGCCGGGCTGGCGTGGCTCGCGCCCAGCCACCTGTGCGTGCACCCGGTGTTCGGGCCGTGGATCGCGCTGCGCGCCGCGGTCGTGATCGACGTCGACGGTCCGGATCCGGTGCCGCCGATCGCGGCGCCGTGCGACTGCGCGACCGGATGCGGGCCGGCGCTCGAGCGCGCGCTCGCCGCCGGCCCACCGCAGGGTCAGGCCGAGCTGCGCGAGCGGTGGCAGCTGTGGCTCGGCGTGCGCGACGCGTGCCCCGTGGGCCGCGCCCATCGCTACGACGACGCGCAGATCCGCTACCACTACGCGGGAGATCGCACGGGCAGTTGATCCGGGCGGGCGACCGCGACTACTGTATGGATGTGCAGTGTCCGGGCGACGTCACGCCTAGCGTCCTCGATCGCTTCCACCCGCTGGTGGCGGGGTGGTTCCGGGAGAAGCTGGGCGCGCCGACCGCGCCGCAGGAGGCGGGCTGGCCGGCGATCGCCGAGGGCAAGGACACGCTCATCGCGGCACCGACCGGCTCGGGCAAGACGCTCGCGGCGTTCCTCGCGTGCCTCGACGCGCTGGTCCGCGCCGGCCTCGACGCGCCGGACGGTCGGCTCGCGGACGCGACGGCGGTGCTCTACGTCTCGCCGCTCAAGGCGCTGTCGAACGACGTGACCCGCAACCTCGAGGTCCCGCTGCGCGAGATCACCGAGCGCGCCGCGCGTGATGGTGTCCGGCTTCCGGACATTCGCATCGCGGTGCGCACCGGCGACACGCCGGGCAGCGAGCGCGAGAAGATGGCCAGACGGCCGCCGCACATCCTGGTCACCACGCCGGAGTCGCTCTACATCCTCCTCACGTCCGAGCGCGGGCAGCGGGCGATGGCGCGCGTGGGCACCGTCATCGTCGACGAGATCCACGCGCTCGCCGGCGACAAGCGCGGCGCGCACCTGGCGCTCTCGCTCGAGCGCCTCGACCGCCTGGTGCGCGCCGAGACCGGGCGCGCGCCGGTGCGCGTCGGGCTGTCGGCGACACAGCGCCCGATCGAGCGCGTCGCGTCGCTCCTGGTGGGCACGCGGCGCCCGCCGCCGGTGATCGTCGACGCCGGCCACCGGCGCGACGTCGACCTCGCCATCGAGATCACCGACGACGAGCTCGGCGCCGTCGCCTCGCTCGACCAGCTCGGCCGCGTGTACGACCGCATCGCCGAGCTGGTGAGCCAGCACAGGACGACGCTCGTGTTCGTCAACACGCGGCGGCTCGTCGAGCGTGTCGCCCACCAGCTCGAGGAGCGGCTCGGGGAGGACCAGGTCGCCGCCCACCACGGCTCCATGTCGCGCGAGCTGCGGCTGCGCGCCGAGGAGCGGCTCAAGTCGGGCGCGGTGCGCTGCGCGGTGGCGACGGCGTCGCTCGAGCTCGGCATCGACGTGGGCGCGGTCGATCTCGTCGTCCAGCTCGGCTCGCCGCGCTCGCTGGCCACGTTCCTCCAGCGCGTCGGCCGCAGCGGCCACTCCCTCGGCCTGACCCCCAAGGGGCGCCTGTTCGCGCTCACCCGCGATCAGCTCGTCGAGTGCGCGGCGCTCGTGCGCGGCGTGCGCCGCGGCAACCTCGACGAGGTGCAGCTGCGCGACGCGCCGCTCGACATCCTGGCGCAGCAGATGGTGGCGACCTGCGCGGCGACGGGAGCGGACGGCATCGGCGAGGACGAGCTCTTCGCGCTGGTGACGAGCGCGCGGCCGTACGCGGCGCTCACCCGCGCGCGCTTCGACGAGCTCCTGGTCATGCTGTCCGAGGGCGTGTCGGAGCGGCGGCGCATCGGCCAGCTCGTCCACCGCGACCGCGTCGGCGCGCGGCTGAAGGCGCGGCGCGGCGCGCGGCTGCTCGCGATCACGTCGGGCGGCGCGATCCCGGACAACGCCAACTACGCCGTGGTCGAACACCCGAGCGGCACGCGCGTCGGCGAGGTCGACGAGGACTTCGCGATCGACTCGATGGCCGGCGACGTCTTCCTGCTCGGCAACACCGCCTGGAAGATCCACCGCATCGAGACCGGCCGCGTGTTCGTCGAGGACGCGCGCGGTCAGCCGCCGTCGATCCCCTTCTGGTTCGGCGAGGCGCCGGCGCGGACGCGCGAGCTGTCCGACGAGGTCTCGGACCTGCGCAAGGAGCTCGACGCGCGCTTCGTCGCCGGCGAGCCGTGGAGCGCGATCGCGGCGTGGCTGGTGGCGGAGACGTCGATGAGCCCGGGCGCCGCCGAGCAGCTCGTCGCGTACCTGGCCGCCGGCCGGGCGGCGCTGGGGGCGCTGCCGCGCAAGGATCTCCTCATCGCCGAGCGGTTCTTCGACGAGGGCGGCGGGATGCAGCTCGTCCTGCACGCGCCGCTCGGCGGCCGCGTGAACCGCGCGTGGGGCCTGGCGCTGCGCAAGCGCTTCTGCCGCTCGTTCGACTTCGAGCTGCAGG
>ERZ761607.5732-NODE-5732-length-10024-cov-5.068914_pt1 | contig 10024 bp, 9 predicted proteins | sample MGYA00511164_ERZ761607 | MGnify/ENA primary metagenome ERZ761607 (study PRJEB28899, sample SAMN02445080) | bioreactor sludge metagenome | biome: EBPR sludge | place: Australia: Brisbane, Thorneside Wastewater Treatment Plant | collected 2011-06-22 ...
TGTTATGGCCATGGACAAAGAGCCATATGGCTTTGGATTTCTGGGTATCACATTAAGCCCGATTATTGTACTGGCCGGTTTTATTACTGAAATTTTTGCCATTCTGTACACCCCTAAACACAAGGATTGATTTAGTTCTCCATGTCTTATTTCGATGCCATCATATTGGCAATTATTGAAGGCCTTACTGAATTTTTGCCCGTATCCTCAACCGGGCATATGATCATTGCTTCGGCAATTTTGGGAATTGAGAAAGACCCGTTTGTAAAAACCTTTACGGTTGCTATTCAACTAGGCGCAATAACATCAGTAATGGTATTATACTGGAAAAGGTTCTTTCAGACTATAAGTTTTTACTTCAAGTTACTTGCAGCATTTGTACCCGCAGCCATACTCGGCTTGCTGTTTAGCGATCAGATAGATTTTTTATTCGAACGTGTAGATCTGGTAGCAATTATGCTAATACTTGGGGGCATTGTGTTTCTTTTTATCGATAAAATATTTCACGAAACAGAAGAGCATGGGCAAACTGAGGTAACGTATAAATCAGCATTTAGAATTGGGTTGTTTCAGGTATTAGCTCTTGTTCCGGGTGTTTCCAGATCAGCCGCCACTATCATTGGCGGAATAACCCAGAAGTTAACCAAGCAAACAGCTGCTGAATTTTCCTTTTTACTGGCCATCCCCACAATGCTTGCCGCAACAGGATATAAGCTCCTCACGTTTTATCTGGACGGAAATACATTTGGAAACGACCATATCTCAATACTCCTTCTGGGTAATATAATAGCTTTTATTGTGGCCTTTCTCGCCATCAAATCGTTTATTACTTACTTAACTAAACACGGTTTTAAGATATTCGGTTATTACCGGATAATTCTTGGCGTTATCATATTAACACTTTACTGGTTGGGGATAGATATGCAAATTGTATGAGCGAATATCTTGATCGTGTGTTACTGATCAACAAACCGCTTGAATGGACATCCTTTGATGTGGTGAATAAACTCAGAGGAAAACTTAAGATAAAGAAAATTGGGCACGCAGGTACATTAGATCCATTAGCAACAGGCCTATTGATTTTGTGTACCGGAAAAATGACTAAGCGTATTGATGAATATCAGGCGCAGGAAAAAGAATACACCGGCACATTTGTAATCGGCCAGACAACTCCTTCCCACGATCTTGAAACAGATGTATCAGTACCTATAGAAATTGATCACCTTACAGATGATATCATTTTAAGAGCCGCACAAAAATTTACAGGAACAATTCAACAAATCCCGCCTTTACATTCAGCCATTAAAGTAGGCGGAAAGCGGGCTTATGCGTTAGCTCGTAAAGGAGAAGAAGTAGTACTGAAACCACGCGAAGTTACAATCTCAACTTTTGAAATTACTAATATTACAAAACCACATATTCGATTTCGCATAGTCTGTTCTAAAGGCACCTATATTCGCAGCCTCGCCCGCGATTTTGGAAATGAATTAGGAACAGGAGCCTATCTTGCAGAACTTTGCCGAACGCGTATTGGTGAATTTAAACTAGCCGATGCGCAAGAACTAGACCAGATTAATCCAGAGGTAAAATGAAAATCTATCATTCGCTGGAAGACTTTTCGCCTTTATCATTTGGGGTTATTACCAGTGGTACATTTGATGGTGTGCACATTGGTCATCAAAAAATTTTATCGCGCTTAAAAGAGGTTGCCGGAAAACATTCGGGCGAAACAGTAGTTATTACGTTTTGGCCACACCCCCGAACCATTTTAAAACCTGACGAACCCGGTCTAAAACTTCTTAATACGTTTGAAGAGAAAGCCGATCTGCTTCGCGAATATGGTGTACAACATTTAATACGTATTCCTTTTACAAAAGAGTTTTCGCAGCTTACCTCAGTAGATTTTATTACTCAAATTCTGGTTAACCGAATAGGCACAAAGAAATTGGTAATTGGTTACGATCATCGGTTTGGTAAAAATCGTGAAGGTAGTTTTGAGCAACTTAAACTCAACGGCCCTGCATTCGGGTTTGATGTAGAGGAAATACCAAGACAAGATGTTGATCACGTTGGAGTAAGTTCTACTAAAATCCGCAAGGCATTAGAAATTGGTGATATTGACACAGCAAATCATTTTTTAGGGGCCCCCTACCCGTTATCAGGCCGTGTAATTAAAGGCGATAAACTAGGACGCGTATTGGGTTTTCCAACGGCTAACATTGATCTTGACTCGCACGATAAGTTAGTGCCTGCCGATGGTATTTATGCCGTTACGGTGAGGCATGAAAACACTACATTCGGGGGGATGCTCTACATTGGTAACCGGCCCACGGTAAATGGTTCAAAACGATCTATTGAAGTAAACATCTTTAACTTCGATAAAGAAATTTATGGAGAAACCATAAACCTAAGTTTTCAAAAACTTTTGCGTTCCGACTCACGGTTTAGTGACCTTGAATCTTTAAAACTGCAATTAGAAAAAGATAAAGTTGCAGCCCTACTGGCCCTTCAATCAATTTAACATTTGCATTTTGTTTGAACTAACGTGAGATTTGTTTTCAAATAGCACTTTATGATTAACAAAGTAGTAGTTGGGCCTGACGAAGCTGTACACGATATTTTTGATAATGCTACTCTAATGTTGGGCGGTTTTGGCCTATGCGGTATTCCTGAAAATTGTATTTCATCCATTCTGAAGAAAGGTACCAAAGGATTAACCTGTATATCTAACAATGCAGGTGTAGATGATTTTGGAATTGGCCTATTGCTTAAAACCAAACAGGTAAAAAAAATGATTTCATCGTATGTGGGCGAAAACTCAGAGTTTGAACGACAGTTGCTTTCTGGCGAATTGGAAGTAGAACTTATTCCGCAAGGTACACTTGCCGAACGAGTGCGTGCCGGTGGTGCCGGTATTCCAGCTTTCTTTTCTCCTGCCGGAGTCGGAACTGAAGTAGCAACAGGAAAAGAAATGCGCGAGTTTAATGGCAAAACGTACTTATTAGAGCAATGGCTGCGGGCCGATTTTTCCATTGTAAAAGCATGGAAAGGCGATACAGCCGGGAACCTTGTGTATAAAGGCACAGCCCGGAATTTCAATCCCATGATGGCCACTGCCGGTAAGATTACCATTGCAGAAGTAGAAGAATTGGTGCCCTTAGGTGAGTTAGACCCAAACCAGATACACACACCCGGAATTTATGTGCAACGAATTTTTCAGGGTAAGAATTATGAGAAACGAATTGAACAACGTACAATAAGTAAATAGTAATTAGTCCATAGTTATAAGTTGGACTTATACACTAACAACATCGACTAAACTTTGAACTAAGAACTAACGACTTAAGACTCACTCACCATGTTAGACAAAACCGGAATTGCGAAACGAATAGCCCAAGAGGTTGGAGATGGAATGTACATCAATCTGGGTATTGGCATTCCCACATTAGTGGCCAACTATATTCCATCGCATCTTCATGTAGTGTTGCAATCCGAAAATGGGTTACTGGGTATTGGTCCCTTTCCAACCGAAAGTAAAATTGACCCAGATCTTATTAATGCAGGCAAACAAACCATAACCATGATGCCCGGCTCTGCCCTGTTCAACTCAGCCGAAAGTTTTGCTATGATTCGGGGTGGCCACGTGGATCTTACTATTCTGGGAGCTATGGAAGTTTCAGAAAATGGCGATATCGCCAACTGGAAAGTGCCCGGTAAAATGGTAAAAGGTATGGGTGGGGCAATGGACCTGGTTGCGTCTGCCAAGCATATTATTGTAGCCATGCAGCATTGCAGTAAAGAGGGGGCTTCCAAACTACTTAAAAAATGCACCCTCCCCATTACAGGCATAAAATGTGTAAAACGGATTGTAAGCGACCTGGCTGTACTGGATGTGCTGCCACAAGGTGGGTTTAAACTGTTAGAACGGGCACCCGGTATTTCGGTGGACCAAATTAAAAATGCCACCGAAGGGCGATTAGAGATTGATGGCAACATTCCTGAAATGCAGGTGTAAAAAGTTGTTTCTTTGCAGGCTCAAATTTATGCTATGAAAAAATCTTCCATTGAGTTTGCCATTCAGTTAGACGATAATAACGTTCCTGAACGGATTACCTGGGATGCTACCGATAAACCCTTAGATACACCCACCGAAACCAAATCCATTTCGGTTTCGCTTTGGGATAGCCGGCAAAAAAATACCATGCGCATCGATCTGTGGACCAAGGACATGCCGGTTGACGAAATGAAGCGTTTCTATATCGAAAACATAGGGGGCATAGCACAAAGCGTGCTTACTTCAACTGGCGATGAGAAAATGGCCAACGAAATTAACGCGCTGTGCGACCGATTGGTGGAGATGGTACGTACGCAGAAATAAGCTCTATTTCTGTATAGACAAATTGTAAAAAACCACCCTTTCAATCGTTTGTAATTAGCCTTTTTCTTGTAGATTTAAGGATTAAACCTATAATTCTTATGAATAAATTCTACAGAAAGGCGTTGCTCCCCGTGCTTTTTTTGCTATGCGGGTCTGCAACTCTGATGGCGCAAACCACATCAATTACCGGTACGGTAAAAGATGGAGGAAATGATGACCCGTTGGCAGGAGTTAACATTGTGGTGAAAGGTCGGGTAATCGGCACTATCTCCGGCACCAATGGTCAATACAGCCTGAAAGTAAATCAGGCACCACCTTTTACATTGGTATTTTCTTTTATTGGATTTGCCACTCAGGAAATTGAGGTAACACAAGCAACAGCTACAATTGATGTTTCGCTTGCCGAACAAACTTTATTAGGGCAGGAAGTTGTTGTTTCTGCTTCGCGGGTGGAAGAAAGCATTCTACATTCTCCGGTAACAATCGAAAAAATGGATTTGTTAGCCATCAGGCAATCGGCCACGCCTGATTTTTACGATGCCTTATCAAATGTAAAGGGCGTTCAGACAAATAATGGTAGTCTCAATCTAACTTCTATTAACACAAGGGGTTTTGCTACCATTGCTAACGTGCGCTTTGTGCAATTGGTAGATGGAATGGATACACAAACGCCACTTCTTAACTTTCCTACCGGTAACATTGTTGGTATTGGAGAACTGGATGCAGAAAGTGTTGAATTGGTGCCCGGTGCTGCCTCGGCACTGTATGGTCCTAACGCTTTTAACGGAATTCTAATTATGAAAAGTAAAAGCCCATTTGACTATCAGGGATTAAGCGCCCAGGTTAAAGGAGGTATTACAAAATCAGATGCCGGCAGTTCAGATCCGTTTATGCAATATAGCCTCCGGTATGCCAAGGCATTTAATAATAAACTGGCAATTAAAATAAATCTTTCCATGCTGCAGGCCACCGATTGGCTGAGTAATGATTACAGAACTTCGCGAACTAATCCTGAATCAACAACTGATTTAAGCGGCACCAAAGACTTTGATGGTTTGAACCTTTATGGAGACGAAACACGCATTGCCGTACCAGTACCCAGCATTGGTACCATAACCCGAACAGGCTTCCGCGAAGAAGATATGCTAAATGCTTTTAGTGATGGCCGTGAAGCAAAAAGCCTTAAGGCTGATGGCGCCCTTCACTATCGTATTAGCGATAAGATTGAGGCGTTGTATAATTATCGTTATGGCGGAGGAAGTTCCATTTATCAGGGAACTGAAAAATATGTTCTGCGCGACTTCAGTCAGCAGTTTCATAAAGTTGAAATCAAGTCAGATAATTTCTTTGTGCGGGCTTATCGCACAGCTACCGATGCCGGTAAATCATACAATCTTTCCGCTTTAGGCGGATATGCTAACGAAACGTACAGCCCGTCAGCAACAAACTGGGTTCCTGATTATGTGGTAGCCATGCAAGGCTATATTCCGGGAGTTGAAGCCGGAAACCACGATGCTGCGCGTGAATATGCCGACCGTAATCGTCCGCAACCTGGCACACCCGGATATAAAAGCCTTATGGAAACAGTACGCAATAACTACTTCCAAAGAACCCCAACCGGTACATGGACTGACGCAAATGGAGGTCTGCATCCAGCTTCTGGCGGAGGTGCTTCCTTCCTTGATAACTCCAGACTCTTTCATGCAGAATTCAACTACAACTTTGTAAATCAGGTTAAGTTTGCCGAAATACAGGTAGGTGGTAATGTAAGAAGGTATGACCTGTTTTCTTCGGGTACAATCTTTAATGAAGGACCTAATGACGGAGTTGATTTTAATCGTATAAAAATTGACGAATACGGTGTTTATACGCAAATCGCCAAAACCATTTCAAACCTAAAGCTAACCGGATCTATCCGGTATGATAAGAATGAAAACTTTGAAGGACAGTTTACACCCAGATTGTCTGCCGTTTATAGTTTATCTGAAAATCATAACCTGAGAGCATCCTTTCAAACCGGCTTTAGAAACCCGGATACACAAGCCCAGTTTATTTATTTCCCATCTTCAAGCGGTACCTTATTGGGTAGCACCGAAGCCAACGCAAGCCGGTATGGTGTGCATAATGGTGGCGCCTGGACTCAGGCATCTTATAACGCCTTCCGGGCATCGGGTGGCTCACTTGCTGCCGATGGAACCCCAACCGGTGGAAATGCCAGTTTACTTGTAACAGCCGATATTCCGTATGTACAACCCGAAAAATTAAAATCATTTGAGGTGGGTTATAAAGGTGTTTTCTCAAATAAACTTTTGGTAGACCTGAATGCCTATTACACCACGTATCAGAGTTTTATTGGTGGGCAGATTGTAGCAGTTAAGGCACCAACCCAACATCAGGGCAACACGGTTCCAGCCGGAAGTTTGTATAGCTTGTACAACAACTCGATCGAAAATGTTACATCAAGTGGTGTAGGTCTTGGGCTTACCTATAGCCTACCCCGCAATTTTACATTAAATGGTAGTTATAGCTATGCCACGTTTGATGCAAATGAAACAGCTGACTTCAGAGCTGGCTTCAACACACCTGAAAATAAATTCAATATCGGATTGGGTAATCGCAAAGTAACAAACAATCTGGGCTTCAATATTAACTTCCGCTGGCAGGAAGGATTCTTATGGCAATCATCTTATGGAGTGTGGAATGTGCCTGAGTTTGGTGTATTAGATGCCCAGGTAAGCTATAAACTATCGCCTCTAAAATCTATGTTGAAAGTAGGCGCTACTAATTTAGGTGGCGGTGATTACAGAACCAATCTGGGGGCCCCTTTTGTAGGACAGATGTATTACATCTCGCTAACATTTGATGAGTTCTTGAAATAATCGAAAATCAATACGATATGAAAAATTTAAAATTTATCTATATCCTTTCGCTCGCACTGCTTATCAGCACATCATGCGAGCAGGAATTAATTGAACTCACACCGCCTGTAGTAGTACCGCCTGTTGATAATGGTACGCCCGGCACGGCAAACTTTACCAAGTTTATTGCTATTGGTAATTCCTTTGTGGCAGGTGTACAGGGTGGTGCTCTCTTTACAACCGGACAAAACAATTCGCTACCCGCCATTATGGCAACGCAGTTTGCTAAACCCGGTGTTGGGGGCGGTGCGTTTGTACAACCCAGCATTAATGCTACACTTGGGTGGAACCTGTTTGTAACACAACCCTTCCTTGCCGATAACACAAAACCAATTTTAGGCAGAATGCTTCTTCAGGGAGTTTCACCACGCCCAACACCGCAAGCGTATGCTGCTGGAAATCTTGAAGCCCTTCCAAATCCTTCGGCAAATCCTGGTTTTATTTATACCGGTGGAAAAGCAACATTGAATAATTTTGGTGTACCAGCTATTGTATTAGGTCAGGCTCTTATTCCAGAAACAGGTAATTGGGCATTGGCTGGCACCGATCCAAGATTCAGTCCCTTCTATGGCCGGCTTGCCTTACCTCCCGGAGGTAGCACAACCCTGATAGGTGATGCTGCTGCTGCTGGTGGTACATTCTTTCTGTTTTGGTTAGGCCTTGATGATTTCTTTCTGTATGCTGCCTTTGGCGGAGATCCCACCAAAGCCCCTTTAACTCCAGCCACAGGCGCTGGTGCTGCAAGTTTTGATCTTCAGTATGGCGCTGCTATTGGCGCGTTGTTAGGTTCAAATGCGAACCTGAAGGGTGTGGTTGGTAACTATCCTGATATTTTTAAAATGCCTCATTTTACTTCGGTGGCCTATAACCCGATACCGCTTGATGCTGCAACCGCTACAACGCTTACTTCAAGCCTGGCAAATAATTATAACGGATTTCTTACTGCTATGGCGGGTGCCGGTGTAATTACTGAGGCTGAAAGAGATAAAAGATTAATTTCTTTTGTTGCCGGTCAAAACAAAGCGCTGATTGTGGATGAAACGCTTACCGATTTAACTGCAGCCATGAATGCCAATGGTGCAGGCGCATTAGTACCCTATGCACGAGCTCGCCAAACCACCGCAGCCGACAAATTACCATTAGGTGCAGGAACTGTTTTGGGAACACTGGTTGGTGGAAATCCCAGTTTAATTAATGGTGTAACCGTGCCCCTTGCTGATCAATATGTTTTAATTCCAACAGAGATTGAAGCTATTAATGGAGCCCGGACAGCCTATAATGCAACGGTAGCGGCTACTGTAGCGGCTAACTCCAGCCGTTTAGCGTTGGCTGATGTTAATGCTGCATTAGAGGGCTTAATTGCTGCCCAGGCTGGTATCTATAATAATGTAACCATTACACCAAACATTAATCCGCCAACCGGAATCTACTCTGAAGATGGTGCGCATATGAATAGCAGAGGGTATGCATTTTTATCCCGCACATTCATTGAGGCTATTAACACAACTTTTGGAGCAACTGTACCCCTTACTGACCTCAGTAAATACAGCGCAACCGGGTTGCCTATTCCATAGAGGAACAAATTGAATGTTATCGAAAAAGGCCCGAATAATTTCGGGCCTTATCTTTTAAAACAATTCTTTTGCAATACGATAAATCGGATCGGATTTACCCATTGAATAAAAATGTATGGTGGGAGCCCCGCACTTAATCAATTCTTTTGATTGCTTAACGGCCCACTCAACGCCCAACTGCTTCACCGAAGCATTGTCTTTACACTTCTCGGCTTCATCGCTCAACTCTTCGGGCAAATCGATGTGGAAAATCTGAGGCAGAATGGTTAGTTGCGATTTGGTTGTTAAAGGTTTGATACCTGGAATGATCGGAACGGTAATACCCACCTCCCGGCATTTATCTACAAACTCAAAATATTTTTTATTATCGAAAAACATTTGCGTTACAATGTACTCAGCGCCTTTATCCACTTTGTTTTTCAGATACTTTAAATCTGTTTTTAAGTTTGGTGCATTAAAGTGTTTTTCAGGATACCCAGCCACACCAATGCAAAAATTAGTAGGAGAAGGTTCGTGTAACTCTTCATCGAGGTATAACCCGCGATTCATGTTCACTACATGCTCCAGTAATTCTGAGGCATAGCCAAATCCATCTTTCTCGGGTATAAACTTCGATTCGGTTTTAATGGCATCGCCCTGTAATACCAACACGTTATCCACACCCAAAAAATTAAGGTCGATGAGCGCGTTTTCTGTTTCTTCTTTGCTGAATCCCCCGCAAATAATATGCGGGACAGTATCAACCTTATAGTGATTTTGAAGGGCAGCGCAAATCCCTACCGTACCGGGTCGTTTACGTGTGGTTATTTTTTCGAGCAAACCGCCATCTTTCTTTTTGAATACATACTCCTCACGGTGATAGGTAACATCGATAAACGGAGGGTTAAACTCCATTAACGGGTCGATGTTATTGAACAGATTTTTGATGTTCTCACCTTTTAAAGGAGGAAGAATTTCTAATGTAAACAACGTTTTACCGTTGGCGCGTTTTAAGTGTTCTGTTACTTTCATTTAGTCAATTTGAAAATGTGATAATTTGAAAATTTGAAAATTATTGACAACACTCCATTTTCAAATTTTCAAATCGGCTAATTATCTAATTATAAGAAAGATTTGGAGCTAACCATTTCTCCACTTCTTGCACACTCATACCC
>ERZ761607.5734-NODE-5734-length-10020-cov-13.461315_pt1 | contig 10020 bp, 1 predicted proteins | sample MGYA00511164_ERZ761607 | MGnify/ENA primary metagenome ERZ761607 (study PRJEB28899, sample SAMN02445080) | bioreactor sludge metagenome | biome: EBPR sludge | place: Australia: Brisbane, Thorneside Wastewater Treatment Plant | collected 2011-06-22 ...
CTGTTACAACAGGTGCTGCAGGGATGAACGGCTGTGGGTTAACCGTTACGCTGGCAGCCCCGGTAGAACCGCAACCTGCAGCGCTCTGTACATCCACAGTGTGTGGGCCCGGAGCTACGCCACTATATACAGGTGTTGGCTGGAACGGACCACCATCGAGGCTGTACAGGATACCACTGCCAACAGGTGATGTGATGGTCAGGGTTCCGGTTGCCACGGCGCAGGTAGGCTGTGTTACGTTCACCACAGGCGTTGTAGCCAGCGGGTTAACGGTAACGGTTACACTACCACTCAGGTCGCCGGCCACTGATGCGCAATTGGCATCCGTTAAGGTAGCGATTGTATAAGTAGTGGTAACGCTTGGTGTTACGTTCACCGTGATTGGGCTTACAGAGCCACTAAATGTAGATCCGTCAGACAGTGTACCGCTCCATGGGCCGGTTCCTGTTACCGCGATACTCAATGTGGTTGGCAACACAGAGCCTTCGCAATAAGCCACATCTGTTCCGCTCAATACGCCGGTAGGACGTGGGTTCACAGAAATGGTAACTTGTGCAGGTTCGGATACGCATCCGGATGCAGTTGTAGCCGTTACCGTGTATGTTGTGGTAGCAGAAGGAGATACATTGACATTTGCTCCTGTTAAATTGCCGGGATTCCACACATAGCTTGCAATGGAACTTGGTACAAAACTGTACAACCTTCCATTAGCCGGTTGACCTGCATTTAGATTATTGGAAGAACTGTTGCTTGCCGTGTTACTAGATACTGTTACACTTTGATACTGTGTTCCTGATCCGGTTATACCAACAGATGCAGACATAGAACCTGTATTCATAGCACCATAACGGAACTCAACTTTACCATTGCTTTCATACAACCATGCCTGGAATGTTGAGTTTGCAGCACCTGCGGTAGCTCTAGGAATAGTTACAAACCATTGAACAACCAAAATACGGTTAGGTGAACTGCCGGTAACTTTATACGTAACATTACCAGTAGTACCGGTTGCCATATCATCCCAATATGGATAAATTTTAGGAATGTTGGTGGTACTTGTTACTGAATTGGAAAACTGTGCAGCAGCAGCACTAGTACCATTTGTCAGGAAAATGAATCCATCGGGAGATACAGAGAAATTATTATAATACGTGCCGTTGAAATTGAATGGGAATCCAATTGCCGCTACAGCTGCAGGCGTATCATCGTTGCCGGTTCCTATTGCCTGGGTAGAACCGCTCATATCTTCCAGGGTCGAACCTGTTGAAGTTGCAAATGCATACTCATTAGCAGGTCCATACGAAATGGCAGTAGCCTGTAAAGTGGTTGAAGATCCATCGCAAATGGTTAAAGCGCTGGCTGAAGCAGTCAATCCAAAAGCAGCATTGTTGACTGTAACAACAACTGTTGCTGTATTAATACAACCATTGGCATCGGATCCACTTACTGTATATGTTGTGGTACTCAATGGGGCGATACTTACTGTTGCTCCTGTAGTTGAAGACAAACCTGATGCAGGAGACCAGGTATAACTTTCAGCTCCAGATGCAGTAACTGAAACCGGAGACGCTCCGGGCTGACATATACTGAATGCTGCTTGATCAACGGTCACTGTCGGCAATTCATTAACAGTTACTGTTACTGAAGAAGTAACAACATTATTACATGGATCAGTTACTGTTACAGTATACACTGTAGTAGTGGTTGGATTCACTGTTATGCTGGCAGTATTGCCGATAGTATTTGTACCATCACTCCAAGAATATGTTAATGGTTCACCTCCTGTGGCACCTGCATCCAACTGAACCGGTGATCCTGAACAAGAGATCGCAGGTGAAGCTGAAGCATTAGCAGCTACAGGTATCACATTTACAGTGACAGGTGCAGATGTAGTTGAACATAATGTTACTGGGTTAGTAGCTGTTACCGTATAATTTGTGGTAACAGTTGGCGTAACCGTTAACAAACTTCCTGGCAAAGAAACCGGGTTCCATGTCCAGTTAAAGCTGGATGTTTCATCAAGGCCAACTATTGCGCCAAATGTTGGAGTTGGACGGGCAGATGACAAAGTTCCTGTCGCGGTAGCACACTGAGAGCCGGCAACAAATGATACCACGCCCAATGAACGATCTGTAAATGCATCACCGGTTACTGTTGCCGTTGTGAACGGACTGGTTGTTTCCTGGCAAATCTGAACAACAATATTGCTGGTGCCATCCCAGTTAAACGGTGTGCTGAATGTATGCGTATTCAAACCGGAACTTACAGTGATGGATTGTGGTCCAAACACGGATGTTAAACCGGTATTAATAAATGATGAAGTTAAAGCTGTCGCAGTTGTATGGCCTATGAAAATCTGGTACACACCGATGGTTGTTGGAGTACCAAGGGAAGTCACATTAAATGCGATACTGGTCAGGTTACCCGGTTGTACTCCGGCAGCGCTCAATTCCGCTGCTGTGTACAGGTATTGCAACCTCGCAGCATTTGCACCTGTACGGTATGGCGATGTGCCAAATTCAGTGGTCGCGCCCGCTCCTATTTGAACAGTTCCGGGGCCACCGTTGATACTGGTAGCCTGGAGCACACTGCTTCCGCCTACACAGATATTTGCTGGCGTAGCCGTTACGGTGCTGATAACAGGATTAGGATTCACGGTTACCGTGATGGTAGCTGAATTGGTACATCCGTTAGGCAATCCATCATTCGCAACTACTGTGTATGTAGTAGTGCTTGAAGGATTGGCAGTAACAACAGCGGTGTTTGTGCTGCTCAATCCGGTTGCAGGAGTCCAGGTGAAATTTGTATATGAAGGATCGCTGTTAACTGCCGCGTCAAGTCCAACACTGCCACCATTACAGTATGTAGTAGAACCTGATGGGGTAATGACCAATGCTGGCGGAGGCGTAACAGTAACGGTTACGGCTGTACGCTCGCTTTCGCAAGTGCCATCCGATTCTGATACATAGAATGTAGTGGTACTGTTAATGGATGATGTATATGTACTTCCACCAGCCTGCAGGAGCGTACCTCCTGTTGGCGCATCATACCAGACAAATGTACCATTCGCACCACCGGTACTTACAGATGCTGTCGGTACACCAGCTCCGCATTGGGCAGATCCTGCTCCAATTGGCGCATTTGGCAAAGGATTAACTGTAATGGTTACCTCATTGGTGCCTGTAGACGTACAACCGTTTGCATCAACTGCAACCACTGAATATGTGGTAGTGCTGGTTGGGTTTACGGTTACGTTGGCTCCATTCAGGCTACCTGGGGTCCAAGTATATGTAAGTGCAGGGTTTTGAGTGACCACACCTACAATATTTACAACATAATCCTCAGTTTCACCCCATGTAGCGCTTCCACAAGCTCCGTTCGTAGGCGGTGCTGCTCCAAAATTGGCGCGTACGCGCATAATTGTCCTTCCGAGTGATGCTGTTGCAGGTATGGTCATATTTCCTGAATATGTCACATTTACGGTACCTGCATAAGCTGGGGTAAATAAGGCTTCAGACGCGTCAAAAACCCCGTCACGGTTTAGATCAATCCAAACTGTAACACCTTCGGTATCATTTGGATTTGTACCTACGGAAATGGGATAGGTAGCGCCCAGGCTGATATCTGGCACTTGTGCACTGAATACGCCTGCATATCCACCCGATATGTCACAGGTTGATGTCCTGTTTATCACACCAGCAAAACTTACATTTCCTATATAGTCACCGAATGCACCACAACCTGTTGAATACAGTCCTGCTGTACAGTAACCTGATGGAAGGGTCTGTGGGCCTGTAGCCAATCCACCTGCTGAATACACGCTCAGGTTTACCGGGCTACCCGCACAAACAGTGGAGATATCAGAACGCACACTGTCAATGACCGGCAACGCGTTTACAGTTACTGTTACAGTAGCTGAGGTCTGACAGTTTTTATCAAAATCTTCTGCCAACACGGTGTACACATAGGTACCCGGAGCAGTTACAGTAATGCTTGCTGACTGGCCACTGGCTGAACCTATAATGCCGCTGCCTGCTTCTGGAGAAGCTGTCCAGGTCCAGTTCGTATAATTGTTGAAATCCGGGGTATAGGTTGCATCCAGGTCAAAGGTTTCACCCACACAAGCTTGAAGGCCAGTGGAAGCCGAGGCGGATACCACATCCGGATCCTGTACAGTAACGGTTACGGCTGTACGCTCGCTCTCGCAACCGGCAGCGCTTGTTTCAGATACATAAAATGTGGTAGTTGTAGAAACTACACTGGTATACGTGGTTGATGGCCCGGTTTGAACGGCTGTACCTCCTGTTGGCGTAGTGTACCAGTTAAACTGAGGTGTTGGTTCACCTGAGTTTGAACTTACTGAAGCAGTTGGTACAATAGATCCGCATTGCTCAGAGCTGGTACCTGTTGGTGCGGCCGGTACCGGATTTACCGTTACCGTTACGTCCTGGCTGATTGAACAATTGGTTACAGGGTCTGTGGCAGTTACCGTATAGTCACCAGTGCTGGTAGGGTTAACCGATACAGAAGCCCCACTCAGGTTACCCGGGTTCCAAACCCAATTGTAAGTGCCCGATCCGGTTGAATTTACCTGGCCACCAAAACGAAGGTTTGGCCTTTGGTTGTAACTGAATGTGACAGCACCCGGTGAAGAACAGACAGTTGTTAAATCTGCACGGTACACCAATGAGGATACATATGATGTTGCAGACTGCCTGAACACAGCGCTGGTTGTAAATCCGGTATTTGCAAAACATGTTTGAATGATGATATTGGATGTGCCATCCCAGTTAAACGGCGTAGAGAAATTAATGGTATTGGCCGCAAAACCAGTTGAAGCTGACGGCGTGTAAGAAGCTTGAGAGAAAACGGTTGTAAAACCGCTTTCGAGCGTAGATAGCGCTGTCAGGCCAGTTGATTTAATTCCGATATTAAAGTTCGTCAGTGCAGCAGTATTGGCTGTTGATACATCAAAAGCGATACTGGTGATATTACCGGGCTGTAATCCGGCAGCGCTCAATTCGGCGGCTGTAATCAGGAACTGGTTCAAAGCGCCCTGATAATAGTTACCAAATGGTGCTGGATAACCGGTTGAAGTTGTAGATGCTGCCGAGTTGGTTAAGGTACCGGTACCGATGGTTACATCTCCTGCAACAATGACGTTGGTAGCGGCAACCAGGTTTACAGGCGCACCGGCACATACCGTGTTAGGTGTTGCTGAAGCTGAAGCAATCACTGGCAAAGGCTTCACAGTCACTGATACAGTTGATGTAGTGGTACAAGAACCATCCACAGCGGTTACTGTATACACATAAGTGCCGGCAGCGGTTGGCGTTACGGATACTGGATTTCCAACTGGTGGTGTTCCATTATTGATACCGCTTCCTGCTTCAGGAGAAGCTGTCCATGTATATGTATAATTCTGATTGCTTCCAGTTTGCTGTGCCGATAACGAAATGGCCACATTGGTGCAAGGATTGTTATCGTCTACCAGGGCCTGCACCGCATCCGGTGGTATCACAGTGGCGACAACAGCTGTGCGGTTGCTTTCACAAGTACCATCTGTGATGGCCACATAGAATGTGGTAGTTGAAGAAATAGAGTAAGATACCAAACTACCATTTACTTCACCCGGAATAGCTGTGCCACCTGATGCTGTCAGGTACCAGCGGAAACTTCCGTTGGGTGCGCCAACGGCAAAGCAAGTTGGCACACCTGTACCACATTGAGAAGAAGGTGCCGTAGTTGGTGGAGAAGGCAGGGTATTCACATTAACCAAATATGGCGCGGAACTGATGCTGCAACCCTGGTCGTTGGTAGCCGTTACTGTATAAGTTGTAGCTGAAGAAACAGTAGCACTATAAGGATTGGTGAAACCAACATCGGATGTACCGTCATTCCAGGTGAAACCTGTCAGCGTAGTTAATCCTAATCCTGTTGCAGATGCGGTCAATACTGTTTCAGAACCAGTACATACCGGGTTAGGAACAGCATTAATCGACAATACCGCGCCGGTCAATGGCTCATCCTGGTAAGGTGTACCCGTAAATGTACGGGTAATGCCAAATGAATTGGTAACGGTAATGCTCCAGGTTACAACAGAGTTACTTGGCGAAGCAACAGGAATGGTATATTCCCAAGTGTCTCCCACAGTATTAGTCATGGCGAATGGACCAGCCGGAGCTCCATTATTATAGCTAATGGTTACACTGGAAATAGAACCAGCATTTGTTGTAAAGTCACCGCTGATCAGCTTTGCACTGGCTACACAAGTTAATTGTGGAACAGTAACATTGGCTGAATCAATGGTTACCTGAGTCCAGGCAAAATAATCATCCCCAACAGGTACTATGGGGCCTAAGCCTGTAGTAGCCGTTGTCCTGCTGCCTGTGGCTGTGATGGCGCCCGATCCGCTGGCTGCACTCCTCGGTGTCCATGGCCCGGTCAATGCCGCAGATTGTGAAATGAATAAGTTTTGCAGGTTGCCGGTAAGGGCATCTGTGGCATTCCAGTTCATGGTCACGGTTGGATTGGTACCATACAATGCGCCATTGCTGTTCAACCTGTAAGCCCTTGTACCGATGGCTGAAGAACCGGAAGGAGCGCCGGTGATTTCAGCTGTCAGAGATGTAACCTCAGATCCGGTTGCACCCGTTCCTGTACCGGTAGCGACACTGAATGTTGCTGCCAGCGGGAATGTACGGGTAACGGATCCACCAGGTGTGCTTAACCTCACTTTACCTGAGCTCACAAAATTGGTGGCCGTTGCTGACGTACCTGCATAACTGGGATGCGTAAACGATAATGTGTTTGATCCCATATCAATAGAACCCAATGTTAAAGTCAGAGGGGCTGAGTTATACAATTCAATATCACCTGTAAACTGCGCGTTAGAAGCACTGTTTAATGTATATACGTTGATGCGGCGGTTCGCTGGAACTACGCCAGTTTCCGTATGCAATGCATTGCTGGGTGCCGGCGCGAAGAAACCTTGCGTCAGGTTATAGAGGCCTATGCGTGCAGTTGGTGCAGTCGCTGTTACGATCGCTGTACCAACAAGCCCAACCGTTGGTGCGCTGGCGTATCCAAAACCGGCATTGCTGATGGTAAAATCTGTAATCGTGCCATTAGTCAGCACGGGTACTGCTACTGGCAGACTGTTAGCAGGGAATTCTGCTGTGGCACCCGTACCACCTCCACCGGTGAGTGTTAATGTTGGAGGCGACGTCCATAATGTACCGCCACCGGTGCAAATCACGGATACCACTTTGCCTTGTGCCACCACAACGTTGAATGTTGGATTGGTGAAACCGGTCAGGTTTGTGCCTCCTGAAACAGTTACTGTTGGTGCTGTTGTATATCCGCTGCCACCGTTGGTGACCAGGTTCAGGAATCCTGTCGGAAGGGAGAAACCAACCGATGGAGCTGTCGCATATACGCCACCGTTAGTGGTTGTTATGCCACCAACACCCTGGTCACTGCGGATATTAATGCCGCCGCTGATGGTTGCAATACCACTCTTTTGTGTGAGCGAGTTGGCCGGGCCTGCAACCGATTGAATCAATAAAACAGATGCAGTCACACCCGAACCGGCGCCAGTATTTACAATAGTTATGGCTGGCGCTGAAACCCTGTACCCGCTACCCGGGTTGACAATTGACAAACTTCTTACAGTCTGACTGGTTGCATCCCAGTTAACAGATAGTTTGGCCGCCTGGCCTACATATTGGAAACTGCCCACCGTACCGCTTGTATGCGTGGGTGGCGTAGGCTGTGCCGTAGTGGCTACAGCCGTATACAAATTATCACCATAAAAATATTGGGTTCCCACTGTAAGTGCAGTGGTAATATAAGGAGTACCGATTGTACCAACTGTACCCAACCAAAGGAAATTGGCTGTTCCGTTTGCCACAACACCAGATGTATGTGTTGGGCCGGTTGGGCCTGCTGTACCAGCTGTTGTCACCAAATATATATTTGAACCACTGATGCGAACATTACCTACGCTCACAGTAGCATTGGCAACAAAATTAGCTGCTCCCGCACAGGAAACATTCGGAGCTGTGGTATAACCACTACCCATGGCCGTTACCACCACATTGGAAACCTGGTTATTAATTGACTGTCCGAATAATTGGGCCGTATTATCTATACTTAACTTACCATTTGTATTAAGGGAACCGGCGCCATGCGCAAAACTGGTTGTTGTGATATTTTGCGTGGTATTGATGGTGCTTGATCCAATTGTTTGGAAAAATAATGCCCGGATGATACCCGATGAACCATTTCCTTCGAATGTTCCTGTACCACTTAAATTCCCACCGGATAACCCATTAAAATTCAGAAGGGTCGATGCTAATGATAGATTAGCGTAGCCATTATTGGTAAAATTACCTCCAACATTCAGGGTTTGGCCCGTTAGCCCGGTTGTGTGTGGATGAAACTTACCTGTTGCGCCAATGGTAACATTGCCTGAAGCCGTCATGGCAAAACTGGTGGAACCCCATTGCAAGGTTCCATCAATGGTAATATCCCTATAGTTAATCGCCTGGTTGACAGTAACAACTGAACCTGAGGGAATAGTAACATCATTTGCTGCCGGTGGCACCACACCCCCTACCCAAGTGGCTGGGGAATTCCATAAGCCTCCTTGTGCAGATGCCGTATACCCGGTAGGCGTAGATGTCACGATTGACACCTCATCAATGGCTGCAGGTGGGTTAACAATATCGGTTATATCTGATTTCCAGCTAAAAATAAGTCTGTAGGTCGTTCCGGGCACACCAGAGTAACCTACCACACTGGTATTATATGATGAGGAACTCAAATTGTACCATCCATTGGGGTTAGCACCAGAGCCAGCTACCTGGTATGTGGTTAATACAGCCAGGTTGGCTAAAGGATTGTATGTTACGGGTGCTATAAAAACCTTCAAATTATCCCAATCACTTGTTCCGGAACCTTCCCCACCAGCTTTCCATTTAAATGTGAGGGTCACTACGCTTTCTCCCGCAGGAACAGTAAAGTCGCGGTACAGATGGCTGATGGTACTGACCTGGGAATATGCCCAGGCGGTACCGTTATTGGATACATATGCCGCGTTTGTGCCATTACTGGCGGCGGCGGCGGTGCCAACCACCCAACCGTCAACAGTCGCGTTTGCTGTATTCCAGCTGTTCAACGCGATGGTGCCGCCTGTTTCAAAGCCACCGTCACCGGTGGCCGACAACACGGTTGTCTGGCTCATGGCCGGGTTGGAAAACATTGCGGCCAGGCTGAGCAGCAGGAAACTAACGGCAAAGCGTAAATGCTTCGCTGAAACCCTTGCCAGCACTGCATCATAAGCGGTTGCGAAATTCTGGGAAATGCCTGTCTGTACACGCATAAACATAGTGTTTAGTTGAATAAATGAATACCTGTTTTTTCTTTGTGATTGGGGCTGGAGCAGTTTTCAAGAGAGGGCTGCGGACATCGCTTAAATGAATATAAACCATTATTTAATATTTTATAACATTTATTTTAGTTTTTTTTAACAATACGCTAAAAATGGGATGCAATGTTTAGTATTCAGAAAACCAGTTTGTTATCTGATTAAACAAAATACGGCCGGGTTGGGGATGTGGGATGAATGATTTGTGATGTATGATCTGGGATCTATGATTGATGATGTATGATTTTTGATGTATGATCAATGATGTGTGATGTATGATGTGTGATTTAGGATGTGTGATTTAGGATGTGTGATTTAGGATGGATGATCTGTGATGTGTGTTGTGTGATTGATGCGAAATGTATGATTTGCATAGCATGATTCTACCATTTTTACCCGAATCCGGAGGGGTCGCATATTTATTGATGCGGTATTTCACATGCAATTGATCGTTGCATTTATTTTTTTAATACCCCCGATGGGGTTTACAACCCCATCGGGGGTGGAGATCAACAAAAAGGCCCACCGTTTCCGATGGGCCCCTTCGTTTATGCTTGTCCGTTGGCTTAGAACTTCAACACTTTCGTCGT
>ERZ761607.5739-NODE-5739-length-10014-cov-17.464002_pt1 | contig 10014 bp, 9 predicted proteins | sample MGYA00511164_ERZ761607 | MGnify/ENA primary metagenome ERZ761607 (study PRJEB28899, sample SAMN02445080) | bioreactor sludge metagenome | biome: EBPR sludge | place: Australia: Brisbane, Thorneside Wastewater Treatment Plant | collected 2011-06-22 ...
CCTCGCCGAAGGTTTGACCCTGCGGGAGAATGTCCACGACTTTTTCGCCGCCTTGCGGCGAGGTGAAGGCCAGTTTCACCTGGCCGTAGACGATCAGGTAGAAGCCGGTCGGGGTGTCTCCCTTGTGGAACAGGATGTCGCCACGGGTGGCGTTAATTTCGCGTGTGCCACGGGCAAGACGTGCGATTTCTTCTTTTTCCAGCTCGTTGAACAGCGGCACGTGCGCCAGCAGCGCTTCGATGTTAAGGCCGTGTTGAGCCAGGTGCATGGGCGGTTTCCGAAAGGGGTGGCCAGAAGCAGGAGGCCAATATTCGCATTTGTATTCGCCCGGGGCAAGCTCGTTGCAGGATGCTGGCAGCGCCGCGTTGCCGGCTTGCCGGCGGAGGTGAGGATCGATGACAGACGGCTTTGCCGCGCCGGGTTTTTCGGTGATCGCCTCCGGCAGGCGCTGTTTGGCATATCTAGGCGTCAGGCCGTATACTCGCACGATTTTTTCTTGCGCGAGGCAGGTGTGAATTTGCAAGCAGCGACCGTTTCTTCGCCAGCGTCGGTGGTGCCGGCAATTTCATCGGGGACGCCGACCAGCCTGGCGCGCGCCTGGCTGTGGCTGGGCGTGATGGCACTGATCGGTTCCGGTTTGCTGGCCGTGCTGTTGGTATTGTCGCGGACCCCCGGTATTCAGGATGTCTTTCCGCTCAAGGACCTGTTCCGCGCGGCGCTGGTGGTGCACGTCGATCTGTCGGTGGCCGTCTGGTTCATGGCTTTTGCCGCCGTGATCTGGTGCTCGGTCGGCGGCGGCGGTCTGGCCTGGCTGGGCTGGAGCGGTTTCGGCCTGGCCGCGCTGGGGACCGTGCTGATGACCGTCTCGCCATTTTTCCCCGGTGCCGAGCCGGTGCTCAACAACTACATCCCGGTATTGAAACAGCCCTTGTTCTTCGCTTCGCTGTGGATCTTCGGCGTCGGCATGAGTCTGGCGGTGTTGCGCGCGCTGATCACCACCTGGCCGGCACGCTTGCTTGGCGAGCCGCTGCGTCTCGGCGCCTTTCTGGGAGCGGTGGCCGCCTTTCTGGCTCTGGCCGCCTTCTTCTGGTCGTGGTCGATGGTCCCCGAGGTAGACGGCACGATCTATTACGAGGTCTTGTTCTGGGGCGGCGGACATACCCTGCAGTTCCAGCATGCGCTATTGATGGTCGTCGCCTGGCTGTGGATTGCCGGGCACCTGGGTCGTCCGTCAGCCGTGTCGCCGCGTGCGGCGTCGGTGCTGTTCATGGTCGCCGCCGTGCCGCTGCTGGCGGTGCCGGCAATCTATCTGCTGCTGCCGGTCGGTTCGCTGCCGCACGTCGAACTGTTTGCCAAACTGATGGAGTGGGGTCATCCCTACATGGGACCGTTGATCCTGCTCGGCGCGCTGTCTCTGTGGGGCGTGCGGACGGTGCCGGCTGCGCCAGCCAAGTCGGCCTTTGTCGCTTCCTTCGTCCTGTTTGCGCTTGGCGGCGTCCTCGGCTACCTGATTCACGGGGTCAACGTCGTCATCCCGGCGCACTATCACGGGTCCACGGTGGGCGTGACTCTGGCCTTCATGGGCCTGGCCTACGCCCTGCTGCCGCCGCTCGGCTTCGGCCGTCCCGAGGGCCGCATCGCAATCTGGCAACCCTACGTCTATGGCGGCGGGCAACTGATTCATGTCCTCGGTCTGGCGTGGTCGGGTGGCTACGGCGTGCAGCGCAAGGTCGCCGGCGCAGACCAGATGCTGAGCACCCTGCCGCAGAAGGTCGGCATGGGGATGATGGGCCTCGGTGGCCTGATCGCGGTCATCGGCGGCCTGATGTTCGTGCTGGTCTGCCTGAAGGCGATGGCGTGGCGCCGTCGCGCACGGTGAACAGCCCGTGATGAAGCAGGAACGCAGGTCATGAAGCAGGCGCACGCGTTGCGCCTGGCGGTGGTAGCCGGTGTGCTGACCATCGCCACCATCGGCCTGCTTGGCTACCGGCTGGCAGGCCAGGCCAGCGCGCCGGATGCCGGGATGCCGCCCGGCTTGCTCTCGTCGCCGCAACTGACGCCCGAGCAGGCGCAGGCCGAGGTCGAGGCAATCATGGCGCTGACTCTGGACGATCTCGATGGGCGTCCGCAGGCCATCGCGCAGTGGCGGGGCAAGATCCTGGTGATCAACTACTGGGCTAGCTGGTGCAAGCCCTGCGTCGAAGAAATGCCGGCCTTCGCGAGCCTGCAAAGCCGCCATGCGGGGCAGGGCGTACAGTTTGTCGGCATCGGCATCGACGACGCCGAGAAGATGCGCCGCTTCGTGCAGGTGACGCCGGTTTCGTATCCGCTGCTGGTCGCCGGTGACGCGGCAAGTCAGACGCCTGGCCTGCAGGTCAAGGCCTTGCCGTATACGGTGATCATCGGTCGCGATGGTCGTTTCGAGAGCAGCCGGCTGGGGCGCCTTGACGAGGCGAAGCTGGAGCCCATCCTGCGGCAATTGATCGCCAGGTAGGCAGACAGCAGGGACGAGGCTCTGCGCAGAATCGTCTGTTGGCCGCCGGCGGGAATCGTCGAGAGCCCGGCCGCGTCAGGAAGGTCCGCGAAGTCCTGCCTGGGCCGGGCGTGGACGGCGGCGCACCGCCGCCCGCTTACAAGACCTTGACCTGCACCTTGCGGGGTTGCGCATGCTCCGCCTTGGGGATCGAGAGTTTCAGCACCCCTTGCGTGAACTCGGCGCCGACCTTGCTCGCGTCGAGTTCCTTGGAGAGGGTGAACACCCGCCGGTAGCGCGCCAGGCCGACTTCAATGTGGCTGTCCTGCATGCCTTCAGGCGTTTCCAGATCGATCTCGCCTTCGATGGTCAGTGCGTCGCCTTCGACGTGCAGATGCAACTTGTCCTTCGGTACGCCAGCCAGGTCGGCGTACAGGGTGATTCCCGAAGCATCCTCGATGACGTCGACCGGCGGCAGCAGAGCCGCGTCGTCACGGTTGTCCCGTTTTGTGACCGGGTTGTTTTCGGACATTTTCGATTCTCCTCACTGAATGGTGATGCGGCGTGGCAGGGCGTCCTGCTTGCGGGCGATGCTGATTCGCAGCACGCCGTCGCGGTATTTCGCTTCGACAGCGTTCACGTCGATGTCGTCGGGCAGGGTGACGACGCGGCGGAAACGGCCGGCGAAACGCTCGTCGATATGCACGGTCGCTTTCTCGCCGGGTGGGTCGAGCTTGCGCTCGCCGGCGACGGTGAGCACACCCTTCTCGATTTGTACATCCAGGGTCGCAGGGTCGATTCCCGGTGCGAAGGCGTAGACTTCGACGGAACCGGCGGTGCCGCCGACGTTCATCGCCGGGAAGCCGCCGCGGGCTATCCCGCGAATGCTCGGCGACAGGTGAAAACCCTGCTGCGTTTCGCGTTGCAGCCGATCGAGTTCCGCTAGCACGTCACGGGGAAAGAGGGAGCGGTACATCATGTTGAATCCTCCATGCGCTTGACTCACGGGCGCCGGGATTGGCGCTTCGCCACCTAGCTGGGGGTCCTTTTGATGACTTCAATAGCTTGATTCCGCCCAGGGTGCCCACCATTTGCTATCGTTAGCCGAACAGGGCGGCTGATCGAGGATGGATCATGGAATTCAAGGACTACTACCAGACGCTGGGGGTCGCGCGCGACGCGACCGCCGACGAAATCAAGAAGGCTTACCGGAAGCTGGCGCGCAAGTATCACCCGGACGTTTCCAAGGAAGCGGACGCGGAAGCGCACATGAAGGAGGTCAACGAGGCGAACGCGGTGCTCTCCGACCCGGAAAAGCGCGCCGCCTACGATCAGTTGGGACGCGGCTACCGGCCTGGTCAGGAGTTTCGTCCGCCGCCCGACTGGGATGCCGGTTTCGAGTTTTCGGGCCGCGGCGCTTCGCCGGGTGAAACCGCCGACTTCTCGGATTTCTTCGCCGAGGTGTTTGGCCGCATGGGTGGCGCACGTGGCTTCGCTCCCGGGCAGCGCGCGTCGTTCCAGGCGCGCGGTGACGATCATCACGCCAAGGTGCTGCTGGACATCGAGGATGCCTTCAGCGGCGCGACCCGGCAGATCTCCTTGCGTGCGCCGAGGACCGACGCGCAGGGTCGCGTAACGCTGGAAACACGCACCTTGAACGTCAGGATTCCGCAGGGTGTGCACGCCGGCCAGATCATTCGCCTGGCGGGCCAGGGAACACCCGGTTTCGGCGGCGCGCCGGCCGGAGACCTGATGCTGGAGGTCCAGTTCCGGCCACACTCGCGCTTTCGCGCGAACGGGCGCGACCTGCACCTGACCTTGCCGGTCGCCCCCTGGGAGGCGGCGCTCGGCGCGGTGGTGGAGGTGGAGCTGCCGCAAGGCGGCGTCAAGGTGCGGATCCCCGAAGGGACGCAGAGCGGACGCCAGATGCGGGTTCGTGGCAAGGGGATTCCGGGCACTTCGCCGGGCGATCTGCTGCTCGACATCCAGGTCGTGCTGCCGCCAGCGGTCACCGCCAGGGCGCGGGAACTCTATGAAACCATGGCGCGGGAACTGGCCTTCGACCCGCGTCCGCAGCGGAGGGAATGAGCCATGCGCGACGAGGATATCCTGACCGGCAGCCCGATCGAAGACAGCTGGCTGACGCTCGAACAGCTTGCCGCGGCGTGCACGGTCGAGCCCGTCTGGCTGCGGCGCCATCTCGACGAGGGGCTGATTCCGCGTGCCGAGAGCGTCGCCGGGGTGTGGTGTTTCGCCAGCACCAGCATCGTTCGCGCGCGGCGGATGCGCCAGCTGGAGAGGGATTTCGATGCCGTGCCAGAACTGGCGGCGCTGGTCGCCGACCTGCTCGAGGAACTCGACGAACTGCGCGGGCGCGTCGGGCGCGTCGATCCGAACTGAGCTACGGCGTGGGCGCCGCCCTGGACCCTTGCATCCGCCGGCGGACTCGGAGAACGGTGAACAGCCGGTGTTCCGGCACCGTGGTGGCGGGAATCCGAGTCGCCGGATTTCGGCCTTCGTCGGGCTGGCTGATTGGCACGGCTTATGTCATTATCGCCAGCCTGACGATTCGCGCGCCATGACCTGGCAAGTGCGCGGGCAGCTTGGCGAAGTCGCCAGGCCGGGCAGCAATCGCGCGTTCTTGTTCCAGGCGGGACGACAGCGCTTCTGAGGGACAGCGTGGATGACCAAGCACTCGCAGCGCTCCGAGCTTGAAGGCGCGCTTCTGTCGTTTCGGCGGGCTTTCATGACCGTCGGCGCGTTCAGTTTTTTCACCAACCTGCTGATGCTGACGCCTGCCATCTACATGCTGCAGATCTACGATCGGGCGCTGGGCAGCCGCAATACGACGACGCTGCTGATGTTGACGCTGATCGCGCTCGGGCTGCTGGCGTTGATGTCATTGCTCGAGTGGATCCGATCGATGGTTCTGGTGCGGGTCGGCGCTCGCCTCGATCTCGACATCAATTCGCGGATCTTCGACGCCACCTTCGAACGCAATCTGCGCCAGGCCGGCCAGAACCCGGCCCAGGCGCTGCATGACCTGGCGTCGATGCGGCAGACCCTGACCGGCGCCGGCCTGATCGCGCTCACCGATGCGCCGTGGATGCCGATCTACTTGCTGGTGATTTTCATGATGCACCTGCATCTCGGCGTCTTCGCGCTGATCGGGGTGCTGGTGCTGGTGACGCTGGCGGTGGTCAACGAACGCCTCTCGGCGGCGCCGCTGGGCGAGGCGCAGAAATTGGCCATGGCGGCCAATGCGCAAGCCAATAGTCATCTGCGCAATGCCGAAGTGATCGAGGCGATGGGGATGCTGCCAGCGATCCGCGGTCGCTGGTTTGCATTGCATCGGAAGTTCCTGGTGCAGCAGACGCTGGCCAGTGACCGCGCCGGCCTGCTCAACGCCGTCACCCGCTTCGCGCGGATCTCGATGCAGTCGCTGGCCTTGGGCTACGGCGCGCTGCTGACCATCGACGGCCAGATTACCGCCGGCATGATGATCGCCGGATCGATTCTGGTCGGGCGGGCGCTGGCCCCGGTTGAAGCACTGATCGCCAACTGGAAGCAGCTGGTTTCAGCGCGCGCCGCCTACCAGCGGCTGGCGGAATTGTTGCGCATCTATCCGGCGCGGGTCGCCGGCATGCCCTTGCCGCGACCGCTTGGCGAAGTGCTGGTCGAGAACGCCGCGACCGCCGCGCCGGGAAGCAAGCTGCTGATTCTCAGAAACGTGAATTTCAAGCTCACGGCCGGGGAGGTGGTGGCGATCATCGGCCCCAGCGCGTCCGGCAAGTCCACCCTGGCGCGTTTGCTGGTTGGCGTCTGGCCCGCTCTGGCCGGTTCCGTGCGCCTCGATGGCGCCGAGATCTTCAAGTGGAACAAGGACGAACTCGGTCCGTATCTGGGCTACCTGCCACAGGACATCGAGTTGTTCGACGGAACGGTGGCCGAGAACATCGCCCGTTTTGGCACGGTCGATGCCGACCTGGTGCTGGCCGCAGCGCAGGCAGCGGGCGTCCATGAGCTGATTCTGCTCCTCCCGGACGGCTACGACACGCCACTCGGCGACGCCGGCAGCGCCCTCTCGGGTGGACAGAAGCAACGCATCGCCCTGGCGCGCGCGCTCTACGGCGACCCGGCGCTGATCGTTCTCGACGAGCCCAACTCGAACCTTGACGATCAGGGCGAGGCGGCGCTGGCCGAGACCATCCGGCGGCTGAAGGCGCGAAAGCGGACGGTGGTGATCGTCACCCACCGGATGACCACGCTGGCCGTCGCCGACAGCATTCTGGTGCTGCACGAGGGAACCGTGAAGGCGCACGGTCCACGCGACCAGATGCTCGAGGCGATGCGCTCGGGCAATGCGGCGGCGACCGGCCGGGCGCCGACTGCCGGCAGGCCCGCGCCGACGGTCGCGTCCGCCGATGCGCTCCCGGCGGCGCCGGCCGTCAGCGCCTGATTGGCGAGGCAGGACGATGGCCACCAACATCTTTGACCGCAAGACCACCGTCGACGGTGCGGTCACCGACCTCACCGAGCTTGCCACCGAACCGCCGGGCCAGGCCGGGGCACCCCTGGACATCAATCATGCCCGGGCGTCACGCCTCGGCTGGCTGGTGCTGCTCGTCGGTTTCGGCGGTTTCATGCTCTGGGCCGGCATGGCACCGCTTGACCAGGGGGTGCCGAGCAGTGGGCAGGTGGTCGTGACCGGCAATCGCAAGACCGTACAGAACCTCAGCCCCGGGCTGGTCCAGGCGATCCTGGTCAAGGATGGCGACGAAGTCAGCAGCGGCGATGTCCTGGTGCGGCTCGATCCGACGACCGCGCGCTCGCAGTACGAAGTGGCGTACAGTCAATGGCTGGTCGCCAAAGCGGCCGAGGCGCGTCTGCTGGCCGACGTCCAGGGGCAGTCGGAAATCGTCTTTCCAGAAGAGTTGTTGAAGCAGCAGGACGACCCGCGGGCGGCCAGCGCGATGGCCGTCCAGACGCAGCTCCTGCGGTCGCGCCAGGCCGGTTTGCAGGCGGAACTCGGCGCCCTGAAAAATACGCTGGCCGGCCTGCAGTCCTACGTCAAGGGTCTGGAGGCGACCCGTCGCGCCAAGGAAGAACAGTCGAAGCTGCTGCAGGAAGAACTCAAGGGACTGCGCGAACTGGCAGCCGAGGGCTATCTGCCACGCAATCGTCTGTCCGAGCAGGAACGACTGCTGGCGCAACTCGGTGGCGCCATTTCCGAGGACCTCGGCAATCTCGGGCGCGCGCAGCAGAGCATCGGCGAGATCAGGATGCGCATCGTCGCGCGCGAGCAGGACTATCACAAGGAAGTCGAGAACGCGCTGGCGGAAGTTCAGAAAGAAACCAGCAGTCTCGACAGCCGGATCAAGGGACTCGCCTTTGAACTCGCCAATACCGATGTCCGTGCCCCGTCCGAAGGGATCGTCGTCGGTTTGACCGTGCACACCATTGGCGGCGTGCTGGCCCAGGGTACGCCGCTGATGGACGTGGTGCCGAAGAACGAACCACTGCGCATCGATGTCCAGATTGCCACCACCCTGATCGACAAGGTCAGGCCGGGTCTGCCGGTTGAAATCACCTTTCCGGCATTCAACCAGAAGACCACGCCGCAGATTCCCGGCGAGTTCGTGCAGGTCGCGGCCGACGCCACGACCGACCCCCAGGGCCGCGTGCCGCCTTTCTACCGGGGCCAGGTGGTGGTCACCGAGGCCGGCATGAAGAAGCTGAAGATGCACGAGATCAAGGCCGGGATGCCTGCCGAAGTATTCATCAAGACCGGCGAGCGGACGATGTTGAACTATCTGTTCAAGCCCTTGCTCGATCGCTTCAATTCGGCATTGACCGAGGAGTGAGCATGCGGCATTGGCAGGCGACCGTGGCCGGTTGCGCGCTGGCGCTTTTTTCGGCGGCGGCGGTCGCCGCGGGTCTGCTCGACGCGTATCGTTCGGCCCGGCAGAACGACCCCGCCTTCAGAGCGGCGCGTTATGAACGTGACGCCGGCCAGTATGCAGTGGCCATCGGTCGTGCCGGCTTGCTGCCGAACATCTCGATCACCGGCTCGTATGCCAAGAACACCGGTGAGCGCGAGTCGACGCTGGTCAACGTGACGCAGTCGCTCGACTATTACGACAAGCAGGCGGCGATCATCCTGCGGCAGCCGCTGTTCAACTACGAGAGCTACGTGCGCTACCAGCAGGGCGGTGTTCAGGCTGCCTACAGCGATGCGGTGTTCGACCGGAAAGAGGCTGAACTGGCCGCCAAGCTGTCAAGCGCCTATTTCGACACGCTGCTGGCTCTCGAGCGGTTGGCGCTGACCGAAGCCGAGATCGCCGCCTACGGCGCGCAGCGCGAACTCGCGCAGCGTCGGCTGAAGGGTGGCGAGGGCACGCTGACCGAGATTGCCGAGGCCGAGTCGCGGCTGCAGTTTGCCCGCGCTGGCCGCGCCGAGGCACTCGATCGCGTCGCGGTCACGACGCGTGTACTCGAAGGAATCACCGGCAAGCCGATGCGAGACCTGTGGATCCTGCGGCCGGACTTCATCCCGACTGGCGTCGAGCCCGGTGTTCTCGAAGAATGGCTCACTCTGGCACGCGAGAACAATCCGGAGATCCGTGCGCGGCGAAAGGTGCTGGAACTGGCCAGCCTGGAAGTGGATCGGAATCGTGCCGGGCATCTGCCGCAGCTGGATTTCGTGGCGCGTGCGCTGCGAGCCGAGAACGAGACGCTGTCGACGCTCAACCAGCGGAGCTCGATCACCACCGTTGGCGTACAGCTCAACGTGCCGCTATTTGCCGGTGGCCGGGTCGATGCCCTGACCGGGCAGGCGGTCGCCAACCGCGGGCGCACGCTGGCCGAGCTGGATGTCGCGGTCAACGAGGTGCTGACCGAGGTCGAACGCCAGTTTCTCGCCGTCCAGACAGGCGTCAGCAAGGTCGCCGCGTATCACAAGGCCGTCGATGCCAGCGTGGTGGCCGTCAAAGGGAACCAGCGCGGCCTGGCGGCGGGCATCCGGACCAATACCGACGTTCTCGACGCCGAACGTCAGATGTTCGTCGCCAGGCGTGACCTGGCGCAGGCGCGATACGAGTTCCTGGTCAGCACCCTGCAGCTGAAAGCCGTTGCCGGAGTGCTGTCGGAAAAGGATGTCGCCGAGATCGAAGCGTTGCTCGTGGCGCAGTACTGATCGTTGGCGGTCGGCTGGCTGCCGCGGCCTCCGCGCGCAGACGGGAAGCCGTCGGCACAATCCGTCGGCACCGCAGTGGCAACTCTCTTCAGTTGCTCCTTGAATCGGGCCTGGTTGCGGCAACGCGCTGCACACCAGGCGGCAAGGCGATGCGTCCCCGCTGTCGCGAAAAGCTCGGGCTAAGATTGACTTAAGAATGTTCCCCTACAGTAGCTCCCGTGCCTGCGGTTCGGGCCAGCGGACTGGCCAGCCCCGAAGGCCGGACTACCGGAACATCCTTTTCTGCAATCCTTCACGAGAGATCATTGACATGAACAAGCAAACCACCTTTTCCGTTGCCGCGCTG
>ERZ761607.5740-NODE-5740-length-10014-cov-4.584798_pt1 | contig 10014 bp, 10 predicted proteins | sample MGYA00511164_ERZ761607 | MGnify/ENA primary metagenome ERZ761607 (study PRJEB28899, sample SAMN02445080) | bioreactor sludge metagenome | biome: EBPR sludge | place: Australia: Brisbane, Thorneside Wastewater Treatment Plant | collected 2011-06-22 ...
GGTGAGCTGGCGCCGCTGCGCCGGTTGGGCGAGGGCGCGGGCGCGGCGTTGCTGGCCCATGCGTTTCTCGTGCTGGAGGTCCTTGTCGTAGGTGTTGGTGGCGACGAGGTCGACCTTCTGGCGGATCATCGTCACGGCCACGAAGGTCGCGCCGGCGAAGGCGGATACGATCAGGAGGGTCAGGGCGATCGGCCAGGGGTTCTTCGTCATGGCGTGGTTCCGGTCGGACCCATGAAGCGGGTTTTGGTGGTGGCGATGCGTTCGCCGTCGGCGTAGAGCCCGATCACGATCGGCGTCGAGGAGGCGGGCAGGGCGGACGGGGGCAGTTCGACGATCACCGCGGATTGTTGCATCTTTTCCGCCGGCACGGTCAGGTTGCCTCCGGCGATGGTCACGCGGCCTTCGTGCGACTCGAGGCGCAGTTCGACCGGGATGTCGCGGTTGGTCTTGTTGAACAGTTTCATCAGGTACAGGTTGCTGATGTCGCCGCCGGGCATGGTCTGGTAGAGGGTGCCGGGAGAGCGGAGGATGTTCGCCTCGACCGGGCTGCGGCTGGCCAGCAGGTAGGTCAACAGCGTGGAGAGGAGCAGCAGGACCACGGTATAGATGACCAGGCGCGGGGTGATGCGGAGTTTTTCGCCGCGCTGGATGTTGGTCTCCGAGGCGTAGCGGATCAGGCCGGGCGCGAAGCCGACACGGTGCATCACGCTGTTGCAGGCGTCGATGCAGGCGGTGCAGTTCACGCATTCCATCTGGGTGCCGTTGCGGATGTCGATGCCGGTGGGGCAGACCTGCACGCACAGCTTGCAGTCCACGCAGTCGCCCTTGCCTTCGGCGCGGCGCTGGTCGAGGGGTTTCGAGCGGAGGAACGAACCGCGTTGTTCGCCGCGCTGGTGGTCGTAGGCGACGACGATGGTGTTCTCGTCGAGCAGCACGGACTGGAAGCGGCCGTAGGGGCAGATGAAGGTGCAGGCCTGTTCGCGGAAGCGGGCGAAGATGCCGTAGAACAGCAGGGTGAACAGGATCATCGCGGTCAGGCCGGTCAGGTGGTTCAGCGGGTTGTCGGTGACCAGCTTGATCCACGGGTCGCTGCCGATGATGTACATGAGCAGCCAGTTGCCGACGATGAACGACACGGCGAGGAAGACGACGTGCTTCAGCGCCTTCTTCGCGATTTTCGAGCCGGTCCACGGGGCCTTGTCGAGTTGCTTCTGCTCGTAGGCGTCGCCCTCGATCCACCACTCGATCTTGCGGAACACGCCTTCCATCAGCACGGTCTGCGGGCAGAGCCAGCCGCACCAGATGCGTCCGTACACCGCGGTGAACAGGACGAGCATGACCAGGGCGGTGACCATGGCCACGGCGAGGATGAACAGGTCCTGGGGCCAGAAGATCTGGCCGAAGAGTACGAACTTCCGGTTCAGGATATCCATCTGCAGCAGCGGCAGGCCGTCGATGCGGATGAACGGGCCGGCGAACAGGATCAGCAGCAGGACGGCGTTGACCCAGGTGCGGGCGGTGGTGAGTTTGCCCTTCGTCTTGCGCGGATACATCCACAACCGCCGGCCGGACGCATCGGCGGTCGGGATGTGGTCGCGGAAGTTCGAGAAGTCCGGCTTGTGGAGAACGGTGTCGGGTTTCGGGTTTCGGGTTTCGGGAGGGGCGTTATTCACTGGATCAGCCGTGTTTTTCATCGCGCTTCCTGAAACCTGATACCCAACTTCCAACATTCAACTTCCAACATTCAACTTTCAACTTCCAAGGATGAATTTTGCGTGTTGAACGTTGAATGTTGAATGTTTCGCGGCTCTGTTTCAGAGCTGCGCCTGCGTCCCTTCCGGGGCCTTGGGAGCGGCGGGGGTGGTGCCGCGCAGGGTGAAGATGTAGCTGGCCACGGCGTGGATCTCGTCGGGCTTGAGCACGCCCTTCCACGGGATCATGCCCTTGGCGACGACACCTTCGTTGATGATGCGTATGCTGTCGGAGAACAGCGGACCGTGGATGTAGAAATCGTCGGTCATGTTCGGTCCGATCAGGCCACCGCCGTCGGGGGCGTGGCAGACCAGGCAGTTCTTGATGTACAGGTCCTTGCCCTGGGCGAGGATGGCCTCGTCGGTCGAGGGTTCGTCGGCCGCGGCGGCCGGAGCGGCCTCACCGGGAGCGGCGGGGGCGGGGGTCGCCGCGGCGATGGAGGTCGCGGCGGCGGCCATTTCCTGTTCATACCGGGCGATCTGGCCCGGTCCGTCCATCAGGTGGAAGTACACCAGGTAGCCGGCGGCCCAGACGCAGGTGAGGACGAACAGCCAGACCCACCACTGGGGCAGGTTGTTGTCGAGTTCGGTGATGCCGTCGGCATCGTGGTCCATCAGGAGGGGATCTTTGTTGTCGGTGGTCATGGTTTAATCCTTTTCGAGGGGGAGGTTGCCCATGTGGTTGATGTAGGCCCGCGAGAGCCGGATGGCCCAGTAGCTCATCCCCACGAAGACGGTGAGGAAGAGGACGAGGGCCACAGACGGAAGGGTGGCGATGCCGTGGATGTGTTCGAGTACGGAGCGGATCATCGGGCCACCTCGGCTTGCAGTTCTTCGCGGGTGTCGACGCCGAGGCGTTGCAGGTAGGCGATCATGGCGATGATCTCACGGTCGGCCTCGACCTCGATGGTCGCGGCCTTGAGGTTCGCCACGATGGCATCGGCCTGCTGCTTCATGTTCGCCATGACTTCGTCCTCGAAGCCTTCCGGATAGGGAACGCCGAGCTTGCGCAGCACGGTGATCTTCTTCTTCAGGGTCGAGGTGTTGAGCTGGTTCTTCACCAGCCACGGGTAGGGCGGCATGATCGAGCCGGGCGAAGTGGACTCCGGATTCTCCATGTGTTTGTAGTGCCAGGCGTCGGGGTATTTCCGGCCGACGCGGAGCAGGTCGGGACCGGTGCGTTTGGAGCCCCAGAGGAACGGGTGTTCGTAGACGTATTCACCCGACTTCGAGTAGGGGCCGTAGCGCTCGGTCTCGGAGCGGAACGGGCGGATCATCTGCGAGTGGCAGCCGACGCAGCCTTCGCGGATGTACAGGTCGCGGCCGGCGAGTTCGAGCGGGGTGTAGGGTTTCACGCTCGAGATCATCGGGATGTTGGTGCGGACGACCCACATCGGGATCATCTCGATCAGGCCGCCGATGGCCACGGCGACGAGCGACAGCACGGTGAACAGCACGGGTTTGCGTTCCAGCCAGCGGTGGCGGTACGCGTGGCTCTCGTCACCGACCGGGGTCGATTCCAGCGCGGGGGCCTGCACCGGGGTGTCGGCCTCGAGTTTGCCCGCCTTCGCGGTCTTGACCAGGTTCCAGGCCATGATCAGCACGCCGGCGAGGTAGAGGGTGCCGCCGATTGCGCGCATGCGCCACATCGGCAGGATCTGGGTCACGGTCTCGAGGAAGTTCGGGTACTGCAGGAAGCCGTCGGCGGTGAACTGTTTCCACATCAGGCCCTGGGTCACGCCAGCCCAGTAGATCGGCACCACGTAGAACAGCATGCCGAGCAGGCCGATCCAGAAGTGGTAGGTCGCGGCCTTCACCGAGTACAGCGAGGTGTTGTAGATCCGGGGAATGATCCAGTACAGCACGCCGAAGGTCAGGAAGCCGTTCCAGCCGAGCGCGCCGGTGTGGACGTGCGCGATGGTCCAGTCGGAGAAGTGGGCGAGGGCGTTCACGCTCTTGATCGAGAGCAGCGGGCCTTCGAGGGTGGCCATGCCGTAGGCGGTCACCGCGACGACCATGAACTTCAGCACCGGGTCGCGGCGCACCTTGTCCCACGCGCCGCGCAGGGTCAGCAGGCCGTTCAGCATGCCGCCCCACGACGGGGCGATCAGCATGATCGAGAACACCGAGCCGAGCGACTGGGCCCAGTCGGGCAGCGAGCTGTAGAGCAGGTGGTGCGGGCCGGCCCAGATGTACAGGAAGATCAGGGCCCAGAAGTGGATGATCGACAGGCGGTACGAGAACACGGGGCGGTCGGCCGCCTTGGGCAGGAAGTAGTACATCAGGCCGAGGTACGGGGTGGTGAGGAAGAAGGCGACGGCGTTGTGGCCGTACCACCACTGGACCAGCGCGTCCTGTACGCCGGCGTAGATCGAGTACGATTTCAGGAACGAGACCGGCAGGGCCAGCGAGTTCACGATGTGGAGCATGGCCACGGTCACCACGGTGGCGATGTAGAACCAGATGGCGACGTACATGTGGCGTTCGCGGCGCTTGATGATGGTGCCGAGCAGGTTCACGGTGAACACGACCCAGACGAGGGTGATGGCGATGTCGATCGGCCATTCCAGCTCGGCGTATTCCTTGCTGGTGGTGAAACCGGTGACGAGGGTCAGCGCGGCGGCGACGATGATCAACTGCCAGCCCCAGAAGTGGATCCGGCTCAGGGCGTCGCTGAACATGCGGGCCTTGCAGAGCCGCTGCAGCGAGTAGTAGATGCCCATGAACATGCCGTTGCCCACGAACGCGAAGATCACCGCGTTGGTGTGGAGCGGGCGGATGCGTCCGAAGGTGACTTCGGCGATGCCGAGGTTGGCTGCGGGCCAGAACAACTGGATCGCCGCGACCAAGCCGACCAGCATGCCGACGACGCCCCAGAGGACGGTCGCAAAGGCGAAGTCGCGCACAATGCGGTTGTCGTAACTGAACTGCTCTATTTTACTCATACGTTTTCTTTCCTTCCTTCACGTTCCTGTCTACGTCCTGGCAAACATCGATCGGGCGGCCGTCGGGCGGCGGCACCTTGTCGTCATCGATCAGCATGCGGCGTGCCGGCGACCAGGTGTCGTCGAACTGGCCCTGCCGCACCGCGAACACGAACACGGCGAGGAAGCCGAGGCCGATGATGGCGCTGGCGGCGATGAGGACGACCATCACGCTCACGGGGTCACCCCCGCGCGGCGGCCGGCCCACGAGGTGGCGAGCAGCGAGAAGCCGATGACCGAAAACGAGCTGAGCGGCATCAGGACCGCGGAGACGAGGGGCGAGAGGTAGCCGCTGGCCGCGAAGGAGACGCCGATGACGTTGTACGCGAGCGAGACGGCGAAGGCGGCCTTGAGCACGCGGGTGGAGAGGCGGGCGAAGTGCAGGAAGGCGGGGAGGTGCGGCAGGGCGCGGCCGGCGAGGATGGCGTCGCAGGCCGGGGAGAACAGGGAGACGTTGTCGGAGACGGCGATGCCGACGTTGCTCTGCTTCAGCGCGCCGGCGTCGTTGAGGCCGTCGCCGACCATCAGCACCGAGGCGCCGGCGGCCTGACGGGCCTGCACGTAGGCGAGTTTGTCGTGGGGCGATTGCGCGAAGCGGAGGTCGGCGGTGTCGCCGAACAGGGCGCGGAAGCGCGGGGCGGCGGCGGGCTGGTCGCCGGAGAGCAGGGCGAGGCGGTGGTCTTGGCCGCGCAGGGTGTCGAGCACGGAGGCGATGCCGTCGCGTTCGCGTTGGCCGACGGTGAAGCGTCCGCGCACCGCGCCATCGAGCATCAGCCAGGTGCCGTGGCCGTCGGGGACGTCGATGCCGAGCCAGCTCGCCGAGCCGAGGGCGAGGGCGCGGCCGGCAACCGTGCCGCGGATGCCGCCGCCGGGGGTTTCGGTGAAGTGCTGGACCGGCGCGCCGTCGGATCCGAGCAGGATGCTGATGGATTGGGCGACCGGGTGGGAGGATTGCCCGGCGAGGGCGGCGACCAGGCCCGCTTCGTCGGGGGTCAGCGGCGCACCGTCGAATTCCGCCGCGCCGGTCGGGCCGTGGGTCAGCGTGCCGGTCTTGTCGAACACGACATCGCTCACCTTCGCCATGGCCTCGACCACCGGCGGGGCGCGCAGGAACAGGCCGGCCTGGCCGAGCAGGCGCTGGGCGGTGCTGAAGGTGTAGGGGGCGGCGAGGGCGAGGGCGCAGGGGCAGGCGACGATCAGCACGGCGCTGAAGGTGCGGGCGATCATCGACGGGTCGTGGATCGACCAGAACAGTGCGGTCGCGGCGGCGATCAGGACCACGGCGACGGTGAACCAGCGGCCGGCGGTGTTGGTCAGGTCGTGGAGGTCCTGTTCGTGCGGCTTGCGGAAGGCCTCGTTGTTCCACAGCGAGGTCAGGTAGCTTTGCGACACGTCCTTGACGAGGTCGACCTCGATGGCCCCGCCGAGCTGGCGGCCGCCGGCGTAGACGTGTTCGCCGGGGGCGGTGGTGGCGGGGGTCGATTCGCCGGTGACGAAGCTGTAGTCGAGGCGCGCGTCGCCGCTGATCAACACCGCGTCGGCGGGGATCAGCTCGCCGTGGCGCACGAGGATGCGGTCGCCGGGGGCGAGGTCGGTCAGGGCGGAGGGTTGGTCCGTGCCGTCGCGCCGGCGGGTCACCGACAGCGGGAAGTAGGAGCGGTAATCGCGGTCGAAGGCGAGGGCGTCGTAGGTGCGGCGCTGGAACCATTTGCCGCACAGCAGCAGGAACACCAGGCCGGTGAACGAATCGAGGTAGCCTTCGCCGGCGCCGCGCACGATGTCGACCAGGCTCTGGACGAACAGGGCACTGATGCCGAGGGCGAGGGGGAAATCGATGGTCAGTATCTTGCGCCGCAACCCGTTCCAGGCCGAGCGGTAGTAGTCCTGGGCGCTGAAGAGCAGGACCGGGATGGCGAGGGCGAGGCTGGCGTAGCCGAAGAGTTGGAAGAGCAGGGCGTCGCGCTGCGGATCGAGGCCGAGGTACGACGGGAAGCTCATCATCATCACGTTGCCGAAGGCGAAGCCGGCGATGCCGATCTGGAGCAGCAGGCGGCGGTGTCCGGTGGACCGGGTCAGTCCGGCCATGCGGTCGAGTTTCAGTTCGGGCGGGTAGCCGAGTGCGGCGAGGCGGGAAGCGAGGGCGGACAGGGAGACGGCGGCGTCCTCGATCTGGATGGCCACCTCCTTGCGCGGGAAATTCACTTCGGAGCGGCCGACGCCGGGTACGAGGCGGTAGAGGTTCTCGAGCAGCCAGACGCAGGCGGCGCAGTGCATGGCCGGGATGCGGAAGGTGACGCGGGTGATGGTGCCGTTGCTGAAGTCGACGACGCGGCGGCGGACATCCGGCTGGTCCAGGGCGGCGTAGTCGGAGGACGGGGCGTCGGGGGGGCGCACGCCGGGTGCGGCGTCGATGGTGTAGAAGCGGTCGAGGCCGTGGTCGTGGAGGATCTGGTAGACGGTGCGGCACCCGGCGCAGCAGAAGGCGTGGTCGCCGTGGGTGGGTGGATTCGGTGGGCAGTCGAGGCCGCAATGCACACAGGAAATGGTTGCGGGTACTGCTGACGAGGTATCCGCCAGCACCAGCGACGACGCAGTCATGACTTCCGTTGTTTTCAATCCCACCCGTATTCCCCGCAGTCGGGGCATCCGATCAATCTAGTTTTTCACCACCTCGAATAACATGGGAAATTCCGCGGTATGCGAATATCAGGGATCTCCCGATGCGGGGGTAATGCGAACACGGAACGGGTCGGAGGCGGGGGGCCGGGATCAGGACAGGTACGGTTTGCGGACGGGGTAGGCGCCGGCGATGCGGAGGCTTTCGGCGACGTGGCGGGCGCGCAGCAGCGCGTGGTTGACCGGGTCGGTGGACGGGGAGCCTTCGATGTCGATGAAGAACACGTACGACTTGGGTTGGCCGACGATGTGGCGGGAGAGCAGGCGGGTCATGTTGACCTGGTGGTCGCGCAGCACTTCCAGGAATTCGCACAGGCTTCCGGGGCGGTTCTGGAGGGTGACGATCAGGCTGGTCTTGTCGGCGCGTTCCGGGGCGTGCCGGCGGTGGCCGATGCAGACGAACTGGGTCAGGTTGGGCACTTCGGGTTGTACCGGGAACTCGAGTACATCGAGGCCGTAGCGCTTGGCGGCGTCCTTCATGCCGAGGGCGGCGGCGTGGTGGTTTTTCGCGGCGGTTTCCGCGGCGAGGGCGGTGGACACCACTTCCTTGCGTTCGACGCGGGGAAGGTTCTGGCGGATCCACGGATCGCAATGCTGCATCGGGGCGAAGTGGGAGTAGAGGGTCTGGATCTTGCCGCCGCGGTGGCCGAGCAGGGCGAGGCGGACCTTCAGGGAGAGTTCCTCGAGCATGACCAGCGGGCGGCGCGGCTCGACCAGGCAATCAATGGTTTCGTAGATGGTTCCGCCAGAGGAGTTTTCAATCGGGACGATCCCGACCGCGTTGCGGTGGGCGCGCACGTACTCGAAGACCTCGTAGATACCGGGAATGGGTACGTGCTCGATGGTGCGGCCGAACCGTTTACGGGTGACGAGTTCGGAAAAGGTGCCTCGTGGTCCGAGATAGGCTACCTGCGTGATGGATCCGGTCATGGGTGCCACGATACGGGTTTGCCAGGGCGACGGCAAGTGCTGGTTGCGGACCGGGTTGGGATCAGGCGATGCGGAACAGTTTGCGGCCGATCCACTGGGCCATTTTCTTTTCCTTCTCCCAGAAGAAGCGGAACTGGCCGAGCAGGGTGCCGAAGATCAGCAGGAAGGCCTGGTACATCGGGAACACGAAGACGAGGTACGCGATGATCTTCAGCCACAGGGGTTTTTCCGGGGTGAGGCCGAGGAGGTGGAAGAGCGGGTTGCGGGCGGCGGTGATGCCCATGCCGGCCAGGGAGAACACGATCAGGATCAGCACGATCTGGAACGAGCTCTGGATGCCCCACTTCTGCTTGAGGCGTTCCATCATGGGACGGCGGTCAGGGTGACTCCGAACAGGGAGGCGCTGACGAGGAGGCCGAAGGCGATCCAGCGCAGGCTGTCGCCGCGGTCGGTGCGTTTGCTGATGCCGATCAGCGCGCCGGCGCCGAGCAGGAAGACGAACTTCATGCCGATGACGCCGTTGTAGTGGGCGCCGCGGGTCATGCCGTCGGTCAGGAAATAATAGGCGAAGCCGGCGAGCAGGCCGATGCCGAGCAGGATGTTGGCCAGGCGGGCGGTGGTGCGCGAGGCGGCCGGGGTGTTGCGGTGGTCGGGAGAGCAGCAGGCCTGGGCGGCGAGCAGCACGCCGATGGTGCCGACCATGCACAGGATGTGGAGCCATTTCAGCAGGGCGACCGGGTCCATGGGGTATTCCTAGGTTTCCAGCAGGGCCGCGGCGGCGTCCCATGGGTGGGGTTGTTTCAGCAGGTCGCGGCCGGTGTCGCGGTCCTTGACCGGGAGGGCGTTGCCGACCATGACGGAGGCGCGGTTCTTGGCGACATCCACATAGCCCTCACCGACCATGAACACCTGCTCGCGGCCGTCGCGGATGACCGTGGCCAGGCCTTGGCGCAGCGCGGCGATCAGCGGGGTGTGGCCGGCGAGGATGCCGAAGTCGCCGTCCACGCCGGGCAGCACGAGGGATTCGATGTCGCCCTCGAAGGCTTTTCCGTTTGCGGACACGATGGTGAGGTGGAAGGAAGCCATGACGGGTTATCCGGCCTTGATCTTGCGGGCCTTCTCCATCACATGGTCGATGTGGCCGACCATGTAGAACGCCTGTTCGGGGAGGTCGTCGTGCTTGCCTTCGAGCACTTCGCGGAACGAGCGCACGGTGTCGGCGATCTCGACGTAGGCGCCGTGGATGCCGGTGAAGGTCTCGGCGACGTGGAAGGGCTGGGACAGGAAGCGCTGGATCTTGCGGGCGCGGTTGACGGTGCGGCGGTCGTCCTCGGAGAGTTCGTCCATGCCGAGGATGGCGATGATGTCCTGCAGCTCCTTGTAGCGCTGGAGGATTTCCTGCACGCCGCGTGCGGTCTCGTAGTGTTCGCGGCCGATCGTCTCGGGGGAGAGGATGGTCGAGGACGAGGTCAGCGGATCCACGGCGGGGTAGATGCCGAGCTCGGCGATCGGGCGGGACAGTTCGGTGGTCGCGTCCAGGTGGGCGAAGGTGGTGGCCGGGGCCGGGTCGCTGTAGTCGTCGGCGGGCACGTACACGGCCTGGATCGAGGTGATCGAGCCGGTCTTGGTCGAGGTGATGCGCTCCTGCAGCACGCCCATTTCCTCGGCCAGCG
>ERZ761607.5742-NODE-5742-length-10013-cov-4.308094_pt1 | contig 10013 bp, 9 predicted proteins | sample MGYA00511164_ERZ761607 | MGnify/ENA primary metagenome ERZ761607 (study PRJEB28899, sample SAMN02445080) | bioreactor sludge metagenome | biome: EBPR sludge | place: Australia: Brisbane, Thorneside Wastewater Treatment Plant | collected 2011-06-22 ...
GTTCAGGAGAAGGGCGCGACGCGGGAGCCCCCGGGCGAGGCGTCGCAACTGAAGGCGGCTCTGGACGGGTTCGTGAGCGAGATCAAGACCTTCCGCGCCGATGTGATGGGCAATCTGAAAGAACAGGACGAGCGACTGACCATGCTGGACCGCAAGATGACGACCAAACCCGCCCGCCCCGTGCTGGCGCAATCCGACGCGGGCGAGGGCCTGCATCTGAAGGCCTTTGACGCCTATCTGCGCAACGGCGACGACGACGCGCTGCGCGGCCTTGTGCTGGAGGGCAAGGGGCTGATCACCTCGGTCAATGCCGAGGGCGGCTATCTGGTCGATCCGCAGACCTCGGACCGCATCCAGGGCGTGCTGAACACCGCCTCGTCGATCCGCGCCATCGCCAATGTTGTGCGCGTCGAGGCCGGGTCCTTTGACGTGCTGGTGGACCATGGCGACGTGGGCTCGGGCTGGGCGACCGAAGCGACCACGGTGACCGAGACCGGCACCGCAGCCATCGACCGCATCTCGATCAAGCTGCACGAACTCAGCGCGATGCCCAAGGCCAGCCAGCGCCTGCTGGAAGACAGTGCCTTTGACATCGAGGGCTGGCTGGCCGAGCGGATCGCTCTGAAATTCGCGCGGGCCGAGGCGGGGGCCTTCATTTCCGGCGACGGCGCCGACAAGCCGCGCGGCTTCCTCGATCACGACATCGAACCGAATGCGACCGCCGTCTGGGGCGAACTGGGCTATGTCCCGACCGGGGCGGCGGCGGATTTCAACGCCACCAATCCGGCCGACGCCATCGTCGACCTGGTCTATGCGCTGGAGGCGGGCTACCGCGCCAATGCGACCTTCGTGATGAACTCGAAGACCGCCGGCGCCGTGCGCAAGATGAAGGACGCCGATGGCCGCTTCCTGTGGTCCGACGGTCTGGCGGCAGGCGAGCCTGCGCGCCTGATGGGCTATCCGGTGCTGATCGCCGAGGACATGCCCGACATCGGTGCCAACGCCCATGCCATCGCCTTTGGCGACTTCCACGCGGGCTATACCGTCGCCGAACGCCCGGACCTGCGCGTGCTGCGCGACCCGTTCAGCGCCAAGCCGCATGTGCTGTTCTACGCGACCAAGCGCGTGGGCGGCGATGTGACCGACTTCAACGCGATCAAGCTGCTGAAGTTCGCGGTGAGCTGACGAATTGGGCCGACCCCGCTTGGCCGGGGTCGGCCCGATGGCGGCGCAGGCGCGCAGGGTGGGGCGAAAGTCCCGGGGCCCCGCATCGTCCGGCTGCTCCCCTCCGTGCGAGCGGTGCGGGGGCGCGTCTGCGCCGGTTCGGGGCCGGGACGGGATCATGGAGGCGAGGATGGACCTGATCGAAACCAGCGCCGTGGCCGATGGCGACCTGCCGGTGGCCGCGTTCCGGGCGCATTTGCGGCTGGGCACCGGCTTTGCCGACGAGGCGACGAACGACGCCCTGCTGGCGCAGTATCTGCGCGGGGCGATGGCCGCAATCGAGGGGCGCACCGGCAAGGCCCTGATCGCGCGCGATTTCCGGCTGATCCTGAGCACCTGGCGTTGGCCGGATGCGCAGGCGCTGCCGGTGGCGCCGGTGAGTGCCGTGGCCTCGGTCACGCTGGTCAATGCCGCCGGGGTGCCCGCCCTGGTCGAGGCCGCGCGCTGGCGGCTGGTGGTCGACCGCCATCGCCCGCAGATCGTGGCGGCAGGGGCGGTGCTGCCGATGGCGCCTGCGGGCGGACGGATCGAGGTGGATTTCACCGCCGGCTTCGGCGTCTGGACCGATGTGCCCGATGATCTGCGTCAGGCGGTGCTGCTTCTGGCGGCGCAATATTACGAAGGGCGAACGGGTGCGGCCAGCCTGCCGGGCGGGATCGAGGCGCTTCTGGCGCGCTGGGTGCCCATCCGCGTCACGGCGGGGGGGCATCGCGGATGAGCTATGCCCTGAACCGGCCGATGGTGCTGGAAAGCCCCCAGACCACGCCCGACGGCGCCGGGGGCTACACGACAAGCTGGACCGCGCTGGGCACACTCTGGTGCGAGCTGCGCCCGGGTGCGGGCAGCGAGCGGCGCGGGCTGATCGCGCCCGAAGGGCGGATGCTGTTTCGCCTCTTCCTGCGCGCCGCGCCGCAGGGCAGCCCGCAGCGTCCGCGCCCCGATCAGCGCCTGCGCGAGGGGGCGCGGCTCTTCACCATACTCGCGGTCAGCGAGGCCGATGCGGCGGGCGCCTTTCTGGTCTGCCACGCGCGCGAGGAGGTTCCGGCATGAGTTACCAAAGCGCGGTGGCGGTGCAGGCGGCGGTCTTTGCGCTCCTGGACGCGGATGCCGAACTGGCGGTCCTGATCCCGGGCGGGATCTTTGACGCGCCGCCCCCGGCGACGCCTCCCGGCACCTATGGCGTGCTGGGCGAGGAAGAGGTCATCGACCGTTCGGACATCAGCGGGCCGGGGGCCGAGCACCGCATTCTGGTGCAGGTGCTCAGCGACGCGTCGGGCTTTGCCCAGGCAAAGGCGGCGGCGGCGCGGATATCGGCGCTGCTCGACGGGGCCACCCCCGCGCTGGATGTCGGGCGGGTGGTGGCGATCTGGTTTCACGCGGCGCAGGCGCGCCGGGCCGAAGGCGGGGCGCTGAGGCGCATCGACCTGCGGTTCCGCGTGCGCGTCGAGGGCTGAAGGTTTCTGGCAAAGGAGTGGCCGGCATGGCTGTGCAAAGCGGCAAGGATCTGTTGATCAAGATGGACATGACCGGCGCCGGTCAGTTCGAGACCATCGCGGGGCTGCGGGCGACGCGCATCAGTTTCAACGCCGAGACGGTCGACGTGACCTCGCTCGACAGCGCGGGGGGCTGGCGCGAGCTTCTGGCCGGGGCGGGGGTCAAGGCGGCCTCGCTGTCGGGCTCGGGCGTGTTTCGCGACGCGACCACCGACGAGCGCGCCCGCGCGGTGTTTTTCAACGGCGAGATCCCGCAGTTTCAGGTGATCATCCCGGATTTCGGCACCGTCGAGGGGCCGTTCCAGATCACCTCGATCGAATACGCGGGCAGCTACAATGGCGAGGCGACCTTCGAGCTGTCGATGGCCTCGGCGGGGATGCTGAGCTTTGTCTCGGCCGTGGGGGGCGGCGCCGATCCCGAGGATTACCAGGGCGACGGCGGTGACCAGCCCGGTCCGGGCGATGACGAGGAAGGCGGGGGCGCAGGCGAAGGCGGGGGCGCAGGCGAAGGCGGGGGCGCGTGATGGCCAATCCGCACGCCGGCGAGGTGGCGCTGGTCATCGACGGGGTGCCGCACCGGCTGAAGCTGACCTTGGGCGCGCTGGCGGAACTGGAGACCGCGCTCGGCGCCGACAGCCTGATGGCGCTGGTCGAACGCTTCGAGCGTGGCCAGTTCCGCGCCCGCGACGTGATGGCGCTGATCCTGGCGGGCCTGCATGGCGCGGGCCAGCCGATGCCCGCCGCGGCGCTGTTGTCTGCCGAGATCGAGGGCGGCGCAATGGAAGCCGCGCGCGCCGCCGGGCTCTTGTTGGCGCGGGCCTTTGCCGTGCCGGGCGGCGGCGCATGAGCGGCCTCGACTGGCCGGGGCTGATGCGGGCCGGTCTGCATGGCCTTGGCCTGAAGCCCGTCGAATTCTGGGCGCTGACCCCGGCCGAACTGATGCTGATGCTGGGCCGCGATCAGGCGGCCTCGGGCGCCTTCACGCGCGCCCGGCTGGATGCCCTGCTGCGCCGGTTTCCGGATGCGGCGGGCCAAACCAAGGGAGAGGGCGATGGCGAGTCTCGACGATCTGAACGCGCAGCTGGCCGAACTGGAGGCGCGGATGGGGGCGAGCACCGAACAGGTGGCAGCCTTCGATTCCGGTCTTGCCGACATGGGCCGCAGCCTGATCGACACCAACCGTGAACTGGCAGGCATGTCGCGTGCGCTGGGCAGCGGGCTCAGGCGCGCGCTTGACGGCGTGATCTTTGACGGGATGCGGCTGTCGGATGCGATGCGCGGGCTGGGCCGGTCGATCAGCGACGCGATCTATGCCGCGGCGATGCGTCCGGTTCAGGGCGCGCTGGGCGGGGCCCTGTCGTCGGTGATCGGCGGATTGATGGGCAGCGTCCTGCCCTTTGCCAACGGTGCCTCGTTCGCGCAGGGGCGGGTGACGCCCTTTGCGCAGGGCGGCGTGGTGTCCTCGCCGGTGGCCTTTCCGATGCGCGGCGGCGTGGGGCTGATGGGCGAGGCCGGCCCCGAGGCGATCCTGCCCCTGACCCGCGGCGCGGACGGACGGCTGGGCGGGCGGCGGGCGGGCGATGAATGTGGTCATCAACGTGACCACCCCCGATGTCGCCGGCTTTGCCCGCAGCCAGAGCCAGATCGCCGCGCAGATGCAGCGCCTTCTGGCGCAGGGGCAGAGGAATTACTGACATGGCCTTTCACGAGATCCGCTTCCCCGCGAACCTGTCCTTCGGCTCGCTGGGCGGCCCCGAGCGGCGCACCGAGATCGTTGCGCTGGCCAACGGCTTTGAGGAACGCAACACCCCCTGGGCACAGGCGCGTCGGCGCTATGACGCGGGGCTGGGGCTGCGCTCGCTGGACGATGTGGAACTGCTGATCGCCTTCTTCGAGGCGCGGCAGGGCATGTTGCACGGCTTTCGCTGGAAGGACTGGTCGGATTACAAGACCTGCCGCGCCTCGTCGGCGGTCACGGCGCTGGATCAGCCGCTGGGCTTTGGCGACGGGACAACGCGGGTGTTCCAACTGGCAAAGACCTATCGCTCGGGCGACTGGTCGGTGCAGCGCCACATCACCAAGCCGGTCGCGGGCAGCGTGCGCATGGCGCTGGGCGGCACCGAGGTGCCCGAAACGCTGGGCTGGAGCCTCGATGACACCACCGGGCGGGTCACTTTTGTCACCCCGCCCGCCGTCGGCGCGCAGATCACCATGGGCTGCGAATTCGACGTGCCGGTGCGCTTTGATACCGATGTGATCCAGGTCTCGGTCGCCAGTTTCCAGGCGGGCGACGTGCCCAAGGTTCCGGTGATCGAGGTGCGCCAATGAGCGAGACCACCACAACCCGCGCCCGCGCCTGGGCGCTGACCCGTGCCGATGGCGTGGCGATGGGATTTACCGACCATGACCGCGATCTGGCCTTTGACGGTGTGACCTTTCGCGCCTCGACCGGCATGACCGCGGCGGCCATCGTGCAGGGTACCGGGCTGGCGGTGGACAACACCGAGGCGGCGGGCGCGCTGTCCGATGCGGGTCTGCGCGAGGAGGACATTCTGGCCGGGCTTTACGACGGCGCCTCGCTGGTGATCTGGGAGGTCGACTGGCAGGATCCGGTCTGGCGCCGGGTGCTGTTTCGCGGCACGCTGGGCGAGATCACCCGCGCCTCGGGCGCCTTCAAGGCCGAGATGCGCGGCCTGACCGAACCCCTGTCCAAGGGCGGCGGACGGGTCTTTGGCCCGTTGTGCCCCGCGGTTCTGGCTGACGCGCGCTGCAAGGTGAACCTGAACGCCCCGGTCCACCGCGCCGATGCGATCCTTCTGGCGGTCGCCGAACAGGGTGCGGTGCTGGAAATCCCCGAACTGCCCGAATTCGCCGAAAGCTGGTTTGTCGACGGGCTGGTGCGGGTCATTGACGGGCAGGCCAAGGGGGCCTCGGCCTCGATCCGGCGCGAGGAAAGGCCGGGCGGCGGGCGGCTGCGGCTGCATCTGTGGGCGGCGCTGGGCATGATCCCCGCTCCGGGTGACAGCCTGCGACTGACCGCGGGCTGCGACAAGCGCTTTGCCACCTGTCGGTTGAAATTCGTCAATCAGGCGAATTTCCAGGGTTTCCCGCATGTCCCGGGCGAAGACTGGCTGCTGGCCGTGCCCCGGGCCGAAGGCGACAACACCGGCGGCAGCCTGACCAATGGCTGACCCGCGCGCCTTTCTGGTGGCCGAGGCCCGGCGCTGGATCGGCACGCCCTATTGCCATCAGGCCAGCCGCCCGGGGGCCGGGGCGGATTGCCTCGGGCTGGTGCGCGGTCTTTACCGCGCGCTTCACGGGGCCGAACCCGCGCTGGTGCCGCCCTATACCCCCGACTGGGCCGAGACCGGCGCGACCGAGGCCCTGTGGCAGGCGCTGACCCGCCACCTGCGCCCGGCCGGGCCGATGGCTGAGCCGGGACAGGTTCTGCTGTTTCGCCTCCGCGCGGGGTCGGTGGCGAAACACCTTGGGATCCTGACCGAACCCGGGCCCGATGCGCGCTTCGTGCATGCCTACAGCGGGCATGGCGTGGTCGAGAGCCCCCTGAGCCTCCCTTGGGCGCGCCGGATCGTGGCGCGCTTTGACATGATCTGAAAGGAGCCATCCGATGGCCACTCTGCTTTTGTCGGCCGCTGGGGCGGCGATCGGCGCGAATTTCGGCGGCGCGGTGCTGGGCCTGTCGGGCATGGTCATCGGCCGCGCCGTGGGGGCAACGCTGGGCCGGATGATCGACCAGCGGCTTCTGGGCCTCGGTTCGGGACGGGTGGAGACCGGGCGCATCCAGCGCCTGCAGGTCACCGGCGCGGGCGAGGGCGTGCCACTGGCGCGGCTCTGGGGCCGGATGCGGGTCTCCGGCCATGTGATCTGGGCCTCGCGGTTCAATGAAATCCCCGGGCGATCGCGGCGCACAAAGGGGGGGCTGGGGCCACGGGTCACCGAAGCCTCGCGCTATGTCGTCAGCGTGGCGATCGCGCTTTGCGAGGGCGAGATCACCGGGATCGAACGCATCTGGGCCTACGGCGAGGAAATCGCCCCGCGCGACCTGAACCTGCGGGTCTATACCGGGACCGACACGCAACTGCCCGATCCCTTGATCGAGGCCATCGAGGGCGCGGGCAATGCCCCGGCCTACCGCGGCACCGCCTATGTGGTGATCGAGGATCTGGACCTGGGCCCCTTTGGCAACCGCATGCCCAGCCTCTCGTTCGAGGTGATCCGCCCCGCCCGCGCGCCCGGCGTCACCACGTTGCAGGACGCGGTGCGCGGTGTCGCCTGGCTGCCGGGGTCGGGCGAATACGCGCTGGCGACCGAAAAGGTCCTGCTGCAATCGGGCTCGACCTCGCCGTTCGGCACCGGGTTCAGCGTCGGTTCGGTCGAGGATCAGAGCTATGCCAACCTGCACACCGCCTCGGACGAGGCCGATTTCCTGACCTCGATCCGCACGCTGCAGGCCGAATTGCCGCGCGTGGAATCGGGACTGCTGATCAGCTCGTGGTTCGGTGACGACCTGCGCTGCAATGCCTGCACCATCCGCCCGAAGGTCGAATTCACCGAACGCGAGGGGCGCGAGCAGCCCTGGACCGTCGCCGGTCTGACCCGCGCCACCGCCCAGACCGTGGCGCGCGTCAACGATGCGCCGGTTTATGGCGGCACGCCGTCGGATACCTCGATCCTGCAGGCCATCGCGGCCCTGCGCGCGGCGGGGCAGGCGGTGGTCTATTATCCCTTCCTCTTGATGGAGCAACTGCCCGGCAACACCCTGCCCGATCCCTGGAGCAGCGCCGAAACCCAGCCGGTCCTGCCCTGGCGCGGGCGGATCACCCTGTCGGTGGCACCGGGGCGCCCCGGCACCCCGGACCGCAGCGCCGCCGCCAGCGCGCAGGTGGCGGCGTTCTTCGGCACCGCCTCGGCCAGCGATTTCAGCGTTTCGGCGGGGCAGGTCAGCTATTCCGGCCCCGACGAGTGGTCCTATCGCCGCTTCATCCTGCACAACGCCGCGCTCTGCGCGGCGTCCGAGGGGGTCGAGGCCTTCTGCATCGGCTCGGAGATGCGCAGCCTGACCCAGATCCGGGGTGCCGGCGATACCTTCCCCGCCGTGGCCCGGATGATCGACCTGCTGCGCGAGGTGCGCGCCCTGCTGGGCCCCGATGTCAAGCTGGTCTACGCCGCCGACTGGAGCGAGTATTTCGGCTATGACGCGGGCGGCGGCACCAAATACTTCCACCTCGACGCGCTGTGGTCCGACCCCGATCTCGACGTGATCGGCATCGACAATTACATGCCGCTCGCCGACTGGCGCGAGGGCGAGGAACACCGCGATCACCAGGCTGGATGGCGCTCGACCTATGACCTTGCGTATCTGAAGGGCAATGTCGCGGGCGGCGAGGGGTTTGACTGGTACTACGACAATGCCCAGGGCCGCGACGTGCAGCGCCGCACGCCGATCACCGACGATCAGGGCGAACCCTGGTTCTGGCGCTACAAGGACCTGCGCGGCTGGTGGGAGAATTTCCACACCGACCGCATCGAGGGCGTGCAGGTCGCCGAACCGACCGAATGGGTGCCGCGCTCGAAACCGGTGTGGTTCACCGAATACGGCTGCCCGGCGGTGGAAAAGGGGGCGAACCAGCCCAATGTGTTCCTCGATCCGAAATCGTCGGAATCCTTTGCGCCCTATTACTCCACCGGGGCGCGCGACGATCTGATCCAGATGCAATATCTGCGCGCCATGCATGACTTCTGGACCGACCCGGCGAACAACCCGGTCTCGCCCCTCTACGGCGGGCGGATGCTGGACTGGTCGCGCAGCAATGTCTGGGCCTGGGACGCGCGGCCCTGGCCCGCCTTTCCGGCGCAGAACGATGTGTGGTCCGACAGCGCCAACTGGCTGACCGGGCACTGGCTGACCGGGCGCGCGGCGGCGCAGCCCCTTGCGGCGGTGGTCGCGGAAATCTGCGACATGGCCGGGATCACCTCGTTTGACGTCAGCCGCCTTTACGGCGTCGTGCGCGGCTACAGCGTGGCCTCGACCGCCAGCGGCCGGGCGGCGCTGCAACCCCTGATGCTGGCGCATGGCTTCGAGGCGGTCGAGAGGGACGGCATTCTGGTGTTTCGCATGCGCGACGGGCGCGATGCGGTGGAACTGGACCCCACCACGCTGGTCGCGCGCGATGCGGGCACGCTGGAAACCGCCCGCGCCCCCGATCCCGAAACCGCCGGCCGACTCCGGCTGACCTATGTCGAGGCCGAGGGCTCGTTCGAGGTCCGCGCTGCCGAGGCTGTCCACCCCGAGGACGCTGGCGGCGACACCGCCGAGACCGAGATGCCTCTGGCCCTGACGCGCGGCGAGGCGCGCACGGCGGTCAAGCGCTGGCTGACCGAATCGCGCATCGCCCGCGACACGGCGCGCTTTGCGCTGCCGATGTCCACGGATCTGAAGGTGGGCGACGTGGTCGGCCTGCGCGAGCGGCTCTACCGCATCGACCGGATGGAGATGACCGGCGCGCGCGACTGCGAGGCGGTGCGCATCGAGCCCGGCCTCTATCGTCACCGCGATCCGTCGGACGACATGCCGGTGTCGGGCCGGGTGGCGGCGCTGGTGCCGGTGGTGCCGGTGTTTCTGGACCTGCCGCTGATGCGCGGTGACGAACTGCCCCAGGCGCCGCATCTGGCGGTGACCGGGCGGCCCTGGCCCGGGGCGGTGGCGGTCTATGACGCGCCCGCCAGCGGTGGCAGCTTTGCCTTGAACAGCACATTGGGCCTGCGCGCCAGCATCGGCCAGACCCGCACGCCGCTGTTTCGCGCGACTGCGTCCCTCCTCCAGCGCGGCGCGGGGGTCGAGGTGATCTTTCCGGCGGGTTCGGTTCTGGCCTCGGCGGATGCCGGGGCGCTACTCGACGGAGCCAATCTGGCCGCGATCGGTGTCGGGGCGGATTGGGAACTGGTGCAATTCGCCGAGGCCGAACTGATCGAGCCGCGGGTCTGGCGCCTCTCGGGCCTTTTGCGTGGCCAGTTCGGGACCGAGCCCCTGATCCCCGATGCCTGGGCACCGGGCGCGCTGGTGGTGCTCCTGGACGGCGCGCCCGCGCAGGTCGACCTGCCCGCCTCGGCGCGCGGCGTCGCGCGGCGCTGGCGCATCGGCCCGGCGGCGCTGACCTATGACAACCCGGTCTATACCGAACTGACCGATTCCTTCCGCGGGATCGGCCTGCGCCCCTATGCCCCGGCGCATCTGACCGCCACGCGCGCCACCCCCGGCGCGGCCCTGTCGGTCAC
>ERZ761607.5749-NODE-5749-length-10005-cov-5.568744_pt1 | contig 10005 bp, 8 predicted proteins | sample MGYA00511164_ERZ761607 | MGnify/ENA primary metagenome ERZ761607 (study PRJEB28899, sample SAMN02445080) | bioreactor sludge metagenome | biome: EBPR sludge | place: Australia: Brisbane, Thorneside Wastewater Treatment Plant | collected 2011-06-22 ...
GCCGTCGAGCGTGACGTAATCGATGGCGTCAAACAGCCGCGGCTCGGCCAGCTCGCGCAGCTCGGTGTTGACAAAACCGCCCCCCAGCACGGTGACGATGGCCGGGTTGTGCGCCTTCACCGCCTGCGCGATGCGCAGCGCCCCGTACACCGAGCCCGGAAACGGCACCGACAGCAGCACCACCGTGGGCCGGTGGCGGGTGAGTGCCTCGTGCGTCAGCGCCGCCAGCGTGGCATCGACCCGGTTGGGCGGCGCAGCCAGCGCCTGCGCCAGCGGGTCGAACGTGGGCTGCGCGGCGGCCAGTGATTCGGCGTAGCGCACGAACTCGAAGCGCGGGTCCACCGCGTCGCGCAGCACGTCGGCGATGTCGTTCAGGTACAGCGTGGCCAGGTGCCGGGCGCGGTCCTGCACGCCCAGAGCACCGAACGCCCAGCCCAGCGGGTCGCCGCCTTCGTCGTCCACAAACACCTCGAGGGACGCAAAACGCGGCCCCTCGGGCAGAAAGGCGCGGCCGGCGATGCGGTGCGCCAGCGTGGCGTCGCGCCCCTGCAGGAAGGCAATGGCCGGGCCGATGGTGGCGCGGTAGCGCGCGAACTGGTCCAGAAACGAGCGCACCGCCGGGCTCTGGCGTTTGAGCGCCAGCGCCCGGGCGTCGGCCGCGATGCCGTCCAGCCCGGCGGGCGACAGCAGCCGCAGCACCAGCGCCAGCGCCAGGTCTTCCTGCCGGGCGTCAAAGCCGCGGCTGCGCAGGAAGCCGGTGAGAAAGGCGGTGGACGGGTACGGCGTGTTCAGCTGCGTCATCGGCGGGATGACGGACAGGATGCGGGGTGCGGGCGGGACGGTGTCCGGGGGGGCAGGCATCACGCAACTGTACGGCACACCTCGGCCCCTGGTGCCGGCGGGCCGGCCTACAGCAGCCAGTCGAGGTCAAACCACGACAGCAGCCACACGCTGAGGCGTCGGCCCAGGCTGGCGCCCGGTTCCGGGTCGGGTTCGGGACCCGGTTCCTCCCCGGTCGCGGAATCCGCTCCCGCAAGGGAGGACCCCTCGCGCGGCTGCGCCGGCATGGCATCGGCCCAGACCAGCGTGCCCTGGGCGTCGGCGTGTACCCACCACGCGGAATCGCCCGCCAGATCGTCCAGGCGGCGGTGCAATTGCTGCGCCAGCGCCGGGCTGTGCACCAGCAGGCCGACCTCGGTGTTGAGTCGGGTCGAGCGCGGGTCCAGATTGAGTGAGCCGATGAACACCGTCTGCCCGTCCACCGCAAAGGTTTTGGCATGCAGGCTGGCGCGCGAGCCGGCCAGCTGGGGCCGCCGCTTGACCAGGCGCGCGCTGGGCGTCGGTTTGAGCTCCAGCAAGCGCACACCGGCCTGCGCCAGCGGCAGGCGGTGGCGGGCATAACCGACGTGGGCGGCGGCCACGTCGGTGGCGGCCAGCGAATTGGTCAGCAGGCGCACCTGCACGCCCGCGCGGGCCAGCGTCGCCAGGGCCTCGGTGCCCTCGTCCCCGGGCACAAAATAGGCCGAAACCAGATCGAGCGATTCGCGCGCCTGGCCGAACAACTGGCCCAGCCGGGGCAGCAAGGCGCCGGCACTGGCCGCCGGGTCCCGCGCGACCTTGACCGGGGGGTCGTCCAGCAGTTCCATGGGGGCCCAGGTCAGGGGCAGGGGCTGGCCCGCCAGGGCGCGGTTGAGCAGGGTGTCCCGCCATTCCTGCCGCCAGGGCTGGCCGGTCAGTGTGGCCAGGCGCTCGCGAACCGAGCGGTCGAGCGCGCTGCGGCTGGCGGTTTCCGGTGCCAGCAGCCGCTCCAGGCTGTAGGCCTGCGGGCTGTTCCAGTAGCGCTCGAACGAGGCCCGCGCCTCGGCCAGCACGGGGCCCAGCACCAGCAGTTCGGTGTCCTCGAAATGCAATTCCCGGTCCGTGCCGAAATAGGTGTCGCCGATATTGCGCCCGCCCAGCACCGCCAGGCGATCGTCCGCGAGCATCAGTTTGTTGTGCATGCGCCGGTTGACCCGGCGGAAATCGGTCACCCAGTCGGCCATGCGCAACACCCGGGTGGGAAACGGGTTGAACAGCCGCACGGCGATGTGGGGGTGCGCATCCAGCAGGCGCAGCCAGGGGTCGAGGCCGACGGTGTTGTTGTCGTCCAGCAGCAGGCGCACCCGCACACCCCGGTCGGCGGCGCGCAGCAGTTCGCGCATCAGCAGGCGGCCGGTGGTGTCGTCGGCCCAGATATAGGTCTGGATGTCCAGCCGCTGGCCGGCCTGGCGGATCAGGGCCAGCCGTGTCCCCAGCGCCTGGGTGCCGTCTTCCAGTACGGCAAAGGCCGACGCCCCGGGCGGGCTGTCGGGGCCCGGCCGCTGGGCATCCGCCAGCTGCTGCAGTAGGCTGGGGCCGGCATTGCCGCCGGCCGTCAGGGGCGGCGGCTCATCGCGCTCGACGTCCACCGGCAGGCTGCCGCAGGCGGCCAGCCACGCGGTCAGCAACAGCATCAATGCCGTGGCGGCCGCCCGGTGCAGGGCCGCCCGCGCCCGGACCACCGACCCGGCGGGTCGGGGCGCGGGGGGTGCCTGGCCAAACGTCAGGAACAGACCGGGTTTCGCTTGCATGCGGCAATGGTGCCATGAACCACGCCGCGGGGCCTGGGCCGCTGCCTACAATCGCCGGCGATGCCGACCACCGATCTCCCGCCCGTGACACCGGCCCTGCTCCGCCTGCGCTGGCCGCAGGGGCAGCCAGCGGTGCCCGGCCTGCCAGCGGCGTTCGCCGTGGGCGCTGACTGGCAACTGGACATCCGGCCCGGACTGACCTGGATCTGTGGCGACGAAGGCCGGGGCAAGACGCTTTTGCTGCGCATGTTGGCCGGAGACCCTGCCGTGCCGCCGGCCTGCCGCGAAGGGCCGGCCGCCGTCCCTGCCGGGGTGGCCTGGTTCGACCCGGCCGCCACCGGACTGCCGGGCCAGAGCGATCCGACGGCCGATGCGGTGCTGCAGGCGGCGGCCCGCCGCCACCCCCATTTCTCCGTCGAGGCCTGCGCGGACCTGATGGACGATCTGCAACTGCAAGCCCACCGGGGCAAACGGCTGTCCATGCTGTCGGCGGGCAGCCGGCGCAAAGTCTGGCTGACCGCCGCGCTGGCCGCCGGCGCCCCGGTCACCTTGCTGGATCAGCCGTTTGCCGCGCTGGACGGGCGCTCGGTGGCGCTTCTGCGGGAACTGCTGGCGTCGGTGGCCGGCCACCCCCGCCGGGCCTGGGTGGTCGCGGACTACACGGTGCCGCCCGATGTGACCCCGGACCAGCGGATCGATCTGGGCTGAACGCCAGCGCCGCCGCGCCCCTCAGGGCATGCGTTGCAGTTCGTCTTTTTCGGACCGGAGCTGCATCAGCTGGCTCTGGTACTCGCGGTTGCGCTCGCCGGCGGCGTTCTGGATCGAACGGATGTGGTTGAACGTGACCGCCTGCGAGGCACGCGCCGCCTCGGGCGTCATGTTGGCGATGCGCTCTTTGTCGGCCAGTTCGCGATAGAGCTTGTCGACGGTGCGGGCGCTTTCCTGGTTGTCGGCTTCCATCTTCTTGACCAGGTTGGCGATCGCTTCGTCCAGCGCCGCGATGCGCGCCCGTTTGCCCGACACGGTTGCCGGCGGCGGGTTGCTGGGCGTGTAGGTGCGCACGCTGCGGGTGGTGGGACCGGCGTTGCCGGTGGCGGGTTTGACCACAATCGCGCCGCCCTGGGTGTCCGACGGGCAGGGCTGGTCGGAAAAGGTGACCTTGCCTTGCGCGTCGGTGCAGCGGTTGACGGCAGCGGCGGGGCCAGACAGGGCGGCCGTGGTGGCCAGCAGCAGCAGGGCGTGCCGGCAGAGGCGGTGGTGCGGGGCTCGGATGTGGGTCATGGCTTGGCTCGATCTCGATCGGTCGGCGCGCCCGGTACCTGCAGCAGGACACGGCGCACCCGGTCCGGGCCGTGAATGCCGCTGCCCGGCTGGATTTCGTCGCCTTTGTACCACCAATAAAAGACGACAACCTTGCCGGCGGGCGCTCCGCGCCCCGACAGATTCAGGCTGCGGCCGGGCTCAATGCGGTTGCCCGGCAGGCTGGCGGGGATGAAGGCGATGCGCTCTTCGGTGCCCAGGTGCCAGAAAACGTCCCGTGGCGTGAGGTTGATCGCGCGCAGGCCTCGGGTGTCCAGGGTGACCGCGACCTCCCGCTGCCACTGGGCCTCCAGCGCCACCTGGGCCTCGGCGGCGATGCGGGCCCGGGTCTCGGGCGGTGGCATTTCCCAGCGCGGACGGCTGCCCGGCGGTGGCGCCACGCGGCGTTGCTCCTCACCGGCCGGACAGGGCTGGTCGGTATACGTTACCCCGCCCTGACCGTCCTCACATCGCACCAGCGGGCTGGCCAGCACGGCGGGCGCCAGAAAAACGGTAAAAATGGTCAATATCCAGCGGAAAAAGGTCGCTCTCCGCTCTTTTTTGAATAGCGTATTGCATCCCCCGAGGCGGGGCGACCGGGGCGTCGCCCACGTGCCAGACCCGCCGCAGGTGGCCTCGCTACACTGCACCGTCATTTCTGGAGAGCTGTCCATGGTTTACCAGTATCCCCCATCCGGATGGCGGGAGGCTTTTGTTGCCCTTGTGCTGCGCTGGACGCTGAAAGTCCTGCTCAAGCCGGTGTTTTCGCCGCGGGTGTCGATTCCTTTCCAGCGCCGCTGGCTGGCGGGCCTGTCAAAAATTGCCCTGGTCAGCCGGGCGGTGGCGTTCGAAGCGGCCACGGTGGGCGGGGTCGCGGGCGAGTGGGCGCGACGGCGCCGTGGCGCGGCCCGGCCCGGTGCCGTGGTTTTCCTGCACGGCGGCGCCTACTGTGTGGGCAGTCCGGCCACCCACCGCGCGCTCGTGGCCCGGCTGGCCTGGGTCACCGGCCTGCCGGTGTTTGCGGCTGACTACCGGCTGGCGCCCGAGCACCCCTTCCCCGCCGGGCTGGACGACGCCCTCGCCGCCGTGCGGGCCCTGGCCGGCCAGGGCCCGCTGGTGCTGGCGGGTGACTCCGCCGGCGGTGGCCTGGCGCTGGCCACCGCGCTGGCACTGCGCGATGCCGGCGGGCCCGCCCCGGCGGCCCTGCTGCTGCTCTCGCCGTGGGTGGATCTGCTGCCGCCCGACCCGCTGCCCGCCGAACCGCCGGGCGAAGCCATGCTGAGCGTGGCCTGGGCGCAGGCCTGCGCGGCGTTCTACGTGGGTGAAGGGGCGGTGGCCGGCTGGCGGGCACCGGCCACCGCCGACGCGGCGCGCGAACCCGGGGGCGACCCGCGCGCCCACCCGCTGGTGTCGCCGCTGCGGGCCGACCTGCGCGGCCTGCCGCCGGTGCTGATCCAGGCCGGCACCGACGAGCTGCTGCACCCGCAGGCGCTGGCGCTGCACGACGCGCTGGCCGCCGCCGGCAACGCCGTGCGCTGTGAAATCACCCCCGGGCGCTGGCATGTGTTCCAGGCCCACACCGGCGCGCTGCCCAGCGCCGACGCCGCCATCAACCGCATGGCGCACTTCCTGGCCGGGCCGCTGGCCGCCGCCACGCCGCCGCAGGACACCGAACACGAGGTGGTGATCCTGGGCGCCGGCATGTCCGGCCTGTGCATGGCCATCGGCCTGCAGAACGCTGGCCGGCACAACTTTGTGCTGCTGGAAAAGCAGCCCGGCCTGGGCGGCACCTGGTGGGACAACCGCTACCCCGGCGCCCATGTGGACGTGCCCTCGCCGGTGTATTCGTTCAGTTTTGCGCCCAACCCCGGCTGGAGCCGGCGCTTTGCCGGCGCCCCGGAAATCCAGCGCTACATGCAGGCGCTGGCCGAGCGGCACGGCCTGCTGGCCCACCTGCGCCTGGGCACCTGCCTGACCGACGCGCGTTTTGACGAGGCCAGCGGCCTGTGGCACTTCACCACCGACCGGGGCGAGCGGCTGCGCAGCCGCTTTTTTGTCTGCAGCACCGGTCCGCTGAACCAGCCGCGCTGGCCGGACATCCCCGGTCTGGACGACTTTGCCGGCCTGCGTCTGCATTCGGCCCGCTGGGACCCCGGCGTGCCGCTGGCCGGTCGTCGCGTGGCGGTGATCGGCACCGGATCGACCGCGTCGCAACTGGTGGCGCCGATGGCGGCGCAGGCCGGGCACCTGACGGTGTTCCAGCGCACCGCCAACTGGGTGCTGCCCCGGCTGGACCGGCGCTACAACGCCCTCGACCATGCCCTGGCGCACATACCGCTCTACGCACGCCTGGTGCGCTGGAGCTGGACGCAGGTGCTCGAATGGGGCCGGCGCGGCTTTGACGAGGGCACACTGGCCCGCCGCGGCATGCTGCGCACCGCCGAGGCCCACCGCCGCCGCCAGCTGCCCGACCCCGCCCTGCGGGAAAAACTGGTGCCGCCCTACCCGCTGGGCTGCAAACGCATCATCTACAGCAACGATTTCTACCCCGCCCTCACCCGCCCGAACGTGACGCTGGAAACGGCGGCCATCGAGCGGATCACCCCCGGCGGCATCGTCACCGCCGACGGCCGCGAACACCCGCTGGACGTGCTGGTCTGCGCCACCGGCTTTGACACGGTGCAGCTGCTGGCGTCCGTCACCGTCACCGGTGTGGGCGGGCGCACGCTGCGCGAGGCCTGGGCCCGCGGCCCCGAGGCCTACCACGGCATCAGCGTGGCGGGTTTTCCCAACCTGTTCCTGATGCTCGGCCCCAACACCGCCACCGGCCACACCAGCACCCTGCTGTACATCGAGCCCGAGGTGCAGCACGCCCTGGCCTGCATGGACGCGGTGCGCCGCGGCGGCCACCGCAGCATCGCCGTGCGCCCCGACGTGATGCGCACCCACAACGACGCCCTGCAGCAGCGCCTGGCCGGCTCGGTCTGGAGCCTGTGCCGCAGCTGGTACCGCACCCCGGACGGACGCATCACTGCCCTGTTTCCGGGCTTCACCGCGGAATACGTGAAGGCGGTGCGGCGGCCGAACCTGGCGGACTATGAATTGAGGTGATTGACATGACGATCAATTTATTGAATAAGCCTCTCGCAGTTGTTCTGAAATTTCTTTATATAGCGTGTATTTTTTTCATCACAGGCTGTGCTCAGATTAATATTCGAAATCCGATTGTCGGAATATGGGCTGCAGAACATAATCGAAATACTGTATACGAATTCGACCATCGAATCATAAGTTATCATTTTCATCAGGACGGCTCATACGAACATCGATTCCAGGCAATGTATGGTGGTCGCGGCCACTCCCACGCACGGCAAACGCAAATAATAAAAACCTCTCAATCGGGTCGGTGGTGGATTGATGCAAATGGAGATTATCGGGTTTATATAACGAAAAGTTCAGGCAATGCGGTCAAAACGCCTCGGGAGTTTGTTTTCAGACCTGTCTGGATTTCCGAAACGGAATTCAAGGAAAATCACAGCGACAGCCGCGTGGAGTGGATATTTCGGAGAAGCCTTTGAAATAAAGGTGACTCCTGGAAGGTGCGCGAACGCGCTCACTTTCGATTTCGCACGCCAATAAGTGAAAAGATTTAAAACAAAACGATCACTTCTCGAATATGCGACAGGCTTCGAAAAAGGATGTGGTTGGATTTTTTGCCGTGGCATGTGTTCTGTGTGGATGTTCAAGTCTGGTGGAATCGCAAGAAGAGCCCATGTTCGGTATCTGGAAACGCGAAGACCACTTGACCAGCGCATATGGGTATCAATCCACGCATATCACGCTGGAACTGAAGAATGACGGCACGATTATTCGAACCGCGGTTTCTTCGCAAGGCGTTTTTGGTGGCCACCTTGCCATACCGATGACATCCCGATTCACCGTAAGGGGACAGTGGGGGATCGACTGGCTTGGCCGGTTCTGGTGGCGCTTTCCCTCTTCCGAAAATGCAAAGCCTGTGAGCCAGGAAAAGGCGTTTTTCCGGCGCCAATGGCATGGGCCCAACGCAATCGAGCTGATTCCGACCGGCGCTCAGCGTGGTGAGGCCTATTTCCGAACTTGCCAACGACCCTGCGAAGCCCGCGCCCGGCAGACGCGCGACACAGAGGCCCACGACCGCGATGAATCCCATTGAAAACACCTGATACCCATCGTGAAACGGTCTTTGTTTGCTATTGATTCGATACATTTTTTTCCGGAAAGGACACTCCCCATGACCCCAACCAACCCCCTGCTGGCCCCGCTGGTGGCGCTCGCCGCCTGGTCCATGGTGATGTGGCTGTGGATGTACGTCACCCGGCTGCCGGCGATGCGCCGCGCGCGCATGAAGCCCGACTCGAACGCGCCGCGCGGCGAGCAGATGAACCAACTGCCGCCATCGGTGCGCTGGAAGGCCGACAACTACAACCACCTGATGGAGCAGCCCACGCTGTTTTACGCCGTGGTGCTGGCGCTGGTGCTGGCCGGCGGCGGCAGCGGTGCCGAGGTGGCGCTGGCCTGGGCCTACACCGGCTTGCGGGTGGTGCACAGCCTGGTGCAGGCGCTGATCAACCGCATCGAGGTGCGGTTTGTGCTGTTCATCCTGTCGTCGCTGGCGCTGATCGGCCTGATCGTGGCGGCGGCGCAGCGGGTGTTCTGATGGCGACGGACGACGATCTGCCGCCTTTGTCGCCGGTGGCGCCGCCGGGCCTGTACCGCCACTACAAAGGCAACTGGTACGAAGTGCTGGCCACCGTGCGCTGCAGCGAGACGCTGACGGCCCAGACGCTGTACCGCGCGCTGGCAGCCGCCGACCCGCGCGATGCCCAGCCGGACCCCGCCGCCGGCCTGTGGGTGCGGCCGGCGGCCATGTTTGTGGAAACGGGCGAATTCGATGGCCGCCGCCAGCCGCGGTTTGCCCCGGTGGACGCGGCGACCGTGCCACTGGCGGATTTGCCCGCAGCCCGCGCCCTGATCACCCATCTGCGCGGGCGGGCCGTGCGCGAGCGCGCCACCTGCCTGGACGCCGCCCTGCGCCCGCCGCCGCCCGAGCCCGACACCTGCTGCGGCCGCGGCTGCAACGGGTGTGTGTGGGAAGGCTACTACGCTGCGCTGGCGCACTGGCGGGCGGACGCGCTGGCCTGGCTGCGGCAGGCGAGCACGTGATCGGGGCGGGGGTATTGAGGCAGACCGCTACCACGCCGTGATGCCCGAAAGCGTCGCACGACCCTTGACGCCGGGATGTGGCACTTTTGATGCATTCACCGTCTTCGGCCTAAGCGTCCGCGCAAATCCCTGGCCGAACTGCTGGACGCGACGCCCGCCGGCCTGTGCCGCGCCGAGGGCCGGGACGAGTTGGGGGCAGCCGGAGGCGAACTGTGACGCCCGACCGGGGCGACATCCTGCACCTGGCTTTCGATCCGGCCAGCGGGCGGGAGATGAAGGGCAATCACTTCTGCCTCGTTGTGTCACCCCGGGCCTTCAACGCCCGCTTCAAGCTGGCCATGGTGTGCCCCATTTCCGGCGGAGCGGCAGAGGCGGCCCGCAGCGCCGGATTTCTGGTCTCGCTGATGGGCCAGGGGCTGCGCACCGACGGGCAGGTGCATGCCCACCAGATCAAGTCGCTGGACTGGGCCTCGCGCCAGGCCACGCGGGTGGAGCGCGCGCCCGACGTCGTGATGCAGGAGGTGCTGATGTGCCTGCGCAGCGTGCTGGATGACTGAGGGCGCTGAGTGCCTGCCGGGGCCGGCATGCGCCGCCGCAGACCTTGCCAAACTCGCGCCGCGCCACCCACCAGGTCACGCCCTGCGGGCCACATCAATCGGGTCAAGGAAGCCAATTTTCAGCTCAGATGGGCACTTTCCCAGCGCCGGATGGACACAAGCAGCTATCAATACTGAAGTGGTTCGGCGTTCGCGAAGCGCCTCAGCGCCCGCCCAGCCCCATGCCGCGCGAAATCACCTCTTTCATGATTTCGTTGGTGCCGCCGTAGATGCGCTGCACGCGCGCGTCGGCGTAGGCGCGGGTGATGGGGTATTCCCACATGTAGCCGTAGCCGCCG
>ERZ761607.5750-NODE-5750-length-10003-cov-36.054785_pt1 | contig 10003 bp, 8 predicted proteins | sample MGYA00511164_ERZ761607 | MGnify/ENA primary metagenome ERZ761607 (study PRJEB28899, sample SAMN02445080) | bioreactor sludge metagenome | biome: EBPR sludge | place: Australia: Brisbane, Thorneside Wastewater Treatment Plant | collected 2011-06-22 ...
AGATTTGATTCTCGTTGGCCGGATTAACTTTAATAAGTAGGTCGTAACTACCCTGAGAATCAAACACCCCGTTGCTAAAGGCACCGTAGCTTGGGATGTTGCTGGATAGATCTGTCCATGTATTGGTGGAAAGCTGGTATTTAAAGAGCATGTGTCCGTTGGTGCCAGCACTTGGCGTTTCGGCGATAAAGTAAACAACATCTTCGTTTGAAGGTGCAACAGCAATTTCAATTCGCCGATATGTTCCGCTTAAAGCTGGCGGTGTAATATTGCTAAACGAACCCGTATCACCACTATTAGACGTGAAAATTCCTTTTGTTGTGGCACTTCCGGTATGATTCCCGAATGTGGCGTAAACTTGTCCGGTACTGGTAACGGCCACATCGGTATAACGAGAAGAGGAAGCAAAAGCCCCCAGAACGGTTGTCCATGAATTCCCCCCATTGGTAGAACGCACAATCATATCGGATGCACAGGCGGCGTAAATCTCGTCTTGAGTAGTATTTGATGGATCAATGGCCAATTCCCAAACATAATCAAAACGCGAGTTCCAAGATTGTGGGCTGGGAGCTGAACCAATATTAGCATTAAGTTGCGTCCATGAAACACCACTATCCGTGGATTTCCAGATGCCTTCACCGATAAGAGTAAAGTACCCGTTAGCCCCATGCGACACATTAGACTCGCCTGAAGCAAAGTACCAGTTGGCTTGTTTTCCGGTACGGGTGTCTTGGACCAAGGTCGTAACATTGTGTAGTTCCTGAAACCCAGAGAGGGGATTGAGTGCACTACGTGCCCATGAGTTTCCTCCATTTGTGGTACGCCAAACGCCCCCTGTTGGACTGCCTGCAAGCAGCGTATTATGTGTGACATCACTTACGTCGTATAGAACAGCTCTGGTACGTCCGCCCACATTATAGGGGCCTCTTTGTGTCCAAGACAACACATCAGCGGCGGTTTTATGTAGAGCGTTTCCCGCCAAACGAATCGGTAGGTCTTGAACAAACCGTAGTTCTCTGGCGCGGATTCCTTCAGGAATTTTTCCTGATTTGGGGTCTTGGAAGCGAACTCGATCGAATTCTACCCGTCCCCAGCCGCCTTCCCCTATTTCCAATTGTTCCGCATCCGGCAAGGTCGTGGGGTTATGAGGCCGTAGTACAAAAAATGAAATGACGATTACCCCCGTTAAGGCAAATAACCACCACTTCATTGGAATGGCAGTATTGTTGCTTTGCATGGTTATTGTTGGTTTTAGTGTGTTATTAAGAACAGGTGGCGGGTGTAATCCAATATTTTATAAAAATGACTGCTCAGCCTTTGTAAGTCAATTGAGATGGTTCATCATTTAGGCTAAATCATGCTTGGCTGCACACGAAAGGTCTTTTAACAGAAGCTTATACCTATGTAAGAAAGTACACTTAAAAAGATAGGTTATACAAGGGGGAACGCAATTTTATTTTTAGTCCCACAAAATACTCTTGTAATGCTACTGTATTCCTACATCAAAAAAAACGCCCCTCCAAGGCGAAGTGGCGTTTTTATAAAACCATTGGAAAAGTAGATTAATCGCGGGTGATTCGGATCCGGTCGTTATCGCGGGGTTTTTCGTTATCACGAATCTGATTTTGCCATTCGTTTACTTTATTTACCGGCACCACAGGCTCATTCTTCAAAACAGCGGCCATAATCCAATACAACACAAAAGGTGGGAAAAACTGGAAGATGAAGAGCGATGCCACAAAACCGATCCGTACCAATGTGGGGTCTAAATTAAAGTACTCGGCAATGCCCCCACACACGCCCGCAATTTTTTTGTTGGTGAGCGACTTAAACAGCGTCTTTTTACCATCACGTGTAGAGGCAGATAAGGTTTGGCCCTTTTGCTTTCCGATGGACTTGGCGAGGTTCTTATTCTTTTTAGGGCGCCAAGAAAGTACCCCAAAACCAAATAAAACAATCAGAAGCCCGGCAATAAGTGTCATGGAATTAACCAATGCCGTCAGGCTGAAGCCGACAAGGTTGATACCAAAGAATTGTAGCATATAGGCAATTCCAACCGCAATGGTGGAGATACCCGCAATGGTGGGTAGGTTCAACACAGATTCTTTTTGCTCTTTGGTGTCAGTACCAGAGAGAACGGAAGCAATGTCGTGATCGGTGACCGATTCCAGGCTATTCAGTTCGTCGTAGCGGGTATCGTCCACGCGGGAAGTATTAAAACGGGTGCTCATATTGGGGTTGGGTTATGTAACCGGTTGCGGTACGATCCGGAGTGGCGCAAGTTGCAAGTTACGAAATTCTGAACGCACCTTCTTCCGAAATTATCAAATTTACTGGGTAGTCATGTATTTCGCTGGGCAAAACATCTTTGATGGTTGCATGATACGTGGCTAAAACGACGGGAACAGACAAGGGTTTCAGAAAACGGTCATAAAATCCCTTACCATACCCAAGGCGAGTGCCATGTTTGTCGGCGGCAAGGCCAGGTACCAGAACAGCGTCAATGGCTTGATTAGAAATGGAATGGGCATGTTGCGGCTCCAGAATTCCCCATCTATTGGGCCGTAGCTCTTCTTTTGGATTAAACAAAACGGCCTGCATGTGACCTTGTACCATACTGGTAATATAGGGCAAAAGCAATGTTTTTCCTGCATGATGCCAGAGGTGGAACAAAGGTCGGATATCCACCTCGCGGCGTTGTACATCGGGATAATAGACCATAATGGTGCTGGCTGTTTGGAATTCGGGCACCTCTTTCAGATACGCCACGATTTGGGTTGAAAAGGCGGCATAGGCGGCCTCGGAGAGGGCAGCCCGATATGCAATTGCCTGTTTACGAAAAGCCGTTTTATCCTTAGATTCCAGCATTTTAAGATCCACAGTCGCCAAAAGGTTTTTGTTGTATGTTACAATTTCAAAGACTGTACAGCAAGTGGGCCAGACACTTTATCTTTTATTGCGTATGCCAATCCAAGTTATTGCTTTCGATGCAGATGACACTCTCTGGGTGAACGAGCCACATTATCAACACGTGGAACAGCAATTCTGCGGCTTATTGGAAGACTTTCTTCCACGACATACCGTGTCTCAGGAGCTTTTCCGGACAGAGATGGACAACCTGAGTTTGTACGGGTATGGTGCAAAAGCGTTTATGCTCTCCATGATCGAAACCGCCATTCGGATCACCGAGGGCCGGGTAGCGGCCCACTCCATCCGCCACATCATTGATCTGGGACGCGAGATGCTCCACGAGCCGATCGAACTTTTGCCCGATGTTCAAGCGGTTTTAGACACCCTTCAAACACAATTCCGCTTGGTCGTGGCCACCAAAGGAGATTTATTGGACCAAGAACGAAAGCTGGAAAAATCTGGACTGGCCTCATATTTCCACCATATCGAGATTATGTCCGACAAAAAAGAACAAGATTATCGCAAATTATTGCGCCACTTAGAGGTGCCACCAGAGGCTTTTCTAATGATTGGCAATTCGCTCCGTTCGGATGTTTTGCCCGTGTTGAATTTGGGCGGTTGGGGCTTTCATGTGCCTTATCACACCACATGGGAACACGAAAAAATAGATGCAAAGATCGAAAATGAGCGATTTCGCACCCTCGAAACCCTTAAGGATGTACTTCCTATTCTGTTATGAGCAAAATCCAAATTGACCTTGAAACCTGGAAACGACGCGACCATTTTCGGTTTTTCAACGGTTTTTCCGAACCCTTTTTTGGCGTAACCGTCCGGGTGAACGTCACCAAAGCCTGGCAGGCAGCAAAAGAAAGCAGGCATTCCTTTTTTCTTACATATTTGCACCAAAGCCTAAAAGCTGCCAACGAGACCGAGGCATTCCGTTACCGCATAGAAAAGGAAGCCGTATTCCTACACGATCTCATCCATGCGTCACCCACCATCAACCGCCCAGATGGAACCTTTGGGTTTGCATACATGGACTATCATCCTGATTTCACGACCTTCGCAACAAAGGCCGCCGTAGAGATCCAGCGGGTACGTACCGCCTCTGGTTTGGAGTTGAGGACAGGTCATGCCAATATCGTACATGTCTCTACCTTGCCCACGCTGAATTTCACAGGTCTCTCTCATGCCCGCCATTTTGCGTTCCAAGACTCCATTCCTAAAATCACCTTTGGGCAAATGACGGGGCCAACCCACCACAAAGAAATGCCCATTTCCCTTCACCTGCATCATGGTTTGGCAGATGCATACGACGTAGGGCTTTTTGTAGGTACATTCCAAAACCTGCTCCATACAACGAGTTAGCTGATATATATTTGACCAACACGTTTTTATATTGTTGCTACGCAAAGAGACCAGCCCGCCGCCAAATACCACGCTGAACTCCTTGAATAATGCAAAAAACGCTTATTTTGGCCCATCGTGGCCTTGTTACTGAATATCAGGAAAACAGCCTTCCCGCCATCAAGGCCGCTGCCGAAAGCCCATACTGTGATGGGACAGAGTTTGATGTATTCCTGACCAAAGATCAAAAAGTGGTGCTTTTCCACGATGAAAACCCAAAACGTCTGACGGGCGTGGATGGTAACATCTACGATATGACTTGGCCGGAACTCCAAAAAATAGCGTTGATGGACGAAATAGAAGTGGATGGGGGCCTCCGAAAATACGCTAAAACTGAAAAAATTTGTCTCCTAACCGATGTTTTGGAAGAATTACGAGGAAAAGACGTATTCTTAGACATTGAACTAAAGGCATATAACGTCTCATGGGGAAAACGAAAAATCGGACGTGAGGTTGCCCGGATTGTTCGTCAGTTTGGCATGGAAGAGCAATGTGTTCTAACGTCTTTTAACTTCTTTATGACCTTCGATGCTGAGTGGGCATACCCCCATATCCATACTGCCTTTGCCTACGACGACAATATCCCACTCCCCGGTAAATGGTTGAATCGGATTCTGGAAAGTAATTTCTTAGGGAAACTCGTTCGCTCCAGTATGGTGATTGCAGAGCACACCTTATTAGACGATGATACCATTGCCCAATTTGCAGCACGCCACATGCGAACAGGAACTTTTACCCTGTTCCCGCTCATGCCGAAGGAATTGCCCGTCTCTTTGGTCGCAGAACATACCGATATCCTCAGACGATTGGCCAAACAGGGGGTGGGGTGGGTAGAAACCGATCATCCCGAACTGGCGCATCGCGTGCTACATGGGTAACCTATAAACCATCTGGAAGCGACCCCTTCGGTCAATTACCACAACCACTTTTTCTAAATTTTGTATGTCAGTTTTTCATTCACCCATACTCGGTCTATTAATAGGGATAGGTGCATATCTGTTCCCTTTTTCCCATACCCAAGCACAGCCTACCACCTTCTCGCAAGATGTATGGTATCACATTTTTGTCCGAAGTTTTTATGATAGTAATGACGACCGCCATGGTGACCTAAAAGGTATTACCCAAAAACTGGATTATCTACAAGAACTTGGCATTACAGGCATCATGCTCTCGCCCATCCAAGACGCGGATTGTTATCACAACTATTTTGCAAATGACTTTTACCGGATTGATCCGCGCTTGGGGACGATGGACGACTTTCTTGAACTCCGTAAAGAAACCAGAAAACGGAACCTACGCCTGATTTTGGATATGGAGATGCAGTATGTCACCGATAAACACCCTTGGTTTAAGGACTCCTACCAAAACCCGGCCTCTCCTTATACACCCTTATTGCGATACCACGACACAGGTAACACGCAGCCCGAAGGTGGAGTTTGGGGACTACATTCCTATAAAGATTGGCAAGGAAAAGACATTGGGATGATTTCGGTGGACATGACCAAGCCCGAAACCCTGCAAGAGATGATCCGACTCTTCAGCTATTGGAGCGACCCAAACCAAGATGGCAATCCAAATGATGGGGTAGATGGTTTCCGGATAGACCATATGATGGATGATTTAGATAACAAAGGCCTGATCAAAAATTTATACCCCGTATTCTGGAAACCACTCATTAAAAAGATCAAACAGCACTATCCTAAAGTGTTTTTTATCGGGGAACAGGCCAATTGGGGCTTCGATGCACCGATGTTTTCGGTGGCTGGCGCCGATGCACAATTTGGTTTTGTGCAGTGGTATGCCTTCCAGACTGCTAGAGGTCACCGTATCCGAGGAGCAGTAGATTCTACGCGCTCAGCAACCCCTGGAAAACATTTTTACCTCACATTTGTGGAAAACCACGACACCAACCGAACGTCCCTCCCGTTGCAAACCGCTACAGCCCTCACCTTACTGACTGGGGGCGTTCCCGTTTTGTACTATGGCCAAGAAATCGGCATGAAAGGCACAAAGGGCGACTGGGGGCACGATGGCAACGATATCCCGATGCGACAGGCTTTTCGGTGGCAAAAAGACCGCGAAGCAGCCGGATCGGCCATTTGGTATAAAGCCGATGCACCATGGTGGATACCCAACTTCCCGCCTGATGATGATCTAACCTCACAACAAAAAAATCCAGACTCAACATGGCGTTTCTATAAAAAATGGATCGCCTTTCGGAAACAAAATCCCTTGCTTTTTTCCGGAAAGTTGTACTGGCTGCCCGTATCCGATGATACATTACTCGCTTTCGAACGACGTGAAAAGGGGAAGCGCATCCGCATTTGGGTGAATCTTTCTGCTCAGCATCGGACTGTTTTTCAGAACCAGCGCCATATTTCCTTTGCTCCTTTCGAGATCAAGATCATGCACTAATTTTCTGGTAGCGGTTTTTTGGGTTCCATGTGCTCTTGCTTTGAAGATTTACCGTGAAGACCTACAAGCCTCGTAGCATGTAAGCGCTTACCTTTGTACCTTTTCCGCATAATGCGCAAAAAAACGTAACCCTATATCTTGGTATCTGGCTGTAACCTCACCCACCAATTCCGTCCGCCAGTCCCCCATATAGTGGTTGCGCAATGCCCTCTAACCCCCTAAACAGACGTCAAAACCTTAGAACAAAATGAGCACAACCCGCACCAAACTCCACGACATGGTGCAAAACATTTGGTGGAGTTGGAATCCTGTTGCATTGGATTTATTCGAAGAATTGAATCCAGCTGTTTTCCACGCTTCTGGTAACAACCCCGTTATCGCCTTACGTGAGGCCAAAGGAATTGTCCTGAATGACCCTGATTTCTCCAAACGGGTGGATGCCGCCTATGATGCTTTTCAGGCGTACATGGCCACACCACTGAACGCCGAGTATCCGAAAATGGCCTATTTCTGTATGGAATATGGCCTGCACGAAAGCCTGTCGTTGTATTCCGGTGGGCTTGGTATTTTGGCCGGCGACCATTGTAAAGCCGCTTCGGATCTACGTTTACCTTTTACAGCTATAGGCCTTTTCTTACGTGAAGGCTATTTCAAACAGTCTTTTACCAATGATGGCTGGCAAGAACACCAGTATCCCGTCGTAAATCCAGCCGATATGCCCGTGTCGTTGGTAAAAGATGATTCGGGCGCTCCGGTAATCGTAACGGTACAGGTGGGCGATCGCCCGCTGAACCTTCAGGCATGGGAGATGAAAATAGGGCATACGGTGATGTATCTTTTAGACTCGGACTTGGAGTCTAATCCCGAGTATTTACGCGCCCTTACCCACCGCCTTTACTCTGGTGGGAGTGACACCCGCATCATGCAGGAAATCGTACTGGGTATCGGTGGTATTCGCTTGCTACGCACCTTAGGTATCGAGGTAGAAACCTATCACATGAACGAAGGGCACTGCTCTTTCCTGACCTTAGAATTATTGAACGAAGCCCTTCAAAACGGCCTTTCTATGGAAGAAGCCGAGGCCGCCGTTCGTTCCAAGACCGTCTTTACCACGCATACACCGGTAGAAGCCGGTCACGACCGCTTTGACCCATCGCTTACCCTGTATATGTTGCGCACTGTTCGCGAATCGTTGGGTCTTTCCGAACGAGACTTTTTAGGACTTGGCCGGGTAGATGCTTCCGATCCTTACGCCCTATTCAATATGACCATCTTAGGGTTCCGGTTCTCGCGCAAACAAAATGGGGTCTCTGCACTCAATGGTGAACTCTCCCGAAGAATGTTTAAAGACATGTGGCAAGTGGAAGATGCCGCCAAGGTGCCCATTACCCATGTAACGAATGGCATTCACCTTGGCACATGGGCAGCACGTCCGGCACAAGAGTTTTTATCTAAACATTTGGGCGACTGGCAAAACCGGGCTGCTGATCCCGGGCTTTGGGCGGCTATAGACCAGATTCCGGATGAACTCCTTTGGAAATACCGCTCTTCGTTGCGCAAACGGTTGGTAGAATTTATTCAGCAACGCGCACCACAGCAAACCATTCCAATGGAGCCGAATTTCGATCCAGATGTACTGACCATCGGGTTCTCGCGCCGTTTTGCCACCTACAAACGTGCCACCTTGTTATTCATGAACGAAGAACGCCTATTGGAGATCTTCCGTAAAACCGATCGGCCTATTCAAGTGGTATATGCAGGAAAGGCACACCCACAAGACGAGGGCGGCAAGCAACTCATCCAGCGCGTCTTTTGGTACACCCAACACACCGAACTCCGCGGAAAAGTGGTACTGATGGAAAACTACAACATGGAAATCGGGCGTTACTTAGTCTCAGGTGCCGATATTTGGCTAAATAATCCACGTCGCCCCATGGAGGCCAGCGGGACATCCGGACAAAAGGTGGCCATACACGGTGGGCTTAACCTCTCTATCCTTGATGGATGGTGGCCCGAAGGTTATAAAGGCAACAATGGATGGGCAATTGGGACGGATGCCTCTGCCGATATCAAAGACCCGAAAATTCAAGATCCGGAAGATGCAAACTTTCTCTACGATACCCTCGAAAATGAAGTCATTCCCGCCTTCTACAACCGAGACAACAACGGTATCCCTACCGCATGGGTTGCCCGAATGCGAGAAGCCATGAAAACACTCGTGTATCAATTCTCTGCCGAACGTCAGGTACGCGATTATATCGAACATATTTATAAGGTGTGATATTCTAATATGCAGCACACAATGTTTCCCCATCGGTTATCAATCGGTGGGGATTTTTTTATCTTTCTTTAAGCACTATTCTTTCTTAGAACGTGGATCTATATATTAGCCATGCTTAGAGATTGGTGGCTTCAAATTTGGCTAAATCCCTAAGGGAGTGTGGATTAAAAATGTTTTTATCGGGCTTTTAGCTTGCAGAAATAATTCTCTTTGCTATTTTTGTTACCTTTTCCATCTTCGGTGGACACAAAATCAAGGCCAAACAGTTCCTGATAACCTTGCCGTAAAATAAGCGAAATGCCACATACGGTAAACGCTATATTGATCGAAAGACCTACTCGGCATTCCTTGGTATTCTTGAAATCACGAAGACCAAAATACTGCTTTCTTTCTCGAAAATTGATCTCGATTTGGGTGCGGCAACGGTAGTACAAAATCATTTTGGAAGCGATCAGACTAAGGTCGGTACTGAATAATACGATCCGATTCGTTAAGTCGTTAGCATCCAAGTATAAAACCACCACGTTCAATAAACGACCTTTGATTGAACGACTTTGTACCTTGAATTGTTGAACCAAAGCATAATCCTTATTCCCAACTACATGTGTTACATCGTATTGCTCGTAACGCTGAATCAGGTTGATTTTGTCGCCGTAAATGCGAGGGGGACCGCATTTTTTGACTTCGCTTGGTGGTTGATATGAAAAATATAGGCTCGTACTCTTTTTCAGTTTGGAAACCCCAAACAATCCGTTGGCTTCGGCTAAATTTACATAGGTCTGGTGTCCAAAGTAGCCATCTAATGCCCAATAACGAAGCGAAATCTCTTTCTCAGAGTGTTTAAGCGTGATTTGGGTCATCAAAGTACCTAAACACTATTTAACTGCACGCAACAAAGTATTATCTTCTTTTAGATAGCAGAAGTACACTGAGCAGTTTACGTCCCTATTTAACATATGAATAGACACGATATAAATCATTAAGTAATTA
>ERZ761607.5754-NODE-5754-length-10000-cov-4.384716_pt1 | contig 10000 bp, 5 predicted proteins | sample MGYA00511164_ERZ761607 | MGnify/ENA primary metagenome ERZ761607 (study PRJEB28899, sample SAMN02445080) | bioreactor sludge metagenome | biome: EBPR sludge | place: Australia: Brisbane, Thorneside Wastewater Treatment Plant | collected 2011-06-22 ...
GCCTCGCTCAAGCAGTTCGAATCCGGCAACCGGCCGAAGATGCTCGTCTTTATGACCGACGGCCTGCCGACGGTCGGCGAGACGAACGCGACGAAGATACTTTCGAACTTCAGGGCTGCCCGAAAGATCGACGTCCGCGTTTTTCCGTTCGGCTTCGGCTACGACGTTAATACGGCGTTGCTCGATAAGCTCGGAACCGAAAATGCGGGTATCTCGGATTACGTCCAGCCGCAGGAAGACCTCGAGGTCAAGGTCTCGAACTTCTTCGCCCGGGTCAGCTCTCCGGTGCTATCGGACGTTGAGATCGACCTCGGGCCAATCCAGGCCGAGATGGTCTATCCGCGAAAGCCGGGCGACCTTTTTAAGGGAATGCAGACGACGCTCATCGGCCGCTATCGGAATGAAAGCGACCTTCGGGACGTGGTCGTGACGCTCAGCGGAAAAACCGGCAATGCCCCAAAGGCTTACGAATTCCGCGGGCTCGATTTCCCGCGTAGGGCAACGGACAACGATTTCCTGCCGCGGCTCTGGGCCACGCGGCGGGTCGGTTGGCTGGTAGAGGAAATTCGTGCCAATGGCGAAACGAAAGAGGTCAAGGACGAGATCGTCGAACTCGGTACTCGCTTCGGCATCGTAACGCCCTATACCTCATATCTCGCGACCGACGGCAGCTTTGTCTCTGCACGCCGTGCTGCGGGAAGCGGACTGATAGCTCCGCCGGCCGTCAGGCCGCGTGCGCTCGAGATGAGCAGCGGACGCGACGCCGTTGCCCAAAGCGTTCAGCAGAACACGCAAAAGTCGAACGTCTCGCTAGCCGAGAGCAAGGAGATGCGGGCCGAGGATCAGGTGACCGTTAAGCGTTCGGCAGAGAACCAGTTCGTCGCGAACCGAAACTTCTTCCTCGAGAATGAGGTTTGGGTCGATGCCGACATCCGGCCTGAGACCAAACTGCCCGAGACGAAAGTTCAGTTCGGCAGCGAAGAATACTACCGCTTGATCGGCCGCGAGCCGATGCTGGCTCAGTATTTCGCGATCGGCGAGCAGGTCGCCGTGATCTGGAACGGCCGCGTCTATCGCGTCGTTAAATAACGCGATCGGCAAAACAGGATAGTTAACGCCGTCCAATAAAAGGTGATTTTCTTCCGGGTATTCGTTATCCTTTATGGAAATCACCTTTTTCTTTTCGCTTTCAAAGGAGGACAACTGGTGCAGAGCATTTCCCGCAGGGCCGTTCTAATACTCACAATTCTCGCGTTTTCGGGCGCCGTCGCGGCACAGCAGGGCTGGCAGCCGCGTGTTTCAGGGACGACCGAAGACCTTGTTTCGGTCTATTTTGCCGAGAACGACAAGGGCTGGATAGCCGGCGACAACGGCTTTCTTGCCCATACGACAAATCGCGGAGCGACCTGGACGAAGGTCGAGCTCGGAACCAGCGAAAACATCAACGAGATCTATTTCCGCAACGAAAAGAATGGCTACCTGGTTGCCGGAAAGGAAATGTTCCAGACCGATGACGCCGGAACTTCATGGCGAAAGGTCTCGTTATATCGTGAGGTTGAGGCGAAGGGAACACCGGAATTTCTAAGCATCAAGTTTGCCGACCGCCGCCGGGGAATCGCTGTGGGCTCGATCCTGAACAGCCGAGGTTCCGTTATCGATTCGCTCGTACTCCGCACCGAGGACGGCGGCGAAAGCTGGCAGCGAGTTCCAGTTCCGCCCAAAACGGAACTGTTTCATCTCGACTTTGTCGGGAGCTCGCGGGTATGGATAGTCGGCGACCGCGGCGTGGTCCTGTTCTCCGACAATGGCGGCGAGTCGTTCCGGCTCCAGCAAACCGGTGTCGAACGAGCACTCTATAACGTCGATTTCCGCGACAGCAAGGAAGGCTACGCGGTCGGCGGACGGGGAACGATACTACGAACCGAGGATGGCGGAGTTACTTGGGAAAAGGTAACGACGAGCTTTCCGGGCACATTCATGCGGGTCGATTTTGCCGACGATAAGAATGGATGGATCGTCGGCCATGGCGGGCTGATCCTGCGTTCAAACGACCGCGGCAAAACGTGGATAAAGCAGGATAGCGGAATCGAGCAGCGTATCTTTGGCTTGTTCATAAACAAGCGTGTCGGATGGGCAGTTGGTGCCTCGGGAACGCTCCTCGAATACATCAGATAATCGCTTTTTCGAGTTTTTTCCTCTTTTCATTAACACTTTTGTAAAAGCTGTGCTATCTTACATCATAATTTCTTCACATTGGCCTTTTATTCATAAGGAAAGGTTATACAACTAAAACTAAAAATTGGAGGAGTATGATGGGCAAACTACCTTTGGCGAGAGCATTTGGCATCCTCGCTATGATGCTTTGCGTCACCGTATTTACCTTCGCTCAGGGTACAACCACCCGCATTACCGGAGTCGTTACCGACGGTTCCGGAGCGGCGGTTCCTGGAGCGACCGTAACTTTGACGAATGAAGCGACAAATGTAAGTCTTACCACTTCCACAAGCAGCAGTGGCCTTTACGTTTTTGACCTCATCCAGCCGGGAACCTACAAGGTCTCTGTCGAAAAGGAAGGGTTCAAACGGTTTGAATCAAGCCGAAACACCGTACAGGTGAACCTTCCGGCAACGATCAACGCTGCACTGGAGGTCGGTGATGTTTCGGCCGTGGTTTCGGTCGAGGCAACGGTCGAGGCAGTTACTACCGCCACCTCAGGCAACGTAGGAACGACGCTTGAGACCGCACAGATCGAGGCACTTCCAATCGTCGGAGCACGCGGCCGCAACCCCTTTGACCTGCTGAACTATCAGCCGGGCGTTGTCGCCGGTGCGAACACGGGCGGCGGTATTCACGTCCACGGTTCGCGCGACCGTGCGTTCAACTTCACGCTTGACGGCATCGACATCAACGAATCGACCGCGGGCGGATCGAACTTTACGCCGCTCAGGCCGAACCCGGACTCGATCCGGGAAGTTCAGATCATTACCAGCAACTTTACCGCAGAGCTTGGCCGTTCTTCGGGAGCACAGGTCAGCCTTACGACCCGTTCGGGCGAGAACCGGATCTTTGGTAATTTGTTCGAGTATTACCAGACACCGCGTTTCATCGCGAACGAATGGGAATTTAACAAGCAGCGGATCGCCAAGCGGCAGTTCGTTCAGCACATTTACGGCGGAAGCATCGGCGGGCCGATCTTCAATCCGGGCTTTGGCGAGGGCACGAAGGCAGGGTTTCTCCGTGACCGGGCATTCTTTTTTGTCAATCTTCAGTTCCTGCGGGCCTCCGAAACGCGGCTGCAGTCTCTGACGGTTTACACCCCGCAGGCTCGTGCAGGGCTTTTCCGGTATATTCAGGGTGGCAGAAATGCCCCGGCCGGAACGAACACTTCAACGACATTCCCGACCGGTGCCGCGGTTAATGCAGACGGTTCGCCGCGTTATCCTGCTTGCGGACCGGGTGTCTCAAATCCTTGTGTGCAGACCTATGACATCGCTACGGGCCGCCCGATCACAGTTGACCCGTTCATAATCGGCTTGCTCAACAGCCAGCAGGGCCCGAACGACTTCACGGCGGGCGATGGCCTTAACACCGGTGCTCTCCGCTTCGTCGCTCCGCAGACCGAGAAGCAGTATGACCTCTCGATGCGGTTTGACGTAAAGATCAATGCCAAGAATTCGTTCTACGTTCGCTGGGCACAAGGCGAGCAGAATACCTTTGGCGATATCGCCAACGCCGGACTCCAGCGCATCCAGGGCGGTGCCAACTGGATCGATACCTTCCGTACGCCGAAAAACCTTGCGATCAACTATCGCTGGGCTCCGACATCGAACTTCGTCAACGAGTTCATTTTCGGTATGAACCGCTTCGGGTTCCAGTTTGCCTATCCGGCCGCGAATTCGAACGTACCGTTCGTCCTCAACACGGTCACAGACTTCGACCGCAACTTTGCCTATAACGCGCGTACCTCGCGGACCTGGCAGTTCGTCGATAACATGACCTTCATCACCGGAAATCACACGTTGAAATTCGGTATTAACTTCCGCTTCGGAAACCAGGTTGACGACCGCTCGTCCGCGGGTGGACAGATCGAGCCCCAGATCGGGTTCGGCACTGCCCAAAGCGACTTTAGCCAATGGGCTGTACCTACGGCCGGTGCCTCAAGCATCAATACCAATGACCGAAACGTCCTTCTGGCGACCATCAACAACCTGATCGGCCGCATCGGAAGCTTCTCGCAAGGTTTTGTGGTTAGCCCGTCGAATCCGAATGCATTTGCTGCCCCGGGAACACGGTGGATCTATAACGCCGAGTATCCGGAATACGACTTTTACTTCCAGGACACCTGGCGTGCAAGGTCGAACCTGACGCTTGACCTCGGCCTTCGCTGGGAAGTCAAGCTTAGCCCGAACTCGGTCGGGCTGCCGGTACTTACGCCGCAGATCCCATTCACGCCGGGAGCACCGCCTTCGAACGCTCTTCGCTGGGAAGAGGGAGACCTCTTTTCGAATGACTACGACAACTTCTCGCCGTCGGTCGGTTTTGCCTGGGATCCCTTCAAGGATGGTAAGACTTCGGTTCGTGCAAACTACCGGCTTTCGCAGGACCGTTTCCCGTCGCAGGTATTCGCGAACTTCGTTTACCAGAGCGCACCGGGAAATACCTTCCAGTACACGGCAACCGGTATCGGCTCGCAGAACCTGCTGATCCGGAACGGCATTCCGGCTATCCCGCCGATAGCCTCTCCGGCAGCACTTCGCCAGCCGCCGGCATTTTCGACCGCGAGTATAACGACGGTCGATCCGGACATTCAGTTCCCGGAGAGCCATGCCTGGTTTGCCGGGTTCCAGCGGGAGCTTTGGTGGGGTAACGTCCTTGAGGTCAACTATATCGGCCGCCGCGGCGTACACCTCTTCGGCGCTTATGACCGGAACCAGGTCGATATCTTTGCTCGCGACTCGCGTTGTGCCGAGAACTTCCTTGAGGCTTTCAACGCACTCCGGGCGAACTCGACGGCAAACTCGTGCCTCATCAATCTGATGTTCACGGGCGATCCGACCAATAACGCGGGGACGACGACCTTCCGAGCGATCCCGGCCGTTGCGACCACGCTGCAGACGGGAACAACCGGCGGAAGCGTTGCCAACGCCGCTCTCGCGGTTTCGCAGCACACGACCGGCGGTGCACAGACCATCGGGCGGGCCGCGTTCTTCAATAACCCGTTCTTCCTGCAGCCGTATCCGCAGTTTACGGGTGCATTGAACGTGCTTGAGACCAACGACCTTTCACGGTACAACGGCCTTGAGTTCATCATGCGTAAGCGGCTGTCAAAGGGCATCAGCTATCAGGTCGCCTATACGTATTCGGTATCGAAAGATACGCGTTCGTTCGACCCGACCTTCGCAACTGCTAACCGCGGGAGCTTACAGTCGGCTTCGAATACGCCGTTTAACAACAACGATCGCTCGCTGAATTATGCCTGGTCGGACTTTGACCGTCGTCACGTCTGGCAGGCATTTGGAACGTATGAACTGCCCTTCGGCCGCGGCAGGCAATTCGGCGGTGATATGCCGAAAGCCCTTGATTTCATCATCGGCGGATGGCAGGTCGCAGGCCTCTTTAATCTCGCCTCTGGCCGGCCGTACACGTTCTATTCGGGACGCAATACGATCAGCCAGGTCGTCCAGTCGCCGGTAAGCTGCAGCGGCTGTCCGCGTGACCTCGGCCGCTTGACCCAGGTGAACGGAATTCCGGTTTGGTTCACTGCGGACCAGATCGCCGGACTTTCGCAGCCCAACCCGGGCGAACTTGGAAACACCGGCCGCAACTACTTCATCGGGCCGCGTCAGTTCAATATCGACGCGTCTTTGGCGAAGAAGTTCAAGATCGGTGAGCGTTGGGCCTTCGACCTCCGAGTTGATGCGAAGAACCTGACGAACTCGCCGACCTACGGACTTTCAGACGCGGCAATGCTCTTTACGAGTTCATCTGTCGGGCAGATCAACAACACTGTCCTCAGCTTTTCTCGTAGGATACAGTTCTCAGGCAAGCTAAGCTTCTAAGAGGACCGTATCGTAAAATGACGATCCCGCGGCTCTTTTCAGGGGCCGCGGGATTTTTTGTCCGGGTACGGGCAACCGGTGTGAATTTGGGTGCATCAAGATTTATGCGAATAAGAAGTGCGGGCCTTTGGCATCTTTTGCCGGCTGTTCTCGTTCTTTCTGATTCCTCCTGTTTCTACCTTAGCCCGTCGGGTATGCGGCCCTGCGGGCTTTTTTCTTTTCGGGCGGAGTTTGACCGGACGTCGGCGGCACGTGCATGGAGCCTTTCGGAATCGGGCAGCGACCGCAAAGCGGCGGCAACGACCCTGTCGGTTTCTATCCGCGCCTTCGCTGCGGCATCGGTTCCAAAAAATGCCATCGCCATATACCAGCGAAATTCGGCAAGAACAGCGGGCGTTATCTCGGCCTTTTCGGTTGAGTTCATCACCGTTGCCAGACCGGTCCGAAGCTCATCCGCACTCAAGATCTCCCGGCCGAATATAAGCGACTGCCGAAGTTCCTCGGGAGATGGCTGCCCGGCGAGCCGTCCGTTTGCCAGGTCGCGTGTCAGGAGGAAAATGGCGTCCGAGACGGCGTAGTTGCTATTTGTAGTTTGCGACGCTGAGACATCCGGCGATATGCCGTCGCCTCCGTGTAGAACGCGGTCTGTGATGGTCCTGACGGAGTACGCGGGACGATCGGTCAGCTCGGCCTTACGAATGCCGCGGAAGTATTCGTAGAGCCCGACGTCAGAATAATCGCGTTGGATCGAGCGGCCGGTCGGTGTGTAATAGCGGGCCGCGGTCAGGGCAAGTGCCGAGCCGTCCTCGAGCTCGATTATGTTCTGGACCAGGCCTTTCCCGAAGGTCTTTTCGCCGATGATCAATGCTCGGTCATTGTCCTGCAACGCTCCGGCTACGATCTCCGCGGCCGAGGCGGTCTCGCCATCCACTAGAACAACAAGGGGGACGGTTACCGGCAGGCGATTCGCCGAGCGCCAAACGCGGTCCTCATTCGGGTTGCGGCCCTGCTGTGAAAGTATCTTCGTCCCAAAGGGCAGAAACCGTTCGGCCACGGCCACTGCCTGATCGACAATCCCGCCCGAGTTTCCACGCAGGTCGAGTACAAGAGCCTTAACGCCGCGTGCCCGCAGCCGGAGAAGAGCATCGTCGAGTTCGGTCACAGTTGTGTAGCTAAAACCGCCCGAGAGGTCGATGTAACCGACGCCTTCGTCGAGCATGAACGTGTGCGGTATCGTCTTGTGTGCTACGCGGCCGCGCGTCATCGTCAGATCAGTTTGAGCACGGTTTCCGGCGCGCTCGAGCCGGATCGCGACCTCGGTGCCGAGTTCGCCGCGCATCATTTCGCGCACCTCATAGGAATGGAGTCCGCCGATCGCTTTGCCGTCAACGCTAATGATCCGGTCGCCAAACTTCAGCCCGGCAGTCTCGGCCGGTGAACCCGCCGCAACCGAAAGAACATAGGTCTCAAGCTCGCCGCCGCTCTTCACAGAGATGATCGTCGCACCGGTGCCGAAGTACTGGCCCTCATGCTCCCCGACGAGTTCGGCGAACTCTTCCCGGTCGTAATATTTCGAATGCGGGTCGAGCGAACGGAGAGCAGAACTCAGTGCCGAAGCGGTCAGAAGATCGGGTCGTTGGGCGTTTGAAGACGCGTGGTGCTGCGAGATCAGGCCGAGTGCCTCTGCGAGGTCTTCGGATAACGCCGCGAGCGGCCCGGGTTGTTTAGGTTTGTTCTTCGGAGCGGAACCGGTTGCCGAGAAACTCGATCCCTGGTCGATCTTGAAGTCACCGCTGTCTTTCGGGAGCGAGATGGTTTGTGCGGCTGCGGGTGCTAAAAGGGAACCGATCAAGAGTGCTGTTGCCGTCCGCCGCATAGAATTCCTCTCCCTGCGGGGCTTTTCGACAAGCGGAGCCCGGTCTCATCCCGTGTTCCGCCGTCCAATTGGCCTGCCGCTTCTACCTTCCGAGCTGTGATTTGCCCAAACGATACACCTAATTCGATCAAATTTCCACAATTTTGTTCTGAACGGCAGGCAATTGGTGCGGCGGCGTTTATCGAGTAGAATCCCTCTATGCCCGGGAGCGAGAATACAGATCTGGACGCGAAACTCCGACGCGTCATCGAGACGATAGATATCGGAAATCTGCTGGTCGAGCCGCTGACGAGATCGATCGAGCAGCTTCTGTCCGCCTCGGCGGCAACGATGGGTTCCAACGAGGCCTCGGTGCTGATCCGTGACGGCGATGAAGGCGACCTGCGCTTCCTCGCTGCCATCGGCGAGGTTGCTGACCAGCTTCGCGACATGAAGGTCCCGGCCGGGAAAGGCATTGCCGGCTTCGTGCTTTCATCCGGCCAGCCGATGGTGGTTTCGGACGTCGGCGGCGAAGAGACATTTTACGCCGAGGTCGATAAAGCAACCGGCTATTCGACCCAGATGATGCTTGCTACGCCGCTTCGTCACAACGATGAGGTCATCGGCGTACTCGAATATATAAACCGCTCCGGCCCGCCGCCGTGGGAGCCATTCACGCCCGCCGAGATGGACAAGGCCGCACTTTGTGCCGATGCTCTTGCTTCTCTCGTCAGTGCCTATAAATCGGCAAAGTTGTTCCGCGACCTCGGCGACCGGCTGATGTCCGAGGACAGCGACGCTCTGGTTGACGTACGTGCCTGGCTTAGCGGCGTTCGTGATACGGCCGAGCACAAAGAAATGATGGAGCTTGCCCTGCTGCTGCGGGAATTGGCAAGCCGCGGCGATGCCGAAAGGGCGATGTGCCGCGAGCTTCTTGACGCGGTCCTCCGCTTCTCCGACACACGATCTGAAACGACTTTTCTTGGTTACTGATCTTCTGTTATGACGACGGTCACCGGCATTGAAGAAACGCGAACCGGTTCGCAGATGACCTTTTTCCAGCTCGACGACGAATGGCGTTCGGCGACGGGCCGGGGTGTGTCTGTCGCGGTCATCGATAGCGGGATCGATACGGCCCATCCGGAGATAAATGGCCGTGTCAAAGCTTCATTCGAAGCGAGGGTCGACAACAAGAAGGTTGTCTTTGATCCTTCTGAGGCCGGCGATTCGGCCGGACACGGAACTGCGTGTGCAGGGATAATCTCGCGGATCGCACCGGAAGCCGAGCTTTACAGCATCAAGGTCCTCGGTGCGGGCGGGCTCGGCGATGGGCACGCGTTTCTCGCGGGGCTTGAATGGGCAGTAAAGAACCGTTACCGAGTTATCAACCTGAGCCTTGGAACCACAAAGCCTCAGTTTTTCTCGCCCCTGCATGACCTGCTCGACCGAGCATATCAGGCCGGCTGTATCGTAGTGGCGGCGGCAAATAATCTGCCGCAGCCGAGCTTTCCGAGCGTCTTCTCGTCGTCGCTGATCTCGGTCATTAAGAGCGAGGAAACCGATCCGATGAAGTTCGGGTTCCACTACGGCCAGGTGATCGAGTTAACGGCTCCGGGTGTCAATGTAAGGACCGCTTGGCCGGGCGGCGGATATCGTAACCTTACAGGAAATAGCTTTGCCTGCCCGCACATCGCGGCGATAATCGCCCTACTGCTTGAAAAGCATCCGGGCCTGACGCCTTTTCAGGTCAAATCTGCGCTTTACGCAATTGCACAAGAAAATCAGGAAGCGAAGGCAACCGACTAAAGTTTGGGATCAAAAAGCTTTAAAAGGCGAGAAGGGCCGCGATTACGTCTCCCACACCGCAACCTCAACCCTTCTCTGATCCGCAACGAACGGTTTTGGGGCCGCCCGTATACGAACCGTATGTGAAATTACCGCAATCTGAACGAAATTGCAAATCGGTCACTAACTAAAATTAGGTATTTTGTCGATCAGAATTCAAGATAGTTCATATCGAGAAGGCTTATCGCTGCCCCACGGAATTTTTTGGCCCCAAACTCTTTTTTGTATCCCCACTCCGCAT